>Ga0137394_10004651_pt1 | contig 10424 bp, 7 predicted proteins | sample czobulk116metaG_FD_108278 | JGI IMG/M metagenome (GOLD analysis project Ga0137394, IMG submission 108278) | Vadose zone soil microbial communities from Angelo Coast Range Reserve, California, USA - czobulk1.16 metaG | ecosystem: Environmental > Terrestrial > Soil > Vadose zone | place: USA... | reverse complement strand
CGGACGTGGATGCGGCATACGCCTATCTGCGTGCGCATGGCGTTGCTGCCAAGGAGCCCAAAATCGCGCCATACGGCATGAAGCAGTTGTACGTGAGCGATCCCGACGGCTATAACCTTTGCTTTCAGTGGCCCGCCAAGTAGACCGGCCATACCCGGAGCCCGAATTCGCAAGAGCTCAACACGCGAGGTGAGGATGGCGAGATAGCCACGCCTGTACCACGAGCGGGTTGCAAGGCATTTTGAGAGGAGCCTATACTGGCGAAGATTCGCGGCGGTTCGTGAGAATCGGGCGAGTTCGTGTTTCTTGGCGATCGTATGGCAGCCAGGAGCGGGTGCGAGCATTGCCCGGCTTAGAATCCGCACGGGAGAGGGAGAAGGGCGAGTGGAGGAAGTGAATCAGTTTCCGGCCGTCGAACGCCGCCGCAACCCTGCGGTGCCGTCCGCACAGCGGGAAAAGGGAGAGGTAGCCGTCTTCCAGGAGTTAGGGAAGGCGCTGACGTCCTCACTGCAACTCGATCAGGTTCTCCGCACGATCATGGAGAAGATCGATGAATTTTTGCGCCCGGACAACTGGTCGCTGCTGCTGCTGGATGAGGCCAAGCAGGAACTGTACTTTGAGCTGGCGGTGGGGAAAGCCTCACAGGCGCTGAAGGACGTTCGGATCAAGATGGGGCAGGGAATTGCGGGCTGGGTCGCGCAGCACGGCGAGACCGTGGTGGTGCCGGACACGACGAAAGACACGCGCTTTTTCTCGAAGGTGGACGAGAAGACCAAGACCGAGACGCAATCGATCGTCGCGGTGCCGGTGAAATTCCGCGACACTTGCCTCGGAGTGATCGAGCTGATCAATTGCATCGGGCCGGAAGGATTCGATCCCCGGGACTTGAAGCTGCTGGAGGCGCTTTCGGACTTCGCGGCGATTGCGCTGGAGAACGCGCGGCACGTGAAGAAGATTCACGAGCTGACCATCACCGACGACTGCACCTCGCTCTACAACGCGCGGCACATGGGCTTCATCCTGGAGACGGAGATCTACCGTTCGCAGCGCTACAACTACGAATTCTCGATCGTTTTCATCGACCTGGACCATTTCAAGCAGGTGAACGATACGCACGGGCATCTGGTAGGCTCGCGGCTGCTGGCGGAGATCGGAAATGCGCTGAAGGAGCATTGCCGGCTGATCGATTTCGCGTTCCGTTATGGCGGGGATGAATTTGTAATCCTGCTGCCGCAGACATCGAAAGAGAGCGCGTTGAACGTGGCGCGGCGTTTACATAAATTGGTGCGCGAGGGCGTCTGGCTGGGGCCGGAAGGGTTGAACATCCGGCTGACGCCCAGCGTGGGCGTGGCATCCTACCCCGTGGACTCGCGAACCAAGGAAGGATTGCTGCACCTTGCCGATGAGGCCATGTACTTGGTGAAGAATACGAAACGCGACAGCGTCGCCGCGGCGAATATGGGGATTTTGCCGAATGTGGCGGCGAACGCAGGGTCGGCTGATTGATCCTCTCCTTCTTCTGAACGAACATTCCATCTTCTATACACTCCGTCGAAATTTTGCTTAACTGAAGACATGAAGAGAAACGAAGCGGCTAAGTATGCGCGCTGGTCGGCAGTAGCGGCGTTGCTGCTGGCGAGTCTGACGGCTGGGGTGTTTCTGGAGCGGAAATGGGCCGCTCATCGAGAGCAGCAAAAGGCGCCGCCGCCGGCTCCGCAAGACGTGACGCGCCGTTCGAACGGGCTCACCTTTTCCAAAATGGATGGAAACCAAAAAATCTTCACGGTGGAGGCTTCGAAGGCCACGGATTTCAAGGGTAAGGACGCAAGCTTGCTGGAGGACGTGAAGATCACGATCTTCGGAAAGAAGGGAGAGCGGCACGACACAATTCATACGCAAAGCTGCCAGTACGAAAAAGCAGGCGAAAGCATCGTATGCAGCGGCGAAGTGCAGATGGACCTGCAGAGCAGGGAGGAAGTCGAGCGCGGAGCGAAAAATCCGGAAATGGCAACACCGCAGAAAGTACACGTGGAGACCCGCGGGGTGGTCTTTAACCGCGCCAGTGGTATGGCGCGGACGGAGCAGCCCGTGAAGTTCGTCTTTCCGAATGGGAATGGGGAGGCCGTGGGAGTCGAGTATCACTCCGAAGAAGGGATGGTGCGGCTGCTGAGAAATGTGCAGTTTTCCCTGATGGCGCCGAGGAATGACGCTACGGGGAAAAAGACTGCGAGTGCGGGTAGGAAAGAACCCATTCGTGTGACGGGGAAGAGTCTCGATTTTGAGCGGGACTCGAGGACGATGCAGTTGTTCGGACCGGTGGAAGCGGAAACTCACACGGCGTACTTGCATGCGGGAAAGCTGACGCTAATGCTGGACGCGACGTTTCGCGCAGAGAAGCTTGTGGTTTCGCCGGGACTGAATGGGGAAAACCCGGAATTGGAATCCCAAGCCGCGGATGGCCCAACAAATCTGAGCGCGGAGACAATCACGGCACAATTTGCGCCCGAGGGGTGGCTGACGAGGATCGAGGGGATGACAGATGTGCGGGGTTCGCGGCGCACCGCAAACGAGGTAGATGAATTCCGTGCGGAGCACGGCGCAATGGAGCTGTGGCCAAAGGTAAACCAGCCGAGAGAAATGAACTTGAAAGGCAAGGTGCAACTGAAAACGCAGGCAGAGTCCGGCGAGGCAAGAATGCTGCAGACGAGCGCCTTGCTGCTGGAATTCGCCGATGGGAAAAAAGACCAGGGCCGCAAACTCAAGCGTGCGGAGACCCTGGGGGCAGGGAGAATCGAATGGACAGACGCGGGGCCGCAGAACGGGACCGCGGGAGCTCCCGCGGGCAGTGAGGCTGCGCGCACAAAACTGCAGGCGGATAAGCTCGAAATGGAATTCGGAGAGGAGGGCAAGGCGAGAAAGTTGGTTGCAACCGGCAATGTATTGACAGAGCGTGCGGCGGACGGCGAGCCCGTGCAGACAGCGACCGCGCACGACGGAGTGGCCCAACTGCTGGCTAGCGGCGGATGGTCGCAGATGGATCTGCAGGGAGAGGTAAGGCTGAAGGAGGGCGACAGGAACGGAAAAGCGGACCACGCGACGTTTGTCCGGGCAACGCAGACGGCGTTGCTGACGGGAAAAGCGCTGGCGCGCGACGCAATCGCGGAGACGCGGGCGGCGCGGATCACGTTTGTGCAGACCAACGGAGAGATTCGTGCCGAGGGAGGCGTTCGGTCGACGGAGTTTTCGACAAATGGGAGTGGAGCGCAACTTGCCGCGGTACCCACGAACATTTCGGCGGACGCGATGCAGGGGAATTCGAAGACAGGGAGAGCCCTGTACATGGGACATGCGCGCTTGTGGCAGGGCGATTCGGTGATGGAAGCAGATTCGATCGAGCTGCTGCGCGAGGCGAAGGTTATGAATGCCATTGGAAGTGTTCGCGCGGTTTTCCCCCAGGCGGTGAGCCCATTGCGAGCGCAAACCGCGGCCGTCCAGGCGGGGCCGAAGAAGCCGCGGTTGTGGCATGTAACGGCGGGGACGCTGACGTACCGCGACGCAGATAACCGCGCGCACCTGGAAAAGAACGTGGTGGCGCAATCGGCGGAGCAAATCATGCACGCCGCGGTGGTGGATTTATATTTTACGAGGGCCGGGAAGCCCAATTCGAATGCGGCGAATGGTTCGGCCGCGGCAAATCCAGCGGCCGGAGCCCAGCAAATCAGCCGGGCGGTTGGCACCGGCGGCGTGATCGTGGAACAGGGGACGAGGAAAGCCACTGCCGAGCGGGGAGAGTACAACGCGACAGACGGAAAATTCATAATGAGCGGTGGAAATCCCGCGATCTACGATGCCGTGGAAGGGACCACCACGGGGCGTCAATTGACCTTCTTTTTAGCGGATGATACGATCATCGTCGACTCAGAAAATGGTTCGCGGACGTTGACGAGGCACCGAGTCGAGAAGTGACGCAACTCCTCCGCGGCCGCCCGTGAAGAGGTATGCTGAAGCTCCAGGCCGTCGAACTAAGCAAGTCGTACCGTGGCCGTAAGGTCGTTGACGACGTTGAGCTGGAGATTGGACAGGGTGAGGTTGTTGGGCTACTCGGCCCAAATGGCGCAGGCAAGACGACGACGTTTTATATCCTGGTAGGTCTCGCCCGGCCCGACTCAGGCCGCGTACTCCTCAACGGCGACGAAATCACGGACTTCCCGATGTACCTCCGGGCCCGCAGCGGAATCAGCTATCTTCCTCAGGAACCTTCGGTTTTTCGCCAATTGACCAGCGAAGAGAATCTTCTCGCGGTGCTGGAAACCCTGCCACTGACCCCGGAACAGCAGCGCGACCGCCTGGAGGAGCTCTTGATGCAGATGGGGCTCGAAACGGTGAGGACCAGCAAGGCTTACATGCTCTCCGGCGGAGAGCGCCGCCGGCTGGAGATCGCGCGATCCCTTACCTTGCAACCTTCTTTTGTACTTCTGGACGAACCTTTTTCGGGAATCGACCCTCTAACGGTCAAGGATCTCCAAGAAACTATCCGGGATCTGGCGAAGTCGGGAATTGGCGTGCTGATTACCGATCATAACGTCCGAGAAACTCTCAGCGTGACGGATCGCGCGTACATCCTGAAAAGTGGCAAGATATTCCGGAAGGGCCGCCCGGACGAATTAAGCAACGATGCGGAAGTCCGGCGCGTTTATCTGGGCGATCATTTTCGCCTGAACTAGGGTTAGATAACTAGGTTAGAAAAGGGAACACGGAACCATCCATGGCGTGGCAAGGACTCAAACTCAACCTTCGAGTGTCGCAGAAGCAGATACTGACGCCCGGGCTTGTGCAGATGGTGAGCGTCCTGGCGCTGAACCGGCTCGAACTGCGCGAAATGATCAACCAGGAGATGATTGCGAACCCGGTCCTCGAAGAGCAGAACGAAGAGCCCACGCAAACCGACAACTACAGCGACGAGACCTTTCTGAAAGCGGAAACGGAAAAAGTTCCGGAGAAACCCGAGGCCAATCCGTTTGACGAGTTTGATGTGGGAAGCTTCTTCAACCAGTACCTGGATACCGGGGGAGACGGCGGGCAATCGCAGGAGCGCGAAGTTTCCGAGCGGCCCTCCTTCGAGAAGTTCCTCTCTTCGCCGAGCGGGTTGACCGACCATCTCCAGTGGCAACTGAGCGTCACGATCTGTTCGGACGCGGTAAAAGAAATCGCGGACAGCATCATCGGCAATCTGGACGAGAACGGCTATCTAACGGCTTCCACCGAGGAACTGACGCAGAACGGAAAGTATTCGCAGGATGATCTGGACGACGCGCTGGCCGTGGTGCAGGACTTCGACCCCATCGGAGTGGGCGCGCGGGATTTGCGTGAATGCCTGCTGCGGCAATTGAAAGCATTTGATCCGCAGAACACGCTGGCCCAGCAGATCGTTTCCGAACATCTCAAGCAAGTGCAATCCAATCAGCTTAAGGAAGTAGCCCGCGCGCTCAACCGGCCCCTGGAGGTCGTCAAGCACGCCCTGGAAGTGATCAAGAAGCTCGATCCGCGGCCGGGGCTGCGCTACAACAAGACCGAGCCGCGCCTCGTCGAGCCCGACGTCTACTTCCGCAAAGTGGATGATCAGTGGCAGGCGTTCCTGAATGAAGACGACATGCCGCAACTGCGGCTGAGCCCCACGTACCGGCGGCTTCTGGTCAAGGATGCCGCCGACCGCGACGTGCGGAACTACGTGAAGGAACGCTTTACGGCGGCCGTCCAATTGATGAAGAACATCGAACAGCGCAAGCACACCATCCTGCGCGTCTGCCAGTCGATCATCGCGCGCCAGGGCGAATTCCTCGATCACGGGCAGGACGCACTGAAGCCCATGATGATCAAAGAAGTGGCGGAAGAGGTCGGCGTGCACCCCTCGACGGTGAGCCGCGCGGTAGCCAGCAAGTATGCGCACACGTCACAGGGCGTGCTGGAGCTGCGGTCGTTCTTCAGTGAATCTGTAAACGGGCCGGAGGGCGGCGGAATGTCGCTACTGACACTCAAGCGGCTCGTCAAGAAAATGATCGAAGAGGAAGATTCCGCGAAGCCGCTCACCGACGAACAGATTGCCAAGAAGCTGGACGACGCGGGCATCCACGTCACCCGCCGCACGGTCGCGAAGTACCGCGAGGACATGAGAATTCCCAGCACCCACCAACGCCGGGAAAAGAGCTGAGCGGCATCACCCGTGAAGCCGCAGACGCGACGCGACACCCGGCATCTCGTCATCCTCACCGGCCTTTCCGGTTCCGGCAAGAGCACCGTCCTGCACGCCTTCGAAGACATGGGCTTCTACTGCGTGGACAATCTTCCTGTGGAGCTCATCCCCATCTTTGCGGAGCTGCACGCGGCAGGCGAAGGAGACTTTGCCCGCGCGGCGCTGCTGGTAGACGCGCGCGAGGGATTGCAACTGCAGAAATTGCCGCCCCTCCTGAAACACCTGAAAAAAGATCATCCCATCACGTTGGTTTTCATCGAAGCGAATGAGGATGCCCTCCTGCGGCGATACAGCGAGACCCGCCGCCCGCATCCCCTGGGGAAGAATTTTTCCGTGCGGGAAAGTTTGTCGCACGAACGCGCTCTGATGGAGCCGATCCGCAGGCTGGCGGACGTGGTCATTGAAACGACGCAATTCAACGTGCATGAATTGCGCCACTTCGTCACGGAGCGATTTAAGAATCCGGACAAGCGGCCGATGCTGGTTTCCGTCGTGAGTTTCGGTTACCGCTACGGAGTGCCGTCGGATGCGGACCTGGTTCTGGATGTGCGATTTCTGCCCAATCCGCATTTCGTACCGCGGTTGCGGCCTTTCACGGGCAAAGACCCGAAAGTACGGAGGTATATCCGCTCGTTTCCACAGACCGGAGAATTCCTGCGCCGCATCGAAGGCTTGCTGACCTATCTGATCCCGCATTACATTCGCGAAGGAAAAAGTTACCTGACCATTGCGTTCGGATGTACCGGCGGGAAGCACCGTTCGGTGATGCTCGCGGAAGCGGTGAAGAAGTCGCTAGGGAAGCGCGGATTTTCCGCCAAAGTCGTTCACCGCGATATCGATAAGTAAACGAACCGCGTGCCTCACCAACCCGCTTTCGGGGGGCCGTGAAAACTTGACACGCCGCGACGCGGCGAATAGCGTACCAAGTGGGTGAGTCAGGGAGTCTGCAGCGTGACCTCGTTGTTATCACCACAATGGAAGCGATTGCTCAGTTACGTGCGGCCGTACTCCTTGCGGCTGGCGGTGGGCGTGGTGTTGGTGGCATTCACGGCGCTGGCGGACGGGATCGTGGCGCTGATGCTCCGGCCGGGATTTGACTACGTCCTCAAGCCGTCCGTTGTCGGTTCGACCCTGCCGCTGGTGACATTTCCGAACGGTTATACGATCTATCTCAATCGTTTTTTTCCGCCCAGTATCCATCACGTGTGGACTATTTTTGCGCTGACGGTACTCTTTCTTTATGTCGCGAAGGGCATCGCCGAGTATCTGGGTGTGACACAGATCCAGTACGTGGGGCAAGCTGCGGTAACCAGGCTGAGGAATCAGGTTTACGCCAAGATCATCCGCCAACCGATTGGCTTTTTTCAAAGCAATCCGACGGGACGCTTGCTCTCGACGACGATCAACGACGTGGAGCGGACGCGCATTGCACTCTCGGAATATCTGGCCGACCTGTTCCAAAAAGGGTTCACGCTGATTGTATTTCTTGTGGTCATCGTAGTGCTGAACTGGAAGATGGCTCTGGGATCGGCCATCCTGGTGCCGCTGGTCGTGGTGCCGGTGGGCAAACTGGGAAAGAAGATTCGCAGATCTTCTGAAAACAGCCAGAACAGGCTTGGGGACCTCAGCCAGATCCTGCAGGAGACTGTCAGCGGGAACCGGGTCGTGAAGGCTTTCGGAATGGAGGACTTCGAGATCGCCAAGTTCAGAAATACGGCGCAACGGCTGCTGCGAGAAAATATGCGCTGGGTTCGCGCGGCAGTGGCCACCGGGCCGATGATGGATTTGCTGGGTGCCCTGGTTATCCCGCTGCTCATTTTGTATGCCCGCGATCAGATCAAGCACGGTCTGATGACACCGGGAATTTTCATAGCGTTTCTTTTTGCCATGTTTAATGCCTACATGCCCCTGAAGCGCATCGGCCAGGTGTACCAGCAATTTCAACTCGCGCAGGGAGCGAGCACGCAAGTATTTGGCTATCTCGACCGGGAAGAAGAGCAGAGCGAACAACCGGGGGCGAAATCACTGGAGCCGTTTTCGCAGGAAATTGTTTTTGAGAATGTGAGTTTTGCGTATGACACCGATTCGACTCAGGTGCTCGAGCAAATTTATTTCCGCGCGCGCCGCGGAGAAGTGATTGCTCTCGTGGGGTCAAGCGGGGCGGGAAAAACCACGCTGGTGAATTTGCTGCCGCGATTTTATGAGCCCACTTCCGGCGCCATCCGCATCGATGGTGTGAACATCCGGGAAGTGACCATCAAGTCGCTGCGCGAACAGATCGCCATGGTGACGCAGGAGAACATACTGTTTCACGACACGGTGTGGAACAACATTTGCTACGGGTTGACCAATGTTCCTAGGGGAAGAGTTACTGCTGCGGCGCAGGCCGCGCTGGCGCACGATTTCATCATGGAGCTGCCACAAGGGTACGACACACTGATTGGCGAGCGAGGAACGCGCTTGAGCGGGGGACAGAGGCAGCGCATCGCCATCGCGCGTGCCATCCTGAAGGATTCGCCCATTCTAATCCTGGACGAGGCCACCTCGGAGCTGGATGCGGAGTCCGAAATGTTCGTGCAGAAGGCGCTCGCCAACCTGATGATTGGACGAACCACTTTCGTAATCGCGCATCGCCTTTCCACGATTCGCCGCGCGGAAAAGATTCTCGTCCTGGAGGACGGACAAATCCGGGAAAGCGGGACGCACACGGAACTGATCGCCCGTGGTGGAACGTATGCCCGGCTTCACGACCTGCAGTTTGCGGACGATGACATGCTGGCGGCGGCGCAGGCCGCACCGGCAAAGCTGAATGTGGCATCTGATTCCTTATGAGCCAAACAACTACCTTACGAACGAAGAAAATCGAATGTTTCTCGATGACCGGCTACGCCCAAGCGCGCGCCGAGCGAGATGGCTGGGTGGTGCGCATCAGCGTGAAAAGCGTCAACCACAGGTTCCTGGATCTCAAGCTGCGGATGCCGGAGGGATTTGATCTTTACGATCTGCGGCTGCGGCAGATTGTGCGCGAAAAGATCCACCGCGGGCACGTGGAAGTGACCGTGGGAGTGGAACCAGGGAAAGCGGCGCCAATACAGGTGAATAGGGAGTTGGTGCAAGCGTATCTGAAAGCCGCCGAAGCGTTGAGACAGGAGACGAGAGCGGCAACGGACATGGACGTTGTCGCGCTCTTGAGGCTGCCCGGAGTGATCACCGGAGTCACCACAGCCGTGCCGGAGACGGAAGAAGAGCAAGAGCGGCTTGGACGCTTGCTGGATGGCGGCTTGCGGGAGGCACTGGCAAAGCTGGATGATATGCGGCGGGCGGAAGGGCGTCATCTGGTGGAGGAGTTGCGCGATCGTCTGGCGCGGATCGGCGGCCATGTCGAGCAAGTGCGCGGGCTCGCCGCGACGCTACGGCCGGCGTTCTCACGCCGGCTCGACGCCAAGTTGAAAGAATTGCTGGGCGGGACGGGAATCGATCCGGCGCGGCTTGCGCAGGAAGCGGCGGTGCTTGCGGAGCGCAGCGATATCAGTGAAGAATTGGACCGGCTGAGGAGCCACCTGCAGCAGTTCGGGAAATTGCTCGATGGTGCGGGCGAGCTGGGAAAGAAGCTGGATTTTCTTTTGCAGGAAATGCATCGCGAGGCGAATACCATGCTGTCCAAAACGCCCGGCGTGGAAAGCGAGGCGTTGGCCATCACGGGCTTGGCGCTGGAGATCAAGGCAGAGATCGAGAAACTGCGGGAGCAGGTACAAAACATCGAATGAGCATGGGGACAGAGATTGCGCCGCTGGTGTTGATCGTGTCGGGGCCGTCGGGATCGGGAAAATCGACTTTGGTGCAGCGAATTCTGGAACTGCCCGGCACAATGCCTTCGATCTCATGTACTACACGGTCGCGCCGGACGACCGAGGCCACCGGGAAGTGCTATGATTTTGTCACGGAAGCGGAATTCGAGGCCATGGTCGCGCGCGGCGAATTTCTGGAATACGCGCGGGTTTTCGGAAAACACTCTTACGGCACGCCGAGGAAGTGGCTGGAAGAATCGCGGAAGAAGGGACTCGATCTGGTGCTGGAGATCGATGTTCAAGGCGCGGCTCAGGTAAAAGAAAAGCTTCCGGAGTCGGTGGCGATTTTCATCCTGCCGCCATCGCGCGAAGAGCTGGAGCGCAGG
>Ga0137394_10004648_pt1 | contig 10426 bp, 11 predicted proteins | sample czobulk116metaG_FD_108278 | JGI IMG/M metagenome (GOLD analysis project Ga0137394, IMG submission 108278) | Vadose zone soil microbial communities from Angelo Coast Range Reserve, California, USA - czobulk1.16 metaG | ecosystem: Environmental > Terrestrial > Soil > Vadose zone | place: USA... | reverse complement strand
TGGCTGACGCCGGATCATTCACGTAGTGATCCAGCCAGTCGGCCTCCGGTTGACTCAATTCGGTGAACGTCGTCTCGCGGTTTCGCTGGTGAGCGCGCAAAAAGTCATAACAGGTGCGCACGGCCAGGCGCATAAGCCAATGTTCGAATGGCGCATCGCCGCGGAAGCTGGCCAGCTTTTGGAAGGCTTTGGACCAAACTTCCTGCACGATGTCTTCCACTTCCGATTCACGCCGGGCGTAGCGGCGCGCGGTGGCGAAAATCCTGGGTGAATAGCGGACGACCAGCGGTTCGAAACAGGCGCTGTCGCCTTTGAGCACCGCGGCAATCAGATCCGCATCAGTCGCCTCCATCGCCTCATGGGGCGTCTGGCTTTGATCTGTCGGCAGGGGCAGCCGTCAATAAAGCCGCGGTGCGATGGAATTGAGAGTTCATAGTTTTTCACTTCGTTTTCTTTGGCGCTTTATCGCCCACTGATTGGTTTGAAGGTGAACCGAATACTGGGCCACTGATTGGATTATCGAGCCGTCGTTGGAAGCGGCCGGCCAGGATTTCGAGACGTTGCAAGCGCTTGCGCTCCTCGTCAGTGATCGTGCCAGCAGCCTTCCGTTTCTGAAGCTCCGAAACCTGACGCGCGAGCCGTTCCTTGATCTGTTGCCGACGTTTCTGACGCTCTTCCGGAGTAAATCTCGGCACGCCACTAATCCGTGGTCCGGCCACCGGGTCGGCTGGACGGCGAGAGCCCGCCGCACTGTCCGCTGCGGAAAGTACTTGGGGAACGGCACTCATTAGCAGAACCGCAGCGGCGGTGGTTTGGATCGATCTAAGTGCTTTTATTCCCATTTCTTACCCGAGAGGTTGCTACTCAAAGGGTTGAGACGCTTCGCTCGGCCCAAAGGTTACAAGCGGCCCGAGCAGCGCCAGGCGAGCGGACTTCGCCAAATCACAGCACTATGGTTTGGTTATTCCCAATAATTTCTCGAAGTCCGCCGAAAACTTGTCCGTCCGTTCGCGAATCTTTGGCGGTTGTTCCAGCAGGGTCGTCAGCATCTTTTCCTTGAGGTCCGGATTGAGCTTAATCAGTTCAGCCGCAGCCACTACAAGGGCCAAATCGCCGTTGATATCGTGGCGCAGAGTTGAGAGTTTGCGGTTCAGTTCAGCGATCTGCTCGACCGTCAATGTTACCGGATGCTCAGGTAAACCCATGTCAAAACCATGCGAAGAGCGTCGCCGGATTGCAAGCTACAGTTTTGTCCGTTGACACTGCCCCCGCGCAAATTTACGCTCCAAACCTGACCGAATGGCCGAAGCCGGGGTCCAAGCCGCCTTCGAGCCTAAGTCCCGGAGAGGATGTGAGTTAAATTGACCGAAATCAGGTTAAAAAAAGGCGAATCTGTCGATAAAGCATTGCGACGATTGAAAAAGAAGATCGATCGCGAAGGCACTTTGAAGGAAGTGCGCAATCACCGGCATTTTGAAAAGCCGAGTGAACGACGCCGCCGCAAAATGAAAGCCGCGCGCTTTTCAGCCATGTTGACCGCGCGATACGCAGATCTTTGATTTTGTCTTGAACTCTCCAGGCCGGGTGTGGTCTGAAACTGCACTCGGCTTTTTCATTATATGTATTCGCTGTCCACGTGTTGGAACTCGCACAGGCACACCGACGGCAGGGCGATGCTGGCTGAAATTCGGGACCTCGGCTTTGAATATGCCGAGCTGAGCCATGGGATCCGCCTTTCGTTGTTGCCGGGTATTCTCCAGGCTGTGGATGCGGGCGAGATTAAAATTTCCAGCGTTCACAATTTCTGTCCTTTGCCGATGGGGGTAGACCGGCCCGCGCCGAATATTTTCAAGTTCAGCTCTGAAAATCCGCGTGAACGCGAGAACGCTCTCAAACATACGATCAAAACCATAGAGACCGCGGCGCGAATCAATGCTCCAGTCGTGGTGCTTCATATGGGCGAGATCGAAATGAAGGATTACACCGACAAATTGATCGACATGGTGGGGGAAGGAAAGAAGGAGACTCCGAAATATCAGAAGCTGGTCGAAGAAATTTCCATGAAACGGGAGGATAAAAAAGAGCGGCCGATGCAATATGCCCTCGACGTTCTGCGCCGCCTGATTGCCGAGGCCGAGCCGCGGGGGCTCAAACTGGGGATCGAGAACCGTGAGGCTGTGGAAGAGATTCTGTTTGAATCGGATTACCCGCTTTTCCTGAAAGAGTTCACTTCACCTTCCGTCGCGTATTGGCATGATACCGGGCACGCGCAAATCAAAGAGAATATTGGGTTTATCGACCATGCATTCCATTTGGCGGCCATGGCGGACCGGTTGGCGGGTTTTCATATTCACGACGTGCAGTTTCCGGGACGCGATCATTGCGCGCCGGGAACCGGGATGATCGATTGGGCCGCGCTCAAACGAATGGTGAAGCCGGAGCACATCAAAGTATTCGAGTTCAGTCCGGGGCTGACGGTGGAACAAGCCAGGAGCGGTGTGGCACATATCAGGGCGATCTGGGGCAACGAGTGAGAAAAAAGGTCTGGAGTACAACCTGGCGTATCCTCGTTTGCCTGATCCTGCTGGCCTGGCTGTCGCACTCGATCTTTCTCAAAGAGGGCAGGCAAGCCGCCCAAGAGCAGGGCCTGCAATGGAACAGCCTCTCCGAGATCGAACAGTGGAAATTCGCCTGGCACTACGGCCCGATTGATCTCTGGCAAAATCTCTCCATCGTGGAACCTCGCGCATTCGCCCTGTCGCTGCTGCTCATGGGATCGGCTCTGGCTCTGGGCATTTTCCGCTGGCGGACCGTTCTTCGAGTTCACGGCCTTGATTTGTCGTGGGGTCGCGCGACCGAGATCTCGCTGGTGGCGCATTTCTTCAACTCCTTTCTTCTCGGCTCAACTGGTGGCGACCTTATGAAGGCCTACTACGCTGCTCGGGAGACCCATCACAAAAAGACTGAGGCGGTGGTTACGGTGTTTGTGGATCGGCTGATCGGTCTCTGGGCGATGTTGCTCTTTGCCTGCCTGATGATGTTGCCGAATGCACCGCTCCTTTTTGCTCATGGAAAACTTCGTTCCGTTTCCCTGCTGATTGTGCTGATGGCGATGGGCTGCACAGGCATGGTCGTGCTGGCTTTTTGGGGCGGTGTCTCCAGGCGCTGGGCCGGTGCCCGTGAATGGTTGCGCCGCTTGCCAAAAGGCGGCTGGCTCGAGCGCTCTCTGGATTCCTGCCGCGAATTTGGCCGGGACCGGCTGTTTCTCTGGCGCGCCCTGATGATTTCGATGCTGCTCAACGCGTCTTGCGTGCTCCAGGTGATGGCAGTCGCATGGGGCTTGCATTTAAAAATCCCGCCGCTCGCGTTGTTTGTCATCGTTCCAATCGTAATCTGCATCTCTGCGCTGCCGATCACTCCTTCGGGCCTGGGGGTGCGTGAAAACCTCTTTGTGATGATGCTGGCAACCCCTTCTATCGGTGTCCCGGAGACGTCCGCCTTGTCTTTATCACTGCTGACCCTCGCTGGCAGCCTCATTTGGAGCCTCGTTGGCGGGGTGGTTTACGTCAGCCTCAAAGAGCGCCATCACCTCACCGAGCGGGAACTCAGCACCACAGAGGCATAAAAGGTTCGGAGTCCCACCTGTAGACCAGTTGCGTTTATCGTCGTGCTCAGGCTGGCGATGATTGCCGCTGGATTCAGTCAAGCCGACTGAGCCAGAAGCTGGGGTTTCGATGACTGTGACAGATTGCCACCACCCACAGCACGTCGTCTCGAATGACATAAGCGATATAGTGGCGGAAAACAGAAAGATTGACTCGCCGATACCCGTACTTCCTCACGCGCGGAATAAGAGGGTCTCCCTGAATTTGTTCCAGAAACCGATCCACCTCTTCCTTAAAGCGAATGCCAAGGCCGGAATATTGACGCTCGTAATAATCGACCGATTCCCAGAATTCAATCTCCGCATCGTGCAGGAGAACGACCTTCATCGGCCGTATCGCGAATCGAAGTCTCGCTTGATATCATTCCAGGCACGGCTCTTGCCATTTCCCGAGTCGATCTCAGCGATCCGACGCTGGATCTCTTCCTCCCAAGCCCGCTCGATCTCTTCGCTGCGGCGCGGTTCGATGCTCTCCAACAGTTCTGTTGCAAGACGAAGGCGCTCCGGGACACTCAACGAGAGGGCCTGCTCGGCTACGCTTTCAAATGGAGTTGCCATGGCTTAAATCTACTAGTTTCCGTCGCTATTGTCCATTCTGCCGTCGCATGAGTAATATCAAGGGACCAGCGCAGGATCACGCGCCCAGACCACTTCTGTCGGCGGAAAGATGCCGCGGCCGCGAAAGAGGCTGCTCGGATTCATGTCAACCACGAGTTTACCCAGCAGCGTCACTACGTGCCCATCCGCGAAAAGAATGTTGCCGCTCCCATTATGCCGGCCGGGAAATTGGCTGGCGTACGCTTTAGGCTCTCCGCTGTAGGGCCCCTGGAATTGACAGAGTCGCTCCTCCCCCGGAACACCGTTGTCCAGAAAAAGGGCCGTCCTATCCGCCACTTTGATTTCGCAAAGCTTGATTGCTTCCGCACTCGAGGCCGAAGTCGGGGGACCTCTTTCGAAATCGCCCATGAGTTTTGAATTAATCGCCAGGCTGAAGTTCGGATAGGTCGCTGCCACTGGAGAGAAGCACGCCGCGGGGCAATGAAAAATCTTTCCATCGGCATAGAAGTCCTGTTGCGAAGAGGGGGTTTGCGCGTAGCGCTCCATCGTCGGGATGCCCGCGGTGGCCGCCAACGCGTTATACCAAACATCACGATTGGTTGGCAGCGCGGTCATTTCCCACGGGTTGATGCCGTCGATAGCCGCCTCCCGGGGCAATTGATCGTCATTCTCGGCCGCGTAGAGATGCGCAGCGGAGCCCCATTGTTTGAGGTTGCTCATGCAGGCGACGCGCCGAGCCGCCATCTTTCCGCGAGCAAGACTGCCGAGGAGCAACGCAAAAAGAACGCCCAGAATGGCAGCAACGACGAGCAACTCTACGAGTGTGAAGCCCGAACGCGTTCGGAGCGCCGGTGTCCTCCCCATGAACCGCCCGGCGCCACCAGCTTTTGGAGTGCGGCAGTCCTCCGCCGCTTTCCACTCGCCTGCCCGAAGATGCCAAAGCGGCAGAGGACTGCCGCACTCCAAAAGCTGGCGCCCCATTCGAGCGCCCCGCCGGACCAATAGTGCTTCACTACCGTGGTCACCGCGAATGGGATTGCTGCCGCGAATCCTTTTCTTTAACTGCCAATGCGTTTTCATCAAAGAGTGATTCAGCCGTCAAGTGCCGGCGCATTTGCGCGAAATCATCGTCGGCGCAGGTCTCGAACCCGCCTGGATTTCCCGGAAAGGACTGAAGGATTTGTGGATCGTTGAGGCCGATCAGCACGCGTTGCAGGCTCTCCCGGTCGGCTGAGCGCAGTTTGGGTTGCGCTACCAACAGCGAGCGCTCGTCCGCAAAGCTCTTTAGGACGACGAGCTTTTGCCCAGCGGCGACTTGCAGAAAGCGGCGTTGGGTGGCAACCGCGGCGTCGTAAGTCCTATCCAGCACGGCCTCCACCGGGGTCATTTCGCTAAACGGGTTTCCAAGGTCTTCGACGGCGCGCGAATGGCGCGGTTTCGACGGCTCTTCAGGCCTATCGACGTAACGGAATGTAGAGAGGTCCCTGGCGTGGATCCCAGCTTCAACGAGGCAAACCTTTGCCCAGAAGGTTAGCGTCGAATCGACGCCGCCGAAAAGAAAAGATCTGCCGCGCAAGCCCGAGATGCTTTTGATGCCAGAGTCAGCGCGCGTGAAGACGACTGCCGATTCGGCTGGCACCGACGGTGGACCGGTGGACGAAACCAGGCGCACGAGCGGTTGAATTCCAGGAGCCTCAATTCTCGCGCGGACGTACTCTCTTGCGTTCATGTGCAAGAGGTCCACTTCACCGGCGACCAAATGAGCCGCGGCGGTCTCCTCAGTTTTGTACAACCTGAGATCAAGTCTGGTGGGGGTACCAGTAATCTGAACGATCCTTTTTTCGACATCTTCGAGGAGAGGCGCGGCTCCCAGAATGCGGTCGAGCGGGTTGCCTTGCGCGACGAAAGCGACGGTTAAACGCTTCTCACCCGGCTGCAGCCGCCCTGGCTCGTTGCCAGCCATGGCTGCGAGAGTCTCCGACTTGACCGCGAAAAACGGGCTCGGCGAGGCCCATATTTCCTGAAGCTGCCGTGCTGTTTCGGTACGGAGAATGGCCAAGGCAATCGATTTGCGCGCTTGTTCGTCACGGGCCTTGGCCAATAACGCCAGCGTGATGGCCATGCCGACGGTCAGACCTCCGATTAAAATGGCTAAAGCAGGATTCCTGCGGGTCCATCGACGCAGCCGAAGAATGGCTCCAGCGGGCCGGGCCTCAACCGGTTCCTTGCGTTGCCAACGTTCGAGATCTTCGGCCAGGGCCAAAGCTGAGCCATACCGGCGACGCGGGTCTTTATCGAGACACTTGAGGCAAACAATTGAGAGGTCTCGATCAACCGATTTGTTGACCAGATTTGGAGCAACTGGCTCTTCGTCGATGACCTTGCGAAGCACATCCACGGGCCGTTCGCCCTGGAACGGTCGACGACCGGTTAACAACTCGTAAAGAATCACACCCAGGCTGTAAATGTCCGTAGCCGCAGACAGAGGTTTACCCGCCGCTTGTTCAGGTGACATGTAGAACGGTGTGCCCAAAAGTTCGGCGGTCTGGGTTAAGCCGGCTTCGTGGTCCAGGAATTTGGCAATGCCGAAGTCGGTGAGGTGCGGAATGCCCTCGCGATCGAGGAGAATATTGCTCGGCTTGAGATCCCGGTGCAGCACGCCACGACCATGGGCGTAATGAACAGCTCGCGCGACTAAGCTCACCAGGTGCACGATATCGCACTGCCGCTGGTGGACATTGGACCTCTTTCCTGCATCCGAGTGGAAGCAAGGTGAATACTCAACTACTTTATCAGCCAGACTCACTCCATCAACGAACCTCATTGCCAGGTAGGGATTCGCTTCGTGTTCGCCGATTTCAAAAATCGAGACGATGTTCGGGTGATCCAACTTCGCGGCGGCTTCGGCCTCGCGTCGAAGACGTGCCAGCCCCGCGGGCGAGGCCAGCTCTCCAGCGGCAATCACCTTCAACGCCACGATCCGATTCAGCGAAAGTTGGCGGGCGCGGTAAACGACACCCATTCCGCCACGACCGATTCGTTCCAGAAGTTTATAGTCCGGCAAGCTCAGGGGGTCTGCAGAGGTGTCGGAAGAGCTCTCTTCGATTGTTAGCGGCCCTTGGAACAACCGCCCTAAATCGAGAAGGCACTTTGGACATTGACGAAACGAAACATCCTCTTCGATGTCGCCGCCGCAGGCAGAACATTTCAGAACTTGCGTCATCGCTTTACTCACACGGGCGCCTTCATTAATAGTACAACAGGATTTTCCGTCACTGGTTACACCAGGTTCCAACCGCGCACTAACTCAGGGCAGCGAACAGTTCCCGGATTTCGTCGTCGACCTCACTGGGGGTATCCACAGTGCGCGCAATCTGTTCCCGCACCAACTCGCCGAAGCGGCGCCGGAGCCGATGAACCGTGACCTTGACCGCGCCCTCGGTCGTGTCGAGTTCGGTCGCGATCTCCTGATAGGATTTCTCTGGCGCCTCGCCCGCCAGATGGTCCTTAAGCTTCTCAAACAATGCCCCTTTGCCTCCAGCCACGCACTCTGTGCGAACCCGGTCCATCACCCGCTCCAGAAGCATGAGCGCCCAACGCCGGTTGAAGGCTTTTTCCGGCGTCATTGCGTCGCTTGGTCCCAGCAAATCGCGATCCTGGGGTTTTAGATCGTCCCAGGAGATGATGATTTGCCTTCCCCCACGCTTGAGGGTGTGTGCCTTGTGCCATTCGTTGTCCAGAAAGTGCTGCAGCGAGACCAGGAGAAAAGAGCGAAACCGTCCTTTTGCGGGAGCCACTGTACCGAGAGCGCCCTGTTCAAGGACGTGCGCGAAAAAGGCCTGGGTCAAATCCTGCGCCTCATGGACCGCGTGGCCGCGGCGACGGATGTAGGCGTATAGAGGCAGCCAGTAGATTTGACATAATTTGAGCAACGCTTCCTGCGCCCCCTGGCCTGCTCTCAACACCATGCTCCATTGCGTGGTCCCAAAACGCGCCGCTTTGCTCGGTGGATTGGATTGCTCCGATGATCTAAGCATGGATGCCGCCAGCATACCGCCAAACACCCCAATGGCAATCCTGGACTCGGACCGATCAACCCGAGGCCGCAATAGGGGCCCGGCAGCTACATGACAACGCTCCGCGGGACGAGCAGGAGACTTACTTCGTGGTCTCTTTCTTAAGCGAAGCCAGATATTCCACTAAATCAACCAACTCTTGCGTGGACATGTTCTGCTGCAGACCCGCCGGCATGATCGAGAGCTTCATCTGTTCGCGCCTGGCGACGTCGGACTTTTTGTAGCGGGTTACAATTCCCCCCACCGCTTTGATCGCGATTTCGTCCGCGGTTTCGCTCGCCAGCAAACCGAAGGCTTCATCGCCCGATTTGAGTTGCAGTTGGAAGGCCTCGTAACCAAAAGAGATTCCCGCGCCAGGATCGAGAATGGCCTCATACAGGGCATCCTTGCCCAGCTTCGTTCCGATCTCGGAGAGATCAGGACCAAATTCGACGCCCTGCCCTTTGACTCGATGACACGTCGCGCATCCTACCCTCAGATTGTTGAACACACGTTCGCCCGCACCGACGTCACCTTTGATTTTCAACAACTCCGAAATGGGCGGCAGAGGCTGGCTGTTCTGCCCAGCGGGCAAGGGCAGCACTTTGGCTGCTTGTTGCTTGATCTCGGGCCACCGGACGCGATTGAGTTCAGTGCTGGCCGTAAACTTGACATCCTCCGGAACCCTGTCGGCCTTTGCCAAATCGAGAATGCCGGAGGCCCCTTCAATACTTTGGGCCAGAGCTCGTACGGATTGGCGGCGCAACCGCAAATCAGCTTTTGCGTCTTCAACCAAAGGCAAGAGCAGCTTGACGGTATTCTTATCCGGCGAGCTGCCGAGCAACTCGGCCGTCTGAATGGCCTGATCTGTGTTCGTGCCGCGCAAAATCTGTTCAAGCAAACCGAGATCGTTATTCGCAAGCAGCAGGCGCAAGGCGGCCACGCCGGTTTCATTCGTCGAATTTCGCAGCGCCACTGCCAGCAGTCCCCGGTCCTGGTTGGGAATCTTAAACTGCTGCACCAGCTTTACGTAATTGGCGGTCCCCCGTGTTTTCTCAAGCAGCTTCAGGACGGTTTGTTTGAGTTTCGGATTGCTTTCCAGATCGACGTTTTGCAACCGCGTGAGCGCTTCAATCGCCAATGCAGTCCGCTGCTCATCTTCGGATAAGGGCGGCGTGGCGCTCTCGTCGCCTCGCGTAGGCAACGGGAGAAAGGACGCCGCGAACAGAAAAACGATGATCGAACGCATATACTGAGTTAATCAATCAATAGCGCTGCCTCTGCGGTCGATACCAACGGGGCTCAATCATTTCGCCAAAACACAACCACCACTACGATCAAAGCTATGAGAAGACACCCACCAATAACGAGCAGGCTCCAACTCGGTGTCGCGCTCATTCAACTTCGCTTCATCAGCACTGCGATTAAACCCCAAAGCACAGCGATGAGGACCACCACAAGGACAATGAATCTGTTGCGCGCTACGCGCTTTTCGTAACGCAACGGACGCAGTCCCTGGATGCTCCCCGCGGCCAGATAGTTAACTAATTTCGGATTTGAAGTGGCGGGCCCGCGAAAATTGTTCTTCCACCGGCGCCAAAATGAAGCCAGGTCGTACTTGCGCACACCGAGCTCGCTATAATGGGCGGCGTTTGCCGGTTCCAACGGTTGTTTCACCGGATTCTGGCCCACCTCTTCGAACACAGGTTCGGAAAACGGATTCGGGCCTGCACCGTGAGTCGGATGGGCCGCTTGATGTTTCTGCGGGAAAGCTGTCGAGCGCAAACGGGGTTGCGGCGACGAAGGAGGAGCGGGTGGTCGCACCGGAGGAGCGGGGGCCGCCACGGGCTTTTCCTGGGGCGCCGGCGGCCCTTCAGCCTCCGGTTCGACATCACTCAGTCGCTCGATTTGCGCCTGGAGCGCGGCAATCTGCTGATTCAGCGTCTTCGCCCGCTCGGAGATTGGGTCCGATTTTTTTTTAAACAGCCCCATTTGGGAGCTATCCTAACGCGTGCGCAGCAGAATCACCAGCACGATGCCAATGACCCCGAGCACGACCGGCCAGGTCAAAGCCAGCCCCAGCTTGCAAAGCTGCGACCAGCTTTGTTGCTGGAGCATCTGCGGCAGCGATTGATCCACGCCTTGCTGG
>Ga0137394_10004647_pt1 | contig 10428 bp, 9 predicted proteins | sample czobulk116metaG_FD_108278 | JGI IMG/M metagenome (GOLD analysis project Ga0137394, IMG submission 108278) | Vadose zone soil microbial communities from Angelo Coast Range Reserve, California, USA - czobulk1.16 metaG | ecosystem: Environmental > Terrestrial > Soil > Vadose zone | place: USA... | reverse complement strand
GGTGGCAGCTCGATGTTGGCGAGGCCGTTTTTCCCGTGCCAAAACTCGGCCGTGATGAGTTTTTGGAAAAGCGGATGCTGTGCGCCGGCAGCGACGGGAATGTCGCATCGTTTGGCGAGCGAAACCATGCGGAGGGCGTTTTCCAGGCCTTGCGTGGCAGTGGTGTTGCCAGGGACGACGGTGATGGCGCGGACGTCCAGCTCCGGCGAATGGAGCGCCAGCATGAGGGCCATCGCGTCATCGGTGCCGGGGTCCGTGTCAAAGATGATTTTCTTGCCGGAGGCGGCGGCAGGCGAAACACGAATCACGGAGAGAATAAGTAGAAGGAGGAGGAATCCGAAGTTACGGCAAGCAGCGGACAAACTGCGTACAGACGTGAGACATCGAATAGAGCGGAGATGAAAGAACGACTGAGCCTCTTTGGCCGATTCCCTATCGGCCACACTGCTCCAAGAACAGCATGCTGCTCCTCGCTCCAGAAACAAACCCCCAGACAGAATTGGGCGTAGGCTAGCGTTCACGTTACAGAAGTGTCAAGACAAAAGTAGGGTTGAAATTGTGATGCGGTGGAAAACTTTTCGAATGATTGTCGCAAGCGCAGAATCGGGAAATTATGACGCCTGGCATGCAATCGGCAGTTCCGCGAGAGAGAGATGCTACTATTTTCGGTGATGCTCCAGAATGAAACACCAGTACGGAAAATGACTGCGAAAATCGTGACGATTGCGCTGGCTGCCGGACTTCTCCTCAGATCTGCCGGAAACGCAGCTCAGGATGCGAAAGGCACAAGGACAGCGAGAGTCGCAACGGAGGCATCGTCCAACAAGCCCGGCGCGAATCGCTACAACGTGCAATTCCGGGATGTGACAGGGTCTGCGGGGATCCGTTTTCATCACGAACGTGCAGCCTCGGAGCAAAAGCTTTACACGGAGACGATGGGGGCGGGTGTGGCATGGATGGATTACAACCAGGATGGATGGCTCGACGCGTTTTTCGTGAATAGCGGCTTCACGCCATTTTTCCATCCGGAGAAGGCGCCGCAGCCAGCACTCTACCGCAACAATAGCGATGGAACGTTCACCGACGTGACCGAGCAAGCGGGCATTCGAACGGACGGGACGTTTTTCTTTGGCGTGGCCGTCGGCGATTTTGATAACGACGGATTTCCTGACATTTACATGACCGGGTACCGGCATTCCGTGCTGTATCACAACAACGGCAATGGGACCTTCACCGATGTAACGGCAAAAGCCGGCGTGGGCGACGATGGCGCTTGGGCGACGGCGGCGGGGTGGTTTGATTATGACCGCGACGGTCAGCTCGATCTGCTTGTGACCAACTATGTGCAGTTTGATGAAGATCATCCAGTTTCGTGCGGCGAGAACAAGCCGGGCTATCGCGCGTATTGCCACCCAGACAGTTTTCCGGGAAATTCGCCGCGGCTTTATCACAACAATGGGGACGGAACTTTTACCGACGTGACGAAAAAAGCGGGGCTCTTGAACAACGACGGGAAGAGCCTGGCGGTCGTGCTCGTGGACCTGAACAACGACGGATGGCCGGACATTTTTATCGCCAACGATACGCAGCGGAATTTCTTGTACCTCAACAATCGTGACGGGACGTTTCGCGACGTGAGTTACACGAGCGGCGCGGGATTCAGCGAAGACGGCAAGCCGGAAGCGGGCATGAGTGCGGACGCAGCGGACGTTCGAAACAATGGACTTTTTGACTTGTACGTGAGTCATCTGGATTTCGAATTGAACCGTCTTTATGGAAACAACGGCGATGGGACGTTTATGGACGCGACGATTTCTTCGGGCCTGGCGCAGACAAACTACCGAAACAGCAGTTTTGGAGCGCGCTTTTTCGATTTCGACAACGACGGCTGGCGAGACCTGGTGGTCACGAACGGGCACATCCTGGACAACATTGCGCTGTATCACCCAAGCGTGACGTATGCGGAGGAACGAAAACTCTACCGCAACGTGGGAAACGGGAAATTTGCCGACGTGACGAGTTCGCAGGATGCGGCGTTTCACGCGCCGCGCGTCGGGCGCGGCCTGGCAGTCGGCGATTACGACAATGACGGTTGGCTCGACTTGCTCGTAAGCAACAACGGAGAGAATGGCCAGCTTTACCGGAATGCGGGCGGCTCCGAGCCGACCGCGCAGAAGAATCACTGGCTGGGCGTTCGGTTGATCGGCACAAAAGGTAATCGCGATGGAATCGGATCGGCGCTAAAGCTGACGGCGGGCGATTTTGCGAGCTATGACCAGGCCAAGGGCGGCATGAGTTATTGCTCCGCGCAGGATCCGCGAATACATTTTGGGCTGGGAGAACACGTCAAAGTCGACACCCTGGAAATCACTTGGCCAAGCGGCGCGCGCGAAGTCATCAAGAATGTTCCGGCAGATCAGTACGTAACGATTGAAGAAGGAAAGGGGCTCAACTCCTACAAGTTTCCGGCCATTCGAAAGCGAAGATAACTCCGTTGGATGTCAGCTATAATCACGCTCCGTGAAAAGCATTCTCGATTCGATTCGAGTAATAGAGATGACCGAAGCGTTGGCCGGCCCGTACTGCGCAATGCTGCTAGGTGACTTCGGGGCCGACGTCATCAAAGTGGAGCGGCCGGGAATCGGCGACCAGTCGCGAGGCTGGGGCCCGCCGTTCGTGGGGAGCGAATCCGCGTACTATCTGGCAACGAATCGCAACAAGCAATCGATTGCGCTGAATTACGATATTCCTCGGGGCGCAGATGCATTGCGAAAACTTCTCGCGACCGCGGACATTTTCATCACCAATCAGCCCTCTCTTGCTTCGTTGAAGAAGCGCGGCATCGACTATGAATCTCTCAGCGCAAAACATCCTCGTCTTATCTACTGCAGCATCACCGGCTACGGCTTCACCGGGCCCAAGGCGGGTCGCCCCGGTTATGACATTCTCGCGCAAGCGGAATCCGGGGTGATGAGCTTCACCGGCGAACCCGGGGGCGGTCCAATGCGCTATCCCATAGCGATCGCGGACATGACCTGCGGAATGTACTCCACGATGGGGATTCTCGCGGCGCTTTTTGCGCGCGAAAAGACGGGACGAGGACAGTTCCTGGACATGGCGCTTTTCGATTCGCAATTAGCGTGGCTCGCCAACGTAGGAAGCAGCTACTTGAACGCCGGCGTATCGCCAACGCGCTGGGGCAATGCGCATCCAAACATCGTGCCGTATGAGGTGTATCGCGGCAGCGACGATAGATATTTTGTCGTCGGAATAGGCACGGAAGCACTGTGGAAGAGATTCGTTCAGGCGCTGGAAATCCAGGATGACATCGGGCGGGATGAACGATTTCAGACGAATGCGCTGCGAATCAAGAACCGTGAAATCCTGGTCCCGCTGCTCCAGAACTTATTTCGACGATCCCCTGCACGAACGTGGCTGGAAAAGTTCGCAGAGGCGGATATTCCGGCCTCCCCCATCAATACGGTGCCTGAAGCATTGAACGATGAGCAAACACGCGCTCGCGGATTGATCGTGCAGATTGAGCATCCGGCCATGGGCGCCGCGAAAAGCATCGCGAATCCCATACGATTTTCGAATACGCCGGTGAGCTACCGGCTGCCGCCGCCATTGCTCGGCGAACATACCGGCGAAATTCTGCAAAGCCTGGGCTACACGGCTGAAGAAATAAGGTCCATGGCGGGCGGCTCAGCAACTTGAAGTCGTCGCCGAAGCCTCGGAAAGGCTTGCTGAAACTCGGCTGCTACGATCCAGCGTACAGCTGGAACGGCGCCCAGTAAAAGGGTTTGGCAAAAACGTTGCCGGAACGGAGCAGCGTGAGCTTGGCGTTTCTGAGGGCGGTTGCGGGGTCTCTCCCCTGGTTCAATTCCTTGTAGAGCCCATCCATCAGTTCTGGAGTAGCGGGGGCATCGGCCACTTCCCATAGCGCTCCGATGACGTTGTGGGCCCCCGCACGCAGAAAAGCCCACGAAAGGCCGACAAGTCCTTCTCCCGAATAGGCGCGCGATCCGGACCCGTAGCAGGCGGAGATGGTCACCAGTTCCGCCCGCAAGGGCCGCGTGACAATGTCTCTCGCATACAATTTGTACGAGTCGCCTTCCGGGCTGAGAATAACCGCGGATTCCAACGGGCGCGCGCGGCTGGCCGTGCCGTGCGTCACGAAGTGCACGTAGGAAAAACGTTCCGGATTGCTGCTCAGGTACGCGCTGGGCGTCGCTCGCGCCCCTTCCAATACCGCCCGGCGGGGCTCCGGGAAGTACTGCTCAATTTTCTTCATTTCCTCTGGTGCTTGGGACAAAGGCGGAAAAACAGTGTTTGCTTGTTTCGTATTTCCCACGAGCAATAGTTTTTTTTCGTTCGCCGCGGGCCGATTGGAGGAAGATGCGAGAAGCGTGAGCGAGTTCGCCGTGGTCAGTGTAACGTCTTCAATCCAGTAGTGGGACTTTGGCTCCGGCGCGATCAGCGTCTCGAAGTTCAACCCGTAGAGGCTTCCATCCGGCAACAGAATGATCCGCGAGTTTGCGGGGATCAACTTTTGAGCCGGCGCGATCAGCATTGCATAGAGCTTCTCTCCCGTCACCCTCTCTTCCGTCGCGAGAACATCACGGGAATTAACAATCGCTCCGCGGTAGGCCTTAACCAGCGGATCGATTTCCCTAGCTGGAGGCAGCGCGAAATGAAGTGTCTTTGTTGGAGTGATCGCCCAGAGATAGGAATGCTCCTCCCCTAGCCAGTAAAACAGCAGCATCCCGTGCAGCCGCTGGGCCAATTGCTGGGGCGGCACGCTTGGTATCGTCCGTGAGGTCGCCTTAGCGGCCGAGGACAAGCCTTCGCCCAGTGTCCGAGCCCGGCTCAGCTCCGCTTGACGCAAGGCATCGGCGGACCGGCCCTGCCGAACCAGAAAATCAATGTAATGGCCGTAGACGGCGATCCCGCTGGAAAGAAAGCTCAGTCTCAGCTCGTCGTGGTCAATGGAATGTCGGGCTTTCTCAATAGTATCGATAGCCTGCAGGTAGAGTCGTTCCGCTTCCTTCGGCTTTCCCTCGCCGTCTCGAACTCCAGCAAGCCCGGCTTCGCCTTGCCAGCGCAGCGGTGCATCAGGACTGGGTCCGGAAAGGACGCGGTGAAAGAACTGCTCTGCGTCGCCAAATCGCTTTTCGGCGGCGGCAATATGTCCAGCCAAGATCAACGAATCGGGAACGCCAAACGTGTCGCCGCCAGACTCCTCGATTTTCAGCGCTTCCTGGTTATACCGCTTCGCCTCGCTCAGCCGGTGAGTCCGCAACATGACATCCGCAAGGGTGTTGAGACACTCCGTGGTTGTTTGTGCGTTTTTCAGTACATCCGCGCGATCGAGCGTGCTTCGGGCAAGATCCTCAGCAAGCCCGTATTCGTGCAGTGCCAAATAAGAATTGGCGACTCCCGTAAACCAGTAGGCTGAATAGCCTGAAAGTCCGCTTTTCTGGGATCGCTCCGCACCCTCCTTGAAGTACTCAAGACTGTTATAGAAATCTCCAAGTTCCGAGTAGCTCCAGCCTAGATTGCCTAAAATCGTAGCGGTCAAAGGTTGCAGACCCAGAGAGCGCGAAAGCTGGAGTGCCACATTTGCCCGGTCCACAGCCTCATCAAAATGTGCCTGGCTGATAGCGACCCTGGCGAGATTATTGAGCGCGCTTGCTTCCCCATCACGATCCCCTTCCCGCCGGGCAACCGTCAGCGCCTCTTCGAAGGACACCTCGCCGGCGTGGAATTTCTTTTCGTCGACCTCAAGCGCACCGCGCGCGTTCAATACATCCGCCAAGAGTTGGGGATGCGATGCCCTGGCAAGTTGTTCGGCCTCGCCCAGGGTTCTTTCAGATTCCGCGAATTGTTGAGCTTGCCTGTGGGCGATGCCCTCCATCATTGCTTTGCGCGCAGCGATATCTGTGGAGACAAGGGAAACAGGAAGGGGTTCCCTCAGCACGGAAAGAGCTTCTTGATAATTCGACTTGTACAGCAGTATCTGTGCTTTCAGTACTCTGAGCCGCCAGGTCCATTCTAGGCTCTCGCCCGCAAGCCCGGCCAAGGCCCCGTTGACGTCCTTGAGAGCCTTGTCCGCATCATCGTGACGCAATGTCCAGAGAATCTGGTCGCAGATCGCTCTTAGATCTGCCGGTGAACTGGGGCGGCGCGAGCACGATTCCGTCACCACCAAAAGAAGAAGACTGAACGTTACAACGTGTCTCAGGGCGGCGACGGTTGACCGTTGGTGCGCGTTTCGCCAGCGGTGGCGTCCGCGACATGGGGAGAGCCGAGTACCAGCCGAAGCATGGTCAACGTTCGAGTTCCCGGCTCGGCAAAAATCTCGGCCAAGAAGATTTTTCCAAAATTGGGCACTTCGATCAGATGGCGCTTCGCGTCTACCCCCTTCAACTTCGTCTCGATTTTCTCCACGAGAGAGCAAACGGCCACCCCGTCCTTGGTCACCGCTATTTTCCCGGATTTGGTGTCACTTGCAATGCCTTTCGTCAAGTCCTCGAACGTCTTGCACTTGACCAGCAAGTCGTGGCGGAGATTCACCTTGACGTCTTCTCCCTTGATCCGCAGCCCCTCGAAGCGGCTGTCCTCAGCGATGATGTGCCCCTCTCGCTCTCTCGGGCCGTGGACTGAGGTTAGACGAGAGACGATGAGATCGGCCGTTACAACTCCCAGGATATTTAAATCGTGAATGGTTGTCGTGGCGTGAGTAGCAAAAGTTTCGTCGCGGCGGCGCTTGCCTGAGATGTGTGTATGAGCCGACTTGAAGGACACAAAATCCTGAAAACGGAAATTTTCAGCATGGGATGAGGCATGGCCGCCGATCGTCGGCAAGGACGCCGAAGCCTGAGCCGGGATCAGGCACCATGCGGGATGGCGAAACTCGCCGCTGAAAGCATGACCTTCTGCATGAAAGTGAAAGGGAATGCGATGAATTGGAGCCATAGGGGACACCTCGGAGGCTAGGTTAGGGTGTAATCCTTATCTATCTAGGGACGAAATTCAACTATAAAGGGAAGCCGGCCCGCGTCATTCTGCGGATTGATCTTGCCACGAGCGCCAGGGTCGCCATAAAAGGCCAGGACGTACTTGCCGGGATGGAGCATTCCGGCAGGAATGGGAAGATGCGCTTCCTGGTTGGCGTTCACGCCCGCGATCTTCGACCGCAAGAGCACTCGGCTCTCTGCGTCTTCCAGTTGAGCGATGTAGCTGTCGAAACCGCGCGTCGGGACAAAGTCAAAATTCAAGAAGAAGCTTTCATCAGAGCGAATCGACAGCGTGCGGCCCTCTTCGCCGGCCGTGTTGACCCCGCGCAGAGAATGCGAACTGAATAGAATTTGCGACGCCCCGCTAGCGGCCGCTTCCTTGGCTTTTGGAATTGTGACAAAACTCTGATAGCCGACGACCAGCAGAAGGACTGCAAAGGCAGGCACCGCAATAACCGGACGAAACCAACTCAACCAGCCGGCCTGGGCCGGAGCAGCATTCCTCTCCGCCAACTTCTCTGGTTCGGCACGCAAGATTTCGCGGCTGACGTCCACGAACGCCGCCGCGGCCTTCAGATCGACCGCACACTCCGCGCAATCAAAGAAATGCTCTTCATATTCATCGCGCAGGTCCGGGGGAAACTCGCCCAGGACGTACTTTTCTGCAGCCTGCAGTCGCACTGCGTCGTTATGATCCATTTGTGCCATCCGGTAGATAGTGCAGGAGATAGCAAAATCGTTTCACTGGATTCCTCAAGGGATCGCTGGCCGCGCAATCCGCATCTGGTCCTTCTCATACAAAGCCTTGAACTTATCTTTGGCCCGGTGGAGCAGGACCCTCAGGTAGTCGCGATCCACTCCGAATTCGCGGCATACAGCATCTTTCTCCTTTTCTTCCAAGAAGATAGCACGGAGTAAGTTTCGGTCTTTTTGGGGCATTTCATTGAGGATCTGACGCACGCGCTCGGCAGCCTGCTTGGTGACGAGCATACCCTCCAGGTCCAAGACTTTGTCCGGGATGTCCATGGGCATGTCCTCCATCTGCTGACTCTTTGCCGAAGATCGATAATATTCCAGTAAAACGTTGTTACAAATGGAGTTAACGAACGCGCCAAAGCGCTCGGGTTGCCGGACCCCTCCTTCGCGCCGCAGGGCGGCGATGACTCGGATGAAGGTTTCCTGTCGCAAATCCTCCACTCGGTCCGACGCCAGCGTCCGGGCCCTCAGTTTGATCCTTAGAAGTTGTTCAAAATAAGCAACAAAATGGTGTTCCGTCGAGCGATCCCCACTCCGCAAACGTTCCACATAGTCTTTGTCAAACGCAAAGAATTCCAAGGGGACCCTCAAATCTTGGACGAGGAGTATATCTTCGCCCTCCTTCCGGGGCAATCCATCAAAGATTCTTACCTGACTGCCGAAACGGAACGAGCCCGTGCTGCACTATCCTCTAGGACGCCCGTTGATTCGGGAATCCTTGATCCGTGGGGACCTGCCCCGGTCTCCACGTGCCCCAGTAGGCGCATTCGGGCCTGCCCTGAACGGGTCAGGATGCGCCTCCCCTCTTTCCGGGATGGGCCAATGCCATGGAGGACTTGTGCCAAGTACGGTAAGACACTCAAATCCCGCGAACAAAGCTGCGTTTCCGCTCCCAAGAGCTTCGGCGACGGAGCCCTGTCCCCCGAAGGTTTCCGCAACGAGGAATTCCCAAATGACCGCTCTGAGTATTGAGTTCGTAGCTAAGCCGCACGAAGCGCATCGCGCGCAATTGGCGATTCCTTCGGCGCTCGCTGGCGCGCTAAAGGAAGTTACCGGTTTTGCCGGATGCCTCGTGATGGTTTCCGAGCAGGAAGCGCGGCTCCTCACCGTAGTCACTCTCTGGTCGGGCAGTGAACGCCAGAAACTCTGCAGCGAAAATCTACGCTGGGTGCGCGCCCTCCTAGCGACCTATCTGGACCGCTGCCTTCGGGTGCAAGTCCTCAACGCGCACTTGCCTCCGCTGGCTGCAAGTTTTCCTACGTCGGATGTCACTGACGATTCTTCCGTCGAGGATCGCCCCCCGTCAGATAAAGAAACCGCCTGCGAGCCTAGGGCATCTAATTATATGTGAGAGACCTGCGAGCTAACACGAACGGACGCCGAGTTTGAGCACTGGCCTTGGGGAGCCATAGAGACAATGCTTCACGAACAAAACTGCGCCGAACAATCTTGCAGTCGCATCTCCGTTGCATCACTGAATCAGCGGGATCTCTGCCTGGAGCATTTCCTGTTCTCTTGCTATGAGAACCTCGAGCGCTTGGACCCCCGGGGCCGCAGCATCAGCTCTCACCCCGTCGACCTGGCTTCCATGCGAGCTTTCATCGAAGAGTGCTCCCGCAAGGCGCTCGACATCAGTCTGCATTCCAAGAATCTTAATAATCTCGAACGCGGCCGCCTTCTGGACATCTTGCTCTGGGCCGGCGAGCTCTTCCTTCTCTTGCGAGCCCCACGGCTCACCTTCCACGAGTCTCCTGCACCTTCTGAAGGCCAGGCTCTGTCGCGGGCAACTTCTTAGCTGTCGCTGGATCGCACCGCGCTTCGGGCGCGCGCAAAAATCCGATTCGCCCATTCCGCCGACGGCGCGCTCTCGAATTCTGCAAGATAGGAATACGCCACCGGCACAACGAGCAGCGTCAGCAGCAAGCACAAAGTCTGCCCGCCGATGATCGTCACCGCAATCGAAGCGCGCTGCTCTGAACCCGCGCCGATCCCGATCGCCACCGGAATCAGTCCCGCGATGATGGAAAGCGTGGTCATCAAGATGGGCCGCAGCCGCACGCGATTCGCTTCCAGGATCGCGTCTCCCACCGCCATCCCCTCCGCGCGCAAGCGATTCGTATAGTCCACCTGCAGAATTCCATTTTTCTTCACGATGCCCAGCAGCAGAAACATTCCCAGCGCGCTCCAAAGGCTCAGTGCGCGTCCCGTGATCCACAACGAAAACAGGGCGAACGGCACGCTCAGCGGGAGCGTCAGCATGATGATGAAGGGATAGGTAAAACTCTCAAACTGCGCCGCCAGCACCATGTACATGAAAATAGAAGCGAGCAGCATCGCCAGGACGAGATTCCAGGTCGTCTCTTCCAGCACTTTGACTTGACCTGAAAAACGGTACGAATAGCCAGGCGGAAGCCCCACTTCGCGAATCGATTGCACCGTATGTGCTGCAGCAAGGTCCAGCGGATAGCCGCTGGCAACGTTGGCGTACACGCTCACTTGAAATTCCCGGTTATACCGCCACAGCGTCGCCGGCCCGACGCCGCGTCCAATCGAGGCCACATTTTCGAGCCGCACCTGTCCCAGTTTTGTCGAAGGGACCATCATTCGCGCCAGCACATCCGGATTGTCCCGCTGCTCCGGCAAAAGCTGCATG
>Ga0137394_10004646_pt1 | contig 10428 bp, 9 predicted proteins | sample czobulk116metaG_FD_108278 | JGI IMG/M metagenome (GOLD analysis project Ga0137394, IMG submission 108278) | Vadose zone soil microbial communities from Angelo Coast Range Reserve, California, USA - czobulk1.16 metaG | ecosystem: Environmental > Terrestrial > Soil > Vadose zone | place: USA... | reverse complement strand
GCGCGCGATGGCCAGCCGCTTCTTCCAGCCGCCCGACAGTGTGCCGACGTCCGCGGCGCCGTCGGCGAAGCCGGCGCGGCCGAGCGCCAGGGCGAGCCGGCCGGGCCGCGTGTCCTCCTCGACGCCGGCGAGCGCCTCGAGCACGGCGGCGTTCACCGTGCCGCCCGGCGGGAACACGGGATCCTGCGCCACGTAACCGACGCGCACGCCGCTCCGGAGCGCGCGCGAGCCGGTGTCGGGCGCGAGGAGGCCGGCCAGGATCTTCAGCAGCGTGGACTTTCCGGAGCCATTGGGGCCGACGAGACCGGCCTGGTCGCCCTCGAACAACCCGAACGACAGGTTGTCGAAGAGCGACCGGGCCCCGTACGACTTGCTGACGGCCTCGCAGCTGAGCAGGAGCGAACCGGACATCAGGCGCTACTTCTTCTCCTTCTTCGGCTTCTTCTTTTCCTTCCGCATACCGGTTCCCTTCGCCATGAGCTCACCTCCTCTCACGACACGTGCTCGTAATGGACTGCCCAAGCATCACGCGACCATGCCGCCAACATTATAAAGGTGTGACGCCGGAACCACGAGCTTCCGGACTCCGTTTATGCGCCGCCCTCAATCTGCTGCGAGCTCCGACAAAGGAGGTCCTCATGCGTTACGTCTGCCTGCTGCTCGTTTCGCTGAGCGTCATGCTGCCGCTGACGGCCGCTGCCGAGGAGCCGCTCGTGAGGTTCGACGGAGGCATCGGCGCCACACCGGCCGCGATTGCCGCCGGCGTCCTGGTCATCAATACAACGCGCGGTGTGCCGCCGGGCGGCCGGCCGTGGGTCATCGAGAGCCTGCGGGCCGAGGTCACGATCGACGGCCGCGTGTCCGTGGAAGGTCGCGGACTCCTGCTGGGCGGGAGCGACGGCATCGGCACCACGGCGAATCAGTCCGTGCGCGCGCGGCTCTTCTGCGGGCCGGCGGCCACGGCCACGGTCCATCAGTCCGGGCTCGTGCCGCTGGAGCCCAACGGCGACTTCCGCATCGACGACGTGCTCGCGCCGGTGGCGCCGACGACGGCGGCCACGCCCGCGGCGCCCTGCACATCGCCGGTGCTGCTGATCGTCAGCGGCGGCGGCAGCTGGTTCGCCGCCGGCATCCTGAAGTAGGCCGCGTCGCCGGCCGGGGGCTTCTTCGGAAGCCCCCGGCCACTCGAGGTCAGCGACCGCGGAAGGCCGGCTTGCGCTTCTCCCGCCAGGCCGCGTGGCCCTCGGCCTTGTCCTCCGTCAGCTCCAGCGTGGCGAAGCGGTAGAGATCGACGAGCGCGGCGTCGGCCACGTTCGGGATGTCGAGGCCGCGCAGCAGCGACTCCTTCACCAGGCGGGCAGCCAGCGGCGGCAGCGCGGCCACGCGGCCCGCCACCTCGAGCGCCGTGTCCATCAGCTTGGCGTGCGGCACCAGCCACTGGGCCAAGCCGATGCGATGGGCCTCCTCGGCGGCGAGCGGAAAGCCGAGCGCCATGCGCATGGCGTGGCCGCGGCCGACCCAGCGCGCCAGGCGGACGGCGCCGCCGTACGCCGGCAGGATGCCGAGGGCCACCTGCGGCAGCCGCCACTCCGCGCGGTCCGAGGCCACCAGCAGATCGCAGCAGAACGTGATGATGCAGCCGATGCCGACCGCGTACCCGTTGACGGCGCCGACGATCGGCTTGGGGAAGTTCCCGAGCACCTCGAACGCGCGCTCGCGGCGCTTGGGCAGGGATTTGACGAAGTCCGCGGCGGACGCCATCGTGTGGGTCTTCGGATCCTTCAGGTTCGCCCCGGCCGAGAACGCCCCGCCCTGCTCGTCGCCGGTGAGCACGGCGCAGCGCACGTCGTCGTCGTCCTCCATGGCCGCGAAGTGGCGGGCGATGCCCTCGTTGAAGTCGGCGCCCCAGGCGTTGCGCGCGCCCGGGCGGCTGAGCGTGACGATGCCGACGTGATCGCGCTTCTCGTAGCCAACAGGCATGAGTAGGTCCTTTATGTAGGGGAACCCTCGCAGGGTTCCCCTCTTCCCCTCCTGGGGTGCCGTATCCTAACGCCGGATGCCCGGGCTCGAACTTTCGCTCTTCCGGCTGCGGGACTTCCGCGGCCTGGCCGCCGCGGTCGTCCTCAACTCGGTCGGCATGATGGGCGAGAACGTCGTGCTCGGCTGGCTCACGCTGACGCTGACGGACTCGCCGCTGATGGTGGGCGTGGCGATGGGCATGCGGATGCTGCCGCTGTTCTTCGTCGGCGTGCCCGCCGGCGCGCTGGCCGACCGGCTGCCGCGCCATCGCCTGCTGCTGGCCACCGGCGCCGGCCAGGCGGTGACGGCCGCGGCGATCGGGGGGCTGACGCTCTTCGGCCACATCACGCTCGCGCAGGTGCTCCTGCTCACGCTGGTCGCCGGCACGCTGCGCGCCGTCGAGCACGCGGCGCGACAGAGCTACACGCACGACGTCGTGGGCGGCCCCACGCTGGTGCAGGGCTTCGCCATCCTCGGGATGATGATGCGCACGGGCTGGCTCGTCGGCTCGCTCGGCACCGGCGCCGTCATCGCGAATTCCGGCATCGGCTACGCCTACCTGCTGGTGGCCGCCGGCTTCCTCTTCGGCGGCGTGGCGCTCATCGGTGCCTCGGCGCCGGCGCCGGCGGCGCCCCCCGATGCCGCTTCGCTGTGGCGCGGCGTCGTCGAGTTCCTGGTGGCGATGCGCACGGACCGCACGCTGCTGATCCTCATGCTGCTGACCGCGGGCGCCGAGATCCTCGGCTTCTCCCACGCGGTGCTGCTGCCGAGCCTCGCACGCGACGTCTTGCAGGCCGGGCCCGAGGGCCTCGGCGTGCTCAACGCGGCGCGCTCGGTGGGCGGCATTCTCGGTCTCCTGGTGGCCTCGCTGCGCGGGCCCATCCACGGGGGCGGCGCTTTGTTCCTGGCGGTGCTGCTCACGTTCGGCGTGACCCTGATGGGGCTGGCGATCGCGCCGGTCGTCGTCGGCTTCGCCGGCGTCGTGGTGATGGTCACGCTCGTCAACAGCGTGGGCGCGCTGGCCGACCTGTTCGCGCAGAGCCTGCTGCAGCTCAGCGTGCCGCGCCACCTGCGCGGCCGCGCGGGCGGCGCGTGGGTGGTGGCCATCGGTCTGGCGCCGCTCGGTCAGCTCCAGATCGGCGCGCTCGCCTCGGCGTTCGGCGTCGGCGTGGGATTCGGGGCGAGCGGCCTGGCCCTGGCGCTCCTCGCGCTGGCGACCGCCGTCTTCGCGCCGCGCTCGCGGCGGCTCTAAACGCGGAAGGTGGCGCGATCGACGGTCCAGCGCTCGAGCAGCTCGGGGTCGGGCTCCTGCTCGATGCCGGGCACGCGCGAGGTCGCCATCGCGCCGTGGCGGACGACGAGCTCCGGCTTGCCGAGGTCGTTGTCGTAGAAGTACGACGACGGGAAGATGTCGCCCGCGTAGGTGAAGTTCGGCAGCGTGGCCAGCTCGGCGCAGATCGCGCCGCCCACGGCCGTCTCCAGCATCCCGCCCACCCAGCACGGGATGCCGTGCTCGGCGCACAGCGCCTGGATGCGGCGCGAGGCCTCCAGCCCGCCCACCCGCGCCATCTTGATGTTGATCACGCGGCAGGCGCGCAAGCGGATGGCCGCCTCGACGTGGGCCACACTCAGCGCGCTCTCGTCGAGACACACCGGCGTCTCGAGCTTCGCCTGCAGGTCGGCGTGGTTGACCAGGCTCATGCCGTCGTCGGCCAGCGGCTGCTCGATCATCGCCAGCCGGTAGCGGTCGAGCTTGCGGAACATCTCGGTGTCGGCCGGCGTGTAGGCGGCATTGCAGTCCACGTGGAAGGGAAAGTCCGGGAACGTCGTGCGGACGGCGGCCACCATGTCGAGCGCCCAGCCCGGCCGGTACTTGAGCTTGATGCGCGGAAACCCGGCGTCGATCGCCACCTGGATCTTCCGCATGAGCTCGTCGAGCGAGTCCTGGATGCCGAAGTCCGCGCCGCACGCCACGCTCTCGCCCTTGCCGCCGAGCGCCACGTGCAGCGGCACGCCGCGGCGCTTGGCCGCCAGCACCCACCAGGCGATCTCGAGCGCGGCGCGCGCGAACTGGTTGCCCTTCACGAAGTCGAGCCGCCCGAGCAGGTCGTCGACGGCGGGGACGTCCTGGCCGATCACGCGGGGCGCCATGTGCTCGCGCACGGTGTGGAACGTCGCCACCGTGTGCTCGGCCGAGTAGTTCGGCACGTATGGCGGGCAGCTCTCGCCCCAGGCGTGGACGCCGCCGCTCTCCAGGCGCACGAGGATCGTGTCCGTGTGGAACTGATCGCCGTACGACGTCTTCCACACGAACGCCAGCGGCACCTTCACCCGATGGACGTCGATCCGCTCGATGATCATCGCGAGCGGACTTTCAGGTCCTCGTAGGGCGCGGAGTACGAGAAGCCCTTGATGGCGTCCACCTGCGCGTCCTCCACGCGGGAACCGACACCCCACAGGAAGGCCAGCTCGTAGATGGGCACGTGCATGACGCGGTCGTGCATGATCTGCTGGATCTGGTGCAGCAGCGCCTCGCGCTTCTTGCGATCCAGCTCGCGCGCCTGGCGGGCGTACAGGTCCTCGATCTCCGGCACCACGCCGGACGAATAGATCCCGTTCTTCGTCACGTACACCTCGATGCGCGTGGCCGCGTTGCCGGCCGGCGCGCCCAGGCCCATGATCACGCCGCGGATCTTCTTGTCGCGCCACGCGCCAAGGAACGCCGCGCGCTCCATCGTGCGCATGCGCGTGCGGATGCCGACCGCCTGCAGGTAGTTCACCAGCCCCTCGCCCATCGAGAAGAAGGGCGGGAACGGCGTGAGGTCGCCGGCGTCGAAGCCGTTGGGAAAACCGGCCTCGGCCAGAAGCTGCTTGGCGCGAGCCGGATCGTAGGGCGGCGGCTCGTAGACCTTCGCGAAGTCGAGCACGCGCGGGATGAGCGCGCCGGTCGGGCGCGAGAGTCCCAGCGTCTCGGCCTGGTTCAGCCCCTCGCGGTCGATCGCGTGGCTGGCCGCCAGGCGTACGCGCCGATCGTGCCAGGGCGACTTGGGATCCCACTGCTCCGGCATGTCGAGGTACGGCACGCCCGGTGGCTTCGAAGCGACCAGGCGGAGGCCCGGCGTGCGCTTGATGTCCGCCGCGGTGGGGCCGCTCAGCAGGTAGACGATGTCCACGTCGCCGGCCTTGAGCGCGGCGGCGCGCGTGGTCTCGTCGGGCATGCTGCGGAAGACCAGGCGCTTGACCGACGGCGTCTTGCGCCAGTAGCCCTCGAACGCCTCCATCACGAGGTCGATCCCGGGGTTGAAGCTCACCACGCGATAGGGGCCGGCGCCGATCGGCGCCTTCAGGAAGCCGTCGTCGCCAACCTTCTCGACGTACTTCTTCGGGACGATCCACGCGGCGCCGGTGGCCGACGTCCCGTAGAACGTCATGAAGTCGGGCCACGGCTCCTTGAGCTGGAAGCGCACCCGGCCGGGATCGACGATCTGCACCTCGCGCACGCGCTCCTTGAGGAGCTTGGCGGCGGCGCCGCGATAGCGCTCGAAGGAGAACTTCACGTCGTCCGCCGTCACCGGATCGCCGTTGTGGAACCGCACACCCTTGCGCAGCACGAACTCGTAAGTGAGACCGTCCTTCGACTGCGTCCACGACTCGGCCAGCGACGGCGTGTTGTCGCCGGCCGGCATCGGCTTCACCAGCGCGTCGTGGACGGCGTAGAGCACCATGAACGGGTTGATGAACGCCTCGGTGTCGCTCGGATCCAGCCACTTCGCGGCCAGCGTCACGTGCAGGCCCCAGGTCAGCGTTCCCTCGGGCGCGGCCAGGGCGGGTGCGGCCGGGACGGCGGTGACGACCAGCAGCGCGAGCAGGGCGACGATCCTCATGAGGGCCTCCGGTGCCGCCATAGTAGTCCAAGCCCTTGACAACGTGGAACCTGTAGCGCAGTTTGAGGCCCGCCTGAGTGACCGGCGCGCGATACCGCGCGCGGAGAGAGAGGATGCGATGAGCCAGCTCTGGAAACGGCCGTTGACCTGGGCCCTGGTGGCCGCCATGACCTTGAGCGTGATGCTGGCCGGCGCCGGCGTATTCACGGCCAGCGCGCAGAACCCGATCAAGATCGGCTTCGGCATGGCGCTCACCGGCGGACTCTCGGCCAACGGCAAGCCGGCGCTGCTCGCCGTCCAGATCTGGAAAGACGACGTCAATAAGAAGGGCGGGCTGCTCGGCCGCCCGGTCGAGCTCGTCTTCTACGACGACCAGACCAACCCGTCGACGGTGCCGAACATCTACACGAAGCTCCTCGACGTCGACAAGGTGGACCTGATCATCTCGGGCTACGGCACCAATCTCATCGCGCCGCTGATGCCGATCGCCATCGAGCGCAAGCTGACGGTCATCGGCATGTTCGGCCTCGCCAACAACGAGAAGTACCAGTACCCGAACTACTTCCAGATCCAGCCGGCCGGCCCCGATCCCCAGACCAGCACGGCGATCGGCTTCTTCGAGCTGGCGGCCAGGCAGAATCCCAAGCCGCAGACGGTGGCCCTCGTCGGCGCCGACGCCGAGTACCCGCAGAACGCCATGGTGGGCGCGCGCGAGCTCGTCAAGAAGTTCGGGTTCAAGATCGTCTACGACAAGAACTATCCGCAGAGCACGGTCGACTACACGCCGATCGTGCGGGCCATCAAGGCCACCAACCCCGACATCGTCTTCGTGGCCTCCTATCCGCCCGACTCGGTCGGGATGCTGCGGGCGACCCAGGAGGTCGGGCTCTCGCCGAAGATCTACGGCGGCGGCATGGTGGGCCTGCAGTTCACCAGCGTGATGCAGAGCATGGGTCCCATGCTCAACGGCGTCGTGAACTACGACTTCTGGGCCCCGGAGTCAACGATGCTGGCCATGCCCGGGATCAAGGAGTTCCTGAAGGATTACCAGAGCCGCGCGGAGAAGGCGGGCGTCGATCCGCTGGGCTATTACCTGCCGCCGTACTCGTACGCGCTCATGCAGGTCCTCGGGCAGGCCGTGGAGGGCAGCAAGGGGCTCGACCAGCAAAAGATCGCCGACTACATCCGGGCCAACGAGTTCAGCACGGTCGTCGGCAAGGTGAAGTTCGGCAAGAACGGCGAGTGGGCCAAGGGCCGCACGCTCATGGTGCAGTACCAGAAGATCCGGCCGATGGCCAACGAGAAGGAGACCATCGAGCAGTTCCGCGGCCCCGGCAAGAAGGTCGTGCTCTATCCCGACGAGCTGAAGAGCGGGGCCATCGTCTACCCGTACTCGGCGGCCAAGAACTAGCGCGAGCCCTCCCTGTTCTCCTGGGACCTGCTGGCCAACGCGGTCGTGGCCGGCCTGCTGCTCGGCGGCTTCTACGCTGCCGTCAGCCTGGGCGTGTCGCTGATCTTCGGCCTGCTCGACATCGCCAACATCGCGCAGCCGGCGTTCCTCATCGCGGGCTCCTACGCCGCCTACGTGGCGAACAGCGCGTACGGCTTCGATCCGATCCTGGTCGGCATCGCGCTCACGCCGCTGTTCTACGTGATCGGCGCCGGAGTCTACCGCGTCTACTACGCGACGTTCGAGCGGCGCGGCGACGAGGCGCTGCGCGGGCTCGTGTTCTTCTTCGGGCTGCTGTTCATCATCGAGGTCAGCCTCAGCATGCGCTTCGGCGTCGACTACCGGATGGCCCAGGCCGGCTACGTCGGCAAGTCGATCGACCTCGGCGGCGGCGTGGGGGTGGCGTACCGCTACCTGGTGCCGTGCCTGGTCGGCCTGGCGATGACCCTCGCGCTCTACCTGTTCCTGGGCCGCACGTTCTACGGGCGGGCCATCATGGCGGTGTCCCAGGACCAGGGCGCGCTGCGGCTCATGGGCGCCAATCCGGTCCACATCAAGACCATCGCGTTCGGCATCGGCATCGCCGCCGCCAGCCTGGCCGGCGCGCTGCTGATCACCATCGCGCCGGTGATCCCCTCGACCGACCGCGACTACATCGGCCGCATGTTCGCGATCACGGTGCTGGGCGGCATGGGCAGCATCGGCGGCACCCTGGTGGCTGCGGTCATCCTCGGCGTGGCCGAGAGCCTGATGGCCACCTTCATCGGGCCGTCGTGGGCGCAGGCGGTCTCGTTCGGCATCCTCCTCCTGGCGCTGGCCGTGCGACCGGCCGGCCTCTTCGGCCGCTGATGCCGCGCCTGGGCTGGAGCGTGCTGGTGGGCATCGCCGTGATTGCAGCCGGCGTCGCGCTGGCCATGCTGCGCGTGAACCCGTACATCTACTTTGCGGGGTACGTCATTCTCCAGTACGTCGTCATCGCGACGGCGTGGAACATCCTGGGCGGCTATGCGGGCTACGTGAACTTCGGGACGCCGGCGTTCTTCGCGCTGGGCGCCTACACGGCGGTGTTCCTCATCCGCTCGATGACGGCACCGCTGCCCGTGCTGATCGTGGCCGGCGGGCTCGTCTCCGCGCTGCTCGGGCTGGGCATCGGCTATCTCACGCTGCGCCTGCGCGGGACGTTCTTTTCCATCGCCACGCTCGCGCTGTCGGTCGTGCTGCAGACGGTGATCATCAACTGGGAATACGTGGGGGGCTCGCGCGGCATCAGCGTCCTTCGACCGGCCGGGCCGCCGTTCGGCAGCTACGTGACATTCCTGTTCACCGTGATGGTCGGGCTCGCGGTGGGGGCGGTGCTGGTGGCGCGCTTCATCGAGCGCTCCTGGATCGGGCGCGGGCTGGCCGCGCTGCGGGACAACGAGGAGGCGGCCGAGTGCATGGGCGTGCCCACGCTGCGGCTCAAGCTCTTTGCCACCACCGTGAGCGGCTTTCTGCTCGGCGTGGCCGGCGCCCCGTTTCCCTACTACCTGACCTTCGTCGAGCCCAACTCGGCCTTCGCCCTCGACTACGCCGTGAACGGCCTGGCCATGCCGATGATCGGCGGCACGACGAGCTGGATCGGCCCGGTCATCGGCGCGGTCCTGCTGGGCACGGCCTCGCAGGTGGCCACGGTCACCATCTCCTCCGAGCTGAACCTGCTCATCGTGGGCGTGGTCCTGGTCGCCTTCGTCGTCCTGGCCCCCGAGGGGATCCTGGGCCTCGTGCGCCGCCTGCGGGGACGCTGAGCGATGGCCGGGGCGCTGCTCGAGGTCAACGGCGTGGTCAAGCGCTTCGGCGGCTTCACCGCGCTCAACCAGGTGAGCCTGCACGTGAAGCCCGGCGAGCGGTTCGGGCTCATCGGACCCAACGGCTCCGGCAAGACCACGCTGATCAACTGCGTGTCGGGCTCGCTGCACGCCGACGAGGGGCGCATCCTCTTCGACGGGCGCGACATCACCACGCTGCCCGCGCACCGGCGCACGCGCCTGGGCATCGCGCGCAGCTTCCAGATCCCCAAGCCCTTCACCAGCATGAGCGTGCGTGACAACCTCGGCATCCCGCTGGAGTACGCGGGCCACGCGCGCGCCGGCGGCGCCGAGACCGACGAGATCCTGCGTGAGATCGGCCTGCACGCCAAGGCGCACCTGCGCCCGGCCGGGCTCACGCAGATCGAGATGCGCAAGCTGGAGCTGGCCCGGGCCATGGCCGCGCGGCCCAAGCTCCTGATCTCCGACGAGGCGATGGCCGGCCTCTCCCACGCCGAGGTGGACGACATCCTGGCCATCCTGTTCCGGCTGAATGCGCAGGGCATCACGATCATCATGATCGAGCACATCATGCGGGCGGTGATGCGCTTCTCCGAGCGCATCGTCGTGCTGGACGCCGGCGAGCGCATCGCCGAGGGCACGCCGGAGGAGATCGTGCGTAACGCCGCCGTGGAGAAGGCCTACCTTGGCGAGTAGGCTGCTGGTGCGCGACGTCATCGCCGGTTACGGCGCCGTGCGCGTGCTGCACGGCGTGTCGCTGGAGGTGCGCGAGGGCGAGACCGTCGCGCTGCTCGGCACCAACGGCAACGGGAAGTCCACGCTGATCAAGTGCATCATGGGCATGGTGGCGCCCGAGAGCGGCGAGATCGTGCTGGAGACCGACGACGGCCGCGTGGACCTCACGCGCAAGTCCACCGAGGAGATCGTGAGCCTCGGCATCGCGCTGGTGCCGGAGGGCCGCCGGCTCTTCCCGCGGCTGAGCGTCGAGGAGAACCTGCTGCTGGGCGCCTACCGCCGCGAGGCACGCGCCGGCATCACGCGCAATCTCGAGTTCTGCTTCGAGGCCTTTCCGGTGCTGCGCGCGCGGCGCCGCCAGCTCGCCGGCAGCATGAGCGGCGGTGAGCAGCAGATGCTGGCGGTGGCGCGTGCCCTCATGTCCTCGCCGCGCATCCTGCTGGTGGACGAGCCGTCCGTCGGCCTGGCGCCCATCCTCGTCAGCCGCGTCATCGCCAAGATCAAAGAGCTGAAGGAGCAGTACCACCTCACCGTG
>Ga0137394_10004644_pt1 | contig 10428 bp, 11 predicted proteins | sample czobulk116metaG_FD_108278 | JGI IMG/M metagenome (GOLD analysis project Ga0137394, IMG submission 108278) | Vadose zone soil microbial communities from Angelo Coast Range Reserve, California, USA - czobulk1.16 metaG | ecosystem: Environmental > Terrestrial > Soil > Vadose zone | place: USA... | reverse complement strand
CCCGCCTCACACATGTTGTCCTCTCCACCCTCACCACCTTCATCTTCAGAGGCGATAGCGAGTACTTTGAGGACATCGTAGCCAAAATCGACACACCTCTTCTTACTGGCCTCACTTTAATGTTCTTCAATCAACTTATATTTGACACGCCGCGACTCCGCTACTTCATCAGTCGCACCGAGGCGTTCAAGTCGCCCATAAAGCAAGCATAGTGTTTAATAATTTCGATGTCGTAGTCAACCTTTTTCGGAGAGATGGGAGTCGGATGGACGAAGAGCGCGTATTTTGGTTGGAGATCCCATGCAGACCATTAGATTGGCAGCTTTCGTCCATTGTGCAGGTCTGTATGTCAGCCTTGTCGCCCCTCCCGACTTTGGAATGTCTCGAGATCATCAGCTGTCGGGATCATCGACAAGACGACGTGGAGGACACCCAATGGCTGGAAGTGCTACACCTGTTCACTTCCGTGAAGAATCTTGTCCTATCCGAGATATTGTCTCTACCTGTCGCAGCCTCGTTGGAAAAGCTCTCCGGGGAAAATGCAACAGAAGTATTACCCACCCTACAAAATCTTTTCTTACAGGTGCCACACTCATCCAAACCTATCGAGCAAGCGATTGGGAAGTACATTGCTGCACGACAGCTCTCTGGTTTCCCCGCAACTGTCTACAACTGGGATAGTGGAAGTGAGAAGTACGTGCGTTGGGACGTTGGCGACAGGTAAGTGCTCACGCCTGTGGAACCGGTTATTTTACTTTGATGACCATCACAAGGGCCCGAGTCTGATCTCGGTTTATGATCTTTTGAACTCCCTATGAACTGTGTGGCACCCAGTGTAACAGGACGATTACTATCCATTTATCTCTATGTTTCTGTGCTCCCCCTTTTCTAACTTAAAACAACATGCCGCTCACATCGCCTCGCAAGTGGTTGCGTATGCTGTACAATACTCCCGTGCAACCCTGTTTCACCCATATATAGAAGATCCTTTCATCCCTTTCGTTCGGCCTCCTGCCAGCCGCACTGAGTGCGGCCCTGCATGTATAAGCGCCTAAAATCAGCCATTCGTAGGTCGCTTTTCCGGCCTTCCCTACCCCTAATCACATAGCCCGCACGACTTCCGGCTGCCAAAAGTGTCGTTCACATTTAACTTTCAATATACAATTTTTACCACCTGGGCTCATGGGTGCAAGACGGACTTTACGGTACCGATTGATGACCGTACTTACTGCCCAACACCCAACCCCCATCCCCATGGCTCTAATCTCCACATAATATGTGCCGCTGGCACGTGAGCAGAAAGCCCAGGCTCAAGCAAGTGGGATTTGCCTGATTCTTCACATCGCGCCGATGCGTATAGCTCCTGGAAGGGGTCGAGACGGCTGTCGGCGTTGAGAGTAGCAAACTTGACGATGAGCTACAGGTGGTGAAACCTGAGGAGAAATCAAGCGTCTCAGTTAGAGCAACGACTCCGATCGATGATCGTTCGAAAGCGCGACATTAGATGTACAGCGAGATAGGGCGGACTGGATCAGTAGCAGATATTAAGATATTACAAGGCCATTGCAGACGAAGCAAATATCAATATCGTAGGCCACAACCACTTAAGGTGTGAACGTTGAATCTCAGTGAGTGAAAACCATCCTCCCATCCTTTGTCAAAGGAAGTGCGACCAACAGTTGCTATATAGCTATTCCAGCGCGTAGAAGCCGATAGAGTGTGTGAAAGGGAGAAAGCCAAGACGTAGAAAGCAACAGTTATCTCTTCTTAAATACCAAGGGCACGCGGAAAGGACTGGAAGATATTGGTAAGATGGCCATGCTTTGAGAATGCAGACATCACTTACAAGGTGGTCAAACCTTGGTCGAAAGCCGTTATACGAGCATAGCGCTCTTCGAACGTTTCACCGGCGAATTCGGGCTCCTCCTTGATCTCGATCTTATAATTAAACACTAGCATAGTCATGATCGCTACCCCTTCAGTTTCGAAGAACCTAGAAAATCGCTCGTGAGTATACTGCTTTCAAATATGCAGTGATGGTTCGCACCGTCTCCCAAGACAAGCACGAGCACCTGAAAAGTGGTTCTTAGTCATGATCATTGCATTACGATGTATCAAAGTGATACCTAGACTGAATGGAATAAAGGCGTCCCTTGGCCAGTCACCAAGAAACCTCTCTGGGATGAACTTGTGCGAATCCTTCCAGTACCGTGCTGTGAGACATCATGAGAACCATTCCCGATAATTAAATGCCACGTAGCGTACGATTGTAATGCAGGCCAGACACGTGAAGTTCGATATCTGTCCCGGAAGGGACAGGGAATGTTGTCTTACCCCCCTGAGCATTGCTCACCGTCAAGGTTGTATCTTCCGCGGCTATCTTCGGGATGTCCTGCACCTAATGACCATAGCACAAGGTTGGCTTTGGTTCTTACACATTCGACCAACGTACTGGGGGACTTTGGACATGTATAAGTTCGACATGGCAGACAATTGAATGGGTACTCACAATAGCCTAAGAGTCTCATAGAAGACGCTACCGGTGGATAAGAACCCTCATTCTAGTGTACGATCTGATTAACTTACGCCAAAGAATATGTGAAACGACCCATATCTTCGTACTTCTACGGAAGGAAGAGGTCAGCTCTGTGTACGTGGGGCTCCGTAGAACGTACAGGTATCCCAGTCAGACCGGACATCACGCCTTTTATATGTTGATACAACCGCTCTTGCTCATCCGGATAGAGCGCTAATAACGCAAATGAGAAGCACAGTGTATGCGCTGTGGTCTTAGAGAAGTAATTTCGTTGTCGTGCGGCCTAAGTGAAAAGTTGGACACACCTCGTGTCCAGCGAGAAGGAAGATAAACATGTTGCCTAGGATAGCGGGCAGGACGCTTTCAAGTCATGAAAAGCGGCACGACATTCGACTGCTTACCAATAAGCTCATCGTCACTCAAAGCCGCTCCGAGTCCATCGTCCGATTCATTTTGTGACGCGTCCAGAAGGCCACTAAACAGATCATATCGTTGCTCTGCTTCACTTGAAGTCCTACGAGCTTCCACCATCTCCAGCATGTATTGCTGTTTAAACCGCGAGGCATTAATGTCACATGTACAATTAAGACAACTTCGTATAACAAACCTTCAGCTCAACGAATGCCTGATGAACCTTCCTACTGTGCTTGGTTAAGTTCTTTGTCCAACCGGGAAGACTGAGTTTCACGATTAGATTAGTGGAAAGAATATGAAGGGCATCCTTGAAGGTCATTTGGTGGCCAGCAGGAACAACGAGATCACTTGTCCATGTCACACGACGCCCGAATCCTAATATCCCCTCATGTGAATATAGAGTGATTGAAACTGGACATAGATTACCTGCAACACCGATGACGAAAAGCGCAATCTAGCGGAAGTGTTCGGATAAGGATGGGGTACTGGTCGAAGGTGGCGCACCGGAAGAGTGACATCCAGACAGTGATCTACAACGATTTCGTGCCTATCTCCCCAGACGTTGTCGAAGAGATCCATCATAATCTGGGCGGTCTCGTCCCATACCAATTTGTTGTTCCTCTAGAGATGGCATTCAGATTCAGGAGATGAACCGTCCCTAGGGCCTACCTCTGAGAAGGCTGGCGCAGCAATCTTTCTGTACTTCTTCCATTGCTCTCCTTCCGAAGCCACGATATTTGACCCGAAAACGGTCAATACTCTATATCGAGATACTGGCTTTGGAAATCTAGCGCGAGAGGTAGTGACTTCCTACAAACCGGGATTGACAGGTTATAACTCGACTCGAGATGGAGCGGAGTGGACGTACTTTGATAGCCGTAGCGTCTGCAAGGTGTAGAGAGCACTTAGGCCGAGGAAATACGCCAATCTGCAAACATTGTCGCTACGTGTCTTTTTTTAGCAAGTACACGAAATAAAATACCACAGCAATAGCATCCTGTCCAGCAGCCGCAAAATCTATGCAGTGATATGTCAGAAGGCATCTTCCTGCGTTCTTTCCAAGCGCCCGTACCTTCATAGTTTCTACTGAGCATCCACGTTGACCCCAGGTTCATATAAGGAATCGGTCGGACCATGCGTGCGATCAAGTATCCTAGAGTAGAGATAGGATCGAGAAGAACGAATAGACCTGTGAGGTTGCTACAGAAGTGACTCGGGGTTGATTGAATGGCATTTCCACTGTCGAGAGCGCACTGACCCGACATCACGGGCAGCCCTTCGGAGTCTCAACAAGAGCTGTGCGAGAAATATGCCAAGGAGAGAAAGTGCGACGGATAGGAGTGTAGGCATGATCAGACGTGAGCGTGGGGAGAAGGTCGAGGTCGAGAAGGAAACGCTGGTGGTACAAGCGCTGTGGGGCGCACTTTGGTATGGGCGCTACGTCCACGTGTTCGGCCAGGATGAGTTGGCGGGATGGCGGCCCGGTAAGGACCACCAATCAGAAGCCTATCGAGACTCGGAAGCAATCCGGACGTCACGCGTCATGGACAGACACGTCCGAGTATGGTGATTCCACGTTGCACATTGGCTGAAATCGAAAGCAGGTGTCGACGTTCTGACTTCTGAGCCGTGCTTGTTGCGTGCAGTGCGCGTCGTCGAACTTTCCCCTCAAGTCGAAGGTCACCCGCTGCGGCCGAACGATTGCCCGTGGCATGTTGACTTCGATCTCTCCCGATGCACGACGGAACTCCGAGCCCAACAATCCATTCCGTTCCATGCACAGGAATGTGAACCCTGAGCATCCTAAGAAATAAATTTCAATCGGAACACAGCAGCATCAATCATGAGGTGAATCCCGGATGTGGCAGCAAAGAAAGGGGGGTTCATTATTGCGCGCTGCGTAGCCTGTCGCATCCTCGTCACTGCTGTATAAGGAGTAGGGTCTGGCCGCGGCGTCCGAGTGCAGCGCTGGCGCACGATATACCATCTGTTCCGTGCGGGGTTTCAAATGCAGCTGGAAGCGGGAATAGAGGGCTGGGAGATGTAGCACGAAGCACAAAGAAGCATCGAGGGCCCAGTTACTACGTTGTGATGCCTTCCATTTTCCGCTGCCCCGAAAACAAGGCGGGCAGAGGACCATAGGTAGCCATTCACAAGGGGTAGTAGTGAAAGGGCTAAGTCGGGCGAGGACCTACTAGCAGTGAGTTCGAAGAGCCAGCTTGAAGGCGGGTCGCAATCCCAGAGAGAGAGAACGCGAGCGCGCGAAGAGTGAGAGAGAAGAGGAGCGAGGTTGAGGTGTTGGCGTGTTGCCCAAGCTGAGACAGAAAGGACGTCCGGGACCTGAGAGATCTCGAACGCATGTTGAAGGTCTTGACGGGGTCGTAAAGATAAGGGTCAGAGCGAGCGAGACAAGAAGGACTGCGAACTTGCAGCGGTCCGACTTGAGGAGACGAGAACGCGGCAGCGGGAAAGGAGACGAGAGCGACCGGAAAGACGAGTGGCGGCTCGGTTTATCGTCCGACGGTCGAGAGAGAAGCACACGAAAAGGTAAATAAGGAGAAAGTTGGGCCACTCGATTGCCTGCCGACGAGGCCAGTCGAGGGTTTATATACGCGCGAGTCCAGGGAAGTATGTACGCAGAGATAGAGCCTACTAAGTAGAAAAATGTTAGAGGGGGAGGGGGACGAAAGGGAAAAAACTCGAAGGCGATCCGTGTCCAGCCGACGACAAGACCGCGGCCCCCGCGCGCAAAGGATGAGAGAAGCGACATCGGCCGAAAAGCACGAAGCGAACGGTCGAGTTTGTCGGACGAGGAGGGCAAGAGATTCAGCGCAAGGGAGAGGAGGAGGAGGGGAAGGAATGAGACAAGATAATGAAACTACACGACCGGGCAGCGCGCACAACGAGGGACCGACACAGAAGGAGGCGGGTTCGGGCTCAGACTAAGCGTGTCGGCGATCGCGGTGCTCATTTCCGTGGCTACAGTGTATGCAGGCCTCACAGTAGGGACTTGGCGGTGACAAACTGGAGGTAGTATTTAACTACGTGCAGGGACGTTTGGGGGTCGGCGGTGAGGGAGTTTGTCTGGCTAGAAGCTAGGACGGATGTACACCACATTACGTACAAACAATTAGTAATTTAATTATCAGTTTCGCTCTGACCATTCCGAACTGGACTACATGAGGATCGTATAAAGATAAAGAAACCGCGGATAAGCGGAACAATGGAGAGGAGTTTCCAAAAGAAACGGAAAAACAAAAATGAATTTGCCCAGCCAATTGCGAATCATTGCTTCATCTCTTGCTTCGTCAGGCCAGGACGCTCCCTTAAAAGCAAACAGAATGGATTACCACCTCGCGGGTGCCGATTGCGCAACCGCCGTGCGCATTAATATATCATCACCTTCGGAGGGCACGAAACCGAACACATCTTCATTGAGCGCATCAACTCCTGAGTGAGGGAGGGGCAGCACCCTAGGTACTTTAGTACAGAGAGCGGTAAGTTCTTCTGGTAGAAGGCGAGAACGCTTGATGCAATGGCAAACATTTCAAGTAGATCCATGTTCTTTTTATCGGCGATTGGGTTTGCTCTGGGTGTGAACCATGAGTGTTATATTCACCATAAAACGGACAGCGCAATATTGATCGGTAAAGGAGGACTGTATTCGAAGGGAACAATAGGGATAGGATTGGAGACAATTGTCAAGCTCCCTCGTCTGAAGAGGGCTCTTGAAGTCATTTGAAATAGACAACTTCAGATTCTATGTCGTGAGTCCAGCACGTAGATCCGAGTAGAGAGGAAGAAGGCAGGTGGCGGAGATGTAAAGACTACATCGTTATCTCCTCTTAAATACCAAAGGCACGCGGGCCGGACTGAAGGGTATTTGTTAGATGGCTATGGGGGATTCAGATATCACTTACGTTGTAGTCAAACCTTGGTTGAAAGCTGTTATACGAGCATAGCGCTCTTCGAATGTCTCACCAGCGAATTCGGACTCCTCCTTGATCTCGATTTTATATTTCGATACCATCATGGTCATGATGGCTACCCCTTCGGTTTCGAAAAACCTGAAAGTTTCACGTGAGGACGCTGAGGCTGATCCCAATGATACCACGACAGTTCATACCGTCTCCCCAAGCAAGCACGGGCACCTACAGTATTTGCTTGGGTCATGCTTGAAATGTGTCAAGCAAAGTGAGTCATACCTAGACTGAATGGAATAAAGGCGTCCTTCGGCCAGTCACCAAGGAACCTCTCTGGCATGAACTTGTGGGGATCTTTCCAGTACCGTGCTGTAAGGGTTCATGAGGGCCATTCCTCGGGATACGATGCACTCAGCATACGATTATAATGCAAGCCTGGCACGTGAATCTCAATTTCTGTCCCGGACGGGACAGGGAATGTTGTCTTTCCACCATCACTATTATTTACCGTCAAGGTTGTATCTTCCGCCACTATTTTCGGAATGCCCGGCACCTAATGACCATGGGACACGGTTAGCTTAGACGTTACACATTCAGCCAACGTACGGGGGGGCTGGAGGCGCAGGTAACTTCAACATAGCAAACAGTTAAATAGGGACTCACAACAGCCTTAGAGTCTCGTAGAAGACACTACCAGTGGATAAGAACCCTCGATCTGGTGGACAATATGATGAACTCACGCCAAAGAGTGTGTGAAGCGACCCATATCATCATACTTCTATCGGGGAAGGGAAGAGGTCAGCCTTCTGTGTAAGTGAGCCTCCATGGAACGTACTGGGATTCCACCCACGCCAGACATCACGCCTTTGATGTGTTGGTACAATCGCTCTTGCTCATCCGGATAGAGTGCCAGCAACGCAAATGAGAAGCATAGTGTATGCGCTGTGGTCTGTAGAGAGGCTCGTTAGCCGCCATGCACTACATGAGGAGTTGGTTTTCACCTCGTGGCCAGCAAGAAGGAAGATAAACATGTTGCCTACGATGGCGGGTAAGACGCTTCCAAGGAGTGAAGGGGTGCTACCTTTGAATGCTCACCAATAAGCTCATCGTCATTCAATGCCACTCCACCGTCCGATTCATTTTGTGACGCGTCAAGAAGGCCACTAAATAGATCATATCGTTGCTCTGCTTCACTTGAATTCCTACGAGCTTCCACCATCTCCAGCATGTATTGCTGTTCAAACCATGGGGTATCAATGTCACACGGACAATCAGGACAGCTTGGATTAACAGACCTTCAGTTCGAGAAATGCCTGATGAACCTTCCTACCGTGCTTCGTTAAGCCCTTTGTCCAACTGGGAAGTGTGATCTTTATGATTAAATTGGTGGACAGAATGTGAAGGGCATCCTTGAAGGTCATTTGGTGGCCAGCAGGAACAACGAGATCATTTGTCCATGTCATACGACGCCCGAATCCTAAAACCCGCTCACATGAGTTTAGAAAGATTGAAACAGGACACTGACTACCTGCAACACCGATGACAAAAAGCGCAATCTGGTGGAAGTCTTGAGATAATGAGAAAGTGTTGGGTCATAGGAGGCGTACCGGAAGAGTGACATCTACACAGTGATCTACAACAATTTCGGACCTGTCGCCCCAGACGTTGTCGAAGAGATCCATCATAATCCGCGTGGTCTCGTCCCATACCAATTTGTTGTTTCTCTAGAGACGGTATTCAGATTTAGACGACGAAAGGCGCTCAGGGCATACCTCTGAGAAGGCTGGCGCGGCGATTTTTCGGTACTTCTTCCACTGCTCTCCTTCCGAAGCCACTATGTTTGATCCAAAAACGGTCAATGCTCTATATCGAAGTACTGGCTTTGGAAATCTCGCGCGAGTGGTAGTGACTTCCTACGAACCGGGGTTGAAGACGTCTGACTGGACTCGAGGTAGAGTGGACGTACTTTAATAGCCATAGCATCTGCAAGGAATAGAGAGCACTTGGGTCGAGGAAATGCGCCGATCTGCGAGGTCCTTGCTGAGTGTGACTTCCGGCTATAAAATACACAAGCTTAAATACCACGACAATGGCATCCTGTCCAACAGCAGCAAATTCTATGCAGTGGTACATGTCTGAAGGTGTTTTTTCCAGCGTTTGTCATGCACCCGTACCTTCATGTTTCCTCCTGAGAAACCACGAGGAACCCAGGTGTAGATAAGGAATCGACCGAACGACGAGTGCAATCAAGTATCCTGGAGCAGAGATCGGGTGGATAAGGACGAACGGTCCAGGAAGATTGCTGCGGAAGGCGACTCGGGGTCAATCAACTGATCAGTCCTGGAGTCGAAAGCAAACTGACCCAACATTGCGGGCAACCCTTCGGAGTCTCAACAAGAGCCGGACAATAAATATGCCGAAGAGAGAAAATGCAACGGATAGAAGTGTAGGCATGGTCGTATGTGAGGGTGTGTGGAGAGGGGAGGAGGTTGGGAAGGCAGAGGTTTCCGAAAAGCTGATGGCATCGGCAGAGTGCAATTCAATTCGGCTACTAGATGACTCAGTGTGAGCGCTCACGGCAACCCATCTTAGTCAATGAGCATGAGTCGTAAGGAGGCTCACACACACGTTGGCGGGATGGTGGCCCGGTGAGATCCACTAATCAGCTTTCCGTGGTTTGGTGACCCCGACACCGCGAGCAGCCCTTCGGAGCCTCAACAAGAGCTGAACGAAAAATATGCCAAAGAGCAACGGATAGGAGTTTAGGCATGGTCGGGTGTGAGGACATGAGGAGCAGCAAGGAGGCTGAAAAAGAAAAGGAACGGCGCTCAGAGCTCTTTGCTCTTATTGATAGTGCTTTGACTGCACCTAACCTGTGGAGACGTGATTTCCAGACATTGGTAGTGTTACCAGAGAGTTGATCATGAGACATACGGTAAGTAACAGCCTGCTTTTGTCAGCCTGCACTTGTCATGCATTCAGAGACCGCGCGTCTCGACGTCAGTCACGAGGTTGGTGAGAAAAGAGAAAAGAGGTTGGGCCAGAGAGGGGCACGACTGAACGGGCATTTTCAACGACCAGAGTCCGAGTCGACCGTGCTCGGACTCAGTCCCTGGCATGGCCGACCGACGCTCTGATAAATTTCCTACAACTAGGAAACTCCACACCCTTTGATTGATCAGTCAGGTTTTTCAGAACGGAATTCCGATCACTATATGCCATTTTTCATGCCCTGTTTCCTCTGAGCTTTATTACTTCCTACACGGAACTGAAAAACGCTCAGGCACAGAGGCAAGTGTATGTTACTTTTCAATTAGACAAAGGACCCACAACATGTCAGAATCCAGAAGCCCAACAGCACGCAAGATAACATCCGTTGAAGGTAATCCGCGGCCAAAATCCAAACACACCGCGCTATACTTCATAGGGTGTTGCCGAAGCTCCAGTCTCAGCCTCAGCCACATCTTCTGCCACGGAGAGTCGCTCTGTCTCCTCCTCATCCTCAGCCGGCATCGTCGGGACCACCTCTCTGCCTGCCGGCTTCGCATTCCGGCT
>Ga0137394_10004642_pt1 | contig 10429 bp, 8 predicted proteins | sample czobulk116metaG_FD_108278 | JGI IMG/M metagenome (GOLD analysis project Ga0137394, IMG submission 108278) | Vadose zone soil microbial communities from Angelo Coast Range Reserve, California, USA - czobulk1.16 metaG | ecosystem: Environmental > Terrestrial > Soil > Vadose zone | place: USA... | reverse complement strand
TTCCGACTGCTGTACTGATACTTTTGGTGATCGGCCGTGGGAACCATCGCAAAACAAGATGGGGAATTGGGACTGGATGCCGTCCTCCTGGATGAATGGCGAGTCGATTCTCTGTCCAAGGGGGTAGTCTCCGGTGTGTCGCAGAGTCTTATCATCACTTAGATCCGTGATACCCTAATACTCTCCATGTCAGCGGGGTCTTGATTGAGTTTTCTCTCACGGCGCCGTCTTACCTGGCAAGGTCTCCAGCTATATGCACGAATTTGGCCATTTTCAAGCGGTCCAAACCCATTCCAGTTCCAATCAGACCAGTCGGGAGCGGCAATCATCTGGGAGCCGGCTTCCGGAATCTGTCGCGGTGGGGGCAAAATTGACTCGAACTCTAGCGGCCACAAGCGTGGCTCCCCGACGTCCCCGTAAGTCCGCATATAACCCTAAATGTAACATGTGTTGTCGTCAATGCCAAGCGCTTACTAGACCGCGCAAATGCATGATCAAATCATACCTGGATGTTGGGTGGAGGAAAATGATCCTCCAACGACAAATATTGAAGTTGTGGATATCCAATTCCGGGGGTATCTGCCATTGCCATCAAGGGGACGTGTTCAACTGCAGTGGGTGCTAGTCTCTCACCAAAGCCTTGCTGGGGGTTGAAAATTTGGAAGATTTGGTCTGCCATTGGACTGATTCTATAACGTGCTCGATGTCAGAGCGTAGAACACACTAAGTGCCGAAGACTCTGGGACTGTGGAGACTAAGTGGGTGTGTGCGTTTCCGGGAGGGAGGGGTGGGCGAACGAGAGACTGACGGATGATTTACATGGTACTTTCTGTCCTGTGCGTATTTATAATTGCCTCTTGAAGCTCATTGAGGCCGCCAATAGTAGACGTGATAGACATTTTTTTCCCGTATACTGTTATCATGCAGCTATTGTACCCATGAATCACGAGGCCACTGGGAAGCGGAACATGCGCTAGGAAACCCGAATTGAAGCGCCCACACTTGGGTGACGGTGCCAATGTTCGGTTGTCGCACACACCAGTGGTAAGCTATTATTTCTCGTCCGAAAACTTCTATTGGCACATCGTTTGTACTTGTAGCCTCAGCGCGCATTTCATTATGAATATGTCACATTCACATGTACTATTTGAATTTAGTGCATCCTCATGTTTGATTGTTTTGCACCACTGTGCGGTGCTTATCATCACAGGATAAGATTCACGTATGTCAGCAGTGCCAAATGGTGCCACAATGCGGCAATGCCACAATCTTTAGAGACTCTGATAGGAAAGTTTCCCGGAACATAGAAAACAAACACGTTACTGTGACCCGTACAAGTCACAGCGCTGATTCAGTTGTCCTTGTCAAAGCTGAGATCTTCCGTGTCCTGGGTTGCAAACTTTGAGCCATGGCATAGAAGTATCCGGAACTACGGCTCACCTGAGAAAGTATACATGACCCTGCGTCTTCCTTCTAATGGAGAGCAATGTATGAACCCTGGAATAACCGCAGCAGAGTGTTGCCTGAGAGTACTAGCGTAACTGTATCTGGTCCTAGCTTGGGTAAGGACAAACTAAGTGGCCATTGAAGGCTCGATGTCACCTACCAGACTTGCAGCCCGTTCTTTAGTTGGACCTCGAGATAGTTGTGGCAGCGAGAACGAGATAGTGAGAGTATACTAGGTGTCACTCGATGACGAAAAAAGCTTGCTACAATCCCCCCAAAACAAGCAAGAACCTATTGGATATGACACGTTCCGTAGCAGCAGATAAAAGGGCCTTTGCGTAGTTGTATAATCCAAAAGCGGCCATGCGAGCGATAACTGAATATTACTGAATGTTGTAGACGGAGCATGGAGCATGAAGAAGCATGAAACACCAATCAGGCGCCGGCGCGCCAGCGTAACAAATAACTCAACCGAATAAGCCCCCGATCTAATCTAATCACATTCTCGTCAAACAACAAAAACTGTTAGATGAGTAGCGTCAGTGACGTGATGATCTTGAAGGGGTGTACACTAATGCATGGAGGGATCGGGGCTTTAGAATGAGCAGCAAGCTCGCTATGTGTGACAGTGGTGATGTCTCCCTTGAGTTTCTGATTTTGCATACAGCTGGTGCATTCATCGTCGTCACTCGTCATAGCTACGGTTCGGATGTGGGTTCAGTTGCTTACACGTCACACGCACTAGGCATTTGTCTGAAGATTTGAGGCCACGCAGGACTTCTGTGAAGTTCTGTCTGCCTCTAGAGAGCAAGACGTATTAAGCTATGCTGCATGGGGAACGCATGGGGAACGAGGGGCGGGAACCCGAGATGACGTGGCACTTACGCGCGCGCCGGGGGGGGAGGGACCTTCAGGGCTTCAGCTCGGGGAGGATATCCGAAAATCCGAAGTTTGATTTCGAAGATGCCGTTACATGCGACAATTTCAAACCCGGACGGAACATCGACAGGGCAGGCCGACGTGGTACAGTAGGATGGGCTAGTTGACATGCCCACATGGTGATAACGCCCAGCGATAATTGCAATGAGGGGATACTGTACGAAGGCCCAAGTCACGCACGTGACAAGGTCGACAACGCGGCCCAACAACTTCAACCTCTTCCTAGTTCAAGGTTAGTTCTCAAAAAAATATTAATCACCAAAGGCCACGCATGTGTCCCTTGTTCAGTTCCATTTTTTCGAGACAGTTTTCTTACGACATTATCGACTTGAACATCGAGCGCCGAGCTAGTCCAATTATCCAAGTGATGATGACCGGGGCATAACTCATCGATAACCCTCGAACAACAGCCTCGCTTTTCGTGGTACCCCCGAAAATTTTCCCATGAGCAGTCTTATCGTTACGTAGGAGGATAATCTGCCCCGGCGCTTCTACTTCAAATTGGATATACTCTCGAATTGATAGCGGAACACAAGGGGCTACCACATAGGTCTTCCAACAGGACCAGCATCGCATGCGCGCATGCGTGGACTATGCCTTCACAAACAGTCAAAACTTGGCTTCCTCCTCGCTTCCTCGCCTTCCCGTCTTTCAATACCGGTAAGCGCTATCATGTATTGTAAGAGGCTCCAAATGTACCACTCAGTTGCCCACTTCTTTATCAAACCGAGGTCAGCGGTGATGCCTACCGCACAACTTGCTGTTCAACTTGGGTTGGAGGCAATCTAGGGAATACAATATAACATGGTCCACTGAAGATCGCTTTCGTTGTCCCTACGTGTCATCTTGGACACAGTTTGGGTGCATTTACATACTGCCGCGACAAATTGCGTAAAAATGCTTGTCTACGACTCCTAAATACTACGTCGCCAGACTTATCTACTCACTCAGGTTTTCGGATCAAGGATAAGAGTACCGACTTCAAGCATACTCGCTCGCTCGCCCAGGAGCCACTCGGTGCGGCGTCTCCAGCTGAAAAAGAAAGACCAGTGAGGACCAAGTATTTGAAAAAGTCAGCTGTTGTTGCCTCTGAAAGTAGGCGTGCTGGCTTTCAAATCGACAAAGCAAATTCGGTGCGCAAGGGTCCCGAGTTGATTCCGGTTGTCACGGTCGGAATCACGCGGCCACGGATTGATCTCACAACCATATATTATCCTTAACATGACATCCACTACAGACTGAACCCATCAGAACTAACCTCTTACTGAGTCACTCTATTCCTGAAGGAGCAAAGTGTGAGACTGCTTCGAAGACTAGCCTCGCCGTTTCGCGAGTTCGAACTTAACCCACTATCTATAACCGCACGTTGCTTGCAATGCTCTCAACCTTGGGTGTGATTGACGAAAGAGTACTGGGGATACTACAGTAGCATCGGCGGTGATATTATCATCAATTGATAACCCCGGATCCATGTCCTGGCTATTCTGTGAGGCAAGGTCTCTCGCGCCGGTAGCGCCTGCGCCCAGATCTTGGGAGGGCGTTATCTGTCAACAGTCCACGACGTGGCATAGGAGAGATGCGGATCATGTCAAATAATCCCGCAATTGGCAATTGGTCAATTACGAGAGGACCTGATAAATCTTCAAATTGAAATATTCTTTGAAAAATGGATCCGGACGGCAAAACTTCTGTGAGTCGGGCATACACTCCTCGTGGGCTGAATGCCTTGAATTTCCTCTATCAATCAAAACCTGAATCAATACAAACGGTTTTCGGTTCAAGTTCCTGCAAAGATATGAATAGAACCACACGTAGTGATTTTTGTGAAAGGGCAGTTAATAGTGGCCGGGCGAGCTAGAATTTGTATGAAACTCGCGCCGCATTTCGGTACTAGAAGAAACAACGATATTATAAGCATCTCGGGGTTCTAATGAGCAACAGAAATTTATAAATGTTTACCATCGTGGCTGGATTTCCTCAGGAACGAGTGCGGCGATGGTGCGAGAAATGTAGATAGCCTCGAAACACGGAACACCCGTCCGTCCCAAAAGGAGGGTGCGACCGAGCCGGCCGCAGCGCTTTCGGCGAGCTGGAGTAGAGCCATGCGGCAGTGTGATAAGGACATCGGAGGGACGCCACACCGCCTCCGCTTTCATTGTCCTGCCCTGCGGCGTACACAGCATCTCATACTAGTACCTTACTAGCCACAGGTCTTCAGAGTCGTCGCATCCTACCTTTGCTGTCGCAGCCCGCCATGGCTTCACTTCCAACCTTCAAGTCCATTTTTTCTTGATATCAGAGTCGGACCGACACGGTAGATCGAAACTGGAGGGGGGTAGGTCGACAGGTCCTCTACCAGGCCATGAACAAGAAGTGACCGACATTCACCAAAGACATTGCCAAGGCATTTTGGTGTAGCGTTACAGGTGTCCCACAGGTGAGTTCGAGAAGTGAGAAACCAGAGAGCTGAGGGGGAGAGGTGAGCACTGAGCAAGCGCCTTAATATATGAGAACCTGTACTAAGGCAAACGTGAGGGATAAAGGGAAAGCATTAAATGGTGTTTGTGCAAACTTGAAAGTGGGACAAAAGGAACTGATTGACACCGTGCACCAGTCTTTGTGCAAGAGGATGAGGTGTGAGGGCAGATTGAGGGACACCTTGTTTCGTTCGCGAAATATAGGACGGAGTCTCATTACGACTGTACCCCACGCTCTCTAAGCATCCCAGTCACCGTGACGGGAAGGTCCATCGGAAGGGGACGTTCCCTAGTCCTTTCTTTTGAATGGCCGTCAATACGTGGTGTAGTATTGGCGGCCGCCGGCCGCGGGTAGACATTTGATCGAGGATCGAGTGGATTGGATTCAGAGGTGAGCTATCAACCTGACACTGCCGGCCGATTCGCGGTGTGTGATTTGAGAACCGACATCAGACGTACCAGAGGCGATGTGCTGTACTTGGCTGCTCTTTGCATCTCTTCACTTGCCTTGGGCTTCTAAAAGTTGATTCAGGTTGCGCCTTGTAACTCAGGCCAGGAAAGGTCAACACTCACAACCCTCCGCGTCTGACAATCGGCTTCGACTTCCGAGCTCTGGGCCTCTGGTAGACTTGGCAGACTCGTGCCCGTCGTTGTGCCGCCTTTGTAAGTGGGTGCGGTCTAACAGCGCGGAAATACCCAACAGCAGGACTCTTGTTTGTCTCGGGTTCGGGAATTACCGGTCGGACATCTTCATGTTGAACCTCCGTCTGTTTACCCAATTAACATGCGGATTCTTTGTTTTGATGGCAGTTCTCCTCGACCACCGATGTTGCCGCTTGCAACATCAAGATGCTTATTAGATTCCATCCCCAGAGAAGTGGGTCCACGAACCAATGATTAATGTTTATGAAATATGATACTAAATACAATTACGCAGACGAAACACCGCACGACACTCGCAGACACTGGCAATACCCTGCGACAACAAGCGAGGCTTCACTAGCTTCAATGCCTATGATCCACAGACTGTAATACGACCTTGCAGAATTAAGAAAAAAAGCACATAAGTAATCTGGACCTTACATGATGCATGTCAAATCTCCTTCCCCTCAGCCAAGTGCCGCTACTGATGCTGATGTCCGCAGATATCGACCTGGAGAAAGTGCTGGGATAAACAGGAAACTGACTGCGCTTGGAACATGTTATCGCTGGGGAGCGTCATGGTTCTGCATTTCGCTAGGAGGAAGTTAATCGTGTCTTTCCGACCTCGCAGAGTGCGAATCTCTTGGCGCTCTTCCTCGGTAAAGTGATGTTGGTGTTGATCTGTGAGATGACTTCGTATTTTCTCTGGGCGTGTCCAGGCGTAACCACAGAAGGGACACTTCGGCTGGGTCGCATGCTTTTCTGTCATATGCCGCTTGAGCTCTTGGAGTCGTCGGTATCTTTTGTCGCAATAGCCATGGCTGCAGAGCCACTCTTTGGGACCTCTTCTACCATGTTTGACACTTTGCGCGCTCCGCATTTCAGGGACCTGCCGAGGATCCGTAAATCCTACAGCTTCGATAATTTGATCCTGATGGTGTCGGCCAAGGAAGGGAGACATCAGGTGAGCCCGAGTGCCTGTTGCGAACTCGAACCGTTGTTGTGGTGATGATACGTGTGATGACTGACTGTGAGCTGCACTGAGATGCAGTTCCGGGTCGCTGAGGGGGATACTGTTTCCCTGAAAAAACGGAAGTTCGACACTCTGCCCAAGTATGTGGTTCCTGGTGAGTCGTGGAGAGTTATGTCGGTCCTTGATTTGTTATTTGTATCAGTGTCACATTAACAGATCGAGTTGACACTTTCTTACCAAGACCGATCCGGTGCTATTTATCTGACTTCGACCATCGGCGAACGTTTGAACCATATCCCAATGGTTACCATCGGACCCATCGGACGCTGCGGTCACCAGAGAGCCGTGTTCTGGTATCTGCCCTGGTGCTAGCCCCAGTGGCCCAAGCGCCAATACTGGACGCCGTGGCACTCGCTGAAGGGGCGTCTCACCAAGAACACTGGAATGCGTTATCTCCGCAGACTGGATGGGTATATATCAACGACCACCGTTTCAATTGTCCAATCAAATTCATACCTGGTCATGGGGCGGAGGAGAACAATTCCATGATGACAAGTTTTGAGATGGCAAATCCGCAATTCGGAGTGTATATGATCGTGCTGTTGGGGGGGATGCGCCATACGCTAGTAGCCCAGGGGAACCTCGTGGGGTGTTCATATCCCGGATACCTCGGTCTTCCGTTCAATACGTTCTGTAGCTCGATGGGCGTGTCGAAGGGATACTAGTAGGGCTCGGGGACCAGTTGAAGACTTCGTAGGCGTGTTGCTCAAATGCCGAGATGGGAGGAGTGGAACAATCAGGTGAGGGATATGTTATTTCGCCTTTCAATTTATGGGCGCAATGTGTGTTTATTTATTTATGTTGGCCCTCTGCAGACGATTGGACTCGGACCACCCGAGCAGAGTCGATCCGAGTCCGTTGATCGTTCTTTTTCGTATCTTGTCGTCAAATACACGGGTGTTGCGAAGCATAAACGTGCAGCAATGCCAAACGCGCCCTACAGTAGGGATTCGAGGCGCCCAGGGGTTCGGGCACGCGGTGGCGATTCCTATATTGAATCCATTAAGGCGAGGCTTCTTCTGCCCACAAATGTAACTGTAGCAGCTTCTTTTTTTCCACGCGCATTTTTGCGAAGTAGCTCGTGGGCTGGGCAATTTCCATAACTACCCCGCGTCATTCTCGGGACCTCGTACACGCCACTAGTACTCGTGTACAAACCACATTGGCGTGAAAGCATGTGGTCGGTTTCGTACGCCCTCGCAGCCCGTGAAGACGACCCATAGCAGACCCGACCCTTATTTCATGCTTTCAACGTTTTCATCAAATAGGCTTCGAGAAGCACGATGAACGGCGCCCGGCACAGAACTCAGGAATGCCAGGAGACACTTTCTACGTCGCTATGGTTCTTCAGATCTCGAGCCATGCAGTACACAATAAGGTCGTCCCGAAAAATTTCGCTTGGTCAGTGCCCGCAAACCTTATATATGCGCCCGCCAAATTCGCGTGCGAGGTTCAAACACGCACGTAAAATGTTTCTCACGCCGCACTATCCCTGGCCTGCATCGCTAACGCACCAGTTCGTATTAGTCGTTCGCGAATCGCGAACGGTTCACGTACACTTGTGGGCGTTCCGCGGTGCCAAAACACTGTATCAGGAACTTGGCCACGATACAAAACTCGAGTAAGAACCCAATAACCTTGGGGACACAGAGGGGAGTCGCACTAGATGTGCCACACGTACGTTGGCGCATCCGGGAGCCATCACCGTCACATTTATGATCAGAGATTTTTAAGTAAAGACAGCAAATGCCAAAGGTCGGCAAGGGCAGTTGCAACCGAGCGGGCTCGGCTCGGCACGAATGACATACTGTACTAAACTTTATTATGCCTCCACCTTCGGACTTCGGATCTTCGATTACCTTGTGTCTCCTTGGCCCGGGTTAGACGACAGCAACTTCGACGCTCTCGTGCCTCGTAAGAATCTGCCGCCCCTTGCCACGATTTCGCTTCGTATATCTCGTTCACGTTTCAACAATGTCATTCGTCCACACCAAACGCGGAGTCGTGACTCACCAATATATCAAGTGATACACCACTCTGGCGCCCTTTCCCACAATGGAGTGTGTCCTGGACTCTGGCCTACCCACGGTGGAGCTCGGGCGTCTCCAGAGCACCGCATCCATGCCTGACCCAGCCTGAGTAACGTATAGTTACAGCGGACTCGGTGACTACAAGCCGTCTACGCGATGCGTAGCACAAAGCACCTTTAGGGTCAATAAAGTTTTGTCACTTCTGCCGGGTGTTTGTTCACCATGTGTTCACCTTCACACCTACAGTAACTCGGCCTTAAGGTGGCCTCACAAAACCCGCAGGCTCGGTTCGGCGTAGAAGACCACCGCCCCTTAGCGGTGCCCAATCGAAGCTAAACCGCGAACGTCCATACATTTCGGAGTGTGCCTCATCTGAGCGCCAGATTTTTGTACCCTGCTGAAGGGCTTCCTCGCATGACACATACAGCTCCACAAGACCCTGGTTAAGACGACCGGATGGTGGATTATGACCAGAAGTGGCCATGGCGAGTGTAGGGATAAAGTCATACAAACAGCGATCCCGAGGCCGAGAGCTGGGCGCAGGAATTGACGGATGCTGAACCGAGCAAGTCACTAATTTCGACATATCATGGGTCAGGTGAATTGTGACTCACCTCCGACACGGGGTGGAGGGTAGAGAAGAGGGCACAAAACGTGAAAAATATGTAACCCAAAGTACAATAGCCTGAGGCTGTGGGCCTCAGCACTCCTATTGGCCGCAGTCACCTCACCTCGATCGCTGTGTGTGTGGCTTCTGGGAGAGTCAGTGGTGTTAAGAGGAGTTATTGACGACGGGATATGAGAAAAGAGGCCTGGGAGAGAGCAGAGTATTTGTTTGGTGAAGGCGAAAAAAACCCACACGAAACTCGGCAAATGATAGCCGACTAGGCTATAGTCACGTACGAGTTCCCTGGGATAGCGCAATCGAACCAAGAGGGGGAGATAGCACTGCCAGTGGTAGCCGTAAGCGAGGAAGTTGTCAGGTAGGGGTACACGTGACGCATCCACTAACTCGCTTCATCCCAATTCCCGTCACCGTCGTTGTCGCTTTGGGTCAATTGGGTGAGGATACATAGGCGGGAGGAAGGGCGATATAAAGAATCGAGAAAACGTGACGCTCCGTTCATGGACTTGGAAGGATTGTAAAAAAATTGTCGCTGCGTGCGTGGGTTTCTCTTCTGCTCATTTTAACATGTACATGACATGTCATCTAGTCAGGCAAAAGCCTCAGGCTGGAATGAGACGAATGACGTCTACTGTATGTAGGCGTGCGGGCACCACATCATGATCATCTTGACATTTCGGGCCACGCACGATAAGGACTTGGCTAACACGGATGGAGTCGAGGAACGTGAGATTACGTGACTTATGGGTTGGGCGCATATGGGTCGCAGCCTAGTGACGATATCAGATCTATCAGACTCTGATGGCATTGACGAGGCGGACAGGTCAGTGACATGACCATGTGAGAAGAGACCAAAGAGTACTAGTGCGCCATTCTATTGCAGGTGGTCGCATCCAAGGACAGGCCAAAATTAACTTAACTAAATAATGGATTTGATAAAATAATTTAACCCTAAAAAACCCTTTTATTCTGTTATTTTCATATTATTTGTCATATAAATGAGTTTTAATTCCATTAAAGCTCATTTCTATGACAAATAATGTGAAAATAACAGAATAAAAGGGCCTTTTAGGGTTAAATTATTTTATCAAATCCATTATTTAATTAATTAAACTTCAGCCCAGAAAATAACTTAATGGGAAATTTAATGGGAAAATTTAATGGAACTTTGAAAGACCCTAGTTATAGGGCACTTCGGATATTGATGCCATCACGTATCATACACCATACATAAACA
>Ga0137394_10004641_pt1 | contig 10430 bp, 11 predicted proteins | sample czobulk116metaG_FD_108278 | JGI IMG/M metagenome (GOLD analysis project Ga0137394, IMG submission 108278) | Vadose zone soil microbial communities from Angelo Coast Range Reserve, California, USA - czobulk1.16 metaG | ecosystem: Environmental > Terrestrial > Soil > Vadose zone | place: USA... | reverse complement strand
GTTGCTTTTGGCGAGTTTTTCCATCTGTTCCGGGGGCAGGTCGAAGACTGCATCGACCGCGCCGCTTTCGAGCGCCGCGACGGATGTGGTGAACTCCGGAATGATGCGGATGATCACGCGATCGAGCTTAGGCACACCGGGCAGGAAGTAGTCGGGGTTGCGCTCCATGACCAACTGATCGCCCGGGCGATACTCGACAAAGCGGAACGGGCCGGTGCCGATCGGATGGGTGGTCAGCGTGTCGAGCGTGCTTTCACTAACGATCGCCGCCTGGTAGGCGGCCGCCGCCGCTGGCAGGTCGGCATACGGAATCGACAAATTGAACCTAACGGTCAGCGGATCGACCACCTCGATGCTGTCGACAATGCTGAAATTGACCCGCAAGACCGAGCCAACTTCCTTGTCCTGTATCCGCTTGAAGGTGAAGACGACATCGGACGCGTCGAACGGCTTGCCGTTGTGGAACTTCACTCCCGGACGCAGGTGAAATGTCCAGGTCTTGAGATCCTCGGTCGCCTCCCAGCTGGTTGCCAGGTCCGGCTGAACCTGAAGCTGCGGGTCCTGCGCTGTCAGCCGGCTGAAGCAATTGTAGACATAATTGTAATCGACGCCGCCGACGCGCATTTTTTGCGGGTCGAGCGTCGCCGGCTGGATCGCAAAAGCCACTCGGATGGTCGATGGCTCGGCAGCTCGGGCCGGCTTGATGAGTGCCGGCAAGGCCGCTGCGCCGGCCATCTGCAAAGCGCTGCGGCGGGTGATCCGCGGTTGCAACAAGGCGTCACGCATCGGGGGAGCCCTCTCTGATCAGGGTTTTCTTGGGGATTTTTCGCAGCACTCCGCAATCTCCATGCCAGGAGCATGAGGCTGAGCAACAGCCGCCGGACAGCCGATCGCCAGCGCCTCTTTAAAGCGGAGAGGAGCCGCACATCTGCGTGCGTCGAGCTTCAGTTGCCTACGGCGCGGGCCGGCTGATTGGCGAATGAGCATTCCTGCTCGGAATGCCGGTGCGCGGCCAAGTCCTCGGCCGTGCACATCGGAGGCCGACGGGATCAAAACTGACTTGGCTCGGTTTTTGCGAGATCCACCATCACAACGCGGGCGCGCCGTCGCGACCCAACAAGCACGTTGGGGAACAGGAGATTGGCTTGCCGAAACGGTTTCACCTTGCGTGGTTCACCAACTTTACTGCCGGTGCGTGGGACGCGACCTTCTCGCACGGCGGGTCGCCCTGGGACGGCAGGTTCTACGTCGAATTTGCGCAGGCCCTGGAACGCGCCTGCTTCGACTACATCATGCTCGAGGACACGCTGATGGTGTCCGAGGCTTATCGCGGCACCGCTGAAGCGACGCTGAAATACGGGCTGCAAGTGCCAAAGCACGATCCGGTGCCGCTCGCCGCGATGATCGCCGCCGCCACCTCGCGGCTCGGCGTCGTCGCCACGATGTCGACGATGGCATGGCCGCCCTTCATGCTCGCGCGGGTGTCGACGACCATCGACCACATTGCCGGCGGCCGGTTCGGCTGGAACATCGTTACCAGCGGCGAAGATACTGCCGCGCAGAATTTCGGCCTCGACAAGCTGCCGCCGGCGCGCGGACAGCGCTATGCGATGGCGGACGAGTACATGGACCTCGTCTGCCAGCTTTTCGATTCATGGGAGCCGGACGCGGTGGTGATGGACCGCGATCGCGGCATCTACGCCGATTGGCGCAAGGTCCACCCGATCGATTTCCACGGCGAGTTCTTCAAGTGCCGCGGCCCGCTCAACACCGTTCCCTCACCGCAGCGCCGGCCAACCTTCGTCCAGGCCGGTGGCTCGCCGCGCGGCCGCGCCTTCGCCGCCAAACACGCGGATTCGGTGATCGCGCCGGGCCGCGATATTCGAGGGATGAAGGAATACCGCGACGACGTGCGCGCGCACGCAGCCAAATTTGGCCGCAACCCCGACGACCTCAAGGTTCTGTGGCTGGTCTATCCAACGCTTGGCGAGACCACCGAGGAAGCGCGGGCGGTGCACCGACGCCTTGTCACCTCACCGGCTTTTGTCGAGGCCTCGCTCGCCGCGAGCGGCACCACGTCCGACATCGATTTCTCGCAGTACGATCTCGACAAACCATTGCCCGGCCGGCTGACCACCAATGGCGAGCAGGGCTCGCTCGACAGGTTCCAGCAATGGGGCAGCGGCAAGACGCTGCGACAGCTCGCTGCCGAGCGTTTCGACAGCGATCTCGACCTGATCGGTTCACCCGATGACGTCGCCGACAAGATGGCGCAGGCGGTGGAGGAGATTGGCGGCGACGGGTTCCTGATCAGCATTCCGTTCCAGCGCACCAGCCGCCGCTTCATCAACGAGGTCTGCGAAGGGCTGGTGCCGGCCTTGCAGCGGCGCGGGTTGGTGCGCGAGGCGTACACGCGCTCGACTTTGCGCGACACGTTGCGCGAGTTCTGAGCGAAACGGGAGGGGCTGATGAACAAACGACTGCGCTGGGGGTGCAAGTGGGCCCTGTCCGCGATGATCGTGCTTACCGCGTTCGCGGCGACGGTAGAGGCGAAGACCTTTCGCTGGGCGAATGACGGCGATCCGACGACGATGGACCCGCACGCGCGCGGTGACGTATTCGTGTCGTCCTTTGACTTCAACATGTACGAGGGGTTGGTTCGCCGCGACCGCGACCTGAAGCTCGAAGCCGCGCTCGCGACCGAATGGGCGAACGTCAACCCGACGACGTGGCGGTTCAAACTGCGCCACGGCGTCACCTTTCATGACGGGTCGCCGCTTACCGTAGAGGACGTGCTGTTCTCGTTTCAGCGGGCGATCGCCCCAGGTTCTGACCTTGCCGCGCAAATGTCGGCCGTGAAGGAGGTGAAGAAAATCGACGACGACACCGTCGATTTCATCACCGACGGCCCGGCGCCGATCCTGCCCAACTACCTCGCCAACGTCGCCATCATGAGTAAGGCGTGGTGCGAAGCGCACAATACGCAGCGCGCCGCCACGCTGAAGGACGAGGAGAGCTACGCGACGCGTAATGCAAACGGCACCGGCCCGTTCATGCTCAAGGACCGCCAGCCTATGGTGCGCACCGTGCTGGTGAAAAACCCGAACTGGTGGCACCTCAAGGATCAGCCAATCGATATCGACGAAGTCGTGTTCAGCCGCGTCGAGAACCCGGCGACCCGGGTTGCCGCGCTGTTATCGGGCGACCTGGACATGATCTACAATGTCCCCCCGCAAGACATCGAGCACGTCGAGAAAAACCCGGCGGTCAAAGTCTGGCAGATTCCCGAGCTGCGGACGATGTTTCTCGGGATGGACCAGAGCCGCGACGAACTCTTGGAATCGAATGTCAAAGGCAAGAACCCCTTCAAGGACAAGCGAGTGCGCCGGGCGTTCTACCAGGCGATCGACGAGGACGCGATCGTGTCGAAGGTCATGCGTGGCTTTGCCCACAAGACGGCGCTGATGGTTGGGCCGGGGGTCAACGGCTATGATGCAACGCTCGAAAAGCGCTTTCCTTATGACCCCGCGACGGCCAAAAAACTGCTAGCCGAAGCCGGCTATCCCGACGGCTTCGAAGTCGGGTTCGATTGCCCGAATGACCGCTACGTCAATGATGAGGCGATCTGCCAGGCGGTCGTCGCGATGCTCGCCAAGATCGGTGTCAAGGCGAACCTGCTGGCGCAGACCAAGGCGAAGTATTTCACCAAGATCAATGCGCCGGGCTACCAGACGAGCTTCTATATGCTCGGCTGGACCCCGACGCCGTTGGACGCACTGCACATGCTGAGCAACCTGACGCAGACGCGCAGCGCTGATTTCCGCGTCGGGCCCTGGAACGAGGGCGGCTACTCCAACCCCGACCTCGACGAGCTGATCGGGAAGATTGCGGTAGAGCTCGACAGCGAGAAGCGCAACGAACTGATCAGCCAGGCGCTCACCATCGTCAGGGACGATTTCGCCTACGTGCCGCTGCATCAGCAGATCGTGGTGTGGGCGACCCGCGCCAATGTCGAGCTGGCGCCGCTCGGCACCAACGATTTCCAACTGCGCTACGTGAAACTGAAGTGAGGGATGTAGGCGGGACGCAGTGTAATGCTCGCCTTCATCATCCAGCGGCTGTTCCAATCGGTGCTGGTGATGCTGACCGTCGCGCTGATCGCGTTCGCGCTGTTCAATTATGTCGGCGACCCGATCAACAACATGGTCGGGCAGGACACGACACAAGCCGACCGCGAGCGGTTGCGCCAGGATTTGGGGCTCAACGCCCTTCGTCGTCCAATTCGCCCGGTTTGTTGGCCACGCTGTGCAGGGGAATTTTGGCCTGTCCTACCAGCAGGCGCGGCCGGTCGGTCAGATCATCCTCGAAAAGATGCCCGCGACGCTCGAATTGAGCTTCATGGCGGCCTTTCTCGCGCTGCTTCTCGGCGTTCCGATGGGGATCTATACTGGGCTGCATCGCAGCTCGTGGGGATCGCAGGCGCTGCTGGCGATCTCGCTGGTCGGCGTCTCGCTGCCGACCTTCCTGATCGGCATCCTGCTCATTCTGATCTTCGCCGTCCTGCTCGGCTGGCTGCCGTCGTTCGGCCGCGGCGCGGTCGTCCATATCGGCTGGTGGACGACTGGCTTTCTGACCGCCGAAGGCTGGCGGGCGATCATCCTGCCGGCGATCACCCTCGCCCTCTTCCAGATGACCCTGATCATGCGGCTGGTGCGCGCCGAGATGATCGAGGTATTGCGCACCGATTACATCAAGTTCGCCCGCGCCCGCGGCCTCAGCAACCGCGCCGTCAATTTCGGCCATGCGCTGAAGAATACGCTGGTGCCGGTGATCACGATCACCGGGCTGCAGCTCGGCTCGATCATTGCATTCGCAGTCATTACCGAGACGGTGTTCCAGTGGCCGGGGATGGGGTTGATGTTCATCCAGGCGGTGAGTTTTGCCGACATCCCGGTGATGGCAGCCTACCTTGTGCTGGTCGGGTTCTTTTTCGTCATCATCAACTTGGTTGTTGACCTGCTCTATTACGCCGTCGATCCGCGCCTGCGGGTCGAGCGCGAGATCGCCGCCGGTGGCTGAAATCACCGCCCCCGGCGCGGTGTCTCCGAGTGCCGTGCCGCGGCCGGGGTGGGCACGGTTCGCCGACAGCGATTTGTGGTGGAGCTTTCGCCGCTCGCCGGTGACGGTCGTCGCGGCTTCTGTCGCCTGGGTCATTATCGGCGCCGCGCTCTTGGCACCGCTGATCGCGCCGCACGATCCCTACGACCTCGCCTCGGTGAGCCTCCTCGACGCGACCGACCCGCCGGCCTGGCTCCCAGGCGGCAATTGGAGCTACCTGCTCGGCACCGACAACCAGGGCCGCGACGTGTTGTCGACGATCTTCTACGGCACGCGCGTGTCGCTGCTCGTCGGCTGCTCGGCGGTGCTTTCCATGCTGCTCGGCGTGACGCTGGGCCTCATCGCCGGCTGGCGCGGCGGCATCGCCGATACATGATCATGCGAGTCGCCGACGTGCAGCTGAGTTTTCCGGCGATCCTGATCGCGCTCTTGATCGACGGTGTCGCGCACAGCCTCCTGCCGCGCGAGGTCCAGACCCGGATCACGCTCTATGTGCTGATCGCGGCGATCGCGCTTTCCTATTGGGTGCATTTCGCGCGCACGGTACGCGGCTCGGCGATGGTCGAGCGCAGCAAGGAATACATCCAGGCGGCGCGGGTCATCGGCGTGCACCCGGCGCGGATCGTCATCGGCCATTTGCTGCCCAACGTGATCGGCCCGGTGCTGGTCATCGCGACGATCAACCTCGCGACCGCGATATTGACCGAGGCGACGCTGTCGTTTCTCGGCGTCGGCCTGCCCCCGACCGAACCCTCGCTCGGCACGCTGATCCGGGTCGGCAACGACTACCTGTTGTCGGGCGATTGGTGGATTTCGGTCTTCCCGGGGACCGTGCTGGCGCTGCTGATCCTTTCAGTCAATCTCCTGGGCGACTGGCTGCGCGACGCGTTCAATCCGAAGCTACGCTGAGCATGGCGGCCCAACCCTTCTATTCGCGCGGCATGAGCAACACCGAAGCGCTGCTCAAGGTCGAAAACCTCCGTGTCGAGGTGCCGACCCGCCGCGGCACGCTGGTCGCGGTCGACGATGTCAGCTTCGACATCGCGCCGGGCGAAGTGCTGGGGGTGGTCGGCGAATCGGGTGCCGGCAAATCGTTGACCGGCGCGGCGATCATCGGGTTGTTGGAGCCGCCGCTGAAGATTGCCGGCGGCAGCATCACCCTCGCCGGGCGGCGCATCGACAATCTGCCGTACGAGGCAATGCGGCGCATCCGCGGCAAGGAGATCGGCGCGATCTTTCAGGACCCGCTGACCAGCCTCAACCCGCTTTACACGATCGGACGACAGCTCGTTGAAACGATCCGCACCCATCTCGATTTGGGGCCTGCAAAGGCGCGCGGCCGCGCCCTGTCTTTGCTGCGCGAGGTCGGCATTGCGGGGGCCGACGAGCGCATCGACCATTACCCGCACCAGTTTTCCGGCGGGATGCGTCAGCGGGTCGTCATCGCGCTCGCGCTCGCCGCCAACCCGCGCCTCATTATCGCCGACGAGCCGACAACCGCGCTCGACGTGTCGATCCAGGCACAGATAATCGCACTGTTGAAGCGGCTCGGACGTGACCACGGCACCGCGATCATGCTGGTGACGCACGATATGGGCGTCATCGCCGAGACCGCGCATCGCGTCGCCGTCATGTATGCCGGGCGGATCGTCGAGATCGGCCCGGTGCGCAGGATCGTCGACCGGCCGAGCCATCCTTATACGAAGGGGCTGATGGCCTCGATCCCGCGAACCGCCGGTCCGCGCGGGCGTCTGCGCCAGATCGACGGGACGATGCCGCGCTTAAACGCGATCCCGCCGGGCTGTCCGTTCAGCCCGCGCTGCACCGAAGCCCTCGACCGCTGTCGCCGCGAGCGGCCCGATCTGATGCCGGCCAACGAAACTCAAGCGGCGTGCTGGCAATGCGCGCCGGTTGCCGAGCACGCCAATGCCTGAGCGCGACGTGCTGCTCGAAGTCAACGATCTCGAGCGCCATTTTGATGTCTCGGCGCCGGCGCTCGAGCGGCTCCTGCAGAGCAAGCAGCGCGTCGCGGTCAAGGCGTTGGACGGCGTCACCTTCACGATCAGTCGTGGCGAGACCTTTTCGCTCGTCGGCGAGTCAGGCTGCGGCAAGACAACAGTGGCGCGCTGCGTCGTCGGCCTCTACCGCCCGACCGCCGGGAATATCGTCTTTGACGGGGTCGACCTCGGCAGGCTGAGGCGGCGCAAGGCGATGGCACCGATCCGTCGGCGGATGCAGATGATCTTCCAGGACCCCTATGCCAGTCTCAACCCGCGCTGGCGCGTGCGCCGGATCATCGCCGAACCGCTGGTGACGCATGGCCTCGTCGCCGACAAGGCGGAATTACGCGCGCGCGTCGCCGAACTCTTGGAGCAGGTCCGCCTCGCGCCGGCCGACGGCGACAAGTTTCCGCACGAATTCTCCGGCGGCCAGCGCCAGCGCATCTCGATCGCCCGGGCGCTGGCGGCCAATCCCGAGTTCCTTGTTTGCGACGAGCCGACCTCGGCGCTCGACGTTTCGGTACAGGCGCAGATCCTCAATCTGATGCGGGACCTGCAACGGCGGCTTCGTCTGACCTACCTGTTCATTTCGCACAATCTGGCGGTGATCTACCAGGTCTCGGACCGCGTCGGCGTCATGTATCTCGGGCGTCTGGTCGAGGTCGCGACGGCTGACCAGCTCTTTACGGCACCGCGACACCCCTATACGCGGCTGCTGCTGGAGACGATCCCGCGATTGGACCCGCCCGATGATCCTTTGGGCGGACGCGAGCCGGTGGCCGGCGAGGTGCCGAACCCAATCGACCCGCCGCCTGGCTGCGCGTTTCATCCGCGCTGCCCCTATGCCAACGACCGCTGTCGGCGGGAGCGGCCATCGCTGCTCGCGGCCGGCGGCGCGCCCGTCGCGTGTCACGCGGTGCAGGAGGGGCGACTGCCGACTAGCGTCCGCTGAATGGCGAGGTGCCGCTCATTAGGTCGATCCTTGCGCGGAATATCGGCTAGACTGGGCCGCGGAGGGATTCTACCGGCCAAGCTCGCGGGTGCGAATATCAGCGGTGAAAAATCGCTTTCTTCAAGACGGCGTGGATCCCCCAATTCGCGTCGACCACTTGGCTCACGCCGAAATCAACCGCGACGGACATCAGCGAGATCGCCTCGTCCTCTGAAAGGCGCTTGGCCGTCATCAGGAAGTGCCGCATCTTGCGAAAGGCGTCCCGCATCGCGCGATCGAGCGAGGATTTCGCGTAGATCTCGCCCTGCGCGTTGTCGCCGAGATCGGCCAGGTAATTGGCATAGCTGAAGCCGTGGACGACCCATTCGTCCGCTCTCTCCAGCAGCGGGTGTCGCCGACCGCATCGTTTTTATCGACGACGGGATCATCGTCGAAGAGGGCACCCCCAAAGAGGTGCTCGACCAGCCCGCCCACGAGCGCACCCGCAGCTTTCTGCACATGGTCGCGCACGAGGAGGCCGCCGCCGCTTGAGCGATGGGGGTTGCTTTAGGCGTAGCGGCTCGGCGGGCGGTTGAGGCCGAGGTTCTCGCGCAAGGTGGCGCCGTCATAATCGGCCCGGAACAGGCCACGAGATTGCAGTTCCGGGATCACCAGCTCGACAAAATCGTCGAGCCCGCCGGGCAGCGCCTACGCGCATTCCCGGCCCGAAGCGAGCGACGGGGTGATGTGGCAAAGCAACGGACCATTCTATGCCGGCGCCGCATTTGTTCGAGTCGGGTCCCAGATCGCGACGTACGCCGCGTGCTTTCATCTGGTAAAGGTCAGCAGGTCCGCATTCGTCCTACCGAAGAGTTCAGAGTTCATCTTCTTGCTCCCGCTTGCCTCCGATGAAGGGGAAAGAATGTACCGGACGCTATTCGCCGTCTAACGTGCATCTGGGACTGCGTTCTTTCTAGCTCTACCCCGATGTCGCGAGCGACCGGGCCTGACGAGCTCGCCTCGGGGAATTTCGCGCGCTGGCGCAATCTCACGACCGCGCAGATCGAGGACGCCGGCCAGCAGGAATTTTTGAATTGGGTCTGCCTCGCCGGGGCGATGGCGGCACTCGGTCGCCAGCCCGAGATCATCGACTATGTCGAGTCCTATCTCTTCAACTCGAACAAGTGCTTCGCGCTGTTTCGGGCCTGAGCGCACCCGTTGCTCGCGCAGAGCGGGAGACTAGCATTCGAACCTAGATGGGCCGACAGAGCCGCTTCCCGGGCGTAGTGCTCCTCGGTCCGGGCCTCGGTCGGTATTCACCAGCAGCTAAGAGCCCATACTTTCATGTCCTGCCGCCCGCAGAGCCGGCAGCGGCATATCTGGGCATACCAGCCGGGGCCGAGCTCATCAAAGCCCTCATGCGCGGTATCCTCCCCGCAATCTCGGCAGAAGCGGCGGAACCGCTCGGGTGGGTCACGCAAAAGAATTTCGCTGCGCCCAGCGTGGTCCGCCACTGACGACCAATCTCCGAGCGCCGCAAACCTACGCTTCCAATGGCTGAAACGAATCCCGCCGTCACGACCGATACGCCTCAGCGTCGCGGCAAGGCCACCTCGGTCGAGAAGGCTGCGGAGGGTCAAAGGCAAGACGGAACGGGCGATCATCGCGTCCTCCTGCGAGACGCCAGCATCCGTGCATCAATCGTGCCAGCCGGAGGCGTTCCTGGTGCTTGACGCGAGATCTGGTCCGGTGGCGCCAGATCGGGCAATCGCATCGGCCATAGGCAAGAGCGAGCCGAAATCGGGACGCGCGTGTCGGCGCCCCTAGTGACTATGAGCGGCCCGAGACATAGGTGACAGATCGTACCGGACACATGGGTAACACCTTTCCCCTTTCCGGGGGAGGCGTGGATGCCGTGGAAGGAGTGTTCGGTGATGGACGAGCGCCTGCGGTTCGTCGCTCGGCTGCTGGACGGCGAAGCGATGAGCGAGGTCTGTCGCGCGTTCGGCATTTCGCGCAAGACCGGCTACAAGATCTTCGACCACATATGACAGCAGTCCGGCGCCGACAAGAAAGGAAAAGGTCGTCGCGGTGCCAGGACTCCCCGCTGGAGCAAAGGGGATTCGAACCGCCGGTCCCTCTCGCGAGGGTCCGCGTGAATTTCGGGGAGGAGAAACGGCCGGAGGTTATCAGCGTGGTCTCGAAAGACGTCGTCTTTTTTCACGGGGGGACCAGCGGTTCGAATCCCTTTCGCTCCAGCGGGGAGTCCGGTGCGAACCTGGCACCGCGACGACCTTTTCCTTTCTTGTCGGCGCCGGATTGCTGCCATATGTGGTCGAAGATCTTTTCGCGGGCGGTCTTCGCGCTCGACGGATGCCAGC
>Ga0137394_10004640_pt1 | contig 10432 bp, 8 predicted proteins | sample czobulk116metaG_FD_108278 | JGI IMG/M metagenome (GOLD analysis project Ga0137394, IMG submission 108278) | Vadose zone soil microbial communities from Angelo Coast Range Reserve, California, USA - czobulk1.16 metaG | ecosystem: Environmental > Terrestrial > Soil > Vadose zone | place: USA... | reverse complement strand
CTCGTCATCGGCCTCGGCGGCTACGCCTCGGGCGCGGTGCTGCTGGCCGCCCGCGCGCACGGCGCCGGCGTGACGATCCACGAGGCCAACGTGGTCCCCGGCGTGGCCAATCGGATGCTGGCGCCGTTCGTCCACCGCATCTACCTCGGCTTCGCGGCCTCCGCCGGCGCCTTTCCCGCGCGCAAGAGCGTGCTGACCGGCCACCCCGTGCGCCCCGACATCGCCGCGCTCGCCGCCGAGCTGCGCACGGCGCCCGACCGCGGCCGTCCCGCGCGCGTGCTCGTGCTCAGCAGCACGCGCGGCGAGGCGTTCCTGGCCGCACGCGTGCCGCCGCTGCTGGCGGAGATCGAGCGGCGCGGCATCATCGTGGAGGCGCTCCACCAGTCGGGCGACGTGGCGCCGGGCGACGTCGCCCACGCCTATCGCCGCGCCGGCGTGAAGGCCACGGTGGCGCCGTACCTCGACGAGATCGCCAGCGCGTTTCGCTGGGCCGACCTCGTCATCGCGCGCTCGGGGGCGGGGACCATCGCCGAGGCCGCCACCGCCGGCGTGCCGTCGCTGCTGGTCCCGCTCGCCGACGCCTCGGGCGATCACCAGGCGGCCAACGCCGCCGCCGTCGCCGCCGCCGGCGCCGGGCTGGCCGTGCGCGAGGCCGAGTGGCACGGCGACGCGGTGGCCGCGCGCGTGGCCGCGCTGCTGGAGGCGCCCGCGTGGACGGCGGCCGCGCGCGCGGCCCGCGCGCTGGCGATGCCGGATGCCGCCGCGCGCATCGTGGCCGACTGCGAGACCTTCATGGCGGGCCGCTGGTGATCTATCTCGCGCTGCTCGCGATCGCCGGCGTGCTGGCGGCGGCGCTGACGCCGGCCGTGCGCGCGCTCGGCCGGCGCTGGGGGCTCGTCGATCTTCCCAGCGAGCGCAAGATCCACACGAAGTCGATCCCGCGCATCGGCGGCGTGAGCGTGACGCTCGCCGCCGTGCTGAGCCTGGCCGTGGTGACCGCGCTCGGCTGGGCGAGCGTTCACGACGTGGCCGGCTGGCTGCCGGCGCTGCTCGGTGTCGTCATCGTCTTCGGCGTGGGCCTGCGCGACGATCTCAAGCCCGTGCGCCCGGTGGTCAAGCTCGTGTTCCAGGTGCTGGCGGCCGTCGTGGCCGTCTCGATGGGCGTGCGCATCGATCACCTCACGCTGCTCGGCACCACGCACCCGCTGGGCTGGCTCGGCGTGCCGGTGACGATCGTGTGGATCGTCGGCCTCACCAACGCCTTCAACCTGATGGACGGTCTCGACGGCCTCGCCACCGGCCTGGCCATCATCGCGGCGGCGACGTGCGCGGCGGTGTCGATCTCGCGCGGGGACACGCAGGGCGGTCTGCTGCTGGTGGCGCTGGTCGGCGCGCTCTGCGGCTTCCTGCCCTACAACTTCAACCCGGCCACGATCTTCCTGGGCGACTCCGGCAGCCTCGTCGTCGGCCACGTGCTGGCGGTGACCGCCATCAACGGCTGGCAGAAGGGCGCCACCGCGCTGGCCGTGGCCGTGCCGCTGCTGATCTTCGCGCTGCCGATCTCCGAGACCGTGCTCTCGGTGGTGCGCCGCACGCGCGGCGGCGGCATCCGCCACGTCTTCTCGGCCGACCAGCTGCACATGCACCACCGGCTGATCGGCCTCGGCCTCTCGCACCGCAACGCGGTGCTGCTGCTCTACGTCGTCTCGCTGGCGCTGGCCCTGCTGGCGCTGGCGACGATGCAGATGCGGTGACGCCCGCCGCCTGATGCGCGTCCTCTTCGTGCAACCCTCGATGTCGCCGCCCGGCGGCGGCAACGGCGTGGCCGCCTGGATGCTGCAGGCGCTCAAGGACGAGCACGAGGTCACCCTGCTCACGTGGTGGCCGATCGACGTCGATCTGATGAACCGGTTCTGGGGCACCTCGCTGCGGCCGGGCGACTTCCGCGCCATCCGGGTGTCCGCTGCCGTACGCCGGCTGGTGGACACCCTGCCGCTGCCGCTGAGCATGCTGCGCACCGCGGTCCTGCTGCGCGAGGCCCGCCGCCTGCGGGCGTCCTACGACGTGCCGGTCACCGCCAACAACGAGTCCGACTTCGGCACCGTGGGCGTGCAGTACGTCCACTATCCGTGGAACGTCTTTCCCCGGCCATTGGTGGACTATCGCTGGTACCACGTCAAGATGCTGCTGCCGCCGTACTACGCCCTCTGCAACGGGCTCTCACGCTTCACCGCCGAGGGCATGCACCGCAACGTGACGCTGGTGAACTCCGACTGGACCGGCCGCCTCGCCCACCGCCGCTACAAGTTCGTCTCGCGCACGGTCTACCCGCCGGTGACGGCGGAGTTCCCCGACGTGCCGTGGGAGACGCGGCAGCCGGGCTTCGTGTGCATCGGCCGCATCGCCCCCGAGAAGGAGCTGGACCGGGTCATCGACATCGTGAGCGGCGTGCGGCGCCACGTGCCGGAGGCCACGCTGCACATCGTCGGCACGCCGGATCACAAGCGCTACTACCGGCGGATCGCCGCGCGCGCCCGCGCGGCCGGCTTCACGATCCACCAGAACCTCTCGCGCCCCGCGCTCGTCGACCTCGTCAGCCGCCAGCGCTACGGCATCCACGGCATGCTCGAGGAGCACTTCGGCATGGCGCCGGCCGAGCTGGTGCGCGCGGGCTGCGTGGTGTGGGTGCACGACGGCGGCGGCCAGGTGGAGATCGTGGACGACCCGCGCCTGATCTACGGCTCGGTGGACGACGCGGTGAGCAAGATCGTCGCCACGCTGCGCGATCCGCACGAGACCGCCACGCTGCGCAAGCACCTGGCCGGGCGCGGCGCGCTGTTCTCCACCGAGCGCTTCATGCGGGAGGTGCGGGCGGCCGTGCAGGACGCCGCGCGCGCCGCCCGGCCGTGAGGCGGGCGGCGGTCCTCGCCGGCCTCGGCGTCGCCGCCTACTACGCCCTCCTCTTCACCAACGGCCTGATGAACCTCTGGACGCCGGCGCTGGCGCCCGGCTGGTCGGGCTGGCATCGCACGCTCGGCTTCGTCTTCAACAGCATGCTGCTCCACCTGCTGCGCGGGGAATTCGACGTCGATCCCGAGGCCATCCAGTGGGAAGCGGTGATCACCGGTGACGGCAAGACGTACGCCTACTTCGGCATTCTCCCCGCGCTGGTGCGGCTGCCGCTGCTGCCGTTCTTCGACCTGCGCACCACGGACGTCTCGGCGCTGACGTGCCTGGCGGCGGCGCTGCTCGCCGCCGGTGCCAAGCTCTCGGCGCTGCGCGCGATCGCGACGCGCGTGCCCGACGCGGCCGGCCGGCGTCCGGCGCTCGTCGCCGCCGCGGTGATCACCGTGCTGGCCGGCGCGCAGATCCAGTTCCTGCGCGCCAGCGTGTACCAGGAGGCCGCGCTGTGGGCGGGCGCGCTTGCCGCGGTCTTCGTCACGGTGGTCGTCCACGGGCTCCTGCGCGGCGGCGCGTTCTCGACGCGCCGGCTGCTCACGCTGGCGGCGCTCGCCGGGCTCGCGGTCCTCACGCGCGTGTCCACGGGCTTCGGGCTCTGCCTGGCGCTCGTCGCGCTGCTGGCGCTCGTGGTCGTCCGCGGCGGCCGGCCCCGTCTTGCCCGCGCGGCCGCACCGCTGGCCGCGCTGGCGCTGCTGCTCGCCGTCGCCGGCGTCGTCAACTATGAACGCTTCGGCCATGCGCTGACATTCCACGAGCCGACGCGGCAGCTCGCCTCGCATCCGGACGGCGTCGTCGCGCTCGCGCACTACCGCCACTTCGACGTGCGCCGGCTGCCGTACGGCGTGATGTATTACTTCGCGCCGGTGTGGTTCGTGCGCGGCGCCGACGGCCACGCGCCGTTCGCCGGCTTCCGCGCTCGCGCGCTCGACCTCGTCGAGCTGCCGCCCAGCAGCTTCTTGCTCTCCGATCCGCTGCTGCTGGCCTTCGCCGCGCTCGGCCTGGCCACGCTGCTCGGCCGCGGCGCGGTCGCGTGGGATCGCCCCGCCGCGCGCGCGGTGGCCGCCGCGCTCGCGGTGCCGCCCGTGCTGATGCTGACGGCGTGGGTGATGGCGTTCCGCTATCGCGTGGAGTTCTATCCGCTGCTGGAGCTGCTGGCGTTCGTGGCGCTGGCCTTCTCGCCCCTGCTCGCGCGGGCGGGCGGCGCGCCGGCCCTGCGCCGCGCGCTGGCCGTGCTGGCCGTTGCCAGCGTCGTGGCCGCGCACGCGCTGCTGCTGCTCTACAAGGCCTCGGTGGCCGGCAACCTCGACGCATCCGCCGATCTCCTGCTGACCTATCGCACGTACCTGGTCCAGGGGCTGGGGAAGTTCGTGCCGTGATCGTCGAGACGCTCGTCAGCCTCGCGCTGCTCGCGCTCTTCCCGCTGCCCGCGGCCGCGATGGCGCACGCCGCCCGCGGACGCGGCCGCTCGCTGGTGGACGTGCTGGACAGCGTGGCTCTCGGCTACGCGGTCTCGTGGTGCGCGCTCTACGTCCTCAGCGCCTGGAGCCTGTGGCTCTTCACGGCGCTCTGGCTGGCCGGGCTCGTCGCCGCCGTGGCGATCGGTCTGCGCCGCCTCGTGCCGTCGGCGGCGCCCCTCGCCCCGCCAGCGCCGAAGGACGGCCCGTGGACCGGCGCGCGGCGCGCGCTCGCGGTCGTGCTGGCGCTGGCGGGACTCGTGCGCGTGCTGCCGGCCCTCTACCGCGAGCTGCCGCCCGGCTGGGACTCGTACTTCCATCTCGTCGTCGCGGATCGCATCGCGACGCTGCACGCGCGGATCGCCGACCTCGCGCCCTACGAGGCGATCACGCTGAATTACCCGCTCGGCAGCCACCTGCTCGTGGCGTGGATCGCCGACCTCGGCGGCGTGCCGGTTCACGCGGTGTTCAAGCTGGCACTGGTGTGGCTCGGCACGCTGACGTGCGCGCAGGTGTTCGCGCTGGCCACCGCGGCCACCGGCGACGAGGAAGCCGGCGTCTACGCGGCCGGCGCGATCGGCCTGCTGGCGGCCCTCGGCGGCTTCGATTACTACCGCTGGGGCGGGCTGCCGAACCTCGCCGGCATGTACCTCTTCCTCGCGCTGCTCACGCGGCTGGCCGCGCGCCCGCGCGAGGGCGCGCTGACGCGCGCGCTCGCCGCCGGCGTCCTGTTCGTGGCGATCGCCCTCGTGCATCACCACGTGATGATCGCGGCCGGGCTGTGCCTGGCCGTCTGCGCCGCCCACGCGTGGTGGTCCGGCCGTGAGCGCCCGCTCGCGCGCGACATCGCCGCCGGCCTGGCCGCGGCCGCCGTGCTGGGCGCGCCGTACTTTGTCGCCTATCTCGGGCGCGCGCGGGGACTGGGCCGCACGGGCATCGGCGGCTTCGAGGAGCCGCTGACGAACCTCGTGGCCGACGTCGGCGAGATCGGGCTCGTGTTCACGTTCGCGGCCGTGATGGGCGCGCTGTTCGCGGGGGGCGGGCCGGCGCGGCGCGCGCTGGGCGGCCTGGTGGCGCCGTCCCTGGTGACCCTGCTCGTGGTCTACGTCGCGCTCAAGCACGGCGTGGCGGCGGTCACGCTCCTGCTCGGCGGCCGTCCACTCGCGCTGTTCACGCCGAGCCGGTTCCTCACCGACGCCGTGCCGTTGCTGGCGGTCTTCGCCGGCCTCTTCTTCGCCGAGACGCGCCATCGGCTCGGCGCCACGCCGGCGCGCACGCTGGCGGTGATCGTGCTGGCCTTCCCGCTGGGGCTGCCGCTCTACGGCCGGTTGTTCAGCGACGAGGTGGGGCCCGTGGCGCGCGCCGCCTACGCGTGGGTCCGCCAGCACGCCGAGCCTACGGCCGGCCTCGTGGACTCGCGCATCCACGGGACGTACCTCGCGCGCCGGGCATCGTCCGCCATGCCGCTGCCGATCTCGGAGTACGTCGAGGACGCGCGCAATCTGAAGACGCTGCAGGCGATCGCCGCCGGCGCGCGGCCGGCCTCGGACTTCGGGCGGGTCTACGTGATCTCGCGCGGCTCGGAGTTCCAGCACCTCGGCGGCCGCGAGGTCTGGCGCGATCCGTCGGGGCTGCGGATCCTCAAGCTCGAGTAGCCCGCTAACTCGCCGCGCTGGCCATCTCGCGGAAGCCGGCGTCGCGCGCGAGGAGGTCGTCGTAGGGGCCCACCGCGGCCAGCCGCCCGTCGCGCAGCAGCGCGAGGCGGTCGCAGCGCCGCACGGTGGTGAGGCGATGGGCGATCACGACCAGCGTCTTCACGCCGCGCAGCGCCTCGAGCGCGGCGATCAGCTCGCGCTCGGTCGGCGTGTCGAGCGCGGACGTCGCCTCGTCGAAGATCAGCACCTCCGGCTCGTGATAGAGCGCGCGCGCGATGGCCACGCGCTGGCGCTGGCCGCCCGACAGCCGCGTGCCGCGCTCGCCCAGCATCGTGTCGAGCCCGCGCGGCAGGCTTGCCACCACGTCCGCGAGCTGGGCCAGGCGCAGCGCGGCGGTGACGCGGCCGTCGTCGATCTCGGCGTCCGAGACGCCGAAGGCCACATTGCGGCGGACGGTGTCGTCGAGAATGAACGGCTCCTGCGGCACGTAGCCGATGTGGCGGCGCCACGAGCGCATGGCGCTGGTGATGTCGCGGCCGTCCACGGTGATCCGCCCCGCGGTCGGCTCCAGCAGGCCCAGCAGGAGATCGATCAGCGTGCTCTTGCCGGCGCCGGACGGGCCCACCACGCCGATCGACTCGCCCTTGGCGATCGCGAGGCTGACGTCCATGAGCACCGGCTCCGCCTGTGGGAGTCCGGGCTCGGGCTCGCCGTCGTAGGTGTACGAGACGCGCTCGAGCGCCACGGTGTGGGTGAAGCGGATCGGCTCGACCTCGGGGCCGTCGGTGACGGACGGCGTCGGTAGCGCGGTGAGGTCGGCGCGCAGGTCGTGGATCCACGCCCGGCTGTACCGCAGCTGCGCGACGTAGAGCATGATGCGGTTCGAGGCCGGGATCACGCGGAAGCCGGCGTAGGCGAAGAGACCCAGCAGCGGCAGCGCGTTGGCGCCGCCGCGCAGCGTGAGAAGCAGGCTCACCGCCAGCAGGCCGCACACGAACGTCGTCTCCACGCCCATGCGCAGCGCGGCCGCCACCGCCACGTAGCGCGAGCGCAGGCGCGCGGCCGCCGCCATGCGCTCGTCGAACTGGGAGAGGAAGAAGCTCTCGCGCCCGATCACCTTCACTTCCTTCACGCCGCCCAGGCTCTGCTGCAGCGTCTGCAAGATGTCGGTGTCGAGCTGGGAGACGGCGCGGCCCCAGCGCGCGGTGGCGCGGCGCGAGAGCATGAGCGGCAGCAGCAAGAGGCCGCCTACCACGATGACCGCGATGGCCGTCACGCGGGGCGAGCTCCACGCCAGCACCACGATGATGCCCGCCACCACCAGCGCCTCGCTGGCCGTGTTGACGAGCGAGCCCAGCACGCCGCGGAAGACGCTGTGCACGGCGTCGGTGACGCGGTGGATGAGCCCGGCCGAGTTCCGGCGGAAGTGGAACGCGTACGGCGCGCCGAGATAGGCGGCCAGCATCCGGTGGGAGAGCTGGCGCACGGAGGCGTCGAGGGCCTGCTCCTGCACCCACGTCACCGCCGTCAGGAACAGGTTGCGGCCGACGTAGAACGCCATGACGAGCACCGTGAAGACCAGGATCACCGCGGGCGGATCCTGCCTTGGCAGGAGCGCGTAGACCCGCGAGGCCACGGGCAGCGTGGCGGCGCGCGAGGGATCGCCGAGGATGCTGATGAGACCGAAGGCGGCCCCGGCGCCCACCGCCTCGGCGGCGGCCGCGGCGAGCGCCAGCGGCAGCAGCGCCAGCCAGCGCCAGCGCGCCTCCGGCGAGAGCAGGGACAGGCAAACGCGAATGTCGGCAAACATCCCGGCTATGCTCTCACATCCACCCCCCGCCACCGACGGCACTGCGCGTGCATCCTACAAATAGAATGACGCCCACTGGACGGGTCGCTGCCGCTGTTCTCGGCCTGTTCCTGGCCGGTTGTGCCGCGCATGCCGGCGGGCCGGGCGCGCCCGAGCCCTCAGTGAGCGCCGGCGGCGTCGAGATCAGCGCCACGGCCAACGCCTGGCGGGGCTGGCCCGCGGAGCTCGGGCGAGTCGTGACGCCGGTCCGCGTGCGCCTGGCCAACCGCGGCGCCACGCCGGTGCGCGTGGACGCCACGACGTTCGCGCTGGCCCTGCCGGAGGGCGGCCGCCTCGCGGCCATGCTGCCGGCCGACGTCCGCGGCGTGGCCGCCGCGCCCGCGCCTGCCGCGCTGCCGCAGGCGGGCGCCGCGCTCGGTCCCACGCGCGAGCGCTCGGGCGCCGGCTGGGCGCTCAACGAGCCGGCGCTCGACCCGCTCGTGGATCCCAGCCAGGAGTCCGACCGCGCGTGGGAGCTGCCCACCGCCGACATGCTCAGCCTCGCGCTGCCGGAGGGCGTGCTGGCGCCCGGCCGCGAGGTGACGGGCTTCGTCTACTTCGAGCGCGCCCCGCGCTCGGCGCGCGCGGCCACCCTGACGTGGCCGGTCGTGGACACGACGGGCACCTCGCTGGGCGTGGCGACGGTGCCACTGACGCTGCGGTAAGCGAAACCCGCCGGCCGGACGTTACTCCGGCGGCTATCCGGCTCGAGGTCGCGAGGACCGTTCATCCCCGCCCTTGTGGCCGGCCTGCTCGAGACGGCTTCACCCGATCCGATCGGATCGCGGCGGGCGGGTTCATATATTAACGGCGATATAGAGAAGCGTCACGGCTTCGCCGGGGCGCTTCGAACGTTTGGGGGAAATGGGGGCCATGTCGGGGCCCCCATCTACAATGGGCCTATGCTCGCGCGGATGAGATCGGCGCTCGCGCTCGTGCTGATCGCGGTCGCGCTCGTGACGGGCGCGCAGGCGCAGGAGCCGGCGGCGCTCACCGAGGCCACCGTGGTCGAGCGCGAGGGGTTCGTCGAGGTGTGGGTGCGGCTGACGCGGCCCTCACGCTACCAGGCCGAGATGATGGACAGCCCGCACCGCCTGGTGCTCGACTTCGACGACACCGCGTATCGCTGGACGGTCAAGCCGGTGCCGGTCGCGCCGGAGCCGGTGCGCGAGCTGCGCGGCAGCCAGTTCAAGAAGGGCGTGGCGCGGCTCGTCGTCGAGCTGCGCCGGCCGGCCGCCTACACGATCGAGCGTGATCGCGAGGGGCTGCGCATCATCTTCGCGCTCGACAAGGCGGCCGCCGAGCTGGCGCCCCGGCCGGCGCCGCGTCGCGGCTCCACGCAGCCGCTGGTCTTCGGCATCGTGATGCTGGACGCCGAGGCCCACGCCTACATCTTCGACCCCGCGCTGCGCCAGGTCCGGCGCTATCGCGTCGGCGACACGGTGGGCGACGCGGTCATCGAGACGATCGGCGAACGCCACGTGGTCCTCAAGACGCCCACCGGCCGCGTCGAGCTCCGGGTGGACGAATCCAAGCCACGTTGACATGGGGGCCCCGAGATGGCCCCCAAGCCCCCACCGTTCACCGGCGTTCGTACACTCCTTCCCACTGAGCCCACGAGCCGGTCTTCGGCGGCGCGCGCCGCGTGACGACCTCGGCAGGCTCGCGTAGGAACCGGAACGCGCGCGCGGTGAGGCCGTCGAGCTCGCGGCGCCCGTAGAAGTGCACCGCCATGCCCTGCTTCGGCCCGTCCTGGTATTCCACGGTGAAGCCGTCGTCGTGCCTCTCGACGACGGCGTGGCGGTGGTAGACCTCGGTGGAGGCGGCGTTCACGCGCAGGAAGAAGAGCCCGCCGGGCGCCAGCAGCTCGGCGACACGCGCGAAGCCGCGCTCGGCGTCGGCGCGCCGGCCGTGCTGGAGCACCTGCATCGCGATCACGTACGCGATCGGCACGGGCGGCACGAACGTGAGGAAGTCGCCGTGGTGCAGGCGCCTCGCCTGGTCCGGCCGTCGCGCGGCGAGCTGGCGCAGCGCCTCCGGCGAGACGTCGAGACCGAGCAGCGCCAGCCCGGCGTCCACCAGCGGCAGGAAGTTGCGGCCGTTACCGCAGCCGACGTAGAGCCCGTCGCGCGCGCGCAGCGCCGGCCGCGCGGTCAGCGCCTCGAGGATCGCCGCGACGAACGCGACCGGCGGCTCGCCCGCATACCGCCCGCCGCGATACTCCGCGTCCCAGCGCGCCGCGGTGAGGCCGTCACGCAAGCGCGAGCACCCGCAGCGGCGAGCCGGTGGCGCCCTGGATCTTGAGCGGTGCCACGACGAGCAGCGCCACGCCGACCTTCGCGTCGCCGAGCGGCTCGAGGTTGGCGTTCTCCATGATGTAGATGCCGTTGTCGGCGAGCAGCATCATGTGGACGCTGAATAGCTCCTTGCCGTAGGCGGCCGGGCGCTTCTCGAACGTCGCAGTGTCATCACCGGCCAGCCGCACCTTGCGGTCGATGATCCAGCGCGCGGCG
>Ga0137394_10004639_pt1 | contig 10432 bp, 13 predicted proteins | sample czobulk116metaG_FD_108278 | JGI IMG/M metagenome (GOLD analysis project Ga0137394, IMG submission 108278) | Vadose zone soil microbial communities from Angelo Coast Range Reserve, California, USA - czobulk1.16 metaG | ecosystem: Environmental > Terrestrial > Soil > Vadose zone | place: USA... | reverse complement strand
CACAAGGGCATCACCGCGTTCCTCATCGACCGCGAGAAGAGCCCGTATGGGAGCCAGGCGCTCCACGGCAAGCTCGGCCTGCGCTCGTCGGATTCGAGCGAGCTGATCCTCGACAACGTGCGCGTTCCCGATTCCATGCGCCTGGGCGAGGTCGGCGAGGGGTTCAAGATCGCGATGGCCGCGCTGGACTCGGGCCGCTACTCCGTCGCCGCGGGCGCGGTGGGGCAAGCGCAGGCCGCGATCGACGCGTCGGTCGCGTACGCGACGCAGCGCCACGCGTTCGGCAAGCCGATCGCCGCCCACCAGCTGGTCCAGGAGCTCATCGCCGACATGGTCGTGGAGACCGAGGCGGCGCGGCTACTCGTGTATCGCGCCGGCGACATGAAGAACAAGGGCGTCAGCAGCACGCGCGAGACGAGCATCGCCAAGCTCTACGCCGGCGAGATCGCGCAGCGCGCCTGCGACAACGCGATCCAGATCCACGGCGGCTACGGCTTCTCGGACGAATTCCCGGTCGAGCGGCTCTGGCGCGACGCGCGCGTGAACCGCCTCTACGAGGGCACGACGCAGATCCAGAAGCTGATCATCGGGCGCTTCGCGACGGGCATCGACGCGATCGGATGAGCTGGAGCGAGGCCGCGGATTCGGTGCTGCTCGCGCTGGTGCGGATGGTGCCGGAGACCCTGCGCGAGCTCGCGAGCGCGTCCGCGCGCGACGAGAGCGAGGCGGTCGCCGAGCAGCGCGGCGCGAGCGAGGTCGGAGTGGACGACGTCGTGCGCGGCTGGATCCGCACCACCCCGCCCGAGCAGCGCAACGGGCTCATCGCGGTGATCGAGAGCCTCGGGCTCGAGCCCGAGACCTACGCCGAGGAGCTGGAGTCCGCCGAAGGCTGGGACGAGGAGTTCGAGGAGCCGCCGGACTCCGAGATGTAGCCGGGTCCGAAGCCGTCCTCGAGCGTCAGCAGACGCGCCTGTTCCGCGATCCAGCTCTCATCCGGTCTCATACGACACGCTCCTCCGCCAGCTTCTCCTGGAACTTCGCGCCGAGGCGCGATCCGCCGAACGCTTCACCCACGACCTGGTGGTACGGCACGCCGGAGAAGAAGTGGTGGCTCTTGCTCGGCAGATCCTGGCCGGGCGCCCACTCCTTCCGCTGTAGCTCGATGTACGCCTGCTCCTGTGTCTCGCTCATGCCCTGCAGAAGGGTCGAGAGACCGTGCGCCATCGCGTGCTGCGCGCCGAGAGTGATGAAGAGGAAGCGGTAGCCGAGCTCGCCGAGCTGCGCGAAGGTGATCGGATCGGGATCGTTGAACCACTTGAACGAGCTCGACCAGTTGAACGCGAAGCGGGCCTCGGGGAAGCGGCGGCGCACCGCCTCGGCGAAGCGCTCGACCGGTTCGCGCTCCGACGTCGGGAACTCGCACCACACGAGGTCCGGGATGCCGGTGTCGAGGTAGCGCAGCGCGCGCTCGATCGCGAGGTTGATGCCGCGCTCCCTCTCCGGCGCGTCGATCGCGGAGACGCCGTCGGTGCGCGCGATGACGACGAAGTCGGGCCGGCCGAGGTCCTCGGCGACGGCGCGCGCCATGCGCAGCTTGCCGATCATCTCGTCCGCGGAGATCAGCGCCTTGCCGCCGATGTGGCCGCAGCGCTTGGGAAGGACCTGGTCCTCGAGGTGCGCGGCCGCGACGCCCGCGGTCACGTAGAGCTCGGTCGTGCGCTGGACGTTGAAGAGGTTGCCGTAGCCGCCGTCCATGTCGACGACGACCGGCGGGATCTCGAGGTGCCTGGGTGGAGTGCCCTTCTCCGGGTCGCCGACGGCCATCGTCAGCTGGAACTTCCGGAGCGCTGAGATCGTGCGGCGGGCGCCATCGGCGATCTCGGGTCCGCTGTAGAGATCCATGTCCGTCGTGCCGAGGTGCCCGATCGCGAAGGAGTAGCCGCTGAAGTACACGGCCTTGAAGCCGTAGTACATCGCGAGCTCGGCGCCCTGCGGGTCGTAGACCCCGGGCCCGAAGAGGAACGGCTCGGTCTCGAGGAGCTCGCGCATCCGCGTGCTCGGATCGATCCAGCGCGAGGCGGGCACCACGTAACCCGCCGGTAACAGCGCGGTGGGAACGAGCTCGAGCCGGTCAGGGGAACGGACCGGGGTCTCAGTTGTCATGGTCGATGTCACACCGGTCGGGGCAACCGCACGCCAGCTGCTTCCGGAGCAGCTCGGCGCGTTCGCGCTCGATGGCGATGCGCTCGTCAAGCTCGGTCATGTCAGCCTCCCGGCGTTGTTGGAGCATGCGTGGTAGGCGGGCAGTTTCCGTGCCGCGTGAGCTATCAGTCCAATCGTTAGTTCTGATGTTGGCTATAAACTTCGCTGATGCCCGAGTCGATGCTCCTGGCGCACCTGGAGTCGTTCGTCGAAGTGGCGCGCACGGCGAACGTCAGCCGCGCCGCGCAGACCCTCTTCCTGACCCAGCCCGCGCTGACCGCGAGGCTCAAGTCGCTGGAGAGCGACCTGGGAGTCGAGCTCTTCGTGCGGAGCGCGCGCGGGATGAAGCTCACCGACGCGGGGCGCGCATTCCTTCCCTACGCGCAGCGCACGCTCGGCCTGGTGACCGAGGGCCGGCGGGTGATCGCCGATCTCCGCGAGGGCTCGACCGGCGAGCTCGTCATCGGCGCGGCGCCCGCCGTGAGCACGTACCTCCTGCCGACGATCCTCAAGTCGTTCCGCACGACCTATCCGAACGTGCGGCTCGGGGTGAGGACCGGACACACCGAGGAAGTGCTCGAGATGGTGCTGCGCCAGGACGTGACGATCGGCATCGGGCGACCGGTCCGCCATCCCGAGGTGGAGCTGATACCCGTCTTCGAGGACGAGCTGCTGCTCGTCGTGAGCCGGCGACATCCGTTCGCCGCCCGTACGAAGGTCCGCATGGACGAGCTCGCCACGGAGCGCCTCATCCTCTTCGACCGCGCGTCGAGCTATCACGAGCTCACCAGCGCGCTGTTCCGCGAGGCCGGCGTCGTGCCGGTCAGCGTGATGGAGCTCGACAACGTCGAGGCCGCGAAGAAGATGGTGCAGCAGGGACTCGGCGTCGCGCTCCTGCCGCGCATGGCGCTCGCCGCCGAGCTGCGCTCGCGCTCGCTGCGCCCGGTGCGCCTCATCGGTGCCCAGCCGGTCCGGCGGCCCATCGTCGCGCTGCGACGCTGTGACGCCGGGGAGCCGATCGGGCCCGTCGCCGGATTCCTCGAAACGCTGCGCGAGGCGAAGCTCTAGTTCAGCAGATGCGAGCGCTCGCGGCGCGCCAGCGCGCCGCCGATGGACTCGGGTGAGCGTTCGACCGCCGCGCTGAATACGCGGCCCGCGTGCTCGATGTCCCCCGCCTCGCGATATGCCACCCCAGCGAGATAACCCAGGAACGCGGCGTCGTTCCGGCTCGGCGTCGCGCGCTCCATCGCCGCGAGCTTCGCGAGCATCGCGCTGCGATCGCCGCGCTGCGCGTCCGCGATGGCCGCGACCGCCGCGGTCATGGCGGCAACGGTCGCGTTCGGCGACTGCTCGACATCGCTCACGAGCTCGGCGGCCAGGACCGCGCCGTGTTCGCGGTCACCACCGTTCGCCACGAGCTCGCTCCATGCAAGTGCGAGCTGGGCGATCGGCTCGCTCGGCACGAGCGCCGCGACGCGGCGCGCGTCACCGCCGCGATTGAGCGCGGCGTACGCCGCCACCAGTCGCGGCGCCACGCGCGTTGGGCCGAGCTGCTTCATGGCGGTCTCCCACAGCGACGCCGCGGAGAGCGCATCGCCCGCCGCGTAGAGGACGTCGGCGGCGACCTCCTGCACCAGCGGGAAGGTGTGGAAGCGCGCGAGCAGCGGGGCCATGAGCTCGCGCGCGTGCGGTACGTCGTCGGCGTCGAGCGCCTCCTCAACCGCGACGAGCGTCGCGCTGAAGCGCCGCAGGCGCTGTCGGTACGCGAGCGAGCCGACAACAAACGCGGCGAGAGCGGCGAGCGCGAGGACGAACGCGGCCCCGCCTGCGCCGAGGAGGGCCGCCGCGAACGAGACCACCGCGGCGGCGACACCGGCGAGCCAGAGGGCCGTGATGAGCGGGTGGCCGCCGGGCGTGACCGCTCTCAGCACGGTCCCGCTGTCCACAGTTTTCGCCCGACCGAAGCACGATTCTGCGGGTTATCCACCGGAATGAGGGGGTTATCCACAGCCAACGCCCGCGCGCGACCGCTAGGTGTCCGCTAACAGCGCGCCCGCGATGACGACGCGCTGGATCTCGCTGGTGCCTTCGTAGATGCGGGTGATACGCGCGTCGCGGTAGGCGCGCTCGATCCACAGCTCGCGCATGTAGCCCATGCCGCCGTGGATCTGAACGGCGGCGTCCGCCACGCGACCGAGCATCTCGGTCGCGAAAAGCTTGGCCATCGCGGCGCGGTTCGTGATCCGCTCGCCGCGGTCGGCGCGCGACGCCGCGTCGTAGACCATGAGACGCGCGGCGTGGATCTCGGTCGCGGCGTCGGCGAGCATCCACTGGATCGCCTGATTCGCTCCGATGGGCTTGCCGAATTGCACGCGTGCCTTCGCATGCGCGACGCACGCCTCGAGGAGACGCTGCGCCGCACCCACGGAGTGCGCGGCGAGACCAAGCCGACCGAAGTCGAGCGTGCGAAGCGCGATCTTGAAGCCGTCGCCCTCCGCGCCGACGTGCTGCGCCGCATCGACGCGGAGCCCGCTGAAATACAGCTGCGCCGTGGTCGATCCGTGCAGGCCCATCTTCTCGTCGTTCGGACCGATCTCGAGACCCTTCGCGTCACGCTCGACGACGAACGCGGTGATGCCCTTCGAGCCGCTCGCCGGTGCCGCGTTCGCGAAGACGACGAACACGTCCGCGATCGGCGCGTTGGTGATGAAGGTCTTCGCGCCGTCGACGACGTACGCGTCGCCGTCGCGGCGCGCCGTCGTCTTCAGGCTTCCCGCGTCGCTGCCCGCGCCCGGTTCCGACAGCGCGTACGCGCCGACCTTGCGCCCGCTGAACAGATCGGGCAGGTGGCGCCGACGCACGTCATCCGGTCCGCCGACGGAGATCGCGGTGCCACAGAGACCGGCCGATCCGCCGACGACGTTCCACAGCGAGGCGTTCACGCGAGCGAGCTGCTCGACCGCGACGGCGTAACCGAGCTTCCCGAAACCCTGTCCGCCCAGCTCCTCGGCGTGGCCGATACCGAAGAGGCCCGCTTCGCCCATCTTCGCGATCAGGGCGCGCGGGATCTCGTCCTTCTCCTCGATCTCCTTCGCGCACGGCGCGAGCACGTCGTCGACGAATCCGCGGATCGTCCGCTGCAGGAGCCGAATGTCTTCGGGCAGCTCCGGGTCCACCTATCGGGAGGGCCGCGCGCCCTCCACCTCCTTCGCGTTTTCGAGGGTCGCGCGAAGATCCTCGGGGATGCGCGTCGCGCGAAGCGTGGCGGGGTCGATCATCACCTGCACCGTGGTCATGTACGCGCAGTGCAGGCCATCCGCGCGATCGACCGCGTACTCGAATGCCCACGAGGAATGCCGGATCTCTCCGACGCGCACCTTGATATCGAACTCCTCGTCGAACCGAAGGGGAGCACGGTAGCGAACGCTCGCTTCACCGATCGTGAAATCCAGTCCCTTCGCGATGAGCTCGCCGTACGGGAGGCCCAGCTCGCGCAGATATGCGACGCGGCCGACCTCCGCATAGAGCAGGTAGTTCGCGTAGTAGACGACCTTCTGCAGGTCGGTTTCACCGAAGCGCACGCGCTGCCGATGGCGAAAGGGGAATGCTTCCACGGTCGGAGGTTAGTCGCTTGGCACGGTCCCTGCTGACTCGCTGGGGCATGACAACCACACAACACGACGACCATCCAACCGAACGCGTCGAGCGTGTCGAACGCTCCGAGCAGATCAGCGAGCGACCCGTGACGACGACGCCGGCCGCGGCGACCGTGAACGTCGGACCAAGCGGCGCGACATCGGTCTGGACCGCCACGAACGTCGTGACGCTCATCTTCACCGTGCTGGAGGTGCTGCTGCTCCTGCGCCTCTTCTTCAAGCTCACCGGGGCGAACTCGAACCAGCCGCTCATCGCGGCGCTGTACGGCGCGACCGAGCCTCTGGTGCGGCCGTTCCAGGGCATCTTCCCCGAGCCGCAGGGCCCGCCGGTGTTCGACATCGCGGCGGTCCTCTCGATCGGATTCCTGTTCCTCGTCGGGCTCCTCATCGTCGCGCTCGTTCGCGCGATCACGAACCCGAAGCGCGGCTAGCTAGGGGCGTTCGGCGGGATCGATGAGCCAGTCGAGGTGCAGCCACAGCACGCGCGAGTAGCGGAAGATGAACGGCACCAGGAACAGGTACGCCGTGTTCCCGATGATGAGCGCGACGACGACGTCGAGGCCGCCGAGCGTGATGAGGGCGATGACCATTCCGGCGAGGATCGGCACCGCGATGGCGTAGCTGACGACCATCGCCCCGGCGAAGTACCCCGACTCGCGGTCGAACACGAAACCGCATACCGGGCAGGCGACGTTCATCGAGAGGAACCCACGCCACACGCGACCCGAAAGGCACCTGGGGCAGCGCAGGGTCAGCACGGCGCCGAGCCGGCGCACTAGAAGTACCCGAGGACGACCGCGGCGACGATGATCGAGACCGCCGCGGCGACGATCACGATGAGCGGCACGAGATAGAAGAGCACGAGCGCGACGAGCAGGATGCGCGTCGCGCTCCGCTGATCGACCGCGTAGTACGTGCGCACGCCGCGGTAGGCGATGACGCCGAGCCACGCCAGACAGGCGAGCCCGACGAGCTGCGCGATCTGCGCGCCGACGGTGGCGCCGGTCCCGAGGATCAGCGTGGCAGCGTTCGCCGGGATGAGCGTGAGGGCCGCGGCGTAGCCGAAGAGGATGAGCAGCGGAAGGTACGGGCGGCGGATGCCCGCGAGACGCGCGGAGGCCTGGACCGCGCTCGATCCGAGGAGCCACACGAAGATCGGCGTCACCGCCGTCGCGACGAGGACCGCGTCGAACGAGCGCTGCACGAGATAGACGACCACCGCGGTGCGCTCGGTGCCAAGCGTTTGGAGCATCGCGCTGATCACGGGATGGCGCGTCGCGCCGAAGAACAGGTCGTCGACGAACGTCTCGCCGGACACGCGCACCGCGCCGAGAGCCGAGACGCAGGTCGCGGCAAGCACGAGCAGCACCGCCGAGAGCAGGCGGCCGCGCGCGAGGACGATCGGGGCGCCCGCGCTGGGCGAACGCGCCAGCGCGAGGATCGGCTCGCGGCTCAGGTCCACGCCGCACCGGTGGTGTTCGGCGGCCTTGGCTCATGTCCAAGCAGCATCGAGTGCTCCAGTTATCGCTTCGTCGACGGCCGCGTCGATCCGCGCGCGCTCGTCGCCCGTCCACTCCGGCGGGTCCGCGTCGTGGAGCTCCGTCGGGATCGGCGTTCCCTGCATAATCAGGAACTCCATCGACCACGTGCGGCGCACGGCGTCCATCGAATATCCGCCGCCGCCCATCGCGACCCACGGCCACGACGACGCCGCGAACTGCCGCACGACGTGCTCGCGCGCCTGCGTCGACACCATCAGGTTCGTCAGCGGATCGTCGAAGTGCGAGTCGATGCCCTGCTGCGTCACGAGCACGTCAGGACGGTAGCGCTCGAGCAGCGGCGGGACGACCGCGTCGAACGCGCGCACGTAGGCGGCGCCGTCCGTGTACGCGGGCAACGCGACGTTGATGCTGTACCCCGCGCCGCGGCCCGTCCCCCGCTCCGCGGGACTCCCGGTCCCCGGGAAGAAGATGCGTCTCTCCCTTGGCACCAACCCGAACTGGTGCAGCGAGATCGTCAGCACCTGATCGGTGTCGTAGAAGGCCGCCTGGACTCCATCGCCGTGATGTGCGTCGATGTCGACGTACGCGACCTTCAGCCCGCGGTCGGCGAGAAGGCCGCAGACGATCGCGGGATCGTTGTAGATGCAGAACCCCGACGCGCGTCTGCGCATCGCGTGATGCAGCCCGCCCGAACCGTTGAACGCGACGCGCAGCCGACCCGCGAGGACTTCCTCCATCGCGACCAGCGTCCCGCCGGTGGTCAACAGCGAGATCTCGTGCATCCCCGCGAACGGAGGCGTGTCGCCGTAGGCGGACAGGCCCCACTCGGTGTGATCGCCGTCGGGGTCGGCCGACGCCCGCATCACGGCCTCGACGTAGTCGCTGCCGTGGATGCGTTCGATCTCCGCGCGCGTCGCGGGGCGCGGCGCGAGGAGGCGAGCATCCGGACGCGCGAAAGCGCCCAGGCGCTCGAGCGTGTCGTGCACCGCAACGAGACGCTTCGGTTTCAGCGGATGGTCCGCGCGATAGACGTGCGACGCGACGCGCGGGTCCCAGATGAAGCCGGCCGCGGTCACCGGCGCTTGCGATCGAGGGTGAGCCAGCTGAAGTCGTACGGGTGGCGTTCGTCGGCGGGATGCTCGAGCGCTTCGAGGACTTCCCAGTCGCCCGGATCGAGCGGCGGGAAGAAGGTGTCGCCGCCGACGTCGGCATCGACCTCGGTGAGATAGATACGGTCCGCGCGCGGCAGGAACTCCTCGAACACGCGCGCCCCGCCGAAGATGATGATCTCGGGCGCATCGCCTGCGAGCGTCAGCGCCTCTCCCGCGGTGCGGGCGATCAGGCAGCCATCGCACCGGAAGAGGGCGTCGCTGGTGAGAACGATGCTCGTGCGATCCGGCAGCGGACGACCGATGGAGTCCCAGGTGCGCCGGCCCATGATCAGCGGCTTGCCCACCGTCAGCTTGCGCACGTGCCGCATGTCGTCGGGCAGCCGCCAGGGCAGCTTGTTGTCCTTGCCGATCGCTCGGTTACGGTCGTACGCGACGACGAAAGAGATGATGGCTAGACCGCCATCTTCGCCTTGATCGACGAATGGCTCTGGTACCCGACCATGCGCGCCACGCCGTCGAGCAGAGGACCGGGCGGCTCGCCGGCTCGCGCGCGCGCGACGATGTCGCGGTAGCGCGCGGTCACGTCGTCGAGATCACGAAGAGCCGGATCGAGCGCGAGCGTTGGTGAGGGGAACGGCTCGCGCATGAGCTGCTCGCGCGCCGCGTCGACGTGATCGCGGTAGACGTGCGCGTCGGCCAGGACGTGGACGAACTCATCGGGAACGAGCTCGGTGATCTGCGCGATCAGGTGCAGCAGGACCGCGTACTCGGCCATGTTGAACGGCACGCCGAGAAAGAGGTCGCAAGACCGCTGGTACATCATCAGCGAGAGTCGTCCGTCGGCGACGAAGAACTGGAACAGCGCGTGGCAGGCGGGCAGCGACGTCGCGTCGAGCTCGCCGGGGTTCCACGCGGTCACGAGGTGGCGGCGGCTCGCGGGTCGCTCGCGGATCCCGCGGATGACGTCGGCGAGCTGATCGACCTGCCGCCCGTCGGGCGCGATCCAGTCGCGCCACTGCTGCCCGTAGTTGCGGCCGGCATCGCCTTCAAAGCGCGCGCGGGGTGTCCAATAGGGCGCATACGCGTTGCCGTCCCAGATGTGCGTGCCCAGAGCGTGCAGCTCGTTCACGTCGGAGCTGCCGGCGATGAACCAGAGCAGCTCCGCGAGGACGGAGCGGAAGGCCAGCCGCTTCGTCGTCACCGCCGGGAAGCCGTCGCTCATGCGGAACCGCATGACCTCGCCGAAGATCGCGCGCGTGCCGGTGCCGGTGCGATCGTCGCGATCGACCCCGGTCTCCAGCGCCTTGCGCAGAACGTCGAGGTACTGACGCACGACGCTAGGTCCGCGTGCGGCGGTACACGCGACCGCCGATTCGCATGAAACGCACGCGGCCGTCCGGGCCGCGCAGGAATTCGCCGCGCGTGTCCTTGAGAGGACCGTCCAGCAGCGTAAAGCGCGCGTCGCTCGTGAACGCGACGCGCGACGGCGGGGGGTCCGGGGGCGTCGGCTGCACGCCCAGCTTGTTGTGCGAGAACGTCCGATACACCAGACCCACGTCCGAGAGCTGGAGCTCCGCGTCGGAGAGCTCCGCGAGGTAACGATCGGCGTACTCCGTGTACCGCGCCGGCTCGAGCTGGACGTACACGGGCTCCGGAACCTTCAGGTTGAGCCGCTGCCGCTGCCACCAGGTCGTGACGTCCTGATGAAGCAGGCCGCCGCGGGCGGAGTTCGTCTGCACGGTCACGGCCTCACCCTGGTCGGGCGCGAGCATCAGCACGCCCTGCTGGCCGATGGCCACGCCGCCGTGGTACTGGAGCCGGATGCCGCCGACGCTGCGGATGAACCACGAGACGCCGACCCTGCGGTCGAGATCCGCGTCCGCAAGCGGCGTGCGCATGAGCTCGAGCGACTCGCGTGACAGGAGACGCGCTCCGCTCGGCGCCCGCCCGTCGCCGAGAT
>Ga0137394_10004638_pt1 | contig 10432 bp, 15 predicted proteins | sample czobulk116metaG_FD_108278 | JGI IMG/M metagenome (GOLD analysis project Ga0137394, IMG submission 108278) | Vadose zone soil microbial communities from Angelo Coast Range Reserve, California, USA - czobulk1.16 metaG | ecosystem: Environmental > Terrestrial > Soil > Vadose zone | place: USA... | reverse complement strand
GGTGCGGGTGCAGGTGCGGGTGCAGGTGCGGGTGCAGGTGCGCTTGCAGGTGCGAGCTGGTGTGCGGGTAATACGGGAGGTGCGCCCGGATTTCCGGGTTCGTGGGTAGTGTCACCGTCCGTAAAAACTTCGTGTCCGTTATTAGTGACCATGGAATGACCATCATCAGGAGGAGGGAACCCGGCACGACGAAGGACATCAACACCGGTATCGGAATACACCCTAGGCTCCCTAAAGGAATTCCACTTATCAGGAAGACCTGGCCTTTAAACTCAACGAGTAGATTTCCGTACCTGTACTGAGTTGGGGCAGACAGAGCAGGGGAAATGGTAGATGCGGCGAGGGCAAGAACAGCAAGATTCATGTAAAAGGCTCGCATGTTCGAAAATATTTGTTATGAATGAAAAAGATCAGAGTGGGCGTGAATGCAATAAGTGTGCGAACGAAACGTCTGGGCTACAGGGGGGAGTCAGGATCATACCCTACAAGAAAGACAAGGCTCTGTGCTCACCAACCAGTGCCTTGGAAAGGAACGAATGAATGCTGAGCGAGGAGCTGAGGAATTCTTCCGTCCTGGCGGACAGCAACACTTATAGTAGCGAGACATTGGGGGCAAAATCATGAGACCACCGGAGCAACGCTTTTCGCCAACAGGTATCCATCGCAGATAGATACAGTAGGCGTTCAGGAACGTTTTCACGTCACTCGCTACCAGCCAAAATATCTCAGGTTGAGATATTGCCACGGGAAAGTTGCCAGGGCGATAAAAATTGTATTGGCAGCCCTGTCCTTGGCTTCGGCATTAGTCGGCAGGCGGTGTTGAGAGGATTGCACCGGGGACGCCCTATCGCATGGACGCCAAGGATCATGTGGGCCACCTCGCTCAATCGTCACGGTGCTACAATCTTTGGCCTTCAAGCAAAATAGCAGACTGAACTATCGTCTGTGACCCTCATGCCCGTCTCGCTTGTCTCGGCGCCACCCGCAGCAATAACACCACCAACACGGGAGCATGCTCTCTATTCGCTCTCGTCGTCCGAGTTCTTCCGTTCCGGGCCTAGCCTACAGACTCACGTCCCGTTCTCGTCGAAGGCGGCCAGGCGTCGCGCCGCGGCCCAGACGCGCACCACGTCCAGACACGGCCTCGGACTCCGAGTCGGACTGTCCGCTCCAAGGTCATTACGCGACCACCGCACTGGCAAAACCCCATACGGTGCCTCATCCGTCGCTCTACTCAGATCGGTTGCGACCCTCATTTCTACAGCACAACAATGGAGGGCCGCCGCCGTAAATTATGGAAGCTGGCTTTCATATCCCCACTCTTGACGACATAACTGAGGTACGTACTAGCCACGCGACTGTGCCCACTCCGTACTACTACCACCCCTCGTTGTGCTCAGATCGGCTGCAAGCCCTGTTTTTCCTGTTCAACAAATGGAGAGCCGCGGTATTGCAGCTTACCTTCATCGTCCTCGTTTGATCGTCGCTAGCAGCTTTCGTCCAATGCGCCCCGCACGCACGGCGACTGAACGTCGCATGGGCGAAAGGGCTTCTGTGCATGTCGTACTATGCCTCGGACTGGCCGCATGACCATTCCAAACACACTTTCCCTTGTCGCCCAACTCCCCTCATCCGGTTGACCACATTGCTTCCAAGGATCTTTGGGAGTTTGGACGAGTTGCTAAGCGGCAAGTGGAGTAATTCAAACAGTCCTCGGCGCAAAACTTTAAGTCAACTCGGGTCGGAGAACCACAAACGACGAGGTATTCATTGTCCTGAAGACAATCAGCGCAAGCACAGGGGCGTCCGAGGTAGTCCCAATTATGATCCCCCGTGTATGTGCTTTCGAATGGCTGATATTGCCCCAATTTAGAATACGCCCGTTTCCGACATGTTCCGGTGCCGCAGACTCTTCCAAGTCACATCTTGCGAACTTTCGCTTACACTTTGCTCTCTGCTCCACATCCGAGCCGTTTGTCTCGAGTCAGTAGTCTACCAGGATATCCAAGTGAAAGGTCCCTCCTGTTCAGCGGATGGATACAGAGCAGTCTATCTACCACACGTGCGTCTAGACTACATCGATGATGGTACATTACAGTGCGGAGCTTGCATGGACTCGTACAATGGCCTGTCGGGATATCGGAAACGTGTCGGAAGCATGACCCTGCAAAAGAACAGGTGCATCAGTGGTGGTTGTTTTGCGCAAGGCGAAGAACGGTCGAAGTCAGGAAATTAAGGCAATTTGTCGATTGTCTCCATGGGTGTGACAGAACAGGTCTGAATTGGGTTCATCACGAAAGATGAGAGAAATTCAATGCTTACCAGGACGATGGCGGTCCCCCCATAATGAAGTCAGTGAAACAGCCTGCCGGGAAAAGATGTTAGTTAATCAGCACTGGTAATTGATGCAAATGAGCAAGTTAGAAAAGGAGGTTCAGAAAGCCATTGTTATGGGGATCTGCACGCCCGTGTGGGTCAGAACAGGTCTGAGTATGATATCGTCCCAAAGAGCAGATGTAAAGCTACAACGAGGACCGTCAATCAGGCACGTACCAAGAGGCCGCGACGGTATCATGTCACGGGTCACGGTAGCATAGGTGGACGTGCCGTCGCAATGGGTCTCTGCACCATCCGCGACGGATTATCATCACCGTACGCCCAATCCTGTCCCTCCTCATCGACATCCAAATCCTCCATATCACAGTCTTCGACATACACGCCGATACCCGCGCCATCTTCAGGATCGAGTATCATCTCGCGGCCGGGACGTTTTGCTGCTGCGCCCGCAGCCAGTTGCAGCTTGCGCAGGGCGGCGATGAGGTCGTCCGCGAGCGGCGCCACATTCGGCGGATCCTCTGCGATTTGCTCCCAGCCGACGGGAGGTGAGCCCGGCGGCGAGATGAGAAAATTTTTCTCGAGGGGAGGCGGGCGGAGGAGCGCTTCGCTCGGCGGAGTTGGCGGTGTCGGGTCCGCCCGGAACACGCGGAGGACGAATCCTGGACTGAGTAGGGTAACATGAGCAAAGCGAGCGCGTGAAACGGTCGGTCGGTCGATGGGTGATGATGAAGGGCACGGGGAAGACGTACGTTTCGGGAGTGGCATCGATTTGTAATCCGTCGCAGTAGGTCTTGGCTTCGTCTGCGCTGTCCTCGGATTCGTAGACGATTACGACACGCGAGAATGTCCGCAGGGGTGCCCACGCACGAATTGGCCCGTGAGATGCGAAATGGTCGCGCAGGGCATCCATGACGCGCGGATGGAAAAAGGGTGTCGGTAAATGAGCGAGCACAAGTGTGTTTGTGCGCTTAGGTTCTGATGGGTCAACTAACGTTGGTGAGGGGTCCATGTCGTGGATCAGCCCGGGCATTTCACAGGCTTTTATGGACGGGTTCAATGCGGTGGTGGTGGTTCGAGAGTGAGTAACCCATCGCCCCCGTCGGCGTAGTGATTTTCACTTAGAAGATCACGTAAGCACAGGTTCGGCACTGTTGCGGCCTCGTTTGGGCAGTGCAAGGCACATGGCCATAGGTTCAAGCAGTGCAGTATTTTACTGCATTATCCATCTGACACGCGGTACTGACGGTGGTACAGTACTCCCGAGGTCGGCAGTGCAAACGGATGTCCACACCTTCCAATCGTGGCCTACGACATTGGGCTACTAACAAGAACCCACGACACTGCACACATAATACTTACACCGACATGGGGGAACTTGAAACCGGTCAAGAAAAATATTTTCTCAAGACTTCTCACGGAGGCGGTCACGAATCTCGTCCTGCCTCTGGCGCAAAGCATCTACCTTATCCTCGGTCGTAGCGTTGTACTCCACCGTCACTTGGTTGAACCTGTACAAAATTAGAGTCAGACTGAGACGGCACAGATTATAACTATAGAAGGCATATCCGTACGGATTCTCAGGTGACTTCTGGAATTGCTTGAAGAGCAAATCCTGTTGAGGCACGAAAATCAGCACCGTCAAACGGAAGGGAAGGGGACGAACGGCACCTTGTACTGTTGCAAGCGTAACCCGGGTTGCTTTTAATAGAATGATTGTAAGAGCGGGATCAGCAGTAGTAGAATCCGAAGATGGGCTAGGCACCTCTGCTCGGATATTAGGCAGTTCCTGCTCCACGTATGCATTGTATGCAGCCTTGACGAGAAGGTCAGGAACTCAGAAAGACATGACAAAATTCGAAAGAAAAAAAACGCACCTTGAATCGTCTCTGCAGCGAGAAAGTGTCCAAACGTCAGAATAATTAACTGGTATGAACTTGAGGATCGCGCACCTCTGGGTGCTTCTCGATGGTAGCCGCGGCTTGATTCCCAATGCTGGCCTTGTCCATCTTCGCGGTGATCACCTCCGCCAGGTCAAGCGCATTGTCGATCCCAGTGGCAGAAAAGCTCTCGATCTCCTGAGGTTCACCGCCATTCTTGCTGGGGCTCTCCGCTGACACAGCCGGGGCGACTTGCTCCGAGTCAGCAGCGGCGGCGATGGCACCCGGGCCCGCGGGCTTGGCGGCGCCTTTCTTCGAGCCAGTCTTGGGCGAGGCTTTCTTTGCTTGGACGGAAGCCTCTTCCTCGGCGAGCAATCGGGCGTTCTCCGCTTTGCGAGCAAGCTCCGTCTTGCGCTTCTCCTCGCGCTCCTCCTTGGTTTTGTTGGGCCTTCTGCCCTCTGTCCATTTGGAAGCTTCTTCTCTCCCCTAGAAAGAAGCGTATGCGCTCCAGTTTAAAAAGGAGGCAAATCATGGAGAGGTAGGCGTGCCTTTGCCTCCTCTGCTGCCGCACGCTTGTTCGCCTCGTTCTCAGCCTTCTTTGCACGTCCGCTCTCTTTCTTTGCGTTTCCTCCCTTGGGGGCCATTATGAAGCCTACGTCGTTACTGTGAGGTCAAATATGTGGGGAATCAGAATAAGGAGATGGGAGTCAAAGTGACAGTTACGGTGCAATCTAATCTAATCTGATCAAACTTGTGACGGCAATGGCCGATGGCAGCTTTATCAGATCTTTCGACAGCACACGGCCACGAGGCGATTGCGGTGTCCATGCACCTCTTCCGAAGAAACAAACACAGATTCTTCCATAATCCTGCGCTCGGATAAATTCTTCTTGCAGTACCACCCTCTTTTCTTCCCCTCGACTCCACCGTCATTTGAGTCTACCTCGCTTCGCTCACCCTTTCCCCGACTCCATTATACTCCCGAGCTGATCTTCCAGATTTGACAATGATGGATAACGTCCGAGTCGACCGCTGGGCGACGGGCAATTCATGTGTGTGTTCATCCTCTCGGTATACCCCCGCTCTCAACTTTGCTGCAGATGGACCCGTCATCACGCAGACAGATCTATACCTCCTCAAGCCGAACCTACAGATCCATCCCATCCTCACCAAATCTCACGGCTTCATTCTCATTTTTAACCTCCTTACCGGTGCATGCCTTCTCGTACCGGATCGTGGCACGTTCAATGCTGATGTCGGTTAACCTGTGAAGGTTATACGGGGGGATTTAATGAGCATCAAACCGACCGCGACTACCCATTCGATGCTGCGAACCAACCTGCGACTCTTCCCCGGGTATCGGTCCTTCACATAATCACGGAGCGCTCTCCATGGTGCACCATCATACGCAACGAAACTGGAGTCACCCTTGGCGACATATGCGGGCAGATGCATAAAGAGTGAGTATACACGCACCGTTGCACGACATGCCGGCGCTGACTGCACCAGCTACGTCGAAAATGTTATTACCGAGCCTGAGCTGGCTGCGACACAGCCACGCATCCAGGAACGCATCAAGCAGGTCGCCGCGCGCAATGCTGCCAACATCTCTGGACCCAACTGGAACGGGTTCTATTCGTCTCCCGCCCCAACGCCACTCAATCGACTGAAGCGAGTTGGTACGTAACTTTTCCCGCCCGTGCACGTATGGGGTCCCCGGGCTAAGTGCTTTGTACCTCGGCAAAAGACTGGTTGTGCGAGGCTCATTTCTTCGATCAGCTGCAACGAGACGACCGATATGCCGAACAACGTCTTGGGTTTTCCGCGCCGAATATCTTTGTGATGAAATTAGAAACATACGCCAACTAAAGCAGCCTGCGCCGTGTCTTCGTATCGTTTTGTACTAACTATTTTGCTTTAGCGTACTTATAGTCACTTGACCACCCCGCCCTGTTCATGATCGTATGGATTGTCTGATGGATTGGTGCATAAATTTATGGCCGTGGGGAGATGATATGGAACGTTCTATGGAGCGAGGCAGTCACATGATTACATATCCTGATCCCGTGATGCAACACGTGTTTCGACGTCGAGCGTCGCTCGTCAACGTCGCGGTCGTTCCTCGGCTCTGGGATCTCCTCCCGGGTCCTCACTCTTTCGTTCGCTGCCTCTGAGATACGCCGACATCCAATCGCATTGTTGGAGTGATTGGCTCAAAGTTGGAATGTCCGCGTTCGCCTTTTAAAGGAAAGGTTGGTTTGCCCTGTGCCCATTGCCCTACCGCTCCCACCACCTGATCTAGCCAACGGCCGTCCGCACGTTGCCCCATCACGTACCTCCCTCTCATTTCCAACAAGACCATCCCTGCCACGCACAGCACGCTCTCCGTAGTCCCGCGTGCTACTCCTTTTTAGCATATCTTATCGTCTACCTTTAGAAACCAAGTCAACGCTCCAACTCCAGTTCTGAGCTAACGACTCCAAACAGCGCCCCTGTCCAAATCATTCTCTCTTCGTGCGTCCACTCATTTCCTGTTCCTTTTGTCTCCAATCCGTGTGAGAGAGCAGCCCAATCCGTGGAAAAAAAACCCCCCAACACCCGTCCATCATCATGCTTGACTCCGAGCCCGCTACTCCCTTCATCCCTCCCCGGCCAGATTTTGGGACTCCATCAGGGAACTCCCCCGCTGTCCTTCCATCTGTCATCCCGATGTCTCCTAGCAACAGCCAGGTGAGCATTGCTACCCAAAATCGGCATATTCAAAGTTCACCGACAAGCAACACCGCCTCCAGTCATCGAGCTCATCTCCTCCGGGACCGAACGCGTTCTACTCTCCTTTCACTGGTACACCCTTTATCCCGCCTCCCATGGCTCCTCCTGGTTCATATTACATGCCGACTGTTCAACTGCCGGTCAACGCCCACGCTCCTCCCTCCAATCCTCCATCCGGTTATCCATCTGGCGCGCCACAACAACTCCCTTCTGGTGTATCCGCAGACTGGATAGGTCCACCGACTGGACAGCAGTCAACGCCATACGCAACGCCATACGCAACGCCATACGGTATGCCGCAAGGTTTGGTTCCTTCCCCATGGTCAGCTGCCCCTACAATGGCTACACCTTTCGCGGCATTCGGCGCGTATGCACCGGCGCTACCACCAACGAACACTCCCGCCCCGCCAGGTCAGTATGCCCCCCCTGCAGGTCCACCGCCGCCACATGGCTATGCGGCGGGTCCGTATGCTACCCCCACACAGAAATATGCCACGCCACACGGGTATCCAATGGCCTATGCGACGCCGGCATGGCCCCCTGCTCCCATGGCGTACGCGCCGCCAGGTCCCCCTCCCCCCGTTGTACCGCCGCGCCAGCCAGAACGGCACACTCGGGCTGAGCGCTATGACAAGATTGGACGTTTTGCAGCAGGGCCGCATTGTATGCGATGTGTTTAATTTGCGTTACGAGAATTTGTAACTCATCCTGTGCACGTGTACATACAGATGGGCCCGTGCTTGAACCGATGCTGGTGAAGGCTGTTGCAGCGACGCCTCAAATCAACCCTCTTTTGATCCCCATCGGCGACGAAGACGACCGACCGCATCTTCGATGGAACATGCTTTTCTCTACCGCGCACTGCCACCGTTCCACGGACCCGACCCACCGCTCGTGGTCTAATGGCCGACAAGAACCCGCAACATTTCCCCGCGTGACGGAGCTCCGCCTCATCTCGCGAGCCTTTCCCTGGACCGTCCATATCCGCGCAACAAACCGGTCCATCGGCGTCACATGCGGCGATCTTATCGAGCAACTGTCGGACCACCTCCAACGGCGACTGCGCAAGGAGGACTACGAGGGCACGTCGGGCGCGAGACGGGGCGCAATCCGCGGCGCGTACCACCACAACCGCTCGCGGAGCGCCGGCGTGCCCGGCGGACAGCTCGGCGACGGGCTCAAGGTGCTCGACTGGCTCGGACCGCAGACGATGTTCGGCGGCTTGCAGCTTAACGAACAGCTCCTGCTCGAAAGGTTCAACGTCGTGACGCCGTGCATGCTCGAGCTGTTGTGCATCGAGCGGCCGATCGTCGGCGATGACGATATGGAGGATTCGCGTATGACGAGGAGGCACAGTAGGCACAGTTCGACGTCGCGTCCTACGAGTGGTTACTCCTCGGCGGCTTCGCGAGACTAATAAATAAAGGACCTTTTTTACCTTTATCTTATTTTCGTGAGATCCGGCGTCTCTTTTTCGGTTTTTTTTGGTCTCTTTGTTTTCTTGTCATTTTCTCGCTCTCTTTGCATGTAACTCAGGGGTGTTGGCGTTAAACTCGTTGTACCCACACGTCTCCCTGCTGTGCTGGGAGGGGCTGCGGTGGGAAAGGATTCATTCGGTTGGTTTGGGATCTGTTACAATGTACTCGTAACCAGTTCTGTAGCTCCCTCCCTGTATCCCTGGCTTTCTCTCTCTCTGCTCTTGTTTACAAAATTGGCCGTGTGTCTGGCTGACTCATCACCTTTATGGAGTTGGCCACATTGCTGCATTGCCAGTGGTAAGGTAAGGGAACTCGCGGTTCGTACGGGGTTGTGTTTGTTGTGTTTTCTCCGAATCTGCGTTTTGGGGTACAGAATCCCTCCTACAGGTTACACTGCGCGTATACCTATGCCGGCATAACTAAGGCTGGCCCGAGGATGGTTGATATACTGATAGCCTCCGTCAACCCTAGTATTAGCCCAGTTGCGATGAATGATACTGGCAGGGTAGTCACGCAGTCGCGGTAAATTCAAGCACCGTCAGTCAAAGACTGGCAATCGGCCAATTCACAACCTCATGTATCGGAACTCGGCCTCGTAGGTATGTGGTCGCACAAACAGAGCAGCGTGGTATCTGGCAACTTATCCTCTCCTCCACCCACCTCCGTCGCTGCCTTCCAAGCGTTAGAAGTCAGTGCCGATGCTTCAATTGAGCAAAACAAACTTGATCACGAACCTGAGGACTGCGAGTCATGCGCCATAATGAACGAAATTCACCCATCTTTCCAAAGTGATCCCGCCCTTCCTCCGCAGCTTCTTGACGGCGTCTCGAAGTGCCTCCGCAGTCCTCTCGTTGTAGTGCTCCACGTCTGGGCTCCCGCTCGAGAAAAGCGACTCGTAAAAGTACCTAGTCAGGTCCCGCCCATCTATATCGGCCATCGCCCACATCGTCCCGACCACGCTTCGAAAGCCGCAGAACTGCATGGCCGCAGCGAGATGGAGCACCTCGTCCGCGATACTCTCGTCCGTCAGCTCCGCAGTGTGGCAAGCGGATAGGAAGGCGAACTTAGCATCTGGGAGCTGAGAACGTACGATGTCGAGCAATCGAAGGGGCTTCCCTCTGTGAAGTTTGAACGCAGCTTCAAATGGCTTTCCCGGCTCGAGGATTCCGTGGCACACGATATGGATGAACGGGTGATTCCGTAGGCCAGCCAACACGGCAGAAGGTGTTGTCTTTGCCGAAAAGAGAGTAGTCACCTGGGTGTTCACGGCTTGCACGACTTTCATCTCTTTCAACGCCTGCGGCATTTTTTCATCTGCCTGAGCGACGAGAAGTATCGAAGGCTTGCCGACAGCTCGTGAGCCGGGCTTGCGCGATTCGATGAGTGCGGAGAGGGACGGTGTATATGAAGGGATGTATAGGTCCAGGAAATATCGTGGAGGATCGCCGTGTGGTGGGATTGGACCCATGGCGTGAAGAGGAAGTGAGCAAAAAACGGATGTCGGGCACCACCATATGCGAGATTGTTCCGGTACATTCAACTCATTCAGCCGCTTGATCACTGGCGCGCCAACAAGCTCATAAAGCTCCCTGAGTACAGAACCCAGAGCTCCCTCATATTTATGCGAATCGAGGCCCTTCTTTCTTGCGCTCAACAATTGATCTTGCAATTTCCTTGCGCGGGAATAGAAGGTGTCGGATGTAGTAATCAGGGAGGGAGGTGAGTTGTGGAGAAGGATGACAATGTCGGATCTCCACTCGCAATGATTGATGATTATCACTGGCCCGTGAGATGCAGCTGAACGCAGCGTCTCGAAGGGTGGTGGCTTCAAGAAGGTGTCCAAGTCCGGTAGGGCTTGTATCTGGGAAATAAGCTTGTCGCGGTCGTCCAGAAGCTTCCGTTGCCGCACCACGAGATGGCTGTATGGATCCATCCCCTCGAGATCACTGGCGGCGCCATCAACATCGT
>Ga0137394_10004637_pt1 | contig 10433 bp, 10 predicted proteins | sample czobulk116metaG_FD_108278 | JGI IMG/M metagenome (GOLD analysis project Ga0137394, IMG submission 108278) | Vadose zone soil microbial communities from Angelo Coast Range Reserve, California, USA - czobulk1.16 metaG | ecosystem: Environmental > Terrestrial > Soil > Vadose zone | place: USA... | reverse complement strand
CCCACCTCGCCCAGGCCGCTGAACAACGCAGTTACTCATTCGGCATCGATCGTTTTACGGCCGAGGATTATGCGGTACTCGTTGAGCCGTAGCTCGGGCGCGAAAATGCGATCTGCCTCGATTTCGAAAAAATCTTCCGTTTCGCACCCAACCTGAATTGTCACCAACTGAAAGCCGCATGTCGCTGGTTGGTTACGGATACGGAATTGAGCACCGATGCCTTCATTGAGTATTTGCGCTCACAGCGACTCGCAAGCAACGTCGATCTACGCGAGGTGCAGAGCGTCGATTTGAGCGATCTCAAAGGAGTTGATGAAGTTTTGAAAAATCTGGAGATCAACATCGTGCTGCCGCTTGAGAACGACCAACTGGCCAATCAGTATAAATTACGGTCAAAGCGAGGCGTTCTGCTCTATGGTCCGCCCGGAACCGGCAAAACAACCGTTGGTCGCGCTTTGGCGCATCGATTGAAAAGCAAGTTTTTTCTCATTGATGGCACGTTCATTGCAGGAACGGGTGATTTTTCACCAGCGCATTGGCTTATGGCGGGACAGAAAGTCGATGATGACGAAGCATCGAACTAAGCCCAGACAATCTGAGTTCCCCGGAACCGCGAGATCTCTGCTTCAATCGCGCAAAACGTGGCAATTGTAGCCACCGGGATTGTTGATCAAATATTTTTGATGGTAATCTTCGGCCGGATAGAATTCGCCGGCCTTCGTAATCTCGGTGACAATCGGCCGTTTCCATTTGCCCGATTTCTCGGCCTGCTCCTTCACTCGGCTCGCTGCCTGTTTCTGCGCCTCGCTTGTGTAAAATATCGCCGAGCGATATTGCGTGCCCATATCATTGTGCTGCCGATTCAGAGTGGTGGGATCATGCATCCGGAAAAAATAATCGAGCAGTTGTTCATAGCTGATCTTCGCCGGATCAAAAACGATTCGCACGGCTTCGGCATGCCCGGTTTGGCCTGAACAAACCTCTCGATATTTTGGATTAGCGGTCGAACCTCCAGTATATCCCACGCTCGTTTCAATCACCCCGGGAATCTTGCGCAAGATTTCCTCCATCCCCCAAAAACAACCCCCGGCGAAGATCGCCGTCTCCTGCTTTGCGGAGGAGGATGCTGTCGAGGTCGAGGTCGCGTCGGCAGATGACGCAATCGGCGGACCGGCTTTTGTAGATGGTTCCATATACTCTTTCTTCTGTTACAAATTACCATTGTGCAATGACCAATCAAATCCTCATTAGCTTTAGCAAACGCAAAATACGGAAGTCCTCAATCGGCTTTCTCGATGGCGCCCGCGTCGGCAACCGCAACAAATCCGCAAAGCCCAGCCCCATCACGACGCCGAGTCCAAGCTGGATAAAAATCCCGTCGGGCAATCCCCGCGCAGTTATGTTTCAAGTCATTCATCCGATGCCCGCTTCAGGTCGTTGAAAGGGCTTGCCGTTCAAAGGGGCAAATAAATTCTCGGAGACTCCTTTTTGGGCGCGATTAGCCGCTATTGACCGCGAAGCACCGCGAGGGAAATCTAAGAGAGCGACTTCGAACTTGAGGGAAACGCAGGGATGCGGGATGCGTGAGAGCTCCTGAAATCGACAAAGTTCGGGACAAAGAGGATCGACAAAGTTCGCGGGATTTTGGGACGAGTGTCCCAAATGCTTTGTCGGAACTGTTTGATGTTAAACTGTCCACCTTTTGCAAAAAGTGTTTTCGTCCCAAAATGTCCCATTTTGGCGGCATTGCCATGACCGCCGTCCCCCGCTGATTGGGATACGTCAGAGCCTGAAAGCAAAGTGCCGGCGCTATGCTCTGCTGCGCAGGGAAGCAGCAGAGCATAGGTTCTGGTTATTTGTCATTTAAGGGGCGGCGGCCGTACTCCTTCTCCAAGTAATCGAACTCATCGATCGCCAGAAATGGCGGGCCGAGATAGCCGATGCTTCTGCCCAGAAGCTGGAGACGACCAGAGCTGTCGCGGTGTAATGGCCAGAGTAAATTAACACGCTTGTCCTCTCGCGGTATGCCAAGCCAGCCGCCGAAACCAAGGCTCCTTTCCTCGTTGACCCACTCAGGCACATTGAACAGGTAGCGATTCGCCAGGAACAACTGCTGTTCATGCGCCATCTGATCGGTGCTCTCGGAAAGATATTCAGCAAAAGCCTCACGCAAGGAAGGAGTGTCGTAGCGGCTCAATGCATCCAAGGAAAGCATTACTTTCTTTTTGGCTTCCGTGTCGGCTTCAGCGATCCTGGTCCACCTTGGACACTGCCTTAGCAATCTCAATGCTGCTCTTACCGCGCCTTTGCGGGAATGGCCGGGCGAGCGAGGCCCAGCCCTCTGGTCGAGTCCGTCGTTCGTACAACAGCCCTGAACAAGTGTGAGCACCGCTATCATTGCGCAGCCGATTTGAATTCTGCTTAGGATTCTCATAAAGGAAAGGTCTGGCGCGGCGTCTTCGGGAGATCGATTCCTAGCTTGTTGGACACTCTAATGGATTCCTGATAACCCGCGACTTTGCGAGCCATGCAACGACACTGCAGAAGCCAGCTCCCGCAGCGTCCCAGCAGATCTTAGTCGTTAGGGCAGATTACGATGATGTCGGCCGGCTCAACACGAGTTTTCCGAAACTGCTGCAACTGATCGTTCGACGCTCCCGGCTTTGGATATTCGCTCTGGAGGATGGCATTCTTTTTTATGATCCTAACCTGCTTGCCGCCAGTCCAGTTAGTCATGCCAATGGACGTCAGAAGACTAGTGATCGTCGTGTTTGTAGATACTCGTAATTCACGTCTGAGTTCTGACATCAGAGCTGCGTCAACTCGGCAGACGCTACGTAGCAAGTCATCTTTGATACTGAGGACAAATCGCATGTTGGCGGGCGGGTATTCTTTCGCCAAAAGATCCGACGGCGCTTCAAGAGCGGCTGGCGCTTCCAGACCCATGAACATGAGCAATCCGAGGCCCCAATATACCTTGGTGAAGTTCATGTTGATTTATTAGATCACTGTCCACATTCGCTGTTCAAAACAATCGCTCAGCATGACCCACCACTTCGTTGCTGAACGTCGCACCTATTTTCGCAACTGATCAATAATCAAGAAGTGAAGGTCCGACATCGTGTTGCAGGCATACTCCTTGGTTAGGAAAACGATGTCATCGCTAAGTACGTAAAACAGCAGGTTTGTTCTTCCATTTTGTTTTGCGTAAAGACTCAAGTTGAGTCGGGTGGCGAGTCGTCTACCGGGCGGCCATTTGTAGATTGCCAAAGTGGAAAGGCCGCTCGTGCTCGCCTTAAGAATTTGTTCGATTGCAACGGGATCAGAGATTTCTTGAGTGACGTCGACCCATCGCTCAGATAATCGATCGTAGGTTGTGCCCGATATGAGCATGCAGTTTACCCCCCTTTGCCTAAGCTTGAACTCTCTGACCAAAAGCATCCTGCTCGCCAGCCATTTCGCAGGCAGGACGCAAGCTGCAGCGATCACGATGAGAATTGCGTAGTGAACGGTTCTTTTGTTCATGTAACAATCCTTTCTGCGAGGCTCTCTGAGCTGACCTCTCCGTTCTCGCGGCCGGGGTTTTGGGATTTCCCGAGGTGTACAGGCTTTCGAAGATGCGCAAGAGAGAGACGATTACTCCTCCCAGCGCCCCAATCCAAAGCAGCACGCGAACGTGCTTTCGCACCCATGGACTTTTCCGTGTTTACATAATAGCCGCGCACAGTTCTCCCGACTTCGGCGGACCCCTCTGGCGCAAATTGCAGAGGCTCGTTGAATAGCACGCACACTGAAGCAAAGTGGAAATGTGCCGCCGTTGCATTTGCCGTACGATTCATCCCAGCCTGGTAGCACTTCTTATTCCAAGGAAATCGCCGGCCCTGTTTGCATCACTTCGCTATCAATTTCGAATGCGCCTTGTTTGATCGCCCGGATTGATGGAAAGAGAAATGCAGTTGCCTGGCCTTCTGGTTTTTTACCCGCCACAGCCTGGCAGAGCGACCTATCACATCGTAGATAAGCATGATCGAATCGTCTGGTGCATTGCAAAGGTCCGCAGGCCCGGGTTTAGGCAGAGCGGCCGGGTGAGAATGAAAAGTCCCGACGATCTTCAAATTGCGTAGTCGAGCCACTTTTTCAATAGCCCGAACCTCACCAAAATAAAATGAGAACCCGCCGCCCCTTTTAGTTTTATTCCTGACCTGCACCAGCTCAAAAGAACGCCCGGTGTCGAGAATAAGACCACAGACTTCAGCTCCGCCAAACTCCGCCGCTTGTCGGGCTTTGACTTGAATCCGCTGGAACTGAGACTTTAGTAACCTTATTTGACGCATCGTCCAGATCCGTTCAGCTCAGTTCCCAGCCGCCCCCCCAAGAAGGGTCAGTGCCAGGTCAGTGCCCAACTTGTTGCACGCTCTCATTGAATTCGTAATTAGCAGTTCTCAAGCCACGCTTGCAATGATTCTGACGAGCCTTCATCAGACTTCCCTCTTTAGGTTCTCTGCGGTTAACTGGTCGTATCGAAATGGAGACCGGTGAATGGTTGACGCGCGGCACGGTCTGGATCGCGCTGGCGCTCTACGTCGCCAGCGAGATCCTAAAGGCGGCCGGAAGCGGCGCTGGATCACGCGTCACTGCCCGGTGGTTGAATAGTCTCGGTTGCGCCGCGTTTCTTGCTCATGTCGTCTGTGCTTTTCACTTCTACCATCGCTGGAGTCACGCGGTGGCTTACGCCGATACGGCCAGGCAGACCGCAGAACGGTTCGGCTGGCAGTGGGGCGGCGGGCTTTACCTCAATTATTTCTTCGCGCTCACCTGGATCAGCGAAGCAATTTGGATTTGGACAAATCCCAGCGGCTATCTGCGACGTCCGAAATGGATGACCTGGACGGTCCGCGGCTTTTTCTGGTTTATGATGTTCAATGGGACCGTGGTCTTTACTCGCGGCGCCGTCCGATGGTTCGGCTTGACTCTATGCCTGGCGCTGATGGGCTGCTGGTGGCCAAATCGAAAACGAATCACTCGCTCGCCAGACCAGTTGCGGCCAGACTGACCGCATGCCGGACGTCGTGACGGAATTGCGCAAAAGGCCTGCCGCTCCCGCGCCATCTTCACTCTACTACGGCTGGGTCATTGTGGGTGTGGCCGCGCTGGCCATGGTCGGCACATTACCGGGCCGCACCCAGGGACTGGGGTTGATCACCGAATCGCTCCTCCAGGATTTGCGATTGGACCGTGTGGCCTTTGGGCAGATGAATCTCTGGGCCACATTGCTCGGATCACTCTTCTGTCTCCCAGTTGGACGTCTACTGGATCAACTGGGCGGTCGCCTTGTCATTACAATGGTGTCGTTAGCGCTCGGGGGAGTCGTGTTGGCCATGAGCCGCACGAGTAGTCCCTGGTTGATGTTCTTGTGGCTGGTTCTCTCCCGCGGCCTCGGGCAAAGCGCGCTGTCGGTGGTGAGTCTCACGCTGGTGGGCCAATGGTTCAAGCGCCGCTTGAACCTGGCGATGGCTCTCTATTCGGTGCTCTTGAGCGTTGGTTTTATGGCCGCCTTTCCACTCGTGGGCGGCGCCGTTCTCGCCAAGGGCTGGCGCTACGCGTGGGCGGACATCGGTGGCTTTCTGGTGTTTGGTTTGGTCCCGCTCGGGCTGCTCCTGGTGCGACCAAGACCTGAAGACGCCGGCCTGCCTCTGGAAGATAATGCCGCACCCGAAGAGAAATCGGCTGCGCCTGATTTCACGTGGGCCGCAGCCTTACGAACGCCCGCGTTCTGGGTGTTTGCTCTCGCCAGTTCGATTTACAGCCTCATTGCTTCGGGCATTGGCTTGTTCAACCAATCCATCCTGGCCGAGCGCGGTTTCGCGCCCGTCGTCTATCATCGCAGCCTGGTCATTATCGCGCTGACATCATTGGCGGGGAATTTCCTCGGTGGCTGGCTGGCGGCAAGGTGGAACGTAAACCGGCTGATGGCGCTGGCCATGGGGTTGCTCGCTGGCGTGTTGCTGGCATTGCCGTCACTGAAAACTGTGGGACACGTCAATATGTTTGCGCTGGTAATGGGTCTGTCCGGCGGTTTCGTCATTGTCATCTTTTTCAGCTTTTGGGCCAACACATTTGGCCGCGTCCAACTCGGCCGCATTCAGGGGACCGCGCAGATGATGACCGTGCTCGCGTCCGCAGCCGGGCCATTACTACTGGCGAAATGCCAGTCCTGGACCGGTTCTTACGCCATCGTCTTCTACTTATTGGCGGGATTTGCCGGCACACTGGCATTGGCAGTTTGGAAAGTGGGGTCGCCACGCGCGAAGAATGAATGAACTAGCAAAGCCTTCCGTCCACGATGAACTTTTCGGGCCGGTCGATTTTGATTTTACCGAATTGAGCATGACCGGGGATTCAAGATAGAATTGCTCTCGGACGGGATGACAGCGGGGTGTGAATGTGTAGGACCCCTTCCCAGGCGTACCAACCCGAGGGAGATCTGCCCGCTCCGCAACGGGGATCTCAATTTTTAGAGAAGTTCAGTGTAGAGCGGCGGAGAGTGTCAATAGTCAGGACTGACACAAGGCGCACTTTCTCACCCCACAAGATGGTGACTCCTTCGCGTTCGCGGAAGGGCATTATAGGTTCGATGTGTTCGCGCATTTACGAGGCGATAAAAGCCGAACGTTATTGTTTTCGCAAGTGCTCGAAATTTCACGCGAACTGGCCATTTCTCTTAAGGATCCCGGAACGGGCGTTTGCTTCGATTGGGGGCCAGATTCATCGCGTTATATACCACACGTTGAAAAGCACCCGGCACCTCGGCACAGGAATGAGATTCTTGAGCTATCGAGTTCAGCTGTGCCATCGGGTGGTTGACCAGAAGGCAGACTCCCTGTTCCGGTCCCCCTTTCAGCCTTTAGCCTTTAGCCTTTCTTCCAGCGCACCGCCCCCCGCCCAATCGTCTTTCGTCCTCGTCCTCGTATCTCACGCATCACGCATCACACACCCGCCGGCCCTTGCCGCTGGCCGGTCGTGTAGTGCATAATCACACCGTGCCATCAGTCCCACGCGCAGTTCCGTCGCTTCGCTTCAGCGTGATCGTCAGTCTTGCGTTTGTCGCAAGCATCATTGCCCTCAATGCCGCTGAAGTCTCCCTGACGAAGCCGGGTCCTGTCGCGGCTTCGAATAATCCTGCCGCCTCGATGCTCAAGTTCCGCGTAGCCCCCGGAATGAAAGTCGATTTGTTCGCCGCGGAGCCAATGGTGCAAAACATCGTCAGCTTCACGTTCGACGAACAAGGGCGCTGCTATGTCGTCGAATCGCATCGCCGTCGCACGTCAGCGTTCGACATCACCTTCTTTCCGGATTGGCTGGAGAGCGACTTTGCGCTTCGCACTGTGGAAGACCGTGCAAATTTTCTCAAACGGACGCTCACACCTGCGAACCAGGCCGAAATCGACAAGCTCTCTAAAGCAAACCCGACTTTCCTCTCCGACTTGAATGGCGACGGCGTCAGGGATTGGCGCGATCTCGAAGTGGAGTCCGAACGCATCCGATTACTCGTCGACACCAACAGTGACGGGCACGCCGACATAGCAACAACGTTCGCGGAAGGTTTCGACGGCATCACCAGCGGCCTCGCGGCTGGTGTTCTCGCGCGCAAAGGTGACGTCTGGTTCACCTGCATCCCGGATTTGTGGAGATTTACCGTTGATGGTTTGCGATCTACGAACGGCCTGCCGCCTGCCGGCGTCCTCCCGCTCAACCCGCACCGTGTGAACCAAAAATCGAAAGTCGCAAACCTTCTTCACGGATTCGGTTGCCACATCGCCGTCGGCGGCCACGACTTGCACGGATTAAGAATGGGGCCGGATGGAAGAATTTATTTCTCGATCGCGGATCGTGGCACTTCCACCAATCTCTGGGACAAGATTGTCGACCACTGGCCCGGCCTCACGATCGAGGCGCTGGCGGATTCCGGCGCGGTGTTTCGCTGTAATCCAGATGGGTCTGAACTGGAAGTCGTTGCCATCGGCTTGCGCAATCCGCAGGAACTGGCCTTTGACGAATTTGGAAATCTTTTCACGGGCGACAACAATAGCGACAACGGCGACAAGTCGCGCTGGGAATACGTCGTCGAGGGCGCAGACTACGGCTGGCGCATCGGCTGGCAATGGCTGCCGCGCACGGGCGCCTGGAATTCCGAAATGCTCTGGGGCATGGCCCCCTCGAACACATCGGCCTATTACCTGCCGCCGGTCGCGCATATCGCCGCAGGGCCGGCGGGCACGGCCTATTATCCCGGAACCGGTTTGCCCGCGCGTTACGACAAGCATTTTTTCCTCTGCGATTTTCGCGGCGGCCCAAACAGTCTCGTTCATTCATTCGCGCTCCGTCCGAAGGGCGCCAGCTTCGAGGCCTGCGACGAAAGCGAATTCATCAGCGGCTTTCTTTGCACCGATCTCGATTTCGGCCTCGATGGCGCCGTCTATGTGAGCGACTGGGTGAAAGGCTGGGAGAAAACCGGCCAGGGTCGCATTTGGCGCGTGTTCGATCCGACTTTGGTCAACGACCCCGCCATGCGCGAAGTGAAGAATCTCCTGGGCGAAGGAATGGAGAAACGCTCGAACGAAGAACTGGCGCGCCTGCTGGGCCATCGCGACCTGCGGGTGAGGCTGGAAGCGCAATGGACGTTAGTGGACAGAAGCGCGACTGACTCCGCTGCTTTCAATGCGCTGAACATCCCTTTTCAGCAGCAAACAAATTTGATTCCGCGTCTGCATGCGTTGTGGGGATGGGGACAAATCCTGGACCAGGCACGAATTTCTACAAACCGCCCACTGCGACTGCGGGCCGCAACTGCGCGTTCCCGAATGCAACTTATGGTTTTCCACCCAGAGCGCACTGCCACTGCGCCGGATGCGCAGTTGCGAAGCTATATGGCCGCGGAACTGGCGCGAATCGCGGGTGGAGGAGGCCCGCCGAAAGAACTTATTCTCCACGACGATCCGGCAATTCAACTTCGCGCTTTGCGCGCGTTGAATCGGGCTTTGTTGGCTGCGCCGTCCGACGAGAAAAAATCGTCGATCGGATTGATTCCTCTCCTTCTTGATACACTGAGGCGTGGCGGTGCGAAGGAGCCGTACATCCTCCACGCCGCGGTGCTGGCGTTGGCACGCATTGGGGATGTAAAAGCGATCCTCGCGGCGGCAAAAGACTCATCATCTGCGGTGCGGATGGGAGTCTGCCTTGCCTTGCGCCGTTTGCAGCGAGCGGAAGTCGCGCCATTCCTCCATGACACCGACCCGCAAATCGTTTTGGAAGCCGCCCGCGCGATTTACGACGTTCCGATCCCTGCCGCCCTGCCGGAATTGGCAAAGCTCGCTTCTCCTGGCAGCCGAAGTAACGAGGTTCCATCTGACGAGCCAGGAACAGATCAGGGTCTCGTCAACTCGACTGCCGCCTTTGTGTTACGCCGTGCGTTGAATGCCAATTTCCGTCTTGGCAACACCACGAATGCGCAAGTTCTGGCCGCGTTTGCCGCCAACAGCAGTGCGCCTGAAACGCTGCGGACTGACGCGTTCGAATTACTCGCGCTCTGGCCGAACCCGCCGGCCCGCGACCGCCTGGTCGGGCTTTGGCGCCCCTTGCCGCCGCGCGACGCGGCGATCCCGGCTCGTGCATTGCAAGCCGTTCTTGCCGCAATCGAAACCAACTCGCCGCCCGCCGTGAAAACCGCGGCAGAGAAAGCCGCCCAGGACCTTGGATTGCGGCCACGGAATCTCACCGATCTGCCGATTAATGCGGAGCGCCTGGCGGAATTGTCCGCCGCACTCGAGAGCGGTTCGCTCCGGGAAAAGCAAATCGCCCTGGCCGCGTTGGCCAGGGCGGACGGCGCAGACGCACAGAAGCTGTTGGACACCTGGCTTGATAGCCTGGTCGCGGGCCACGTTCCAAAAGAGCTGCAGCTCGATGTTCTGCATGCGGTTCATAAAAATCAGGGCGTCGTCACCTCGCCTGCGACGAAGGAAAAGCTCGCGAAGATTGAAGCGGCGCGCAACCAGCAGGACGGCCTGGCGCAATGGCGCGATTGCCTCTACGGCGGCCACGCCGACGAGGGAAGGAAGCTATTTATCGAGCGACAGGATGCGGCCTGCTTCCGTTGTCATAAGATCAATGGCGAAGGCGGCGAAATCGGGCCCGAGCTGGCGGGCATCGGGCAGCGCCAGACGCGCGAATACATTCTCGAGTCGATCCTGTTTCCCAATGCAAAGATTGCGCCCGGTTTCGAGTCAGTGCTCGTGACCATGAAGGACGGGAAGAGTTACGGGGGTGTATTGAAATCCGAAAGCGACACCCAACTCGTCATCCATTCGCCAGAAGACGGCCTCCTCACGTTCAAGAAGTCGGACCTCCAGGCCCGCGACCGTACGTTGTCGGCAATG
>Ga0137394_10004636_pt1 | contig 10434 bp, 12 predicted proteins | sample czobulk116metaG_FD_108278 | JGI IMG/M metagenome (GOLD analysis project Ga0137394, IMG submission 108278) | Vadose zone soil microbial communities from Angelo Coast Range Reserve, California, USA - czobulk1.16 metaG | ecosystem: Environmental > Terrestrial > Soil > Vadose zone | place: USA... | reverse complement strand
GCATTTGGGAAAAGGAGGCTTGCTCGCGTATCCGACCGAGACCGTCTACGGCCTCGGCTCGCGTACCGTAGAGGCGGACGTTGCGGCGCTGGCCGCAATGAAAGGTCGGTCCGCGAGCAAACCATTCCTCTTATTGATCAGCGACCGGGGAATGGCTGAGGCGCATGGGCTGGCATTCAATGCCTCGGCCGATGCGCTGGCGCGCGCGTTCTGGCCCGGCCCTCTCACGCTCGTCTTGCCCGGCGGCTCCGGCCGCCTGCCGGATCTCCTGCGCGGGCCAGACGGCGGCATCGCGGTGCGCTGGACCTCGCACCAGGGGATCGCGGGATTAGTGGCCGCGCTCGGCTCGCCACTCACGTCCACATCGGCGAATCTGCCCGGCCAGCCGCCCGGCCCCGGCGCCGACGCGATTGCCCGCGACTTTGCCACGGCGGTGGCATCCGGTCAGCTGCTCGTGCTCGACGGTGGCGTGCTGGGGAACCGGCCACCTTCGACGGTGGTTGATTGCACCAGGCCGCGGGCGCAGATCGTGCGCGAAGGCACGCTGAGTGTGCACGAGCTCCGTCGCGCCGTCGGCCGCCTCGCCCCATGATCCAGCACGTCCTGTTCGTCTGCACGGGCAACATTTGCCGCAGTCCGCTCGCCGAGTCGCTGCTCAAGCGCGCCCTCAAAGAGCGCGGCCTCGAAATGGACGTGACGTCGGCCGGCACCGGGGCGTGGGACGGCGCGCCCGCATCTGAAGGCGCCTACCTCGTGGGCCTCGAGCGGGGCCTCGATCTCTCGGGACATCGGGCACGCCTGCTGACGCGCGAGCTGGTCGAGCGCGCCGATTTGATCCTGACGATGGCGCGACATCATCGCGCGCGCGTGGATGAGCTGGGCGGCGAGGGCCGAGTCTTCGTGCTGGGCGAGTACGCGGGGCGAGGCGGCGACGAGGTGAGCGATCCCTTTGGCGGCGATCTCGGCGTGTACCGCGACACCTGCCAGGAGCTCGAGGCTCTCGCCGCCGCGGTGGCCGATCGACTCGCGGCTGAGAGCAAGCGTGGAGATCAGCGCTAAGACGCGTTTGCTCACGGTCATCGGCGACCCGGTGGCCCACTCTCTTTCACCCGCGATGCACAACGCCGCGTGTCGAGCCCTCGGCCTCGACGCCGTTTACGTTGCGCTCCAGGTACCGCCGGCATCGCTGCCCGCCGTGCTCGCGATGCAGGCCGCGATCGGCGGTGCAGGGAACGTGACGGTCCCGCACAAGGAAGCAGTCGAAGGATCCGTCGCGCGGAAAACGGATGTCTGCGCCCGCGTGGGCGCGTGCAATACGTTCTGGACCGAAGACGGGGAGCTCGTCGGCGACAACACCGATGTGTTCGGCCTGGCGACGGCGCTCGGGAAAATCGGCGCGGGTCAAAAAGGAGAACGGTGGCTGGTGGTGGGGTCGGGTGGGTCTGCGCGCGCGACCGCAGTGACGGCAGCTGACCGCGGCGCGACGCTGTTCGTGCGCTCGCGCGACGCCTCGCGTGCCAAAGCGTTCGCGACGTGGGCGAGCGGCATCGGCGTGTCGACGACTGTTGCCACCGGGCCGATCGAGGTCGACGTCGCGATCAATGCCACACCGCTCGGCCTCGCGGGACACGATCCGCTCCCCGTCGACGTCAACCACATCCCCGGTGTGCAACGCGCGCTGGACCTGGTGTACGCCCCGGGAGAGACCCGGTGGGTCCACGCTCTGCGCGAGCGTGGGATCGAGGCTATGGACGGTCGCGAGATGCTGGTGCAACAGGGGGCGGCGGCGTTCGAGCGGTTTTTCCCCGGCACCGACGCCCCCACGGATGTGATGCGCGCGGCGGTCCAGCGTGCGCTCCGTGTTTAAAAACGCAGTCGAGCAGCTTCTTCTTCCAGCGGAGTGCCTGCTCTGTCACGCCCTCCTGGCCCCGCGGGATGCCGACAGGATCGTCTGCCCGCTGTGCCGGCAGCGGTGGCGAGCGGTGCGGCCACCCTGGTGCGAACGCTGCGGGCAACCGGAGCCGCATTTCGGCCCGTGCCGCCTGTGTGCAGGCTGGCCTGTCGCGCTCACCCGGGTCAGATCTGCGGTCTGGCTCGATTACGCCGCCCGTCCGGCGGTTCACGGCTTGAAATACGGCAGGTTACCGCGCATCGCCGACGACTTGGCGGCCGCGATGCTGCCGATGCGACCTTCCACCGACGGACCGTCGGTGCTGATCCCGATTCCGCTCGCCCCCAAGCGCTTGCGCGAGCGAGGCTACAACCAGAGCGAGATGCTGGCGCGCGCGCTGGCCCGACAATGGCGGATTCCCGTGCTTGTTGACGTGCTCGTCCGTACGCGGGAGACGCCGACGCAAACGGCGTTGACACCGGGGACGCGTCTGGCGAACGTCGCAGGGGCTTTTGCACCGGGACCGTGGTTTGAACGGCTGACCCCGGGGCGGCGCCCCGGGGTTAGCCGGGACACGACACACATCCTCGTCGATGATGTGTTCACCACCGGCGCCACGCTCGCCGAAGCAGCGCGAGCATTAGAAGTTGCGGGTGCGACGACAGTACATGGAGTAACCTTCGCCCGCGCGGCGATTCCAGACTTCACCTAAGGGGAGAGTCATGGCGGTTCGGGTAGGGATCAATGGGTTCGGCCGCATCGGGCGAAACGTGCTCCGCGCCGCGACGATGGCGAAGCAGACCGAGATCGAGTTCGTCGGCGTCAACGACATCACCGACACCAAGACGCTGGCGCACCTGCTGAAGTACGACTCGGTCCACCGACGCTTTCCCGGCACCGTGGAAGGGAAGGGCGACGCCCTGGTCGTCAACGGCAAGTCGATCAAGGTGACGGCCATCAAGGAGCCCGAGAAGCTCCCCTGGAAGGACCTCGGCGTCGAGCTGGTGCTCGAGAGCACCGGCCGTTTCACGGATAAGGAGAGTGCATCGAAGCACCTGACGGCGGGAGCCAAGAGGGTCGTGATCTCCGCTCCGGCCAAGGGTGAAGACATCACGATCGTGATGGGCGTCAATCACGAGAAGTACGATCCCGCCAAGCACAACATCATCTCGAACGCGTCGTGCACCACGAACTGCCTCGTCCCCGTGGTCAAAGTCGTGATGGACAATTTCGGCTTCAAACACGGCTTCATGACGACGGTGCACAGCTACACCAACGACCAGCAGATCCTCGACCTGCCGCACAAGGATCTGCGGCGCGCGCGCGCGGCCGCGTTGAGCATCATTCCCACGACGACCGGCGCCGCCAAGGCCACCGGTCTGGTGCTCCCCGAAGTGAAGGGAAAGATCGACGGCATCTCGCTGCGCGTGCCGACGCCCGACGTCTCCATCGTCGATCTCACCGCCGAGGTCGAGCGGCCGACGACGGTGGATGCGGTGAATTCGGCGTTCCGGCAGGCGGCAGCCGGCAAGCTCAAGGGCATTCTCGAGGTGAGCGACGAGCCGCTCGTCTCCGTGGATTACATCGGCAGCCTCTACTCGAGCGTCGTGGACTCGATGTCTACCGCTGTAATCGATGGAACGCTGGTGCACGTCTCGTCGTGGTACGACAACGAGATGGGCTACTCCGCGCGCTGCGTGGATCTCCTCGCGTTCATCGGACGCAGCCGTTGAAGAAAAGAAGCCTGCGGGATCTTCCCCCGCAGGCGCTGGACGGCAAGCGCGTGCTTGTACGGGTCGACTTCAACGTCCCGCTCAAGAACGACAAGGTCACCGACGACACCCGGCTGCGGGCGTCGCTGCCCACGATCTCCTACCTGCGGGAGAAGGGCGCGCGCGTCGTGCTCCTGTCGCACCTCGGCAGGCCGAAAGGCGGCCCCGACGCGCAGTATTCGCTACGCCAGATCGTCCGCAACCTCGAAGAGCTGCTCGGCGCGCCTGTCGAGTTCATCGCCGATCCGGCAACGGGCGTCGCCGCGACGCGGCGGCTGCCACGCGGTGGCGTTGCGCTGGTCGAGAACACGCGCTTCTGGCCGGGTGAGGAAAAGAACGATCCGGAACTCGCCAGGGTGTTCGCCGCGCTCGGCGATCTTTATGTGAACGACGCGTTCGGGTCGGCGCATCGCGCCCATGCGTCCACCGAAGCGGTCGCGCATCTCCTCAAGCCCGCCGTCGCCGGGTTCCTGATGGAGAAGGAGCTGACGTACCTGGGCCAGCTCCTTGGCGACCCCAAGCATCCCTTCATCGCGGTGTTGGGCGGCGCCAAGATCTCTGGCAAGATCGATGTGATCCGCTCCCTGCTGCCCCGCGTCGACGAGCTGCTCATCGGAGGCGCGATGGCGTGCACCTTCTTCGCCGCGATGGGGCTCGAGGTCGGGTCGTCGCTGGTCGAGCCGGATCGCATGGCGCTCGCGAAGGACCTGCTCGCGACCAGCGGCAAGAAGCTGATCCTGCCGCGCGGCGCGGTCATCGCGCCATCGCTGGAGCGCGCGAGCGAGCATCGCTCCGTGCCGGCTGACGCGATCCCCAAGGGCTGGGCGGTCTTCGACATCGACGAGGCCACGCAACACGACTTCCGAGCACGCCTGCTGCGCGCGAAAACGATCTTCTGGAACGGGCCGATGGGCGTGTTCGAGACGCCGCCGTTTGACGCGGGGACGCGCGCGATCGCGACCGCGCTCGTTGAGGCAGGGAAGAAGGGCGCGGTAACCGTCGTGGGCGGTGGAGATTCGGTCGCGGCGGTGGCGGGGATGGAGAATCAACTCACCCACGTTTCGACGGGCGGCGGCGCGTCGCTCGAGTTTTTGGAGGGCAAGGAGCTGCCCGGCGTGGCGGCGCTGGAGGACGCATGAGACCTCTGGTGTTCGCCGCCAACTGGAAGATGAACGTGGGGCCCCTCGAAGCCCGGGAATACCTGCGCGCATTCTTTTCGGCTGGTGAAATCCCCCTCGAGCGGGCGGTGTGGTTTTTCCCTCCCGCTGTGTCCCTCGAGGCGGTCGCGCAAAATATCCCCGGTCATCGGAACGTCCTGGTCGGGGCGCAGGACATCTACTGGGAGGCGAAGGGCGCGTTTACCGGCGCGATCTCGGGGCCGCTCGCCGCGCAGGCCGGCGCTCGCCTGACGCTCATCGGCCATTCCGAGCGTCGGCACGTGTTTGGGGAAACCGACGAGCAAACAGGGAAAAAGCTCGCCGCGGCGCTCGCTGCCGACCTGCAACCCGTTCTGTGCGTCGGCGAGACATTGGCACAGCGTGAGGGGGGCGAGACCATGGCGGTGGTTACGCGCCAGCTCGCGGCGGCGTTCGCCCCCCACGCTGGCAAGGGTCGGGTGACGATCGCGTACGAGCCGGTTTGGGCAATCGGTACGGGACGCAATGCCACGCCGAAGGACGCCGCGGAAGTGCACCGCGCAATTCGTGGCTGGTTGAAGAAGAATGCTCCGACCGTCGCCCCGTTTGTGATTCTCTACGGCGGAAGCGTGAATCTAAAGAATGCCGCCGAGCTTCTGGCCGAGCCCGAGTTGGACGGCGTGCTGGTGGGCGGAGCGTCGCTCGATCCCCGCGGCTGGGCGCAGCTTGTGCGCACCGCCGTAGCGTAGGTATCTTGCCCCGCGCATGTACGGAATCCTCGTCGGCATCCTCATTCTCGACTCGCTGATCCTCGCGACCGCCGTGCTGTTGCAGGCGGGGCAGGGCGGCGGGCTCGCCAGTATGGGTGGCGGCGCCGGCACGGAAACGATCATGGGCGGGCGTCAGGCGACCACGCTGCTGACCAAGGTCACGTGGTGGACCGCGGGGATCTTTCTGTTTCTCGCGCTGGTGCTGACGTTCATGTCCTCGGGGGGCACACAAGTCCGCCCGCTACTCGAGGGCCAGGGGCAGAACCCCACCCCAGTGGCACCCACGCCGCTCCCGATCGAAACTCAACCAACGGCACCGCCAGCTCCGCCGCCGCAGCCTCCGAGCAATCGCCGGCCCTAGTCCTGCACCCGCTTACGTCCTCCTCGAGGACGGCGCCTGGTTCCCCGGAACTGCTCCTCTCCTATTTGAACCGGCCTATGCGGAAGTCGTTTTCACTACGAATCTGAGCGGGTACCAGGAGGTGTTCACCGACCCCTCCTATCTCGGTCAGATCGTCGTGATGACGGCCCCGATGATTGGCAATTACGGCATCAATCCCGAAGACGTCGAATCTGATCGCCCGCGCGTCGCCGGCGTCGTGGTGCGCGAGCTCGCGGCGACGCCCTCGAACTGGCGCTCGACCGGCACGCTGATCGACTGGCTCGCGGGCGCGAAGGTCCCGCTGGTCTCCGACGTCGATACGCGGCAGCTCACGCGGCACATCCGCTCCAAAGGCGCGATGCGCGGTGTGCTGGCGCTCGGCGAGAAGCCCAGTGACGTGATCAACGCCGCACTCGCGGCATCGCCGTCGATGAACGGACTCGATCTCGCGAGCGCCGCGACGATTCCCAGCGCGTACAGCGAGGGACCCCAGGGCGCCGAACATCATGTCGTCGCGTTCGACTTCGGGATGAAGCGCAACATCCTGCGGCTGTTCGCGCAACATGGCTGCCGGGTGACGGTGGTCCCGGCGGCGACAACCGCGGCCGAGACACGCGCGTTGAAACCGGACGGCGTGTTTTTGTCGAACGGCCCCGGCGACCCCGCGGCCGTCGGGTACGCGATCGATACAATTCGCACGCTGGCGGATGGGAAGCTGCCAATCTTTGGCATCTGCCTCGGCCATCAGCTGCTCGGCCTGGCCATGGGTGGCGAGACGGTGAAGCTCCCATACGGACACCGCGGCGGCAACCATCCAGTACGGGATCTTGCGACAGGACAAGTACTTATCACGTCCCAGAATCATGGATTCGCCGTACGGGGAGAGACGAGTGAGGTTCCGGGCGCGAAGTCGCTTGAGGTCACCCACCTTAACCTCAACGACGGGACCGTCGAAGGAATCAAGCACCGGGAGTACCCGATTTTTGCCGTCCAGTACCACCCGGAGGCGTCGCCGGGCCCACATGACGCCCAAGGACACTTTCAACAATTCCTACAAGCTCTTGACACTAAATAAGTAAGCCCGTATCATAGCCCCCGACTTTGCATCCCGGCAGACGTTCGGGGGGGACCAATGACGAAGGCCGATCTGGTCGAAAAGGTCACCGCGCAAATCGCGCGCACCGCAGGTCCCCTCATTTCAAAAAAGGACTGTGCGCGGGTCGTAGACTCCTTCCTCGACGCCGTGAAAGCCGCGCTGGCTGAGCAGCATAACATTGAGATACGCGGGTTTGGGACGTTTAAAATCCGTCAGCGGAAGACGCGCATGGCGCGTAACCCACGGACGGGTGATCCAGTCGAAGTGGCGGCGCGCCCGGTGCCTGTCTTCAAGCCCAGCAAGGAGTTGCGCGCGATGGTCGCCGACGCGAGCGCGCGCGTTACGTCGTAAGACGCTACACGACGGCAACTTGAGACTCGGCCCCGGCGCTGCTGCCGGGGCCGCTAGTTTTTAGGTATCTCTCAACTTCTTGCCTGGAGTGATGATGCGCCGCTTCTCTCTTGTGATGATCCCATTGATCGTGGCGACGCCGCTCTCGGCGCAGACCGTTCGCTATGAAGTCTCCGTTGCTCGCGGCGAGTTCCACGTCACCGCCGAGTTTCCCACCGGCGGCAAGGATACGCTCTTCGTTTCACTCCCTGCGTGGAGCCCCGGCAATTACGAAATCCAGAACTACGCGCGCTACGTCCACGGCTTCGCCGCCAAGAACGCGAGCGGGCAAGCGCTGTACTGGGACCGCGCCGACAAGGACACGTGGCGCGTTGCGACCGGCCGGGCCGATCGCGTCACGGTCGAGTTCGACTATTCGTCCGACACGATCGATCTCTCCATCGCGCGAGCCTCGCCGGACTTCGCGCAGTTCCTTGGCACCAATCTGTTCATGTTCGAGGAAGGGCAGTGGGCGCGCCCGGCCGACGTGCGCTTCCGCCTGCCCGCCGGATGGCAAGTGACGACGGCGCTCAAGGGTCCCGCCAACGGCGTCTATCGGGCCGGCGATTATCACGAGCTCGCGGATGCGATGACGTTCGTCGGTCGTTACAGCCTCGATTCGCTGCAGGCCGACGGAAAATGGATTCGGATCGCGGTGTGGCCCGCGGCCGACTACACGCCCGCGGTGGCGCGCAATCTCCGCACCGGCGTGGCCAAGATGGCCCCGGTCCAAAACCGGATCATGGGCGAAGCGCCGTACGACGTGTACACGGTCTTCTTCAATGTCATCCACGGGCCGATCGACTTCGGTGGCGGCCTGGAGCACAGCTCCTCGCAGTACGACATCATGCCCGCGCTGGCGTTTGCCGATCCGTCGGGCAACCTCGGCGACTTCATGTATCCGCTGTTGTCACACGAGTTCTTCCATCTCTGGAACGTGAAGCGCCTTCGGCCCGCCGAGATGTGGCCGTATGATTACCATGCGGAGCAGTACACGCCGCTGCTCTGGTGGTCGGAAGGGGTCACGGACTATTACGCCGATATCACCAACCTGCGCTCGGGGTTGTGGACTCCCGATCAGTTTCTGGCAAACGCAGTCACCAACATCAAGCAGGTGGAAGACGTCCCCGAGCCCTGGAGCGTCGAAGACGGGAGCGAGGCGACGTGGATTCATGAGGTCTACATCAACAGCTCGCAGCTGTACTATCCCAAAGGCTCGCTGCTCGGATTCCTGCTCGACATTTCGATTCGCGACGCCACGGACAATGCGCGCAATCTCGATCAGGTGATGCGCGCACTGTACACGCGCTATTACCGCCAGAACAAGGGGTTCCTGACCGCGGACCTGTTGACTGAGCTCCGGACCGCCGGCATGCCGGACGTCGACACGTTCTATCGCCGCTATATCGACGGCCGCGATTCGCTCCCGTACGAAACGGTGTTCGCCAAAGCCGGTCTGGTGTTTCATCGCGATGTCGTCACCAGTCCGTTCGTCGGCGTCTCGACGCAGCCCACGCCGGGCGGTGGCATGCTGGTTCAGCAAGTCACTCCAAACAGCTCGGCGGAGGCAGCCGGGGTCCAACCGGGAGACGTGGTGACGAACATCGGTGGTATTCCGGCAACGTCCGATCAGGACTGGGGCGCGGCTTTTCGGACTCGCTATCGCGGCAAGGCGGGACAGCCCTTGACCATCACGGTCCAGCGCGCGGGTAAGACGCTCACGCTCAATTCGACGGTGCAGGAGCACACGACGTCGACCGTCACCCTCACGCGCGCGGCGAATCCGACGCCTAAGCAGGCCAAGATCTGGCAGAGCCTGGCGTCGGGACTATAATCGGATCATGGCCAAGGTGTCGGTGCGGTTCTTCGCGCGTTATGCCGAGCTGGCCGGCTGCGAGTCGACAGCGGTGACCGTGTCCACGCCGGCGACGGTCCACGACGTGATCGCCCGCATCCGTGAAGTCTTTCCGGGTACGCAGGCGATGCCGGCCCGACCACTGGCCGCGTTGAACCGGCGCCAGGTGAAACTCGACGCCGCGGTCAGCGAAGGCGACGAGGTGGCACTGCTCCCACCACTGGCGGGCGGCTGATGATGGATCTCACGCGTCACCCTATTGACGTAGCAGACCTCCTGGCAGCGGTCCAAAGCGCTGAGCGAGGGGGTACATGCGTCTTCCTGGGAACGGTACGCAACGACGCGGACGTCACCGGCATCGAGTACTCCGCCTACGACGACATGGCCCTCGCCGAGATCGAGCGAATCCTGGCGGAGGCGCACGATCGCTGGCCGGGGTCGCGCGTGATGTTGCAGCACCGCCTCGGTCTGATCCCCGTGGGTGAGGCGAGCATCGCAATCGCGGCCGCCGCGCCGCATCGCGACGCCGCATTCGCGGCGTGCCGCTACGTGATCGAAGAAGTGAAGAAGCGCTTGCCGATCTGGAAGAAGGAACTTCGTGGGGACGGCAGCGCGACATGGGTTGGGGTTCATGATCACCGATAGGCTCCAACGCCGCCTCGGGAGCCTTCGCGTATCGGTTACTGATCGCTGCAACCTGCGGTGCCGCTACTGCATGCCCGAGCAGGAATACGTCTGGCTCCCCAAGCAATCGATCCTGACGTTCGAGGAGATCGCCCGTCTAGTGGGCATTTTCACGTCACTCGGGGTCGAGAAGATTCGTCTGACGGGAGGCGAGCCCTTGCTGCGGCACGATCTGTCGACGCTCACCGGCATGCTCGCCAGGATCCCAGGCGTCCGCGATCTCGCCCTGACCACCAATGGTGTGCTGCTCGCAAAACAAGTGGCGCCTCTCAAACAGGCCGGTTTGGGCCGAGTCACGGTCAGCCTCGACACCCTCCGGCCGGACCGAATGCGCGAGCTTGCGCGCACGGACCGGCACGCCGACGTGCTCGAGGGCATCGCGGCTGCCCGGGCGGCCGGTTTTCCGCTGAAGCTCAATACGGTGGTCATGCGGGGCGTGAACGATGACGAGTTGGTCG
>Ga0137394_10004635_pt1 | contig 10434 bp, 13 predicted proteins | sample czobulk116metaG_FD_108278 | JGI IMG/M metagenome (GOLD analysis project Ga0137394, IMG submission 108278) | Vadose zone soil microbial communities from Angelo Coast Range Reserve, California, USA - czobulk1.16 metaG | ecosystem: Environmental > Terrestrial > Soil > Vadose zone | place: USA... | reverse complement strand
CCGTGAGTGCTTTGGCAAGTGGCTGCGTGGATGGGATAATCATCACCTCTTTCCACACTGTAGGCCTCGGTATCCTCAGCGGGACGCCATCTATCCACGCCCTGTCCAGTCGTTGCCCCCGCTGCGAGCTTTCCTCAGAAACGAGGGGATCGACACTGACATCGAGCCTCGCCAGCCGTGCCTCATCGGTGCCACACATGAGGTTGCTAGGGAGGAAGCAAGGCGGAGGGCTCTAAGAGCCGCTGTAACGCGGTATGGATTTGTTGAATATATCAAAGCCCAGTCTCATTACCTCCCCTCAGCTGTCATGCCAGGATGGGCCCAGTTCTGGGTTATGAACACCGTAACGGTTCTTCTGTTGATGGGCAGTCAACGGTTCGGGCTTTGGACGAGGGTTGCAGGATGGGACATAACCGAAGGTTGGCCCTCATATCTTCAGTCTGGTGCTCAAGCGAATGGGGGACCACAGGAACTATTGCGGAGAACCGTCGTCACCTTACCCGAAAGTAGCTAGACGGTCCATCCCATCATCGTCTATCGTTGGGGTCGACCGTCATGCGCAAAAGTCTATCTCATCCCCACGATCTTATGGGTCTCGAGACACTGTCGAGGAGCGTATGTCCAGAGAAGTGGAGACCTTTGTGTGAGTATTTCCTGTGTTCAAAGCAGGGAGACGATGGGGGGATGTTAACGTATTATGAAGGGCGCCATTACCGCTGCCACCACCACCACCACTTGTCCCACCTGCTGCGAGGTATGAGACCGTCTCTCCAATCCCGTCCAGGAGTAGAAAGAGACCCCGCCCCGTGTACCTTGAGTTAGTTCCATCGACCCACGATATCCCTCTCGTTACCAACCTCTAGTTTATTATAGGCAGTCGGAGGACGAGGATTCCGAAGACGATAGCAGCCGACATTCGTATACCGGTACAGGGAAGGACCGGCTCTCAGTCCGAGCTGATTCGGACGACATCGGGACGTCAGATTCCGATACACGGGAGGCAAGCGAAAAGGAGCGAAGGAATTCATCCAGCAAACCTAAAGGCGAGAAAAGCTTGGACAAAGGCCCCGAGCGTGAATATTACTCCCCATCTGGCGTCAAGCTCGAGGTCATCGAGCTCCCCGTCAAGTACGATACTAAGGAATGGCTCAAGCATGTCGAACAATGCCCCGATGGGAGTAAGGCACCATGGCGCTGCACATGGCAAACAATGAAGAATGGCAGCCCCGTGCCATGCGATTACTCTTCCAAGAAGCACTTGGTAAAGCGGCACATCGAGGCAACGCACCTTTGCATCAAGTATGTGCTAACCAAATTTGGTTCGCTCTTTGTCCGAGTGTAATAACGCGTTCTGCAGGAGGTTTCAATGTACATGGTGCGAGAAAACTTTCACGCAACGATCTAATGTGGCGGGCTGTCATCTTAACACTCAGTAGGCGTTTTCTTTTTTTTTTTGTTTCGTACAATCCCTTACTGAAGCCCTCAGTACTGGTGCGTCTCCTCATGGGTGTGAATTCTGCCCCGACCGTTTCAAAGACCCTTCCAAGAGGCACAAGCACATGTTACGCAATCATGGTTACCGTCCAGGAGAGAACAGGAAGAAATTCAGGTCCGAGGAATCCGCTCAGGGTCAATCAGCGCACGAATCCCTCGAGCCATGGAAAGTGGCGGGTGCCAGAGATTCTTGATACTGAATGTTTCTTGGTAATGTAGTTCATCCGGTTCATGTTTCCTTTTTCCCGTTCCCGCTATCTGTCATCCTTTCGTTTGTTTCATTAGCCAGAATCCGGTCTTAGCATGGTTTGATCTACTATAACCAGAAATGTGTGCTCGTGGGTGATGTGATTCGAGCCATAATACCAGTTGTTGTCCTCCAGGGCAGGGCGGGGCAAGGAGCTCCGGGAGCATGGTGACAATAGTGACGCCACTGTCTGTTGGTTGATCGGCCCCAATTAGACCATTCTTTGCCCTTTGTTTGCGGCGCGGAAACATTGTCGCCACCCATCAGATAAGTTGGGGATAGAGCGCCACGCGGCAGGGCATTAATTGTGCGGGAATCTCCCTACTGGACTGATTCACCAACTGGGCATGAGGCAGCTGCGCCGCAAGACCATTCTATGGTTAACCCATAAAGGAGCTTCCGCCTGGCACTTGGGCGTTTGGGCGTCTGTGTGCATCACGACGGGTCCATAGATACTTGCGGAACCCGGAAAACAAAAAATCCCGATCCGGGACCGGGATATTGGCGTCTCCTGGGCGCCTTACGTTGGCGTCCGGGTGATCGGCATGTTTAGTGTTGACCGTAGCGCCAGCTTCCCGTAAGCAATTGATCCCCTGGTTTTGCCAAAGAACAAAGACGACGTCCGAATATCCTCATCGTCATCAACGACAACAGTCTCGACAACAACGACGACCGTATTCGTCGAATCGTTCGTACCGGGTTCCTGGGTGCAAATTGAAAGAGACGGACGTCTCCAAGCCTCTTGACCAATGTCTCCACGTATGCCGGGCTTGGGTAGCCTTGCGGTGCACTCGTCCTCTCAATCGTCGCAGTTGGTGCACGTTTCTCCTGAAACTTGCCACAATCTCTCGTTATTCAAAGGTTCGTCTTCTTTCCTTCTCGACCTTTCCGATCTGCCCGCCCGCTCGCTCTCGAGTTCCGGTTAATGGTTCTCACAAGACGTGAATCCGATGCACATTAGAACTCCTTAAGGAGTACCGCAAGCTGGACGACACGGTCACGATGAGGATCAACCGGACCAACGCTCAGTTCCGTGATCGTGATCGTTTGGGCGCAACTGGGAAAGGAAACGTCCAAGAACAGGCGTGTGCATATCTATGGCAGGAGCTAGTCGGTGCGCGCCGAAACATAAACCCTATTATCACGCTGGAGGCCTTGATTCTTTTTTTCTTTCCTTTTCTTCTCCCCCTTTTTCATATCTGGTCAAAAGCCAACTGGAAGCGCCGGGCTGAAATAATCGACTATTGTGTCCATGTCGTGGATGGGGCTCAGGTTAGGCAATCGGATCACCGTTCCGGTGATTGTGGGCCTCAGCATCCACCTTTGTCCGTCGGAGTGTCGGACGAAGTCAAGGTTAGACACAGATATTGATTGATCTCATTCCCCGGCGTCCGTGTCGCTGAACTATAACCCCCCCTCCTCCTCCTCCTAGTACCGGCAAGTGCGTAACGAGCTCTCGATCGAAAAGATCATTCGACAGCGTTCCATTGATGGTCAGCGCTCGCCACCATTGGGAATTTCCGTGAGGGGTTTACGATAAGCTGATGATGGTTCCATACCAGCGTTCGTTTCTCGATGCAGGTACTTTGACCCGCCACTATCGGACGCGGACGCCCGACGATGGTGGAATGAGGCGCATAAACGACAATAGTCTCTCGTACAGTAGCACTTTTGTTTATCTGTGCACCTGATGGGTGTGGCACGTCTCGGATAGCTCGGCGCTTGTCTTACTTTGAAAGGGAAGGTAGTGATGCTAATTAAAGCGTGCTCGGTCAACCTGGTGTATCAGAGACACGTGTCGCCAATGACGCAATTTGAAACAATCCGAACTCCCCTTCGACCGCCATCTCGACGGCTGCGATGTATGCGACGGAGATGCTTTCGTCGATCATCTTGTCGACCCTATCACTGTACCTTGCAACAGTATTCGCCACCCCGAACAATGTGCAACAATCTTGGTCAACAGCGCTTCGCGTGCCTGTAACGTTGGGCGTCATGTCGCGGTGTCCAGACGCTCTCCTTTGTGAGACGCTCTTCGATAAGGTTATCCCAAGGGTCGCAGAAAAGATTGATCTTTCCCTCGCCTATATTGCTACGTATGCACGAGCATAAACGCTCAGCAATCGATCTGGGTATGTCGGTTGACCCTTCACAACAGGCTCAACGTATCAGATCCGACATTCGGCGTCACCTGCCCGCATGGACCCGATGAATGTGCTGGAAATGTGCAACAGCTGTGCGTAGCAAAACATACGCCAGTGAGTACATGGTGGGAGTTCGTCATGTGCCAAAACTATCAAGGCATAGACATGATAGGAAGGTCGGACGTAGCACTGAGGTGTGGTCGTACCGTCAAGATCGACTGGCAGGGTAGTGCAATCGGACAATGTGCCGGTAAGGATGGCAGCGGAACGGGGAAAGAGGGCGTACGGTTGCTACGTGAAAGCATTTACTTCGCCGACTCTCTTGGGATTACGTGCGTCTCGATCTCCGCCCTTCCATCTCGTTGATAACCATGCATCAACCTCACAGGAAAAGCTGTACCGTTGTCGTCAACGGGGAAAAAGTCTGTGTCCATGATGGGACCTGGAAGAGTTGTGAGGTGAGCTGTCGGCGTCATCCTTACAATAGAACTTGAACAAATCCAAAAGCAGAATGGCCATGAAGTCAAAGACTTCGTAGATCAGATTGAGGTTGCGTATCAGAAGTTGAATGAACTCTCCAAGAGGCAGAGACCGTCAATCTGAAAGAGAATGCTTCCCCTTTACGTATTAGTTATTATTTCCCAAGTATGAGTTCGTATATGATGACTATGATGTTTATTCCTATGAGTGGTACTAGCGGGGGGGGGGGGTTAATACCCGCGTCCAAAAGAGCAAAAATCAATAGTGACACGCACTTCGCATGACGGTTCGCACTGCACTCATGAGGTTGACAATCCTGCCCTTTACGCCAATATCCTGCACAGGATTCCCGTATCCACTGCCTTGATCATAATTTTGTTGAAACCCGACATTGTTTGGTGGAGGAACGGACGACCATCCGACTGCAAAATGTGAAGGAAAGAGATGTGTGTGTGTATGGGTATGAGGGCGTGGCGTGGCAAACAAAACACGCACTGCGGGCGAGGAAACGGTCCTCACTGAGGACTGCTACGGCATTTATGAGGAGCAAGCCGATATAAAATATGCCTCCAAGGAACGGCATGATTGACTAACTGCTTGGTTGGTGGAGTGTATGCTGCGATGCGAAATGCACACGACTCTGTCACGTCGCGTCGCCACGCTTTCGGAATTCTCCGGCCTTGGCTTGGGCTGTCCCACCTCATCGCGGTCTTCATAGTCATGCAAAGTCTTGCAGGTATGCACTGGTACCCTCCTCTCGCTTATGTATCAGTGAGAATATTGAATTATGTTCTAGGCCACCTTGTCGGTTTTCAGCGTCGTGCTGCGATATCACACCTGTTGTTGTTTGGACCGCGTAGACAGTGAGCTCCCTTCCTCTCTCGGCAGTCCTTCAATTCGCAGGGACTCACTGCCGACGTATTGGCAGTGCGTCATTTGGCGCAAACCCGTTCGAGTGGCTCCGGGCTGCTGTGAATCCGGGTTTACGACAGCAGCGGTCGAGTCGCGAAATAGATGCCGCGAAGCGGACCAAAGATGAGGAGGACAGCCAAAGCATCTTTGATACCGCCGCTCCGGAGGAAGAAAAAACCCAACAAAAGGACTCTACGCCGTCGGCGACAGGCGTGGCGAGACGGAGTGATCATGTACGCGGATACGCGTCGTCGACTCGAACGAACACATACTCACGCCCACTCGACTCTATGCACAGCACAAGTACTCTACGGCAAATTTCAAAATCTCACACAGGAAACTCAACAAAATCGGTCGTCAAGTTTCTGGAAAGCCCATAGATTCAGCCATCTTGCAAATGACATTCAGCGAGAAACGAGCGGGCAAGCGCATTCGAAATATGCTTGTCGTCGCCAAGGCGCACGCGACATTAAAAGGCATCGACCACAAGAAGATGATCGTCGGTACGACGAATCCCATTCTATCATCTCTCGTTCTTCCCCGCGTATCCTGACTCGATCGTCTCCTTGCCAAAGCTGAAGCCTGGGTGACCAAGGGACCAAGGCAATACAAGCGTTTAGAGTGCAAAGGGCGCGGTAAATACGGGATTCGTGTGCACCCTGACTCACGATTAAGTGTGGTGCTGAAGGAAGGAAAGACACGAGCAGAGTTGTTGGAAGAGGAGCGCGCCCGTAAATTGAAGCGAATAGTTTCAGCGGGGCTCGTGCGGGAAGACAAACCGCTGCGGAACCCGCGCTCGATGTGGACTTGGTAGCTTAGCCGAAAATAGACACGTAGACTGCAACGTCGCCTTTCTCTCACACCCACATATTCTTATTCTTATTCTCTCGCAAACAAAATCACCCATTCAATGGCTCCGCGCAGCTGGCTCCGTCTGCCAGTTCTCGCCTTGGCCACCCTTTCATACGTCTTAGCCTCTGCCGCTTCTCATTCGTTTGAAAACACCGCCATTGTGCGCACCGTCGACCTTGGTGGTTCTCTCGTCTCCGTCACAACAACGTACGCTATCCGAGCACTTGAAGATGGTGCGCAAAAATACGTCGTAAGCTTCGGAGAGAAAGAGAAAGCGTCAGTGAGCTGGTTTGAGGCGAAGCTCAAGGGTCAGGGTGATCCTTTGCCAATCAAGAGTCGTCTACTCGACCCGCACGAGTGAGTGCTCAATGTTCTCCACCCATCACGAAAGCGATAATGACGCGTCCTCAACCCCTACAGCGGCACATACTCGTACACGGCTGACCTTCCAAAACCTCTTAGCATCAATAGCACGATCAACCTGGTCGTGGAGGCCGTTCAAACGCACACCACTTATGCTTGGCCAGCTCAGGTTGGCCAGGAAAACGACCAGGCGCTCAAGTATGAGGGTGACCTACTCGTGCTCAGCCCATACAAGACTGCAACGCAAAGGATTAAAGTTCGGTGTGTGCTACCTACGCATGTTGTAAGGCGCAATATTGAACACGTCCTCAGTGCGCCAGCACCTCGTATCGTTTCGTACACCACGCCCAAGGGTCTGGACGTGTTCACAACTGATAACATCGCGACGAAATCGGGTGCGACGATCACTTATGGCCCCTTTAACAAAATTCCGGCATCTGCATCTGCAGCGTTCATCGGGGAACACCAGAAGCATATCGTAGTCCATTACTTCTTTGCCGCCCCGGTGGTGGAGATTACTTCCTTGAAGCGTACCGCCGAGATCAGTCACTGGGGTGCCAACCTGAACATTCAGAACGACATTGCCTTACGCAACGCGGGGCCCGAGTACGCCAGACCCTTTTTGCATAACTCCGGTTCTTGTTCTAACATTATCGGTAGGCTCAAGGGCCATTTTTCACGCCTCGTGCACCAAGGCCAAACTTTTTATAATCGTATGCCACCGCACATTATTCCTTCCCTGACCCTCGACCTTCCCCCGGGTATTCATTCCGCATATTACTATGACCTTAATGGCAACGTGTCCACATCACGATTGCGTGTGGCGCCGTCCGTGCCCAAGGCTGCGGAAAGCAAGCAATCTAGCACGCTGGAGTTGCGCCCGCGATATCCCCTGATGGGTGGTTGGAACTACTCGTTCACCATAGGGTGGGATTCTCCCCTCGCGGATTCGGCAGGATACGACGCTAGTAGCGGGAGGTATGTCGTTGGCATCCCGGTCCAAACCGTCGTTCCAGGCGCAGTTGTCAATGAGGCAGAAGTGAAGATAATTTTACCGGAAGGTGCAACGTAAGCAAGCAGATCAGAGTGTATCGAAATGCGTGGCTGTTGAAACAGGGTTTTACAGACACATCGAGGTCTTTCCTCCTTTCGCTCCGATTACACAACAGCGCTCGATGCACATCACCTACCTCGATTCCATTGGGCGCCCCGCTGTCACGCTATCATTCGAGTATTTGACGGATAAGCATGACGGGCTGATCTATGTGAGTTACATGCACGGGTGCCTATTTGGACGCCGCTGACGAGTTTGGGTAGATCACATATAAGGTTCCGCCATCGGCGCATTTACAGAAGCCCAAGATTGTCTCCATTGCTTTTCTTACTTTGTTCTTTGTCGCCTTCTTGGCCCGCCGTGTAGATCTTAGCCTGTCCAAGTGACCTATTACCGTACTCGGCCAAAAAAATGCGATCGTTGAACCAACTATGCAGACAATGGGCGTTGCTTCGCCCGGCTGCTACCTACTCCGAAGCTATGGAGCGTAAATACTTTGCACCCCTTAGGCGGCGACATCCTTTTGGCAGTTAACTCCAGCCGTCAACGGCGTAATGTATAACGTGCACTTACAGGAGGTCAAAAGATGTGTAAACGCCCTCTTTTCCGTCTCCGGACAGGCACATGTAGTACAAGCCATTGGTGGTCTGCTGACTATAGTCAAGGTGTAAAAACGCCCCTCTCCAGCGCCACATGGCATCCAGGAGGCCATCATGCCTCTCTGACAGGACCAATTGATAAGGCAGAGGCTCGTTCGCGTTTCCGGTGACATTTAAAACGTTGACATGGAAGATGTACGAATCATTCGTGTAATGAAAGAGTTTGTCACTGTGCACAAAGAATAACGGAGCATCATCCTGGCTTGATAGGAGAGATACGGTAAGGTCTCCAGTCGAGCCTGCATGCCTCGTGTGAGATGACATGGCGTCTCATAGTACAGCGCTCGTACCTGGAGGCCGTGGCGTGGTGAGATAATGTGTTGCACCAAACTTTATGCCTGCCAGGAGGGGGCTAGAGCCTGTGACGAAGGAGTCGATAGAGTTTCTGGTATTGAAGATGTTCCAGATAGGGTGTGCGTGCACAAGGGCGAGATAGAAGGCGATGGCTCCGAAGAGCGCAGGCAGCTTGCAGAACATCATGTTCTGTTGGATGGCGCATGCAGGAACTACCAAAGGCCATCTTATATGCACGCGCGACACCGAGGTGGATTTGGGTGTGGGGCCTACTCCTGTGGAGTTATCGGTCAGTGGCGGCATCTCAGCCAGGCGCTGACCTCGCCTCTGCGGCACGATTCGGCTGTTCTGGATCACTGGATCATCCATTCCGTCAATGAGTCTGCTGGCATGTCGCACCTTTGCGACACTTGCACTCGCCTCGTCCTCACGTTTGTGGGCCCGCAATACACTGCGTTCGTTTACGACGACTAGTCTCTCCGCCGCCCTGAGCGAGAAACCGCCGAGACCCAATGCCACACGGCCACCACCACGGTCACCACGGTCAACCACAAAAGCATCCTCGGCGGCACCTAATTTCGCGCATGCCCGTGAAGTCGTTCCCCGTTCCCGGTCATCTGCTGCAGAAGAAGAAGCCCCACATCACGGCAAGCGAGAGCGTTCGCTTTTGCAGCCTTATGAACTTTCCGGACGACTCATCGAGCTTTGCGAGCATGGTGATGTAGACCTCGCCGTCGCCACGCTCGAACGCGCTCCACGGAACGCGCAAAATATCAAGGTGTGGAACACGCTCATCCAGAAGTGCATGCACGCCCAGAAATACAAGCTCGCGTACAGCGTCTTCACAGATGTACGACGTCCCCCTCATGCCCATCCCTTTCCCTACTCCCCCGTTCATTTTTTTTTGTCTTGTTTGGTTTTGTAACGTTTAGCTGACTGAACATGTCGCGCAGATGAAACGTCGCGGTTTCGTGCCAAACGTCAGGACGTATGCCACGATGATGAGCGGTTATGCCACCATCAAGGATTGGGGACAGTATTCGAAGCAACTCGCATCGGTACACTCCGTCTATGAGCAACTAAGACGGCACATTGAGACCCCTCGCATCGTGGTCGATGATCCCGCCGGCGAATCTGGTGCCTCATTAATACTGTACCCCATCGCTCTTTACATCTCCATTCTCGGGAAGACCAGCAATTACCAAAAGGCCTTTGATGTCTTCCACGAACTAGACATGGATGGCCCGCTAGCGCCCCATCCCAAGGTCTACAGCTCCCTCTTGTGCGTCTTGGCCGACCGGGTCGACTCAATGGACACACATCCAACGGCCATCGCGCAATCGGTGTCAGATGCAAAGTACGTCTGGCGTCGGCACATGCGCAGCGTCGATAAGAACCCACACCACACCATTGAGCCGCGCTCCGTCGACGCCATGATCAAAGTGCTCTCCCGCGGCGAGCCAACCGATCACGAGCTCATGTTCGACATCCTGCACGACATCTGCGGGCTCCCCCGACCACACGAGGACCAAGCATCCTCGCCCTCGCCCTCGCCCGCACCGTCGCCGCCCAAAGTGGCGCTAACGACGTGGATACTCAGCGAGGCCCTCGACAGCTGCATCACAGCCGGCCACCCGGACAAGGCCGTGCACTACGCACAGAGCGTGATGTCCTCGCCCGAGCTGCGACCCATTATCTGCCGGTGGCACCTATCCAAGCTACTCGCCGCGCACCTCCTCCTCGTCAATGAGGGCTCGATCTCTCCCGCGCGCGCGGAGAACGCGGCGGAATGGGTGGAGTGGCTGGCCGCGCAAGCGCGCGACGAAAGAGCGGCGCCGAATGAGTTTTCGCTCGCGTTGGCCCTCGAGCTCTGCTACCTCTGCGAAGACATCCACTCGGCGCTCCGCATAGCCCGCGCGGTGTTGGAGGGCCCGT
>Ga0137394_10004634_pt1 | contig 10435 bp, 4 predicted proteins | sample czobulk116metaG_FD_108278 | JGI IMG/M metagenome (GOLD analysis project Ga0137394, IMG submission 108278) | Vadose zone soil microbial communities from Angelo Coast Range Reserve, California, USA - czobulk1.16 metaG | ecosystem: Environmental > Terrestrial > Soil > Vadose zone | place: USA... | reverse complement strand
CTGTCGTGCGACCCCGAGCTGAAGAAGGACGTGATGACCATCGGCGGGACGAGCCAGTTCCCGCTGACCGTCTTCCGCGGCATCGACCAGTGGGGCGAGAAGTTCGGCTACCTGCTGCTCGACCCCATGGTGGGCGCCATCGGCGCGTTCAGCTTCAAGGACGGCATCGCCACTGGCGGCCAGGTCCGCAGCCCCATCTGCCGCATCGGCAACGTGGAGCACAACGAGCAGTCCTTCCCGCTCCTGATCCTCTACCGCAAGGAGAACACCGACTCCGGCGGCGCCGGCAAGTTCCGCGGCGGCAACTCCGCGGCCGTGTCCTTCATTCCCCACGGGACGACGCACATCACGCAGGACACGGAGTCGTCGGGCGCCGCGATTCCGACCGCGCCCGGGCTCGCGGGCGGCTATCCCGCGACCACGAATTACTACCAGTTCAAGCGCAACAGCGACATCCTCCAGCGCCACGCGCAGCGGAAGATGATCGGCGATATCTCTGAGGCTTTCGGGCAGGACGAGTTGCTGCAACTCCGTCAGATCGACATCCACCAGGGCCCGGCGGACGTCTATGAAGTCGCGTTCGCGGCGGGCGCAGGGTATGGCGATCCGCTGGAGCGCGATCCGGAGGCGGTGCGGAAGGACGTCTACCTGGAGGACATCTCCCTGAAGGCCGCCCGTGAGATCTTCAAGGTGGTGCTGACGGGGTCGGACGAGGCGCTGCGCGTGGATGTGGAGGCGACGGCGGCGCTACGGCGCCAGGCGCTGACCGAGCGGCTGGGGCGTGAGCCGCAGCCGTACGCGGGGCCACGGCTGCGCGTGGTGCGGCAGATCACGGATCAGCTCGACCTGCTCGACCGAGATGGTGTGGCGTGGCTCGGCTGTTCGCGCTGCGGTCAGCCGCTGGGGCCGGCGAGCGAGAATTACAAGGAACACTCCCACCGCATCGATCGGCCGATTCAGGCGGCGAGCACGCTGATTGGTGATCCGCAGCGGTTCATCGAGGACGCGGTGCAGTTCAGGCAGTTTTGCTGCCCGGCGTGCGGCGGGTTGATCGAAAACGAGGTGTGCCGGGCGCAAGACCCGGTGTTGCGCGACATCGAGCTACACCGGTAGGCCGAGCGCGGTCGTCTCCGCCGACAATCGCTCTAGCCAGGACGACATCCCCATCTCACGATAGAGCCCCCGGGCCGCAGCGATTTCCTCGCGCGCCTCGCTCTGCTTGCCTGCCCGTGCGTACAGCGTGCCGAGATCACGATGGCAATGCGCCACGAGAGGCCGCATCTCGAGTGACGCGGCCAGCGCCCGGGCCTGCTGGAAACAGGTGGCGGCCGGTGAGATGTCGGAGGCGTCAGCGGCCAGAATCACCCCGAGTACGCGCCGGCAGCACGCCTCATCGACAGGCCGGCGCTGCTTGATCGCCATCTCGAGCGCGCGGCGTGCGGTCGCCTCGGCGTCGGCGCGCCGGCCGGCCACGAGGTAACACTCTCCGAGTGTGGCGAGCCGATCCGGGTAATTCGTCATCTGGTCGATCGCCTCGCAGTGGGCGGCGCCTTCCTGCATGAGGGCGAGTCCCTCGTCGACGCGGCCCGTGCGCACGTAGGCATACCCCAGGCGCATCGCGATGATCCCCAGCCAGTCGCGCACGTCGTAGGACCGGCTCACCGCCCGCGCCGACTCCAGCACGCCGATCGCGTTCTCCCACTCGCCGAGACCGAGGTAGACCATGCCGAACAGGCAGCCGTTGCCGGCTTCTCCGAAGCGGTTGCCCCCGGCGATAGCGATCTCCACCGCCTCGCGCGCGAGGGGGATCGCTTCCCTGAACTGACCCAGAAGCTCCAGTGCCCACGCGAGCCACCCCCGGGCCGGGCTCTCGAAGAAATGCATCGTGCCTTCCCTCGGGGTGATGGCGGCGCGGTAGCACGCGACGGCCTCTCGAAGCTGGCCGTTCGTGACGTAGGCCGTGCCGAGCGCCCAGTTAGTCGAGCCCGCGAGAGGGACATTGCCGATCGCCTTGGCGATCGCGAGCGCGCGGCGGCCTGGCTCGATGGCGTCGTCGGTGAATCCCATGATCCGTAACATCAAGCACTGATTACCGAGGGCTTGTGCCAGGCGCGCGCGCTCGCCCAGCGCTTCGGCCAGCTTCGCCGCCTGCACGACCCGATCGAGCGAGCGGCGGTACTCGGAGAGGGCGACCAGCGGCCGGAACAGCTCGAGGCGGAGGTCGATCGCGTCGAGGCCGGCCGGCGCCGGCTGGGCGTCGAGAATCGCCACGGCTTGCTCGAGACAGGCGACGGCCTCGTGACTCGCCGACCGAGCCGCGGCCTTGACACCGGTCTGGCGAAGATAACGGACCGCCTTCTCCCACAACTGCCCCCGGACGGCGTGATGCGCCAGCGTCGCGGTGTGCTCGTCGAGGCGTCCGGCGTGTTGCGCTTCGAGAGCGGCGACCGCCCGAGCGTGGAGATCACGGCGGTCGGCGGGCAGGACGCTCGCGTAGGCGACCTCCTGCGTGAGGGCGTGCTTGAAACGATACTGCCGGCCGGCGCCGTCGCTGCGGTCATGGAGATACTCGAGGCGTTCCAGCTCACGAAGATGCGCCGGTGCTCCAACGCCGGGCACGATGGCTTCGAGGAGCGGGACCGGCACGTCGCGCCCGAGCACGGCGGCGGCCTGAAGCACGCCCTTGGACTCGGCCTCCAGACGGTCGATGCGCGTGAGGAGCACAGCCTCGACCGATTCCGGCACCGCGGGCGCCGGCGTCGCCGGATCGATCGCCCGAGCCAGTTCCTCGATGAAGAACGGGTTACCGTCGGCGCGATCGAGGATGGCGTCAGCGACGGTGGCCGGCAGCCGATCGCCGCCGACGACACCGTGCAGCACACGCCGTGCGTCGGCGCGGACCAGCGGCTGCAGCCTGACCTCGGTGACGCATGACCGGTCGCTCCAGGGCACCTGGTACCCGGGGCGATGGGTCGTCAACAACAGGACCGGCGCCTCGTCCAGCACGTCGACGAGTGACGCCACGTAGCCTTCGGAGGCGCGGTCCATCCAGTGAAGGTCCTCGATGGCGATGACGAGCGGACGAAGACGGCTCGAGGCCACGACGATCGCCCGGAAGATCTCACGCATCCGCTGCCGGAAGGCATCCGGGCCGATGTGATCGATCGCGCCCGTCCCTTCCGCCACGCCCAGCAGACGGAGCACGTACGGCGTGGTGTCGGCGGCGGCCATCCCGAGCGTCGCGAGGACCGCATCGATCTTCGTCGCCATGGCGCGCGGGGTGTCGCCGTCCTCGATGCCGTGCAGCCGGCGCACGAGGTCCACGACCGGCACCAGCGGCAGGTCGCGGCCATACGAGACCGAGCGGGCGCTGACGTACGCGGCCCGGTCCCCGAGTGCGCGATGAAACTCGAACACCATCCGCGACTTGCCGATCCCGGGCTCGCCGTCGATGCCGACCACCTGGCCACGTCCGGCAAGCGCGAGTTCGAGGCGTCCCATGATGAGCCCCATCTCATCGCGCCGTCCCACGAAGGGCGTGCTCGCGGGACGCACGTCCGGCGTGCGCTCGCCGGCCACCAGGCGAGACGCTCCGTCGCGGCCCTCATCGCGCGCGAGAACATCGAACGCTCCACGAAGCGACACGGCGGCGGCCTCGCTGACCACGATGTCACCGGGCTCGGCCCGCGCGACGAGATCGTCGAGCGCCTGCGCAATCGCGGTCCGGGCATTCGCGTCGACGTGCACGCGGTCACTGCCCTTCCACAGCAACGCCGACGCCACGTGGAGCGCCATCCGCGGAACGGGTGTGCCGCGATCGAATTGACGGCTCCTCACGACGAGCGTGCCGATGGCCATCGCCGCGTGGGCGGCGTGCCGCGGCCCCTCCTCCAGGCCGCCGAGGCCGAACACCGCGGTGACGGCGTCGGGACTGACGGCGTCGACCGTGCCCCCGAAGGCCTCGATCTTCTGCACCGCCTCGTGAAGCAGGCCGCGGCGCTGCGCCTCTGTCTCCTCGCCCGCGGTCGCCACGACGGCACGCAGGAAGGCGACACGCCGGCGCTCCCACCGAGTCGCCGGCGCCGGTGTCGGCGCGGTCGGCCGGGCAGCCGCCGCCGACAGCGCCTTGCGCAGACGATATCGGAACGCGTTCCGCGTGAGGCCGAGGCTCCGGGCCGCCCGCGTGACGTTTCCGTGGTCGGCGGCGAGCGCGTCGGTCAGATAGTTCGGCTCGACCGCCATTGCACCATCGATGCCGCGGCCGGCGACGCCCTCGCGATGCGGGCGGAGAGCGGCGGGCGGAGGCTGCGGTGCGGCAAGCGCCAGATCGGCCGCGGTCACCGCCGGCGACTCCGAGCGCAGGGCGACGCGCTCGATGACGTTGCCGAGCTCGCGGATATTGCCGGGCCATGAGTGCCCGCGCAACGCGGTCAGCGCGTCCGGGGTGAAGCGCTTCGGCTCCAGCGCATAGTCGGCGCACGCCCGGGCGAGCAGATGCCGGGCCAGGACCGCGGCGTCGTCGCCGCGCTCGCGCAACGGCGGCACGCGGATGGTGACGACGGCAAGGCGGAAGTAGAGATCCTCACGGAAACGGCGCTTGCGGACTGCCGCTTCGAGATCCTCGCTGGTCGCGGCGATGATCCAGACGTCGACCTGTTTGCTGACGGTCGCCCCGAGCGGGCGGACCTGCTGATCCTCCACGACCTTGAGCAGCTTGGCCTGGACGACGTCGGATAGGAGTCCGACCTCGTCGAGGAAGATGGTGCCGCGGTCGGCTGCGGTGAAGAGACCGGGCTTCGATTCCCGGGCATCGGTGAAGGCGCCGCGCTCGACTCCGAACATCCCGGACTCCATGAGCGTTTCCGGAATGGCCGGACACGCGACCTCCACGAACGGCCGTGCCGCCCGCGGGCCCTCGGCATGGAGCGTCCGGGCAATCAGGCTCTTGCCCGTTCCGGTTTCGCCCAGCAGGAGCACGGGAGGCGGGCGGCGGGCGCCCGCGTATCGGCGGACGAGCTGCTCCAGTTGTCGCCGCAGGGCGACGACGGACGGGCTCTCTCCGAGCAGCGCCGAGAAGCCAGCCGCCATGAGGCGGCTATCATACTCGGGTGGTTCAACCAGTGGTTGTCGTTTCAGCCAGTGGTTCAGCCACCTCCCACCCGGGCCGGCATCCCCGCCGGGACGTGGAGTTAGAGCAGGCCGTCGACAACCGAGACACGGCATCGCGCTTGCCACTACGCCGAGCGGGAATGGCCGTTCGCGGCCAGCGCTCCCGTGCAGCGTCCCTCACCCCGGAGGAAGACCGATGAGCTACCACCGTCCGCTCGTCCTGTGTCTGCTCGTGATGCTCTTCGCGATGGCGATCACGCTCCCCACCACGGCGAGCGCCGACGGGCGGAAGGTCGTGACCGTCCAGTGCGACAGGGGCGAGACGATCGGCGATGCACTCACGAAGCACGAGGGACCGTTGACGATCCAGGTCGTCGGCGTGTGCCAAGAGCACGTGGCCGTCGACCGCGACGACGTGAGCTTGATCGCGGGAGGCGTCGGCGCCGGCATCCACGGTCCGGACGCCAGCGCAAACACGGTCATGGTGACGGGCCACCGCTTCGTGCTCGACGGGCTGAGCGTGACGGGCGGGCGCAATGCGATCGTCGTCTCGGGCGGCAGCCGGGCTCAGCTGCAAAACTGCGGCGTCACGGCCGCCGGCGCGGGCATTGTCAGCGGCATCGGCATCCTGTTCTTCCAGGGCGCCAGCGGCACCGTCGACGCCTGCGAGGCGACCGGCAACCCCGTCGACGGGATGATGATCGACGGGGCGCTGGCCATCATCACGAACAGCCGGTTCGCGTCCAACGGGCGCAATGGCGTGTTCGTGTTCGGCGGCAGCACCGTCCGGATCGGCTTGACGAGCGCCTTCGCGCCGGCGCCGAACGTCATCAGCAATAACGGGGGCAACGGCATCCACATCACGCAGGGCTCGATGGCTCTGGTCTTCGGCAACACCATCTCTGGCAACGGGGCGAATCCGGCCAGCCCCGTGGGGCGCTTCGGGGTCATCCTGTTCCAGTCTCGTGCCGACCTGGTTGGCCGCAACACGATCACCGGCAACTTCGGCCCGGGCATCGCGCTGTTCGCATCCACGGCCTTCGTCGGCGATCCCGGCTTCGGGCTGCCCTTCGACAACCTCATTCGAGGCAACTCCACGGCCGCGCCCTCCCAGGGCGTGCTGGTCGGCACCGGGTCGACGATCACCCTGCGGAACGCCACGATCGATGCCAACAACGGCGCCGGCGTCGCGCTCAGCGAACGTTCCACGGCCGTCCTCGTCTCCGTCATGGTCACCGGCAACACCGCCAACGGCGTGCAGCTGATCCACGGCGGCGGGGCGATCTTCCGGCCGATCCTGCCGCTGTCTGTATTGACGGGCAATACCGGCTTCGACCTGAAGTGCCTGGACGGCGAGTCGAGCTTCGCGGGACCGATCGCGCCGGGCGCCGTCGTCGACTGCACGGGCTTTTAGCGACGCGACCTCGAACGGGTCAAGGGCAACTCGCGAAAACGGGCCGCCGCCGGACATCCGGCGGCGGCTCGTCTGTCTCGGCTGGCGAGGCTACTCGCCGCGAGGCTGCGTCAGGCTGGCGTGCTGGATCGGCTAAGGCTCGGCCGTCGCCCAGCCCACGGCCGCGCGCTCTCCAACTGCGCCGCAAGCCGGAACAGCATCCCTTCGTCCCCAAACCGCCCGGCAAACTGCGCCCCCAGCGGTAATCCGCCGGCGGACCACGCCAGGGGCACCGACATCGCGGGGTTCCCCGACGAATTGAACAGCGACGTGAACCCAATACTCGCGAACACCGCTGCGATGTAGGCGTTGGCGTCGGTTGTCATCATGTCCAGCACGCCCAACGGCTGGGGCGGCGCGCACATCGTCGGGGTCAGGATGATGTCGTAGCGTTGCATGAAGCGGGCGACCACGCGGCCAACGGCGTGAACCACGCGCATCGACGCGGCATAGTCCGTGGCGGAGAACGTGCGGGCGTCGGTGACGCGGTCCCACGTCATGCGCTCGACATCATCGGAAGCCAACGGCCGGCCCAGCGCGGCGGCTCGTGCCTCGAGACTAGCGGCCACGTTGGCCGCCACGATCACGCGGGTGGCCTGGCGCCAGCGCATCTCCTCGATCTTCGGGCTCGCTTCCTCCACGTCGTGGCCGAGGCTCACGCACAGCCGGGCGGCATCGCGGGCGGCCTCGGCGCACTCGGGATCGACGGGCCCGGAAATCCACGGCGTCACGTTCAGCGCGATCCGCAGGCGCCCGGGCTCGCGGCCCACCTCGTCCAGGAACGGCCGCGGCGGCGGCGGCGCCCAGTACGGATCGCCGACGTCGGGACCCGACGTCGCGTCCAGCAGCGCGGCGCTGTCGCGCACGCTGCGTGTCAGCGCATGACCGATCGACGCCCCGCCCCAGCCCTCGCCGGCGTCGGGGCCCATCGGATTGCGCGCGCGCGTGGGCTTGAGGCCGAAGAGGCCGCAGGCTGACGCAGGGATGCGGATCGAGCCGCCACCGTCGGTGCCATGGGCCATCGGCAGCATGCCGGAGGCGACGGCCGCGGCGGCGCCGCCGCTGGAGCCGCCGGCGCTGTGCGAGAGTTTCCACGGATTGCGCGTGGGGCCGAAGAGGCGGGGCTCGGTGGATGGGGCCAGGCCCATCTCGGGCGTGCTCGACTTGCCGGCAATGACGAGGCCGGCGCGGCGCAGGCGCGCGGTGATCTCGCTGTCGTGGTTGGCGACGTCATTGGCGAAGAGCGCGCTGCCATTCGCGGTGACGACACCGGTGTAGAGCACGCCGATGTCCTTCAGCAGATAGGGCACGCCGGTGAACGGGCCATCAGGGAGACCGCTGGCAATGGCCTTGCGCGCTTCGTCGTACATCTTGGTGATGACGGCGTTGACGGCGGGGTTGCGGGCCTCGATCCGCGCGATCGTCTCTTCGAGCACCTCAGCGGCAGTAACCTCGCGCTTGCGGACCAGCTCGGCCAGGCCGAGCCCGTCATAGCGCTCGTACTCCGCCAGCACGCTCAAGAGAACACTTCAGTGAATCGGCGGTAGCACTCCAGCGGATCGCCGAACTTCTGGTGCCCCGCCGTGTGGTGCGCGCACGCCAGCAGCAGCGTGTCGCGGTCGTGGGCGGTGCTCGACGCCCAGTCCTCGACCAAACCGAGGCCGATCTCCTGGTTGTGAGGGTCGTTGCCTTCCTTGACGGCGCACAGCGCCAGCGTGGAGGCGAGCGGCGCGCGGTTATAGCCCGCCTCGAGATATGCGCGCGTCCACGCCACGCTCTCGTCGGGCTTGAGCGCCACCTGCGCGGCATCCAAACGTGCGAGCAGCGCGTTCGCCGATAGCCCACTCGCCCCGCCCGGCGGACGTGTGTCGGCCTCGCCGTTGCCCGGCGTGTTGCGCGTCCAGTGCGAAGCCTGGTTGATGAACGAGCCGGCGACGTAGAGCAGCTTGAGCCGGTGCGGGTGCGCGAAGGTGTCGTAGAACCACTTGAGCGTGTTGGTGTACTCGAAGCCGTGGTGCGGCATCGAGAAGTTGGCCGGGCTGCCGACGGTCAGCATCACGCGCGCCGCTGCCACCTGGATCGTGTCGAGAATCTGGCACGGGTCCTTGCCGGCCAACAGCAGCGCGGTGATCTCGTGGATGTACGCGGGCTCGGGCGCATCGAGCAGCGCGCGCTGGAGGCGCTGCGCCTCGTCCGGCGTCAGCGGCAGCGTGTTGGCGAGCAGGCGGGCCTCGACCAGGCGCTTCGGCGAGGGCTCCATCGAGGACTTCACCTTGGCGTCATCCTCGGCGAGGTGCATCCAGCTCACCTGGCAGGCCATCTCGTAGACGGCGTGCCAGCGCGGGCCCACCGCCATGTCGAGCGCGCCCGCGTACAGGACGTCGTGGGCGTTGTCCCAGCCGACGGCGTCGCCGATCTCGATGGTGGCACGCGCGCGATGCGCCTTGTGGCCGGTCGTGTAGGAGCGGTTGTAGAGCATGCGGTCCTGCACGTCGATGAGCCCGGCGAAGGCCAGGTGTGCGAGCAGCTCGCGCCGGTGCTCGCGCTCGGCGAAGAGGCCGAGGAACACGCGGTAGGCCTCCAGCACTTCACCGCGCTGCACCAGGGTCAGCCAGTGGTTGAGGCGCTCCTCGAACGGGCCGGCGAGCGTGACCGGCTGCTGATCCGGCCAGTGGCGCTGGGGCGGCGCGATGGGCGCGTTCGGATCACGCTTCTGGCCGCGCCCGCCGTAGTGGCCGGGCATCTTGCCGAGGAGCTGGTTCCACGGATCGAGCCCGGTCGGCACGTACCAGATGGTCTGCGCCAGCGGCAGGTACTCGAGGGCGGCTGGCAGCAGCTTGGGCAGGCGCAGGCTCGTGCGCGCGCTCAGCAGGCAGTGGTCGTTGTTGACGAAGCGCACGAAGCCGTCGTCGATGCGCTGGTGGTACGGCACGTGCGTGTACGGCGCGTGGATACGGACCGTCTCGCGGACGATCTCGGCTCGCGGCCGGCCCGCCCGCACGAGGTCGTAGTAGACGGTGCTGGCCCCGATCTGGTCCCGCGCGAGGATCCGCTCTTCGAGCTTTCCGTAGAGGCCGCCGGCCTGGTCCATGGATCACTCCCTCGTGCTGCTTGAGGTCGCACGATGAGTCTGGCCACGAGAATTGTCAAGTGAGGTAAGCCCCGGGCGTCCTGACAGGCGCCCGCCGCCTCTTTCTCCTGCCGTTTTCGAGGCCGACTCATCTAGACTGAATCGCACTCCGAATGGCGGGGTGCGCCTGCAGTGATGGGGAGCGGCCACATGCGGTCTCAACGGCCAGGGGGTCTGCGTCGGGCGGCCGACGCGATCTTCGCGCTCGTGTCCCTGCTGCCGCTGCTGCTTTTCGTCTTCTTCGTATGGCAGTTCGGCCGGCTCCACGAGACCACGGCCCAGGTCGGCATCCTGCTGGCCGTGGTCATCGCCCTGCTCGGCTTCCACGTCTTCCGTCAGATGGTCGATCGCATCAGCGATCAGGTCGCGGACCTGGGCCGGGTGGCGCAGGGCCAGGCCCCGGAGAGCCTGTCGGCGCCGTCGGACCAGACCGCCATCGTCCCCGGCCTCGGCCGCGTCGCGGAGATCGGAGAGATCGCCGAGGCCTTCAGCGGCATGCTGCGCGAGCTGCGGACCTCGACCGGACGGCTCGAGGACCTGGTCTTCAAGCTCGGCACGCTCAACGACATGGTCGAGATGGCGGCCCGTATTCCCAAGATCGAGGACCTGCTCGCCCACGTGCTCGAGCGCACGATGCGGGCGGTCAGCGCCACCATCGGCTCGATCATGCTGCTCGATCGTGAGCGGCAGGTGCTTCGCGTCGCGGTGGGCCGCGGCCTCGTGGAGGATGACCCCGCGCGCCG
>Ga0137394_10004633_pt1 | contig 10435 bp, 8 predicted proteins | sample czobulk116metaG_FD_108278 | JGI IMG/M metagenome (GOLD analysis project Ga0137394, IMG submission 108278) | Vadose zone soil microbial communities from Angelo Coast Range Reserve, California, USA - czobulk1.16 metaG | ecosystem: Environmental > Terrestrial > Soil > Vadose zone | place: USA... | reverse complement strand
GCCCGGACGCGACCGCAGCATCCGCGACCTCGCCTACCACGTCTACCAGGTGCCGGATTCGTTCCTTCAGGCGGTCGAGGACGGCGTCGAGGACCTCACCTCGGTCTACAACGCGCCGCCGCCGCCCGATGTGAAGACGGGCGAAGACATCCGGGCCTACGGCCGCAGCGTCACCACGCGCGTGCAGCGCTGGTGGGCGCGCCTTCCGGACAAATCCTGCGGGGAGGACATCAAGACCTATTACGGCCTTCAGCCCCTTCACCACCTGCTCGAGCGCTGCACCTGGCACTCGGCGCAGCACGCCCGCCAGATCATCTCGGTGCTCGAGCACTTCGACATCCAGGCCGACGGGCCGCTGACCGCCCGGGACTATGCGGGCCTGCCGATGCCGGCGGGCCTCTGGGAGTGAAATGACCGACCAAGGAAGGAGACCATGCCGAACCCGATAGTGCACTTCGAGATTCCCGCCGACGACGTGGCGCGCGCCCAGACGTTCTATCAGAACGTGTTCGGCTGGAAGATCAAGCAAATGCCCATTCCCGCAGGAGGCCCCGAGTACTACGGGGTCACCACGCGCAAGGAAGGCGAAGCCGGCATCAACGGCGGCCTGATGAAGCGCAACATGCCCGGCCAGCCCTTCGCGAACTACGTGGCGGTGAAGTCGATCGACGACTTCCTCTCCAAGGTCACCGCGAACGGCGGCAGCGTGATCCTGCCGCGCCAGGAGATCGCGCCCGGCATGGGCTCCATCGCGGTGTTCAAGGACACCGAAGAGAACATGATGGGTCTCTATCAGCCTTCGAAGCAGGAAATGAAGAAAGCGCCGGCGAAGAAGGCGAAGAAAGCAAAGAAGGCGAAGAAGCGAACGCGTAGATAGGAAGAGGACGCGCAGCCAAATTCTGCGCGTTCTAACTCTCAAGTTTTAGTTGCCAGCGCGAGACACCCCACTCGCGCGCGCCGATTTCTCCCGATTCGTCGGAAGTTCCGTTGACGCGGCGCCCGCCTGTGTCAAGAATCTTCGGCAAAGCACAACAACCACGAACTAGAACAAACAAAGGGGGTGTCCGATGGGGGCTCATAGGTCGGCGATGGCACACGACCCGGACCGCACCGTAGTGGCCGGCGAGTTCGAACTTTCCGATCGTCACCTTCGCTGGCTCCACATCCTGGCGGGTCCGGCGCTCTTCTTTGTGTCGCTCGCGCTTCCATTTCTCGGCCCGATGAACGCGCGCGTCGGCTTCGGCATCCTGTTCTGGATGATCTACTGGTGGGTCACGGTGCCGGTCGACATCAAGGTGACCTGCCTGGTCCCGCTGCTGGTCGCGGCGGCCTACCCGTTCATGCCGCTCGACAAGGTGGTGGCCGCCTACGCCGACAAGGAGATGCTCCTCATCATCGGCATGTCGATGATGACCGCGGCCTGGGCGCGCTGGGGGTTCGCCCGGCGCATCGGGCTGCACTTCCTGAGCCTCGTGGGCAGCAACGTCCAGACGCAGACCGTGGCCTGGTTCTGGCTCTGCGGCGTGGTGAGCTTCGTCGTCGCCAACACGCCGGTCGGCGCCATCTTCGCGCCCGTGGCGGTAGCGGCGCTCCTCTACGCCGGATACCAGAGCTTCGAGCAGCGCTACAAGAGCGCGGCGGCCTCCAACATCCTGATCGCGGTGAGCTGGGGCGCCGCGGTCGGCGGCATGACCACGCCGCTCGGCGGCGGCCAGGCGGTGGTGACGCTCGCCTTCTTCGAGAAGTACATCCAGCACGAGGTGTACTTCATCGACTGGACGATGCGCATGCTGCCGCTGTCGCTCCTCGTGATGACCGCGATGTCGATCATGATGTACTACTTCATGCGCCCGGAGATCACCGAGTTCAAAGGCAGCAAGGACTACTACCGCAGGGAGCTCGCGCAGATGGGCCCCATGAGCTACGAGGAGAAGGTCATCTCGCTCGGCTTTCTGCTCGTAGTCGGCCTGGCGCTGCTGAAGCCCCTCTATGCGCAGTACGTGAAGGGCCCCAATTTCGCGTGGCTCAATTTCTCGCCGCTCTTCTTCATCGTCGCGTCGCTGCTGTTCTTCTGGCCGGCGCGGTCGAAAAAGGGCGAGAACATCATCTCCATTCCCACGCTGGTGCAGCACTTCCCGATCACCATCCTTTTCATCTGGCCGGCCTCGGTGGCGCTCGGCACCATCCTGAACGACACCGGCGTGAGCGCGGTGTTCGCCCAGTGGCTGCAGCCCTTCATCGCGGCGGGCGACGTGGCCGCCATCAGCGCGGTCACCATCGGCTCCAACGGGCTTTCCCAGGTGACCTCCGACACCGCGACCGCCGGCGTGATGATGCCGCTCGTCATCAAGGCGTTCTCGCACTGGAACGGCCTCGAGTACGGCGCGGTCGCGTTCATCTGGATCGCCGGGGCGTCGCTCAGCTTCAGCTACGCCACCGCCTCCGCCACCGGCGCGCAGGGCATCGTCGCGGGGTACGGCGCTAACCTCCAGCGCATGTTCGTCTACGGCATCATCGGCGGGGTGATCTCGATCGTGATCACCATTGCCTACTTCTGGCTCACGGTGGCGGTGCTGAAGCTCGACTTCTACATCCTGCCGCCGAGCACGGGATGAGAAATTATCTCGCCATCCGGTTCGTGAATCGGGCGTGAAGAACTACTTATGGGATTTGCGTTCGACCCGCCAGTATGGTGACCAGAGCCGTTTTTGTAACTGTTGCAAACGTACCAGGGCAAACCGGACGAAAGTCCGGGACGCAAAGCCACGGGCCTAAAGCGACCACGCCAAGGCAGCCGGGCTGCACGGAGGGAAACCCACTGCAGTGGGCCGTGTTGGTTTGCGTCCGGGCCGGCTTGCCGCCCATGACAAAGGGGAGAGAATGAGCTTCACCCTCCGACGCAACCTGGCCCTCCGGCTGCTGCTGCTGCTGCTCGCACCAGCCATCGCAGCCTGTGCCACGGCGTTCGCCCAGGCCCAGCCCGCAACGCCCACGAGCTTCGTGTTCGCGATCAACGAGGGCGGCTCGGGAAACGCCGACGCCGCCGACATTCTGTTCCGCTACCAGGAATTCGGCGAAGTGGCCGAGAAAGCGCTGCGCACCAAGGTCAGCATCGTCAACGCGCGCGGCCGCGACCGGCTGAAGGAAAACCTGAAGAGCCACGCGTACGCGCTGCTCCTCGCGCGGCCGAACGACGTCCCCGCCGAGGCGGTGCGCGACTTCGGCTACCAGCCGGTCGTGTCGGCCAAGGAGCCCTACCAGACGCTGTTCATCGTGGTGAAGAATTCGCCCATCAAGACCATCGCCGACATCAAGGGCAGGACCATCCTGACGCCAGACCAGTACTCGAACATGTGGCGAGCCGCGAACGCGATGCTGCGCGACAACAAGATCGACATGGGCAAGGAAAGCGTGCGTTCGATGCGCGACCAGGCGGCGATCGGCTGGTCGCTCGAGAACGGCTTCTTCGACGTCGGCGTGGTCAACTCCGCCTCCGGGGTCGGCCGCAGCTGGGAAAAGAACGGCGGCCGCGTGATCGCGCGAAGCCGCGACCAGATCAACATGCCGCTCATTGCCTCGCCTAAGGTATCCGCCGCGCAGGTGGAGCGGCTGCGCGCCGCGATCATTGCCCTCGACTCCACGGAGAGCGGCCAGGCGATCCTGAAGAAGATCGGCATGCCCGCCGGCTTCAGGGAGAGCCCGCGCCAGGCCTACCTCGACTTCCTCGCCTGGCTGGGCGACCTGGACGTGAAGCAGCCCTGATCGACGCGCGCTCGACGACAGAACGATGTCCATCACGCTGAGGGAACGGCCCGTCTTCATGATCGGGGCGGAGCGTTCCGGCACGACCCTGGTCATGGCGATGCTCGGCTGCCATCCGCGCATCGCGGTGCCGGAGGTGGTGTGGTACTACCCGCGCTTCAGGCCTTACCTCTACACGTACGGCGATCTCTCCAGGGACGCCAACTTCCGCGCCCTCGCGGAGGAAATGGTGTTCGGGCTGAAGACTGCGTTTTGGGGAATGAAGGTCAACCCGCGCACCATCCTCGACGAGATCCTGGCCGAGCTCAAGGAGCGCAGCTTCGCCGGCATCTACTGCGCGATGCACGAGCGCTACGCGCGCAGCGCGGGCAGCAAGCCGCGCTGGGGCGAGAAGACTCCGCACAACCTCTTTTTCGTGAAGGAGATCCTCGAGGACTTCCCCAACGCGCAGTTCATCTTCATCACGCGCGATGGCCGCGACGCCAGCGCCGACTACATCGAGTCCGCCTTCGGCCCGACCAACGTCTTCTGCGCCGCCGAAAGCTGGGCGCTGTGCCAGAACGCGGTGCGCCCCTGGCGCAAGCAGCTCGCGACCGACCAATGGATGGACCTGTGCTACGAGGACCTGGTCAAGGACCCGGTCGGGGTGCTGAAAGACGTGTGCGCTTTCCTGGGCGAGAAGTTCGCCCCCGAGATGCTCGAGTTCCACAAGACCGAACTGGCGAAAAACCGGGGCGCCACCAAGGACCACAAGCCGCTCGGCCACGAGGCGAGCGACCGCTACATCGGGATCTACAAGCGCCAGCTCAGCCTGCGCGACCAGGAGATCTTCGCCGCAGTGGCGGGCAAGGAGCTCGAGGAAGCCGGCTACAAGCTCGACGTGCGGCCCGCGACCATCACCGGGGAGCAGGCGGCGCTCTGGCGCGAGCTCGACGGCCGCACGCGCGCCGCCACCCTGGACGCCCCCGAAGGCCACATCGTGTACGAGAGCTACAACGACTGGCTGGTCGACCAGCGCGAGGAGCGCAAGCGCCGCGGCCTCTGGACCGAGGCGGACGTGCCGAAGAGCCAGTTCCCCATCGGCCACCCCCACGAGGAGATGATCATGGGGCAGCGCGCGTGGCGCTACTGGAAGGAGTATCTGTGCGTGAAGCGCCGCTACGCCGGCAGGTCGGCGCTCTAGGTTTTACCTTCCCGAATAGTCCGTGCAAGAAACTGTAAGCGCCCTTCGCAGGCAAAGCCGTGGCGGACCCCGGCTCCGCACAAATTTCGATAAGAAGACACAAGAAGACACTAACCAAGGCTTACCCCCGACAACGCCGGCAGCCTGTACTCTGGCGTCGTGATTTTGATGGCTGATTCAAACGGATCGGCCCGCAAACGAAACTCGGGAGGGATCATGAGCAAGTCCGGAAAATGCTTCGCAGCGCTCGGCGCCGTCATCGTGCTCGGCTTCAGCTCCACCGCCGGCTCGGATACCGGCAGGGACCTGATCGAGAAAGCGGCGCCGTCGAGCTCGGCACGCGACCATCGCGCCGCCAGCGCCACCGCGCTGCGCGTCGCCTCGGCCCGCAGCCAGGTGGGCGAGACCGCCGACGCGTGCGCGGCGCTGTCCCAGTCCCTCGAGTCCTATCGCAAGGCCCTTGCGCAGGAAACCGGCGACAACGAGCCTGCCGCGTCGAGCATCAACGACGACAGCGACGGCATGGCCGACGTGCGCGCCCGGTTCGGCTGCAAGCGCTAGTCACCCAATCCCGTTAGCGGTCCTTTGGCCCGGCGCAAGCCGGGCTTTTTATTTCCTTATAGCAATTTGGTATTTGGGCGCGGCCCCCTGCGGGGGAAGAATGCTTTCCGCCATGGCGAACGGAATAGCGGAAACGGCACCTGCGGCGAGTAGCCCCGCCCCGGCGGGCACGTGGCGCACCGAGGATTGGATCGCGGTGTACCTCGGGTTCTTCGTGATCCTGGCGACCCTGGTCCTCTTCAGCGCCAAGCTGATCGATCTCGGGCAGGTCGCCCCCTCGTTCCGCTGGACCACCGACGCGCAGATCGCCTCGCGGGCGCCGGACTGGAATGCCGCCCTGGAGGGCGTTCCCGCAGCGGCGCCGCTGCGCCAGGCGTTGCTCGGCAATGACCGCAAGGCCATCGAAGCGGCCGCGGCGCAGCTCGCGAAGGCCGCGGGCCGCAATACCGTGGCCGGGACGCTCGCGTCCGAGATCCGCGGCCATGCCGCGGCGACGCCGTCGAAGGTCTTCGCGTGGCCCAATCTCGCGAAAGCGCTGTGGATCGCGCTCGCCTGGGGTGCGATCGCCGCCGTCGGCGTGCTCTTGATCGGCGGAAAGGCCGGAGCGTTCCTGGCCGGATTCCCCGCGGTGTTCGCGCTGGCGTGGCTCGCGCGCGTGCTCGCCGGCAACGGCCTGTTCATCGACTACGGCGTCGAGTACGTGATCTTCGCGCTGCTGACGGGCCTGCTCGTGAGCAACACCATCGGCGTTCCCGGCTGGCTCAAGCCCGCGGTGCAGACCGAGTTCTACATCAAGACCGGCCTCGTCATCCTGGGTGCGGGTCTGCTGTTCATGGAAGTGCTCCAGGCGGGCGCGCTCGGCATCGTGCAGGCGGTGCTCGTGGTGACGGTGATCTGGTACGTATGCTTCTGGCTCGCGCGCAAGCTTCGCGTCGACGACGATTTCGCCGCCATGCTGTCCTCGTCGGTCGCGATCTGCGGCGTGTCGGCCGCGATCGCCACCTGCGGCGCGATCCAGGGCGACAAGAAGAAGCTCTCCTACGTCACCTCGCTCGTGCTGATCGTGGCCGTCCCGATGATGATCGTGATGCCCTGGCTCGCCAAGAAGTTCCAGATGCCCGACCTCGTCGCCGGCGCCTGGCTCGGCGGCACCCTCGACACGAGCGCCTCGGTGGTCGCGGCCGGCGCCCTCATCAGCGACGCGGCCATGAAAACCGGCATCATCGTCAAGTTCTCGCAGAACGCGCTGATCGGCGTCGCCGCCTTCATCCTCGTGGTGTGGTGGGCCTACAAGGCCGGCGCGAAAAGCGGGACCAAGACCGACGCCGGCATCATCTGGGAGCGCTTTCCGAAGTTCGTGCTCGGCTTCCTCGCCGCCTCGGTCCTGTTCTCGTTCTTCCTGCCGGCCGAAGCGGTGAACGGCACGCGCAGCGCGCTCACCGAGTTCCGCACCTGGTGGTTCGCGCTCGCCTTCGTGTCGATCGGCCTCGAGACGCGCTTCGTCGACCTCGCCACCATGGAGGGCGGCCGCCCCGCGCTCGCCTTCATCGCCGCGCAGCTCGTGAACGTGGTGTGGACGCTGCTCCTCGCCTACCTCCTCTTCGGCGGAATCCTCTTCCCATTGCCCAGCATTAGCTAGCTGGTCCTAGGCCTCCCTGCGGAGTAGGATGGCCGCAAAGAACCGAGGAGGCCCCGATGGCGAAGTACACCCTGAAGGTCAACGGCCGTAGTCGCACGGTCGACGTCGAAGCCGATACGCCACTGCTCTATGTGCTGCGCGAGAACCTCGCGCTGAAAGGCCCGCGCTTCGGCTGCGGCCTGGGCCAGTGCGGCGCGTGCACCGTGCACCTGGACGGCCAGGCGGTGCGCTCGTGCCTGCTTCCGATCGGCGAGCTCAAGGGTGCGGTCACCACGCTCGAGGGCCTGGGTACGAGCGCGAAGCCCTCGAAGGTGCAACGTGCGTTCATCGACGAGCAGGCCGCGCAGTGCGGCTACTGCATCAACGGCATGATCATGGCGGCCGCGGCGCTGCTGGCGACGAACAAGTTCCCGAGCGAACCCGAGATCCGCGAGGCGCTCGCGGGCAACCTGTGCCGCTGCGGCACCCATCAACGGATCATCGCCGCGATCAAGCGCGCGGCGGTGGCGTGAAGGAAGGCCGCCATGACAAATATCGATCGGCGTGAATTCCTCAAGGCGGGCGGAGCGCTCGTCGTCGGCTTTTCCATGCTCGGCTCGGCCGGCGCCCAGACGCTGCGCGCGCCGAAGTCGGTCGCCAAGGAAGCGGTCGACTCCTGGCTGACCATCAGCCCGGAAAACCGGGTCACCGTGTTCTGCGGCAAGGTCGACCTCGGCACCGGCAGCCGCACCGCGCTGGCGCAGCTCGCGGCCGAGGAGCTCGACGTCGCCTTCGAGCGGGTCGAGATGGTGATGGGCGACACCGCGACCACGCCCGACCAGTGGCTCACCGCGGCAAATCTGACGATTTTCCAGGGCGGCTCCGAGCTGCGGCGCGCGGCCGCGAGCGCCCGGCGCGCGCTGCTGGAGCGCGCCGCGCAGCGGCTCTCGGTATCGATGGACGAGCTGGTCGTGGACGACGGCGTGGTGCGCGTGAAGTCCAATCCCGCGCAGGCGTTGCGCTACGGCGAGCTGATCGGCGACGGACTCAACGTCGAGGTCGATCCGAAGATCGCGCTCAAGAAGAGCTCCGAATACCGCCTGATCGGGAAATCGATCCGGCGGGTCGACATTCCCGGCAAGGTCACCGGCGAGTTCACCTACATCCACGACCTGCGCGTGCCCGGGATGCTGCATGCGCGCGTCATCCGCTCCGACCTCAACGAGGCACGCATCGAAGAGGTCGACCTCTCCGAGGCACGCAAGGTGCACGGCTACGTGCAGACCGTGCGCAAGAAAGACTTCCTCGCGGTGGTCGCGCGCAGCGAATGGGCCGCGATCAAGGCGGCGCGGGCGGTGCGCGTGTACTGGCGACCCGGCACCCCGCTCCCCGACCAGGCGAGCATGTTCGACTACTGGCGCAGGCTCCCGGTGGCGAAGGAGGAGATCACCCAGACGGCGGGCAACGCGCAGAGCGCGCTCGAGACGAGCGCGCGGCGCGTCAAGGCGCGTTACGACTTCGCGGTGCAGACGCACGCCACGATTGGCCCGTCGTGCGCGGTAGCCGACTTCAAGGACGGCAAGCTCACGGTGTGGACTTCGTCTCAGGCCACGCATTCCATGCAGCACGAGCTTGCTGCGATCACCGGCCTGCCCCGGGAAGCGATCCGCCTGGTATTCGTGGAAGGTGCGGGCTGCTACGGCCGCAACGGCACCGAGGATGCCGCCGCCGACGCGGCGCTGATCACGCAGGCGATCGGCAAGCCCGTGCGCGTGCAATGGTCGCGCGCCGACGAGACCGCGCGCTCGCCGAAGAGCCCGCCGCGCAGCATGGACCTCGAGGCCGGGCTCGACCCGCAGGGCAACGTGCTGGCGTGGAACGCCGACTTCTACATCGCGCTCAACCATATCGTGGCGTTCAAGCCGCTCGATTTCCCGCTGCTCGCGGCGACGGAGTCCGGCGTGCCGCGGCCGGGCAACTGGGTCGGGTTCCTGTTCCAGAATTCGGGCCAGCCCTACCAGTTCCCGAACATCCGCGTGAACACCAAGCACATCAGCCAGACCTTCTTCCGCTCCTCGCACCTGCGCAGCCCCGGCAGGATCGAAAACAGCTTCGCCAACGAGTCGTTCATGGACGAGCTCGCGGCGGTGGCCAAGGCCGATGCGGCGGAGTTCCGCCTGCGCTACCTCAAGGACGAGCGCGCCATCGACGTGCTCCAGGCGGCGATGAAGCTCGCGGGCTGGCAGGCGCGGCCCGGGCCGAACCCCAACGCCGGAAGCGGCGACGTCGTCACCGGCCGCGGCATTTCGTATCTGCGCTACAACAACGCGATCACGTACGTGGCCGCGGTGGCCGAAGTGGAGGTCGACAAGCGCTCGGGCGCAATCCGGGTGACGCGGGTATGCGCGAGCCACGACTGCGGCGAGATGGTGAACCCCGACGGCGTGGCGAACCAGGTCCAGGGCGGCGTGCTGCAGACCGTGAGCCGCACGCTCAAGGAGAGCGTGCGCTGGACCGGCGACCGGGTGACGAGCGTCGACTGGGCCACCTACCCCATCATGACCATGACCGAAGCGCCCAAGGTGGAGGTCGCGCTGATCGACCGCCCGGGAACGACGGCCTGGGGCGCCGGCGAGCCGATGGCCTGCGCCATTCCGGCGGCGATCGGCAACGCGGTGTTCGACGCGACCGGCGCGCGGCTGCGCTCGGTGCCGTTCACACCGGACAAGGTGAAGGCCGCGCTGACGGCGAAGACCTGACTTTTCACTTCGCTGCGGGATAATGGACGGCATGATGAAAGCCATTGCCGCCTTTGCAGTCGCCCTGTGCCTCCTCAATCCTGCCCGAGCGCAAGATGCGACTGCGAGTTTTCCTTCCAAGCCGGTCCGCATCTTCGGCCAGGGCATGGGCAGCACGGCCGATTATCTTTCGCGCTACCTCGCGCAGCGCCTGCAGGAGCGCTGGGGCCAGCCGGTGATCGTCGACAGCCGCTCGGGCGCGGGAGGCACCATTCCCGCGGACGCGGTGGCCAAGTCCGCGCCCGACGGCTACAACCTGGTGATGGGGCACGCGGGTCCGTTCGTGAGCGCGGTGTCGCTCTACGCCAAGACCCTGCCCTACGATCCGCTCAAGGACTTCGCGCCGATCTCGATGGTCGCGACCGGGGTCACGGTGCTGGTGGTGCATCCGTCGCTGCCGGTTTCGAGCGCGACGGAGTTCATCGCCTACGTGAAGCAGAAGGGCGAAATCCCCTACGCTTCTGCCGGCAACGGCACGATCAGCCATCTGACCGGTGAGCTGCTGAAGAAGGT
>Ga0137394_10004632_pt1 | contig 10436 bp, 9 predicted proteins | sample czobulk116metaG_FD_108278 | JGI IMG/M metagenome (GOLD analysis project Ga0137394, IMG submission 108278) | Vadose zone soil microbial communities from Angelo Coast Range Reserve, California, USA - czobulk1.16 metaG | ecosystem: Environmental > Terrestrial > Soil > Vadose zone | place: USA... | reverse complement strand
GTGTTCGGATGCCGGGGTGGCGTTCCTCGTGAGCGAATCGCGCGAAGTGATGAATGTACGGCAGGCGTCGCAATATCTGGGCATCTCCCCGGATACCCTGTACCGTTACATCACCGAAGGCGAAATTCCCGCGTTTAAACTCGGCAACCGTTGGAAACTGCGTAAAACGATCCTGGACCGCTGGATGGAACGCAAGATGAGCCAGGCGACCGCGAGGCGCCGGTAGTCTGGCGCGGGGAACAGGGAAAGAGGCCGCGACATGTTGGGAATGGGAAAAAAGAGCCGGCAACTGGTGGGACTGGACATCGGGTCCAGTTCGATCAAGGCCGTGGAATTGAAAGCGACGAAAGCAGGCTATGAACTCGTGAGCTTCGGAATGGAAGCGCTGGCGCCGGACACGGTGGTAGACGGCGCCATCATGGACGCGCCGCAGGTTGCGAATGCCATCAGCAAGATATTCGACGCGCAGCGGATCAAGACAAAGAACGTGGCGACATCGGTTTCCGGGCACTCGGTGATCGTCAAGCGCGTGCCGCTACCGTTGATGACCGAAGACGAACTTTACGACCGCATTCCTTCAGAAGCCAGCCAGCACATTCCTTTCGACATCGCGGACGTGAACCTGAGCTATCAACTGCTGGAGTCGATGGACTCGCAGATGGACGTTCTGCTGGTGGCGGTCAAGAAAGACAAGATTCTGAATCACACCAACGTATTGGCGCAAGCGGGCAAGACGCCAGTGGTGGTGGACATCGACGCCTTCGGTTTGCAGAACTGCTTCGAAGTCAATTACGAGCCGGACGCGGGGCAGACGGTGGCGCTGTTGAACATTGGCGCGAGCGTCATGAACATTAATATCGTGCGCGGGGGCGTGCCGTTGTTCACGCGCGACGTGAGCGTGGGCGGCAACCAGTATACCGACGCGTTGCAGAAGGAACTGGACCTCAGCTTTGAAGATGCGGAGCGCTTGAAGAGGGGCGATTCGCTGCCGAGCGTCACCGACGAACAGAAGCAACAGATCCTGCGCAGCGTGTCCGACATTCTGACGCTGGAAATTCAAAAGACCTTTGACTTCTTCCGGGCAACCGCGAGCGGCGAAAATATTCAGCGAATCGTAGTGGCGGGCGGCACGGCGCGTGTTCCGGGCCTGGTGGACTTGCTGCGAGAAGAATTCGCCATGCCGGTGGAAGAATTGAATCCCTTCCGCAGGGTGCTGATCGATCCCGGCAAGCACAGTGATGACCAGATTCGCGAAATGGCGCCGCGGCTGGCCATTGCCGTAGGTCTGGCGCTGAGGAGCTTCGACTAGTCATGATCCGCATAAACCTTCTTGGACAAATTCGACCGAAGGCCGCACGGCGTCCGGTAGACACGGGAGCAGCGCTGCCGGTGGTATTCATCGGGGCGGGACTGGTTCTCGGCGCCGTGGTTCTCGGATTTTTCTATTACACCTGGCAGAACCAGCTCAACAAGGAAAATGCGGAAATCAAGAGGCTGCAGGCGCAAAAGACGGATCTGGAGCAGACCAAGCTGCAAGTCGAGTCGTTCGAAAAGCAAAAGGTGGTCTTGCAGCAGAGGGTTTCGACGATCGAGCAGTTGCAGCGCGACCGCACCGGCGGGCAGGAACTGCTCGAAATGGTCGCCAACACGGTATCGCGGACCGAAAATCTTTGGCTCACCGAAATGGTCCGCAAGGGCAACACGCTTTCGATGGAAGGCTCTTCCGCGTCGATCAACGCGGTGGCAAATTTTATCACCGCGCTGAAGCGCTCCGGGTATTTCCAGAAGGTCGAAATAAAGGAATCGAAACAAGACGATAAGAACATGGCAGTGCAGTCCTTCATTTTCCAGATTTCCGCTGAAATCACTCCGCCCCCCGCAGTGCAGACACGGCCGGCCAACACGCCGGCTCCCGCTGCGGCTGCGAAGGCGCCGGCGAAGAAAGGATAAGGGGGCGCCATGGCCAATCCATTTCGAGACATGTCCGTGATCATGCAGGCCCTGGTGGCTGCGGCAGTTGCTGTTGTGCTGGTTCTGGTGGGCGTTTACGTGCCGGGTTCTCCGATCGCTCGAGAACGGGACGAGGTGGACAGCGCCGTCCAGAAGCGCACCAAGCTAAACCAGGAAGTCACGCAACTCCAGGTCTACAAGCAGCGCTACGGAGAATTGAAACAGCAGATGGATGCGCTGTCGAAGCAACTCGACACGCTGAAGACCATCGTGCCCGAAGAAAAAGAGACCGACGAGTTTATCCGGCTGTTGCAGGGAGCGGCCAGCGCATCCAGCGTGCAGATCCGACGTTTGACGGCGCAGGCCATCGTTCCCAAGGAGTACCACTACGAAATGCCGTTCGAGGTGCAGGCCGACGGCCCGTACTTCAATCTCCTGGATTTCTTCGGGAGGCTGGGCCGTTTGTCGCGAATCATCAATGTGGGCGACCTGACATTTGACGATCCGGATAGGCCGAAGGGCACGAAGTACCCGACGCGGCCCGGAACGACGGTTTCTGGAATTTTCACGGCAACGACCTTCTTCACCAAGCCCGCCGATACGGGTGCGGCTCCGTTAACCGGAGCTAGGTCTCAAGCCGGCGCGGCGGGGAAACCCTGAGCGGGAATGAGCGAACTATGCGTTCAGCGATAACTCTCGGACTAGGGATTTTGATCGCGGCAGCGGCGCCCGGATTGCAGGCGCAGGTGAACCCGTCAACGCCCAACAGTGTGAAGTCCGCACTGAAGGACGCGGGCAAGCCCGCGCAGCAAGCAGCCAAGCCCGCACCACCGGCTGCGACCAAGCCCAGACCACAAGCGGCCAAGCCGGCAGCACCAGCTGCGACCAAGCCCGCACCACAAGCGGCCAAGCCCGCAGCACCACAAGCTGCTAAACCGGCCGGCAGACCCGCAGGAAAGCCTGCGGCAAAGCCTGCCGCGAAGCCTGCCGCGAAGGCATCAGCCAAATCGCCTGCGAAACCGGCTGTCAAAGCGGTCGAAAAGCGTGCGACTCCGGGCTCCGCGCCGGCGGCCGCGGAAAGCGAAGTGAAACTGGCTCGCCGTGATCCCTTTGAATCCCTGATGGGCCGGCAGTTGAACAAAGCTCCGGGGGTTCTACCCCCGGGCAAACTCGGTTTGCAGGTCAGTACGCTACGTCTTGACGGCATCGTGCGTGCGCCGAATGGGATGATCGCGGTGGTTTCGAATCCGCAAGCGCGCACGTATTTCTTGCGCGAAGGCGACCGGTTGTATGACGGCAGCGTGGAAAAGATTTCGATGGATGGCGTTTCCTTCCATGAAGAAGGAAAAGATGCTTTCGGAAAGCCCGTCGAACGCCAGGTGAACAAACGAATTTACTCCAGTCCAGGAGAACAGCAATGAAGACGAATTGGCCGGCCCTTCGGCATGGCTACCTGATCCTTGCAAGCATGGCACTGGCGAACAGCCCTGTGCTTGCGCAGTCGCCCGCTGGCGCGACGGTGACCGCAGCGGTCATCTCCAGCGTTGCCATAACCCAAGCGTCGGAACGGGCGGCGGTGCGCGTGGAAGGCGAGGGGCGTCTCGACGTTCACGCCGGCCGCATGCAGAATCCGGATCGCCTGGTACTGGATTTTGCTGGAGCGCGGCTAGCGGTGCAGAAGACGGTCATCCCCGGGATATCCGCCCCCGTGCGCGGAGTGCGCGTTGGACAGTACCGGCCGGATGTCGCGCGCGTGGTTATAGATCTTACGGCGGCGACCCCTTACCATGTTTCACGTGACGGCGAGGCTGTGGTCATCTACTTCGAGACTCCGTCAACGACTCCCGTGGAGTCGGTGCCAAGCGCGACGATTTTGACATCGCGAGAGAATGAGAAGACGCGGCCGGGATTCCATTACGGCACAGCATCGCCCCGCCTGGTTGCGGGCCACGTGGTGAAGGATTTGAAGATTTCAGCTCCTCGCTTTGCTTTGCCAGGCGAACTGACCCAGCCCTCAATCATACTGGCATCGTTCAGCGAGAAGAAGGGACCTGTTCGTCCGGATTCCACGACACAACAGGCGGCTCAGCAAGCAGTACAACAGGCAAACACGGCGGCCACGACGATGGCGACATCGTCGCAGGCGCAGGCAGCAGCGGCTCCGTCTCCGGCAGCGGGAAAATATACCGGTGAGCCGATCTCCGTAAATCTAAAGGACGTTGACCTCAAGGACTTCTTCCGCCTGATTCACGAAATCAGCGGACTGAACGTCGTGCTGGATCCCGCGGTCAAGGGGAGCCTAACCATCGTTTTGGACGAAGTGCCTTGGGATCAGGCGCTCGACATCGTGTTGCAGAACAACAGCCTCGACAAGCAACTCAACGGCAACGTTCTGCGCATCGCGACGCGCGCAACTCTTAAGAACGAGGCCGAAACACAGCGCGATCTGGAAAAGGCGCAAGCCGAAGCGATTGCTCCGGTAACCGTGACCCGCGTCCTCAGTTACGCCAAGGCGGCTTCGATGGCGCAGACGCTGAAGAAGTTCCTGAGCTCGCGCGGCGATATTCTGTTCGACGATCGTTCGAACCAGATCATCATTCGCGACATTCCGTCGATCATTCCGATCATCGATAACCTGATTCGCCAGCTGGACCGCAAGTCGCAGCAAGTAGAAATCGAAGCGCGCGTGGTTTCCGCGTCGCGTTCCTTTGCACTGGATATTGGCACGCAGTTAGGCTTCGCTGGAAGGACCACGAGCGGCCGGTCCATCATAGGTGGAGATTCAGCAGTCGGCACCAGCAGCGTCACGAGTACCCCGCCACCCTTTTTTACCTCCGCGGGGACCAGCAGTCTGCCGTTGAACACCAACCTCGGAGCTGTTGCTCCCACGAGCGGACTGTTCCTTGGCCACCGTTCACCTAACTTTGCTGTCGACTTCTTCATTACGGCAGCAGAAGCCAAGGGCGTAGGTAAGCTTCTTTCAAAGCCCAAGGTCATCACGCAGAACAACGAGAAGGCAACGGTCAAGCAGGGTACTAAGATTCCGATTCAGACGACGATCAATAACACGATCTCGGTGCAGTTCATTGACGCCGTGCTGAAACTGGAAGTCACCCCGCAAATCACGGCCGAAGGCACGGTGTTCATGGACGTGCTGGTGGAGAATACGCAGATCGATAACGGTATTCCCCGCGTTTCGGGAATTCCTGCTCTGAATACCCAGTCGGCGGAAACCAAGGTGACCGTGGCCGATGGCGGTACCGTCGTAATTGGCGGCGTCATCATCTCCTCTCAGCGCACGGATATCCAACAGGTTCCGCTCGTGGGCAGCTTGCCGCTGATCGGGCATCTTTTCAAGCGGACCAGCGTTACAACCACGTCGCAGGAACTGATGTTCTTCCTGACTCCGCGGATTATCCCGGGGTAGGTCAGGAACTACGCTTTCAACTGAGGGCTGAAACGAGGAGACAATGGTCTCCTCGTTTCATTTATGAAGACACTATTGCATCGACGCCGCCATAGCCTGATCTCAAAACTCTCTGAGAGGAAAATCGACGCGCTGCTAGTAACCAGACCGGCCAACTGGTATTACTTGGCCGGATTCTCGGGGGAGTCCGGAGCCCTGGTCGTCTCACAGAAGGGCACTAGCCTGATTACGGACGGCCGATTCATGGTCCAGGGCCGTGCAGAGATGTCCGGAATTCGCATCCTCCAGCAGAAAGGCTCCCTGTTTGAATCCGTCGGCCAGTTCTTGAAGAATTCGAGATTCCGCCGGGTGGGATTCGACCCCTCCCAGGTTATGGTCGGGCAACTGCAAAGTCTTCGCAAAGCGGCTGGGGCGAGGGTACGCTGGATCCCGGCCGTGGACAGGGTGGAGGGCCTCCGGATGTCCAAGGATGCGGCAGAGCTCGCCCAAATGCGACGGGCCGCCATCCTGGCGAGTGAGGTGGTGCAACAGGCAATCGGTCTGCTGAAACCCGGGATTCGAGAACTCGACGTGGGAGCCGAGATCGAGTATCAGATGAGGACGAAAGGCGCGTCAGGACCGGCATTTGAAACGATCGTCGCATTTGGAGAGAGAGCCGCCCTGCCGCATGCGCGCCCCACCGCCAAACGACTGAGGAAAAATGAGTTGGTCGTGCTGGACCTGGGTGTTATACTCGGCCACTATTGCAGCGACATCACCCGCACAGTGTACGTGGGGCGGGCCCCAAAACGCATTCGGACCTGGTATCAGGCGGTTTTGGAAGCTCAGACGGCAGCGATCGCGGCGGCAAAGAGCGGAGCGGCCTGCGGAGACGTCGATTGGGCGGCGAGGCAAGTCCTGGCAGCGTACCACCTCGACCATCTCTTCGTTCACAGCACGGGCCACGGGCTTGGACTCGAAGTGCACGAGGATCCCAGGGTGGCGCGGGGGCAGAAGTGGCGCCTAGAGCCGGGAAACGTAATCACAATTGAACCCGGCGTGTATTTGGCAGGCATCGGGGGGATTCGGATTGAAGATGATGTCGCCATTCACGCCGACCGAACGGAAGTACTGACCCGCGCACCGCGGGATCTCATTGAGATTTAGAGCAGGCATGAAACGCAAAAAGCCCAGCAAATCCAGTCCGTCGTTTGCCAATCCGGAAATTCAGCAGATCGAACAGCTCCTTCAGTTCATGACGGAGCACAATCTAGAGGAGTTTGAATACTCGAGCGGCGATCTTCGGATACGTCTGCGCAAGCCCTCATCCGGGGTGGTGGTTTCCGTTCCAAGGATGATGGCCCCGCCAGAGATTATCGTTCCCGGGTCGGTGGAAGCTTCCCCTACGTCATCAGCTGGCGCTCCCGGCCCTGAAGCGCGGCCCACCGAAGATCTACACCTTGTCAAGTCCCCCATCGTCGGGACGTATTATGAGTCTCCCAGCCCCGGGACGGAGGCCTTTGTGAAGATAGGCAGTTACGTGGAGACTGGGAAAATACTTTGCATCGTGGAAGCGATGAAGCTGATGAACGAGATCGAATCCGACGTTTCCGGCGAAGTCATTCGGATCTTCGTTGAAAACGGACAGCCGGTGGAATACGGGCAGCCTCTCTTCGGCATCCGTCCGAGCCGGAAGAAATAGCCGGCACGCCAGACCATGTTCCAGAAAATCCTAGTCGCCAATCGCGGGGAAATCGCCCTGCGGGTCATTTGCGCCTGCAAGGAATTGGGGATATCCACGGTCGCGGTTTATTCCGAGGCAGACCGTAATTCGTTGCATGTGCGGTTTGCGGATGAGGCGGTATGCATCGGGCCGCCCCGGAGCAGCGAGAGTTATCTGAACATCCCCCAGGTGATCAGCGCGGCCGAAATCACGAACGTAGATGCTATCCATCCCGGGTACGGATTCCTCTCCGAGAATGCCAACTTCGCCAAGGTCTGCGAAGCATCGGAAATCACGTTTATTGGCCCGAAGCCTGAAATCATAGAAATGATGGGCGAAAAGGACCGCGCGCGGCGGGAAGTAAAGACTGCCGGGCTGCCCACGATTCCTGGCAGCGAGGGCGTCGTCGAGGGAGAAGTGCAGCTCGCGAAGGAGGCAGCGCACATCGGGTATCCGCTGATTCTTAAGGCTTCCGCGGGCGGGGGTGGCCGCGGCATGCGTGTGGTGCGCAAGCAGGATGAGCTACTGTCCGCTTACCAGACGGCCCGTAGCGAGGCGCAGCAAGCTTTTGGCACGCCGGACGTGTACGCGGAGAAATTTCTCGAGCATCCTCGCCACATCGAGTTTCAGGTGCTGGGCGACCAGCATGGGAAGGTGATCCACCTGGGTGAACGCGAATGCAGCATCCAGCGGCGGCACCAGAAGTTAGTGGAGGAATCGCCTTCGCCGGTGCTGGACGCGAAGCGGCGGAAGGATCTAGGCGCGAAAGTGGTGAAGGCTTTGGAGAAAATCGGCTATACCAACGCGGGGACGGTCGAGTTCCTGATGGATGAAGACGGCTCGATGTACTTCATTGAGATGAATACGCGCATTCAGGTCGAGCATCCCGTGACGGAACTCGTCACCGGAGTGGACTTGATCAAGGCCCAGATCCGGATTGCCGCCGGGGAACGGATGGAGGATGCCACGGGGGAGATTCACCACTCCGGGCATGCCATCGAATGCCGAATCAATGCCGAAGATCCGGTGACGTTTGTGCCCTCTGCCGGACGCATTACGACGTTTCAAGCGCCGGGAGGAACGGGCGTGCGCGTGGATTCCGCCGCTTATGCCGACGCCGTCATCCCTCCGTTCTACGATTCGATGATTGCAAAGCTGATCGTCAAGGGGCGCGACCGCGCCGAAGCCATTGGCTGCATGAAGCGGGCGCTCGAGATGTTTGTCATCGAAGGCATTAAGACGTCGATCCCGCTGCACCGCCGTATTCTGGCGGATCCGGACTTTGCCGAGGGGAAGTTCGATACGCACTTCATCGAAAGATTGCTCGGAACGAACGGAAAATAAACGTTGAAGCGCCTTGTTCTACCGCGGCTGTATGTGATATTAGACGCAGCATTGCTTACCGTTCCCGAAACAGAGTGCGCTCAGAAGCTTGTTGATGCCGGTGTCCGATTGCTCCAATATCGGAACAAGGGGGCGTCTGCGCGCGAACTGTTCGAGTGCTCGAAGCGGCTTGCGTGTTTGTTAGGGCCCCAGGGTGTCACCTTTATCGTGAATGACCGTGCCGATGTCGCGCGGGCTGCGGGAGCGAGCGGCGTTCACGTTGGACAAGAAGATTTGCGCGCGGAAGCAGCGCGTTCGGTGATAGGGACGGGGAAACTGCTGGGCGTTTCGACGCACAACCTGGATCAGTTCAATGACGCCGCTGCCAGGTCCGCTGACTATGTCGCAGCAGGACCGGTCTTTTCCACCTCCACGAAAGCCAACCCGGATCCAGTGGTTGGAATCGAATTTATTCGCCGGGTTCGGCCGCTGACGGACAAACCGATCGTCGCCATCGGTGGGATCACGCTGGACCGCGCGGCTGAAGTGATACGAGCAGGTGCCGATTCCGTGGCGGTGGTCAGTGATATCTTCCTCGCGCCCGATCCGGGGCAGCGGGCGCGGCAATATATCGAACTTCTGGAAGCCGCGAACGATGCGGCTGCCGTCTGAGGCGCCTCCGAATGGCCGACACGACGCACGCCATCCCACAAAGTAATACGAAGAACGAGCCTGGCTTTGTGCGCGCCATTGGATTGTTCGATGGCACGATGATCGTCGTGGGCTCGATGATCGGATCGGGCATCTTTATAGTGGCTGCGGATATTTCGCGGCAAACAGGATCCGCCGGTGGCCTGCTTCTCACCTGGATTCTCACTGGACTACTGACGATTTCTGCCGCGCTTTCTTATGGCGAGCTGGCCGCCCTGTTTCCGCGCGCGGGCGGTCAATACGTTTATTTGCGCGAAGCTTACTCGCCGCTCTGGGGATTTCTTTACGGCTGGACGCTTTTCCTGGTGATCCAGACGGGAACGATCGCGGCGGTGGCGGTGGGATTCGCGCGCTATCTTGGGGTTTTGCTGCCAGCGATTTCTCCGAACGTATGGGTCGTTCACCCGATCGCCCTCGGTTCGAAGTACGCGATCAGCCTTTCGGTGCAGCAGTTGGTGGGCGTGCTGATGATCGTGTTCCTGACATTCATCAATACGCTGGGCGTGCGGCTCGGGAAGCTGATCCAGAATGTTTTTACGAGCGCGAAAACGCTGTCCCTTCTGGGATTGATTTTCTTGGGTATTTTTGTGGGGAGAAATGCCGGGGCAATAACCGAGAATTTCGGCCACTTCTGGACGATTCGCAACGCGCAGCCCATTGAGCCTGGCGCGAATTTCCTGAGAAGCATTGTGCCGACCATCACTGCTGCAAGCGGCGCGTTTGGCTTGTTCGTCGCCTTTGGAGTGGCACAGGTCGGTTCGCTGTTTTCCGCGGACGCTTGGAACAATATCGGCTTTACCGCCGCGGAAGTGAAGAACCCGAAGCGCGACGTGGCACTCTCCATGGCATTCGGCACGATCATCGTGATCACTCTGTATTGCCTCGCGAATCTGGCTTATCTTTGCACCCTGCCGCTGGTGCAAATTCAGAGCGCTCCGGATGATCGCGTGGCCAGCGCGGCCTTGAACGCCATCTTCGGCCCCCCGGGGGCGATGATCATGGCGGTGGCGATCATCATTTCTACCTTTGGTTGCAACAACGGATTGATTCTTGCCGGTGCGCGAGTCTCTTACGCGATGGCCAGGGATGGACTCTTCTTCCGGTCGACGGGCAGGTTGAACAAGAGAGGTGTTCCCGGTACCGCGCTCGTGTATCAGGGGATTTGGATCGCTGTCTTGATCTTGCTGCGCACGCGGCATGTGGACGCGGTTGGCATGGTCACGTATGGCAATCTCTACAGCGACCTGCTCGACTACGTGGTTTTTTCCGTCTTGATCTTCTACGTGCTTACGATTGCGGGAATTTTTGTCCTGCGCGCGAAGC
>Ga0137394_10004630_pt1 | contig 10440 bp, 8 predicted proteins | sample czobulk116metaG_FD_108278 | JGI IMG/M metagenome (GOLD analysis project Ga0137394, IMG submission 108278) | Vadose zone soil microbial communities from Angelo Coast Range Reserve, California, USA - czobulk1.16 metaG | ecosystem: Environmental > Terrestrial > Soil > Vadose zone | place: USA... | reverse complement strand
CGTACGGCGTGGCCGGCTTCGGCGAGGTGGGCGTGGCCAGCACGTCCACGTCTTTCAGCACCGCGGCCACCTCGGCGCAGATCTCCGAGCGGATCCGCTGCGCCTGCATGTACTCACCGCCGGTCACCAGCGCGCCGCCCAGCATGCGCTCGCGCAGCACGTCGCCGTAGAGCTCGGGATGCTCGCGCAGGTCGCGCTCGTGATACGCCCACGCCTCGGCCAGCATGATCAGCAGGAACGAGTGCGTGGCGGCGAGACTCGGGATGCGCACGTCGCGCACCTCGGCGCCGAGCCCGCGCAGCGTGGCCAGCGCGGCCTCGAACGCGCGCTCCACCTCGGGGTCGGCGCCCTCGAAGAAGTAGTTGCGCGGCACGCCGATGCGCAGGCCGCGCACGCCGCCGCGGAGCCCCGACACGTAGTCGTCCACCGGCGCGCGGCTGGAGGCCGGATCCGCCGGGTCGTGGCCGGCCAGCGCCTGGAGCAGCAGCGCGCAGTCCTCCACCGTCCGCGCCATCGGGCCGGTGTGATCGAGCGTCCACGACAGCGACAGCACGCCCGCGCGGCTGCAGCGCCCGTACGTCGGCTTCAGCCCGACGATGCCGCAGAACGAGGCCGGCCCGCGGATCGAGCCGCCGGTGTCCGAGCCGGTGGCCCCGTGCACGAGGCCGGCGGCGAGGGCGGCGCCGGAGCCGCTGCTCGAGCCGCCGGGAATGTGCGCGGGATTCCACGGATTGCGCGCGTGGGGAAAGCGGTGGCCGGGGAACTGCAGCCCGAACGCGAACTCGTGCGTGATGAGCTTGCCGAGCATGAGCGTGCCGGCCTCGTGCCAGCGCCGCACGCACGTCGCGTCCTCGTCGGGAACCCAGTCGGCCAGCAGCGCCGAGCCGCCCGTCGTCCGGATGCCGCGTGTGAGGTAGATGTCCTTGTGGGCGACGGGGACGCCCAGCAGCGGCCGCGCGTCGCCGCGCCCCAGCGCCTCCTCGGCGGCACGCGCGTCGGCCAGCGCGCGCTCGGGCGTGAGCGTGACGAAGGCGTGGAGCGCGCCGTCGAGCTTCTCGATGCGCGCCAGCAGCGCGCGCGTGACCTCCACCGGCGAGAGCTTGCGCGCGCGGTAACCCGCGCTCAGCTCGCGGATGGTCGTGTAGCCGATCTCGGCGCTCACGGCCGGCCCTCGCCGCCGGCGCTGAAGCGCACGGCCGGCTCCACGGTCTTGCTCGCGCGCCAGTCGCGCGCGCGCACGTGCACGAGCGCGTCGCTCAGCAGCTTGCGCACCATGCTCAGGCGGTGCTCGGCGATCGTGATGCCCGCGGCCTTCATGCGGTCCCGTAGCTCTTGCAGGCTCAGCTCGTCACTCATGGTGGGCGGAGCTTACCACGGCGGTGCAGCAGCGGCGTGGAGCCGGTCCAGCGCCGGAAGGCACGGTGGAACGCGCTGGTCTCGGAATAGCCGAGCAGGTACGCGACCTCCGTGAGCGTGTTCTTCGGATCGGCGAGATAGCGCAGGGCCAGGCGGTGGCGCGTGTCGTCCACGAGCGTCTTGAAGTCGACCCCCGACTCGGTCAGCCGCCGCTGGAACGTGCGGACGCCGAGCGCCATGCTCCGTGCCACCTCCGTCAGCCCCGGGTGACCGTGCCGGAGCGCCTCGCCGATGGCGCGGCGCAGCGAGGCGAGGAACGTGTCCTCGGGCGGCATCGCCTGGAGCATGTCGTCGAGATACCGGGTCAGGATCGGGTAGAGGCGCGCATCCGCGGCCGGAATCTGGCGCTCGGCGAAGTCCAGATCGACCACGAAGGCGCCGGCCGCGCAGCCGAACGTGACCGGGGCGCCGAAGAGATCGGCGTGCGCGGAGGTCGCCGGCGGCGCCTTGTGCTCGAACTGCACCTCGAGCGGCGACCACAGGCTGCCCGCCATCAGGCGGACGGTGCGGAGGGCCAACGCCAGGCTGTACTCGGCGTGCTGGCGCCGCAGCTCGACGGGCACGCCGACGAGGAGGTGCTGCAGGGACGCCACCGGGGGCTCTCGCACGTACGCGACGGTGGCCCCCGTGTTGTGCACGCGCAGGTAGCGCCCGGCGTTCGCGATGGCGGCGCCGACGGTCGGCGAGTGCAGGATGACGTAGGCCAGCGGCCCGACGTCCTTCGGATTGAAACGCGTCCCGAAGTGCAGGCCGAAGCAATCGTCGCCGGTGACGGCCGCCGCCTCCTCGAGGAGGCGGGCGAAGTCGGCGCTCGGCATGAAGCCGTGCGCGTTCACGAGGCGCCTGCGGTCGAGGCCGAGCGGGCGGAGTGCCCGCTCGACGTCGCCCCCGGCGGCCTCGATGGCCTCCACGAGCCCGGTCGCCGCCGCGAGCGAGATCACCGGTCTGCGGAGGCCGCGCACGCTCACCTGTCTCCTCCGACGTCCCGCGGGGGCCAGCGGTCAATCGAATGTCGTCCGGGGTCAAGACGCCGGCCGCCGCCGGCGTCTAGCCTGGAGTCATGACGGAGGAACGCGGGCGTCCGTTCGTGCGGTATCACGACTACACCCCGCCCACGATCGACTACGATCACCAGCTCGACGCCTACACGGTGGCCCGGGCCGACATCGATTCGCACGACCGTCGCCATCGCCTCACGCTCGTGGTCGTGGTCACCGAGGCGCAGATGATCGTCCATCGGCCCGGGCTGGAGCAGGCGATCCGGCAAGGCCGCGCCGTGCTCGAGCGGCTCGTCGCGCAACACCAGGCGACGGCGGCCCAGCTGACCGTGAACGTGCGACACGTCTACACGCTCGGCGGCGTGCGCCTGTGCTGAGCCGTCCTGGCGTGGTTATCTGACGGCGTGCGCCGGCACGCCATGGGACGTTGGTCGTACGGACGGCGGGATCAGTCCGCGGGGACGGCGATCGGAGCCGGCTCGCGCAGCTCGTAGCGCGCGCGCAGCAGCAGCAACATCAGCAGGGCGCCAAGGCAATCGAGCATGACATCGCCCACGCTGCCCGTGCGCGCCGGCAGCATCGACTGGTGCGCTTCGTCCAGGAACGCGCAGAGCACGCAGATGAGCAGTGCCGCCCACGCGGCGGTCCGCACGGTCGTCCGCCGCCACGCCAGGATGCCCTGCAGCCACAGGCGGGCCAGGATGGCGTACTCCGTGAGGTGCAAGAGCTTGCGCACGACGTGGTGCAGGCCGTTGAGCTCACGCGGGGTGGCCCAGGGCACGAGCCAGTTGAGCGCGGGCACTATCCACGGCCCGGTCGAGTTCGTGCCGAAGTGGCTGGAGCCGAGGACGAGGACGACACCCAGCCAGAGCAGAGGGACGCGGAGCGCTTTGAGCATGATCGGAGCGGTCGCAAGTCACGGTACGGGAGAAATCGCCGCCTGTCCAACGAACGGGTACGGCGCCATCACCGCTGCCCGGGCTGCGGGTCGTGGGACGTCGCCCGCAGCGCCCTCGGCCTCACCTGCAACAAGCGCTTCTACGACCGCTCGTTAGCCTCGTCCGCCTGACCCTACGGGATCGGCGCCTGGAGCCGGACGCCGAGCGGAATGTCGTTCGTGTAGATGCCATCGACGCCCAGCGATTCGAGGAAGAGCCATTCCGCCGCCTCGTTGACGGTGAACCCGAACACCTTCAGCCCCAGCCCTTGCAGCCCGCGCACGAAGGGCGCGCCCGCCGTGCTGAGGAAGAATAGATCGGCCTCGACGGCACGGGCGCCGACGGCGGCCGCCGTCGTGATGACCTCACCCACCGACCGATACCCAGGCAGCCGATACACCAGCCCGATCTCCGCCCATTGCAGGCCGAAGTCCGGGTGCTTTGCGATCAGCGTGACCGGTAGCCCGAGCACGGCCTCCACCTCGGGGGCCGTCAGGAACTGCACGCCGCTGATCGTCAGCATGCGTGGGATCTCGGGCGCCTTCTGGGCGGCGAGGCGGAGCAGCGCCGGCGAGAACGACGTCAACAGCACCTGGCGCGTCATGTTCGCCTCGCGGGTCACCCGCACCACGGCGGTGACGATGGCGCGCTCCTGCGCGTCGTGCGGATCGCACAGCGGGGCCGCCGCCTTCAGCTCCACGATCACGAGACCGCGCTCCTTCGCGACGTCGAGGACGTCGTCCAGGCGGGCGACGTGAGGCTGACGCCGGCGAAGCTCGTGGAACGTGAGGCGGTTGAGACACGTCCCATCGTCGAGGAAGTCGTCGTGGAACGCGGCGACCTCGCCGTCGCGGGTGAGCTGCGCGTCGACCTCGACCACGCTGATGCCCGCCCGGAAGCCGCGCCGCACGGCGTGCACCGTGTTCTCGATCGGGCGCGACGGATCCTCGCCGAGGTTCTCGCCGAAGCCCCGGTGCCCGATCGCGAACGGCCGCAGGTCCAGGGCGAAGAGGTCCTCGAACGTCGGCGGCCGCTCCGTGCGCGCCTCCGCCGCATGCGCTCCCAGCACCAGGAGCGCGAGGACGCCGAGCCGCGCGGCCCCCCGGCGGGCGGTCACGGCAGCACCGCCGACGCGTTGGTGAGCACGTCGCCGATGCGCGTCCGGGCGTGCGTGAGCACGGCCTCCGCCGTGCAGTTCGCCGGACGGATGCTGATGCGGATGTCCGCGAACGGCGCGCGCGCCGGCGCGGCGTCGGCGCCGAGCGGATAGGTGAGCGGGACGTCGCCGCCGTCGTCGCGCCCGACGAGAAAGCGGCTGTTGGCGGGGTCCCACGCGATGCGCAGGACGACCGGTTGATGGACACGCGCCGGCCCCAGGTCGACCTCGGCCACGATCTCCGACGCAAAGCAGCTCGGGATCAGGCAGCGCAGGATCACGCCCTGCGCCCGCATGACCCCGTCGTGATCGGGCGAGTCGGCCGCGCGGACCACCTGGACACGGCCGATGTGATCTCCGATCGATCCCATGTCCCCCGTCCCGTCGTTGAACTTGCTCAGGGAGATGGCCGCCGGACGCACGATCGAGGCGTTCGGGTTGGCCGTACACCGGGTCGCCTCGAGCTCCTCGACCTTGAATGTGGCCTGCACGGCGGAGACGGCGTCCGGAGCCGGAAAGGCGAGCCGGTTGCTCACGACGCCCAGGCCGACGTCGTCCGTCCGGGCGCCGGCGACGCGGAACAGGAGCGAGAGCGTATGGCCCTCGACGAGCTTGTGGAACTCCTGCGACGAGTCGACACCGCCGGTCCAGCGGTCGCCGCGAATCGTGTGGCCGCGCCACTCCTCGTACAGCGCCAACGGCTCCTGCGCGCGGGCGCCGGACACGGCGACGACGACGGTGACGACGGCGAGTACCCCGATGATGGATCGTCTAGCGCTGCGAGTCATCGTCTCCTCCGTCTTCGTGCTGGCGTCCGCTGATCACCGCCCCGACGTTCGTTCGGACCTCGCCGATCTCCACTGTGGCGTCGCTGACGCCGGCGCCGGCCGTGCAGTTCGCTCCGGCTGCCGTCATCGAGAGCGCCGCGAACGGTACGGCGGCGCCCGTCACCAGGCTCTCGGGATAGCGCAGCTCGACGTCCTCCTCGGCATTCAGCCCGGCGAGGAAGCGGCTGTTCGCCGGGTCCCACACGAGCCGCAGGGCGAACCGATCGCCGACGAACACCCGGCCGAGAAACGCGAACAGCGTCCCTGGGGCGACGGTGGCGCCGGCGCACCCGGCATCGGCGCACCGGAAGATGACGGCCTGCACCTGGAACGCGTCGGGCAGGTCGAACGACGTGGAGCGGCGAAGGGTGGAGATGCGGGCGAAGTGGTCGCCCGTCCGCTCGCCCGGCAGCCGCGGCGTCTCGTCGTACAGGTTGCCGAGCGAGATCTGCGCGGGAAGCGCGGTCGACTGGAAGAACGTGGCTTCCGGGCAGCCCTCGAGCGTGACGCGTGTGATCTTGAAGTCCGCCTCGATCTGCTCGACGGCCGGGGGGTTCGCCATGGCGAGTTCCATGACCGCGCCGATGCTCCCGACGCCGAGGACGGCTGAGCCTTCTCGGCGCAGCCGCATGTGGACCGCGTGCCCGCGCTGCTCCTTCTCGACGTCCTGGACGGATGTGGCCAGCCCGCGCCAGCGGTCGGCGCGGATCCGCTGCGACGTCGTCCAGTCCTCGTACGTGACGAACGGCTCCGCGCCGGCCGTTCCGGCGAGCGCGAAGCCGACCAGCATGAACGCTGCGAGCCGTGCCTGCCATGCGACCTGTGCCATCGACGCCTCCCCTGGGCCGGCCGCGCCGGGTCTGCCCGGCGGCGGTCATCGGCCGTGTGCCCCGGGAGCTACGCAATCCCGGCACCAGGTGGGCATCCAGCAAAATCGGAGGCTTGAGAGGCGCACGGCGGTGTCGAACGATGTCGAAGCCCGCGCGGACGGTGTCGAACCCGGGGGCGTCAGGCCGGATCCAGCGACACGCCCCACGCAGCCGCCAGCGCGCTCACGCGATCCCGGTAGCGGGAAATCGCCAGGCGCTCGAACAGCGCGCGAGCATCCCGCAAATGGCGCGCGGCCAGCATCCCGTCGCCACGCGCCTGCGCCACGGTGGCCAAGTCCATGTGGGTCCGGCCGGCCTCGTAGCGTGAGGCGGTGCCGACGAAGACCGCGAGCGCGTCCTCGAAGCGCGCGAAGGCTCGCGGCAGATCGTCCCGCGCCTGGGCGCTCCGCCCGAGGGTTTGCTGCGCCCAGCCTGCGGCCACACGGAAACGCGCGTCGGCGGCGAGCCCGATGGCCTCCGTCGCCAGGGATTCGGCCCGCTCGAGATCGCCCTCCAGGCGAACCGCTTCGGCCAGGAACGACGTGAACCAGGCATCCATCGCCGGAAAGCCGGCCCGGCGAAGGAACCAGATCGACGGCTCGAGCGTGGCGATCGCCTGCCGTGGCTCGCCCGCTTCGAGGTAGGCGAACCCGAGAAATCCGCTGATGATGGCGCAGTTGAACGGGTCGCGCGTCTTGTCCACGGCACGCCGGCATTCCTCGATGGCCGGCTGCCCGTCGCCGCGCGCCGCGTGGACCATTCCCATCACCCAGATGGAGTACGCCTCGAGCGGCTGATCGCCGATCGCGACGGCGATGGCCAGAGCACGCTCCTCGGCGAGGATCGCCGCCTCGAAATCTCCGGTCTGGCTGCAGCAGAGCCCGAGCGCCCAGTACGCGTAGCACAGCCCCGCCTGGTCCTTGCTCTTCTCGAGCAGCGCGACCGCGCGGTGGCCATCCTCGATGCCGCGCGCCGCCTCGCTCGACAGGGCGCCGGCCAGTGCAAGCACGCCGTACGCCTTGCCCATGATCACCTCGTCGCCGCACCGCTCGGCGGCGGCGATCGAGCGGCGCGCGTAGCCGACGGCGAGGTCGTGACCGCTGAAGATGTGGGCGCGGGCCAGCAGGTAGTAGTACGTGGCGGCCAGCGGCGCGTCCTGCAGGCGCTCGAGGCGCTCGCGCTCCTGGAGGAGCTGCGCGGAGATCGCGTGGATCTGGCCGAGCCTCAGCAGCGAGTACGGCTGGCGGAGCACGATCTCGAGGTGGCGGCGGTCGCGCACCGCCGCGGGCAGCCGCTCGACGTGCTGGAGCGCTTCCGTCCACGCCTGCACGGCCTCGTCGTCGGCATCAGCGCGCGCGGCCTTCCCGGCGAAGTGGTCGAGGTAGCGCACCGCCTTCTCGGCATCGTCGGTCTTCGCGTAGTGATGGGCGAGACGGTCGTACGCTTCCTCCAGCCGATCGGCGAACAGCGACTCCAGCGCGTGGCCGGCGGCGGCGTGTAGCGTCCGCCGGCGCGCCGGCGCCAGGCTCGCGTAGGCGACGTCCTGGGTCAGCGCGTGCTTGAAGACGTAGGCGGGCGCACCCCCGACGACACGCTGGTAGAGAAACTCGCGCGCGGTCAACAGGCGCAGGTGCGCGTCGAGGGCGCCGGCGCCGTCCCAGGTCGCCTGCAGCAGCGGCAGCGAGAATTCGCGACCGAGCACGGCGGCCGTCTGGAGCACGCTCTTCGGGGCGTCGGGAATGCCGTCGATCCGGGCCAGCAGCACGGCCTCGATGGTGTCGGGGACCGCGGGCATGGACTCGAGCTGACCGTTCGCCTCGATCGCGTTGCAGAGCTCTTCCAGGAAAAACGGGTTGCCCTCGGCCTTGTCGCGGATCGTCCGCGCCAGCGTGTCGGGGATCCCCGGCGGCAGCAGCGCGCGCACCATGCTGAGGCTATCGTCCGGGGACAGCGGCGCGAGCGAGATCTGGCTGGCGAACGACTGGCCACTCCACGGCGGCCGGTAGCCGGGCCGGTACGTGGCGACGACCATGACGGCCGCGCCGGGAACGTCCGTCACGAGCGAGGCGAGCACGTCCTCCGATGTCTTGTCGATCCAGTGAAGGTCCTCGACGGCGAAGACGATGGGCTGCTGGCGGCTGGAGATGAGGATCATCTGGCGCAAGGTATCGACGGTGCGCAGGCGGACCGCCTCCGGAGTGAGCGAGGCCAGCATCTCGGTGCCCTCGCGGACACCGAAGAGCTGGAGCAGGTACGGCGCGCCGGCGTCGGCGCTCATCCCGAGCTCCGCGAGACTGCGCCGTACCTTGGCGCTGATCGCCTCCGCGCGGTCGGCGTCCCCGATGCCGCACGTCTGCCGCAGGATCGCGATCAGGGGCAGGTATGGAATCGCGCTCGCGTAGGAGAAGCAGGTCCCTTCCCGGTACACCGCCGGACTGCCGGCCAGGCTCTGGCGGAACTCGCGGATGAGACGCGACTTGCCGATCCCCGCGTCGCCGACGATCCCGATCACCTGCCCGGAGCCGCTCGTGGCCATGCGCAGGTGCGCGCCGAGCAGGTCGAGGTGCTGGCGCCGCCCGATGAAAGCCGGGATCCGGCGGCCGATGCCGAAGCCGGGCCGCTCGTGACCGACCAGCCGATAGGCGGGCCGGGCCGACTCGATGCGCTCCAGGTGAAAACGCCGCTCGAGGAACATCGCGGCGGCCTCGCTCACGATCACCGTGTCGGGATCCGCATGCGCCAGCAGCGTCTCGAGGATGGCCCACGCCGTGTGCTTGGCGTCGAGCTCGACCTCGGGCGGGCCCGCCCCGAAGCCGACCTCGAAGCGGCCCACGTGGACCGCGAGCATGACGGAGGCCGCCTCACCTTCGGCGCGCGCGCGCGCGGCGGGATTGCGGATGGCGATCGCCGCGTGCACCGCCCGCCGGGGAGCATCCTCCACGGGGTCGAGGCCGAAGGCCGCGACGAGCCCCGTCGGGCTCCGCTCGACCACGTGACCGCCGAACGCGCGCACCTTGTCGGCCGCGAGTTCGAGCGCGCGCCCGGTGGACACCACCTCGTCCGAGGCCGCCGCGGTGAGCGCGACCCGGAGGAACGTGAGCCGCCGGGGCTCCCATCGGATGCCGGCGTACACCGGCGCGTCCGGCTCCGCCGGCGTCGCCGGCGATGCGACGGGGGCCGCCGCCGCGGCAAATGCGCCGCGCCGGAGGCCGGCCCTGGTCAGCCGATGACGAAGCGTGTTCCGTGGAATCCCGAGGCGCTTGGCCGCGCGCATGAGGTTCCAGTCCGTCGCCTCGAGTGCCGCCCGCATGTCCTCGTTTGCCACCGTGTCCGGTGGGGGCCGCGGCGATGCCGTCGCACGCGCCGGCGGCGGGCGGCGAGCGGCCGGCGGCAGCTCGAGCATGTCGCGGGTCACGCCCGTCGCGTCGGCCAGCATGGCCACGCGCTCCATCAGGCGCGCGACCTGGCGGACGTTGCCGGGCCAGTCGTACGCGAGCAGGGCGGCGCGGGCTCCGGCATCGAGACGCTTCGCGGCCAGGCCATAGTCGACACAGGCGCGCTCGAGGAAGTGCTCGGCGAGCAGCAGGACGTCGTCGCCGCGCTCGCGCAGCGGCGGCATCGTCACCGTCACGACGGCCAGGCGATGGTAGAGGTCCTCGCGGAAGCGTCGCTCGCGCGTCGCGGCGACGAGGTCCACGTTCGAGGCCGCCACCACCCAGACGTCGACCACCTCGCTGCGCGTGCCGCCGACCCGCCGGACGGTCCGCTCTTCGATGGCCTTCAGCAGCATCCCCTGCAGGCTGTCGGAGAGCAGCGCGACCTCGTCGAGGAACATCGTGCCGCGATGGGCGAGCTGGAAGTAGCCGGGCCTGGCTTGACGGGCGTCGGTGAACGCGCCGCGCTCGTGGCCGAAGAACGCGGACTCCTGGAGCGTCTCGGTGATCGCCGGGCAGTTGACGTCGATGAGCGGCCCATCGCGTCGGGCGCTCGCCCGGTGCATCGCGCGAGCCAGCTCGGTCTTGCCGGTGCCGGTCTCGCCCTGGATCAGGACCGGGGGCAGCCGGCGCGCCTCGGACTGATGCTGGAGCAGCCTCGCGAGCGTGCGGCGGACCGCGACCATTCCGGGGCTCTCTCCGAGCAACTCGCCTAACGGCGTCATGGGCGCCACATTCTACTTCGCAACCGATCGCTCCTGTTGAGTGTCGGACGATGTCGAAGCCGCTTCGACACCGGCCG
>Ga0137394_10004629_pt1 | contig 10441 bp, 8 predicted proteins | sample czobulk116metaG_FD_108278 | JGI IMG/M metagenome (GOLD analysis project Ga0137394, IMG submission 108278) | Vadose zone soil microbial communities from Angelo Coast Range Reserve, California, USA - czobulk1.16 metaG | ecosystem: Environmental > Terrestrial > Soil > Vadose zone | place: USA... | reverse complement strand
GCCAAGCAATTGCCGCGCTTTCTGAATGTCCGCGTGAGAATGGCGGACGTCGCCCGCTCGGAACTCGCCGTAAATCGGCTTTTGTTCCGAAAGCAAAGGATCGAGTTGGTGCAGTGCGTTTTGAATCAAATGAAATAGCTGATTGAGCGTGGTGGTCTCGCCGACCGCTACGTTGAAGGCTTGATTGAGCGCGGCCGGATTATCGGTGGTGGCCGCGAGAAGATTGGCCTGCACGATGTTGCTGACAAAACTGAAGTCGCGGCTGGTTTCGCCATCGCCATAAATATGAACGGGCTCATCCTGGACCAACGCTGCGATCCATCGCGGAATGACAGCAGCATAGGCGCCGTCAGGATCCTGGCGCGGCCCGAACACATTGAAGTAACGCAGGCCAATGCTGTTTAAACCGAACACTCGCGCGAATACGCCGGCGTAGGATTCATTGACGGCTTTGGTCGCGGCGTATGGCGAAAGCGGTTGGCCGACCCTTTCCTCCGTCTTGGGCAGGGCTGGATCGTCGCCGTAAACGGAACTGCTGGAAGCATAGACGAAACGGCTGACTTTCGCATCGCGAGCGGCCACGAGCATGTTGAGAAAGCCGCTGACGTTGCTTTGATGGCTGCAGATGGGATCGGCGACCGACCGAGGCACAGAGCCCAGGGCCGCCTGGTGCAGGACGAAATCCACTCCGGCGCAAGCGCGTCGACAGATGGCGAGATCGCAGATGTCGCCTTTGACCATGCGAAAGCGCGACCATTTGCGAGCGCCAACGGCGGCTTTGACCTCATCGAGATTCTTCTGGTAGCCGGTCGAGAAATTGTCCAGACCGACGACGTATTGATCCAGTTCGAGGAGTTTCTCGAGCAGGTTTGACCCGATGAAGCCGGCTACGCCACTGACAAGCCATGTGCGCGGCTCGGCCTTGAGGGTGGATTGCAATTCCTGATAACGCATTTGATTGTCAGCCCTTTGCGCTTTGCCGTGGGCGGACCAGATTGCTGGCCAGGACCGCGGCCTGGGCGGGAACATCGTCCGGAAGGATGGCGGGCACAGCTTCGCGGACTGGCGTTTTCACAGACTCCGGAACCGTCAGTTGCGGCTGGTATTCGGGCACTGCCCATTTGAGCAAATGCTTGAGCTGGTCCGGTTCGAGCAGATCGGATTGGCAGACCAATTGGTTCAGCATCCGATTGACCTGCAGGATGGGCGCAGCCGCGCATTCGAGGCGATAAATCTTTGGATGAGTCGTCGGGGTGACGTTCTCGCCCTGATAACACAGTTCCTCAAAAAGCTTTTCGCCTGGACGCAAGCCGGTGAACTCGATGCGGATATCGCGGTCAGGGACGCGGCCGGACAATTCGATGAGTTGCCGCGCCAAATCGAGGATCTTCACCGGTTTGCCCATATCGAGCAGGAAAATCTCGCCGCCACGGCCCTGCGCGGCGCTTTGAAGGACCAATCCCACAGCCTCCGGTATGGTCATGAAATAGCGCGTGATCTCGGGATGCGTGACGGTGACCGGTCCGCCGCCGGCGATTTGTTTGTTGAAAAGAGGGACGACGCTGCCGGAGGAGCCGAGCACATTTCCGAAGCGCACGGCCATGAAACGAGTGCGTCGAGGTTGAGCAGCGTAGAGAGATTGCACACAAATCTCGGCCAGGCGCTTCGTTGCGCCCATGACGTTTGTAGGGTTGATGGCTTTGTCGCTGGAAATGAGAACGAACTTCTCGGCGTCATTGCTCTGGGAGATTTCCGCCAGTTGCATCGTGCCGAAGGAATTGTTTTTGATCGCCTCGCCGGGCTGCAGTTCCATCATCGGGACATGTTTGTGGGCGGCAGCGTGGAAGATCACCTGCGGTTTAAATTGCTGGAAGAGCTGTTCCAGCCGGGGGCGGTCGAGCAAATCCGCGATCAACGGCACGATGCGACCGCGAAAACCGGCGTCGATCAGTTCCTGTTCGATCTGGAACAGTTGCACCTCAGACTGTTCGAGGAGCAGCAAGCGGGCTGGATCGTAAGTAGCGATCTGGCGGCACAGCTCACTGCCGATGCTGCCGCCGGCTCCTGTCACCAGGACGACTTTGCCCTGGAGCGTGCGCTGAATCTCCTCGCTTTCGAGCTGCACTTGCTCGCGCCCGAGCAGGTCCTTCAGTTCCACCGGCCGCAATTGTCCGATCTGGGCCTGACCGGTGGTCAGTTCGTAAATGGACGGGACGGTGCTGAACTTGATTTGGAGCTGGCGGAGAATCCTTGCAATTTCAGTCAGGCGCCGGGCCGGAGCGCTGGGCATGGCGATGATGATTTCCTCGAGTTCCAGATCACCATGTCCATCCAGGAGAGATTCCGGCGAGCCGACGATAGGAACATCAAGAATCCGCTTGCCCCATTTCAGGCGGTCATCGTCGAAGAAGGCCACAGCCCGCAAGCCGAGATCGCGGCGGCGATCGAACTCGCGCGCAAGGGCGGTGCCCACCAGGCCGGCGCCGATAATTCCGGCGCGGCGAGCGCGTTTGGGCGGGCATTTTCCATTGCCCTGACTTTGACGGGATTCATCCGGGCGGAAGGCGAGGCGGATAGCCGTCAGCGCAATCACCGCGAAGCCGAAATCAGTCAGCACGACACTTCGGGGCGGGCCATAGTTGGAACCCAATTGAGTGGAAACACCAAAGATGAACAGGCTGGGCACAAACAGAGCCCAGAAGAGCCGAGAGGCTTCGGGGATTGTGAAATAACCGAGCAACACTTCGAACCGGCGGAAGCGCCAAAGACAGAACACCTGAAAGCCGGTGACCCACGGGAAAATCAAGGGGAAGGTCTGCCGCGTCTCATCGGGAATGGTAAAGTCGAAGCGGATCTGATACCCCAACCATAGACTGGCCAGGAGCGCCGCAATATCACACAACACCAGGGTCACCTGGGGAAGAGACATGCCAATGCCCGGCCGATTTTGATCTTTTGCCATAGTTTTCACAGTTCGACTGCCCTCCGCCAAAGTTCGGCCTGATGCCATGCCGGCAAAGGCCATTGCAGCGTATAAAGCTTGAGTTTCGTCTTTTCGAAAAGGCGATGGATTTGCACCAGGCGCTCCTCGGAAGCATTTGGCAAAGCGATAGCGACTTCATCGAGCTTCTCACTCCAACCCTGGAGGATGCATTCCGGCATGCCGACAACGGGAATCTGATGGATTTGCTTATGCCATTTCGCAAAATCGTCGTCAAAGAAAGCCACAGGAACCCGCCCGAGGCTTTTCTGGCTCTTAAGAAAGTCGGCCAATTGCGCGCCAAGACTTCCAGCGCCGATGATGCCTACCCGCATCGGCTGCGAGCCGGGCAGATGTTCGCCCTCGGTGCGCTCGCGCCAGAGGCGGAGCACGACGCGAAAGCCGCTCAAAAACAGCAACGACGTGCAAAGATTTGTCAGGATAACGTTTCGCGGAGGCAAAGCGTCACCGGCTAGGAGCGAAAAACCGAGCAGGATCAAAGCGGCTTCGAACAATCCCACGCTGGCCTGCCACAATTCCGATAACCCGAAATAGCACAGCAGCCCTTTGCACTGCCGGCGGGCAAGAAGGCAAATCAATTGCAGCCCAACGATGAGCGGCAACTGGCGCGCAAACTGGTCCCGTGCGGAACCGGACAGCGTAAAGTTGCCGACTAACTCGTACGAGGCCCAGAAGGACGAAGCGAGAATGATCGCGTAAAGGCCGAGAACACCCGCCCAGTAGGGACAAATGGTTTGGAGAATAATCCAGGTATCGGTCAATAGATTGGCCGTGCGCGCGTAGTCCTGATTGAGTTCGATCTTCCGCGGCAGGCATTGCTGGATGTAAAACAGTTCCATCGCCGGGCCGGTGCTTTGGAGCAAGGTCTCTTCATTGCGGAAACGAATCGATGCCAGATCTGTGATTCCCGGTTTGTGTTCGAGGATCGCGCGCTGCTCCGGCGTGTAGTGATTAACGTAATGCGCGACTTCCGGACGCGGTCCGACCAGGCTCATTTCTCCGCGCAGGACATTCCAGAGTTGAGGCAGTTCATCCAGCTTGGTCTTGCGGAGGAAGCGCCCGACGCGCGTGACGCGATGATCTCCGTTGCGGGTAATCGGCAATCCGGCTTTGTCCGCGCCAGGAACCATCGTCCGGAATTTCAGAATGAAGAAGGGAATGCCATGATGGCCGATCCTCTTTTGCCGATAGAACACGGGGCCGCCATCGGCGAGCTTTATGATCGTGGCGACCAGGAGGAAAATCGGACTTAGCAAAACCAGTCCGAGCGCAGCCAGAACCGCGTCGTAAATGCGCTTCGCCTTCTTTGTTGCCGGCGCTGCGGGCTCGGGCGCTTCTGCTGCCGCGGCGTCAAGCGAAGGTCCGCCCTCGAAGGCTGGCGCAGTGATTCGCTCGCGAACAATGTCAGTATATTCCAGGTTCATGCGTGTTGTTCAGCAAGTGTCTCGAACTCCGCGCCTGGCACAGACGGGGTGGCAATGATTTCTTTCAACGTGAAGCAAATATGTTCGATGTCCTCGGCGGTCAGGTCCGGATATAGCGGCAAGCTGACCAGTTCCGGATAAATGGTGGCGGCGCGCGGGCAATCGGCCGGTTTATAGCCAAGCGTCTCGCGATAGTATGGGTGCAGATGCAGCGGCATCCAATGGACACTGGCGCCGATACCAGCATCTTTCAGTTCAGAGATCGCGGTCGCGCGGTCCGCACCGTGCGCGGACGACCGGAGACGAATGGAGTAAAGGTGCCAGGAATGAATGCGATTTGGCATCGTTCTCGGCAGAACCAGTTCTTCGACATCCGCCAACAGCTCCGAGTAGAGTTGAGCCCACTGTGTCCGCCGTTGGTGCAGTTGGTCGGCCTTGCGCAGTTGCTGAACGCCGATGGCCGCAGCGATATCCGTAAGATTATACTTAAAACCAGGAGCAATGATCTCGTAATACCATGAACCATCTGCGGTGTAGCGTTTCCAGGCGTCGCGCGAGATGCCGTGCAGGGCCATCAGGCGCATGCGCTCGGCGTGCTGGTCCGATTCAGTGCAGGCCATGCCGCCTTCTCCGGTGGTGATTGTCTTATTGGCGTAGAAGGAGTAGCAACTGATAGCGGCCGAACGGCCCACCGGCTGCCACGGCTCGTTTTCGTTATCGCGGAACCATGCCGGACAACAATGCGCGGCATCTTCGATGATAGTCAGATTGAATTGTCGAGCGAGCGATCTGACTCCGGCGACGTCGCCGATTTGTCCGCCGTAATGCACGGGAATAATCGCGACGACCTGCTCGCCACGCTGCTGAGCAGCTTCGATTTTGCAGCAAGCGTCCGCAACGTCGAGATTGAGATCTTCGGCTCTGCAGTCCACCAACAATGGAATGGCATTGAAATAACGGACCACCTCGGCGGTGGCGGCGAAGGTCATCGTTGGAACGACAACCGTTTGGCCCGCCTTGAGGCCAATTGCCTCGAGCGCCAGATGAAGGGCTGCGGTGCAGGAATTGAGTGCCAGGGCGTGCCGATGTTGGAGATAGGTTGCGAATTCAGTTTCAAACTGTTTGACCTTTGGGCCAGTGGTCAACCAGCCACTGCGAAGGCAATTTACGACTTCGTCGATTTCCTCTTGACCAATGCTGGGTTTATAGAACGGGATTTGAAGCATAATCGGGACAGGTCAGGCTTTGCGTAGAATTCCAAGGTGGTGGCTGCGCAGGAAAGGAAGCGCTGTCAGGATCGGGTACAGCCGGGCGGTGAGAACGCCTAATCTCCGGGCCACAGGGGGCAACAAGGTGAGTGTTTTCAAATGCGAGCGAAATTCCGGGAATAAGCAGCGCAGTTTTTGGCGGGACATACCCCGAACATTGCGGTTCCACGGGTTATTATATCGAAAATCGTACCAGACAATCGCTCCACCTGGTTTCAGCACCCGAGTGATCTCGCGCGCGACATTACCCGCCATGGTCGCGTTCAGAATCGAACTGAACACAGTAAAGAGCAGAGCCAAGTCGAAGGACTTATCGGGAAACGGCAGGGATTCGGCGTTGCCAGGCTGAAATGAGAAGGCTGGGAAACGTTTTTTTGCGCCCTCGATTCGCTCCGGTAATAAGTCGATACCGAAAAGGTTCTCTGGTTTCGCTCCCAAAGCTTCAAACCCCGCCAAGACGCTGCCCATCCCACAACCTACGTCGATAATCTGTTTGTCAGCCAGTAGGAGAAACCCGGACTGGCCAAGCAGGTCCACCAGAACGCGCTGTTGTTCCTGCTGAATTGCCTGGTTGCCTCGATTTTGAGCAGACCATTTTGATTGCCCAAAATTCCGTTCAGCGTAGCCGTGGTAAACGGTTTTGAGGCGTTCGACTTCCAGAGAGTTTTCCAATGCAGAGTTCACTGTGCTACATCCCCACAGGCATGTGACGTCGAGTCCGAGTCAGTTGGACAAATTTGGTTCCGGGAGCTTTCTGGAAGATAACAAAATCAAGCAGGCCGTGGATAAAGCCGTAACCGTAACCCAGATGAAAGCAAGCGAAAGCCAGGGGCAGCAACGGCAAAAGCTTCCTCTCGCTCCGGGCGGCGGTCACCACGGAAGCGATAATTACAGCCGCCACATAGAAGCCAGCCAGAATCGCTGCCACCCATAATGCGGGGTGCCAGAAAAAGCCAAGAAACAGAAGCAACGCAAGAGTTCCTACAAAGGCTGCAGGCACTACGTGGCGAATGGAGGCGGGCAACCGATGATTTCGGATCACCAGCACCTTCCAGTAACCATATTGCATGTACTGCCGGACCAGGGCGCGAAAAGAATCACGGACATGGTACCAACTGCGGATTCGCGGGCACTGATAAACTTTTCCGCCGCTGCGGACGATGCGCAGATTGTGTTCATCGTCCTGATTGCGCACCAGATCTTCATCGAAATTCCCCACCCGATCAAAAATGCTTTTCTTCCAGCAACCGTAAATAACCGTATCCACATACCCTTCGTAATCGGGATTGTGAGAACGGGCGCCGCCAACGGCAAAGGGTGAGTGAAAGACAGCACGAATCACGCGTTCCTTGTAAGACACCGCCGTGGTGCGCATCGGACCACCAACATTGTCGGCCCCGGTCTCGCGCAGCACCGCAAGACATTGTTTGATGTAGTCTGGAGCGTAAATGGTGTGGGCATCCATCCGGACAATCACTTTGCCTCGAGCTTCCCGCAGGGCTGCGTTCAGCCCGGTTGACACAATCCGTCCCGGATTATTCAAGAAGCGCACGCGAGGATTCCGCGCGCAGAGCTGCTCCAGATATTGGCGCGTGCCATCCGTGGACACGCCGTCGGCCACGATGACCTCGAATCCGCCTTCGGGCGCCTCCTGCTGGAGAATCGATTCGAGGGATTCCTCGATGTAACCCATTTCATTGCGGCACGGGAGGATCACCGAAACCGTGGGGGACGTTGACGAATTCATAATTTGTTTCAGGAAGCGGAAGTTCGCCGCTAAGGAAGCTCGGCAGCTTCAATGCCGCTGGCGGCGGATTGCTGCCGCGCCACCGATACTATCGGCGTAGCGATCTGCCGCGAAAATTGCGGCACGACCTCAATTGATTTCTTCTCTCTCTCGCCAAGCTTCTGGCGAACAAAATTTGCCATCTTGCCAATCGAGTCGAAGTTTTTGACTACCACTTCCGACATCTCGACTTTGATACCAAATTCCGATTCGACAAAGGCGACCAATTCCATCGCGCCCATCGAATCAATGATTCCTTCGGCGAGAAACGATACATCATCGCTGAGAGCCGTGTTCTCGGCGTAGTACAGGTTTTTAAGAATGAACTCTCTGATTTTATCTTCTATGCTCATAAGCTCCTTTATGTTTGATTCTGGACCGATTCAATAATCCGTGCGCTCAAGGATCGCGGGCAGCCTATTCCGCGGGAATAACACAGCGCGGACAAGCCTGTCCCCGCTCGATTGTTGAGTCGGTCTTGCGATTGATGGAGGCGTGGTTCTTTTTCGCCCCGTTCCGCGCGAAAGCTATTTCATAAAGCCCGCTCAAATTTTCCGCCAGGCGGTGAATGGAATGAGTTTCTTCGACATAGGCGCGCGCCCGGCTGCCCATGCTCGATCGAAGGTCAGGATCATGGATCAGTTTAAGAACGGCCTTCGTTAGTCCTTCCATATCGTCGCCTGAGACCAGGAAACCGGTCTGAGCATGCTGCACAATATCCGGTATGCCGCCGACATTCGTGGCGACGACTGGCAAACCGGCAGCCATCGCTTCGAGCAATACGTTCGGCGTGCCTTCATGTTCGGACGTGAGGACAGACATCGTGGCCTGGTGATAAATCGAAGGCATATCCGCGACGCTTCCGAGGAATTGCAATCCGTCTGGAAAAAGGCCGAGCGCGGCAGCCTGGCGCTCCAAGTCAGGACGCAGATCCTGGTCGGAGCGTGTCGGGCCTGCAATCCAGCCGCGCACATTCAATCCGTGTTCGCTCCGCAAGCGGTGAATCAGGGTCAGGAAGCGATCGAATCTTTTCTCTCTGGTTAAACGACCGGCGGCGAGAAGTGTTATTGCTGCCTTCTCCCTGGCGACCGGCTTAAATCGGTCGGTGTCCACGACGTTTGGCAGAAAATAAAGGCGCGATCGCGCCACACCGCGATCCATGGCAAATCGGATCGAGCTTTGAGAATTGGCCGCCAGCAGCCTGGGAACCTGCAAATTGATGCGGCCTCCGATGCGTCCGCTCTGGCCGAGATCGAAATATCCATTGCTGCGGAGGGCGCCAATGGCGACGCAATTCAGCAATAACACTGCAACGCTGGCGTATGCATTGGTGTAAAAGTGCTGGCACTGAAGAATATCGGCCGGCTCGCGTTTCAACTCTCTCACAATGCGCAAGACACGTTTCAGACGAGAGCGATCCTGGCCGACGCATGTGACCGTCGCGCCTAATTTTTTGAGGGGTTCTTCCCAGAAGCCGCCCGATTCCAACGACATCACACGCACGGATGCTCCGCTTTGGCGCAAGACTTGCACGGCATAATGAAGCTGCCGCTCGGCTCCGCCCTGGCCGAGTGTGCCGGCCAGATAGCAAATTCTAATCTTCGATAGATCGAGCATGGGCGTTTAGGACTAGGAGTCGGACCGCGGCTGTGGCGCAAGCCCAGCCGCAGCGTGTACGGTTGAAACAAAGCGTGCCGGACTCATTTCTGTACCGCCTTTCGTTGGCGAACGCGCTGCGGCTGGGCTTGCGCCACAGCCGCGGTCCGACTGAGTGAGAGCTGTGTTCTGTTCCAACATTTTCACGATCGAGTTTTTGCTTTGTTGACGAGCGAATTCCGAAAATACAGACAAGAGCCGCGCGGCCAGCGATGTGAAATTGTAATCGCGCTCAACTCTATTCCGGCCCGCTTCGCCCATTTGCGCAGCGAGGGCTGGATTGCGCGCAAGCTCGACGATGCAGTCGGCCATGCCGCCGGCGTCCTCGGGTTCGACCACATACCCTGTCTTTCCGTCCTCGACGATTCGCGCGGCATCACCGACGGGAGTCGTGAGCACGGGCAGGCGGGCGGCCATGGCTTCCAAAATCACATTGGGAAATCCTTCGTACTCCGAACAGAGCACTAGCATGCGGGAACGGGCGAGCAATGCCGGGACGTAATCGCATTCGCCGAGAAACTGGAGGTCATTGGCCGAGAGACCCCATGCCGCCGCCTTCTTCTGAAGCAAAGCTTGTTCGCCCAGGTCCTTTCCGGCAATGACACCGCAAACGGCAGGTTCGTGACGCCGAGCTAAAGCCAGGCCAGCGAGAAAGCGATCAAAGCGTTTGCATTTTTGCAAGCTGCCGACGGCGGTGATCGGGATGCGCCGGGCCGGCAAATCACCCGGCAACGGCACGGCGGCTCTGCGGTCGAAATCGGCCAGATCTATCACATTCGGCAGGACCGCTAGCTTGCGTGGGTTCACTCCTCGCGACGCGAGGTTCTCTTTCGCTCGCCAGGAATTGGCGATCAATCCGTGACAGAATTTGAATAAGAACCAGCTTCGACGAGCGGAAGTGCGGAGTTCGTAAAAACCGTCGCTGCGCACGCCGCCCAGGACGAAAGAGTTGCACAGCCGGCCGGCCGGAGCGGCGAAAATCAGATCCCCAAACTGACTTGCGAGCACGACATGAGGTTTGAAGGTCCTGAGCGCCTTGATCAGCCGTGCCAGCATGAGCAGCGGCCGATTGCGTTGAAAGATCTGTTCCAGCGGGATTCCTGCCCCTGAAAGCACTGCTTGATAATGGTCTCTCCCTCCCAGATAAAAGACTCGCGCGTCGATTCCGGCTTCGAACAAGGCTCGCGCCATGTACGAAAACTGCTTTTCGGCGCCCGCGAGACGGAGGCTGGAAGCAATCAAGGCGACGCGCATAAAACCGCCAAAAAAGAAAGGAAACGATCGGCGACTTCGATTTGCTACACTC
>Ga0137394_10004627_pt1 | contig 10442 bp, 7 predicted proteins | sample czobulk116metaG_FD_108278 | JGI IMG/M metagenome (GOLD analysis project Ga0137394, IMG submission 108278) | Vadose zone soil microbial communities from Angelo Coast Range Reserve, California, USA - czobulk1.16 metaG | ecosystem: Environmental > Terrestrial > Soil > Vadose zone | place: USA... | reverse complement strand
CTTCACGGCGGGCAGATCCGGCGCGAGGAGGCCGAGGAATTGTTCGAAATCGATGATCCGGCCGACATCCTGGATCTGCTGGCGTGGGCAAACCGAATTCGGCAGCATTTCAAGGGCAATAAGATTCATTTATGCTCGATTGTGAACGCCAAGGCTGGCGGCTGTTCGGAAAACTGCAGCTTTTGCGCCCAATCTTCCGCCTATAATACCGACGCGCCACGTTACGGGTTCATTGATCCTGCTCCGGTCCTGGAAGCGGCTGAGGAGGCCCAGAAGAATGCCGTTACTGCCGTGGGGTTGGTCGCCGCCTGGAAGGGTCTGAATGAGGGGCCTGTGCTGGACGAGGTGTGCGAGCGAATCAAAGAGTTGACGGCCAGTGGCAAGGCCCGGCCGGACGCGTCTCTGGGTATCATCAAGAACCAGAGAGTGGCCAACCGCCTTAAGGAGGCTGGATTGGAGTGTTACGGGCATAACCTGGAAAGCTCGAAACGTTTTTTCCCCAATCATTGCAGCAGCCATACCTACGAAGACCGTGTTGAAACGATCGGTTACCTCAAAAGAGCTGGAATTAAAATCTGTTCCGGCGGGATCATCGGGATGGGAGAGACACGAGCGGACCGGTGCGACCTGGCATTTGCCTTGAAAGAGATCGGCGCGAATGTGGTGCCGATTAATATTCTCAATCCGATCAAGGGAACACCGTTCGAGAATGTGGCGCCGCTGCCGCCAATGGAAATTCTCAAAACGATTGCCTGCTTCCGATTTGTTTTGCCGAGACAGGAAATCATGATCGCGGGTGGGCGCACTGTGAATCTGCGCGACCTGCAGAGTATGGTTTTCATGGCGGGGGCCAGCGCGCTCATGGTGGGTAATTATTTAACTACGCTGAACCAGCCGGTCGAAAAAGATCTGCAGATGTTGAAAGACCTCGGCCTGGATCCTAATTGGGACAACCATGACTTCGCGGATCAGGAGCAGTAACTTCCAGCATGCAGCGGTTGGCGCGGAATATTGGCGGATATAAGGGCGAGACGATCGATATTCAGCCGGTCCTCGGAGATATCGACACGCTGGCCGCCCGCACGGGGTGGATGCCGCAGCCGATCATCGTCTCTGAGAGTCTGACTCTTCCGGCTTATCACAAGCCCTCGTCCGCTGGTCAGAAGCGTATCTATATTTCCGCGGGGATACACGGGGACGAGCCGGCTAGTCCGCTGGCTCTGCTCAAGCTGTTCCAGGAAAATCAATGGCCCGATCATCTGAATATCTGGATCATTCCTTGTCTCAATCCGAAGGCCTTTGCGCTCAACACCCGTGAAAACGAAGAGGGCATCGACTTGAACCGGGATTATCGGACGTTCAAAAGTGCCGCCGTTCGCGCCCATGCCGCCTGGCTCGAGGCGCGCCCGGGCTTCACGCTGGCTTTATTCCTGCACGAGGATTGGGAGTCGAACGGGTTTTATCTTTACGAACTTAATCCTGACCTGCAGCCATCGATGGCCGATCGAATCATCCAGGCGGTGCGAGAAGTCTGTCCGATTGATATGTCCACGACCATCGAAGGACGCGCGGCGCAAAACGGTGTTATCTGCGCAAACCCTGATCTGCAAAAGCGACCGGATTGGCCAGAAACGTTTTACCTGATCCACCATAAAACGCGCCTGACATACACACTGGAAGCGCCGTCGGATTTTTTATTGCCGACGCGTATTCACGCTCTGGCCGCCGGTGTTCAAGCTGCCCTAAAAAACGTTTAGAAGCTGGAAATGTTCCCGTGACAATCCAGGCGTTGGGACCCTAAGTTGGAGCAGCGATGGAACCAGTTGCCTTGACCCTTGGCCATTCACCCGATCCGGATGACGCCTTCATGTTTTATGCCCTGGCAAAAGAGCTGATTCCCACCCAGGGCTTAAAGTTCAACCACGTCCTTCAGGATATCCAAACGCTGAACGAACGAGCCACGCGGGGAGAGCTGGATATTTCGGCAATCAGCATCCACGCCTACGCTTATGTCTGCGATAAATATGCTCTGTTGCCGAGCGGCGCCAGCATGGGCGACGGCTATGGCCCGATGCTCGTTGCGAAGCAGCGCTACACGAAAGCGGAGATTGCTCAAAAGCGAATTGCCGTTCCCGGCAAAATGACGAGCGCTTTTCTGGCGTTGCAGTTGTGGCTTGGAAAATCCGAACGGGAGTTAAACCTGGTCATTGTTCCCTTCGATCAAATCTTTGCGGCAGTCCGCCGCGGCGAAGCAGAGACAGGGCTGATCATCCATGAAGGCCAACTCACTTATCGCAATGAGGGTCTCGTGCTCTGCGAAGACCTGGGCGTCTGGTGGGGCAAGGAAAACGATGGCCTGCCGCTGCCGCTGGGAGGCAATGTCATCCATAAACGTCTCGACCCGCGCTTGCGGCAAACCGTCTCGGCGATTTTGTCCGCAAGCATTCGCTATAGCCTCGAGCATCGGGTGGAAGCGGTCGAGCATGCGTTAAAGTACGCGCGCGATATGGGGCGCGAATTGGCCGATAAGTTTGTGGGCATGTATGTGAATGACTGGACGCTCGATTACGGAGAACGCGGCCGCAAATCCATTCGCCTCTTTCTTGATCGGGCCTATGCGCGCGGATTGATTCCGCGCGCGCCGGAGTTGGAGTTTGTAGTGTAACGGGCAATGACTAATGACGAAATCCGAATGACGAAGCACTAATGACGAAGGGAATGCCTAAATCCTAATGACGAACCAAATTGTCCTCCGAAGGCTCGTGCTTAGCGATTCGTCGTTCCTTTGGTCATTCGGATTTCGTCATTCGTCATTCCTGATCGGCAGCGGTGCTCCGGAATTGCCTCAGGCCTTCTCCCGTGGCATAACGGCGGCGTGAAATACCGACGTTTCGGGCGGACCGAACTTCAGATGCCTGTCTTTTCCTGTGGCGGCATGCGCTACCAGTTCAAGTGGCAGGATGTTCCGCCCGCGGAGATTCCTCCGGACAACCAGGCGAATTTGGAAGCGACGATCCACCGCGCAGTCGAACTCGGCATCAACCATATCGAGACCGCCCGAGGGTACGGTACTTCAGAAATGCAACTTGGGCGTGTGCTGCCATCTCTTCCGCGGGACAAGATCATCGTGCAGACAAAAGTGGCCCCGGCGGAAAATCCGAAAGAGTTCCTGCGGACGTTCGAGCGTTCGATGGATTACCTGCGGCTCGATTATGTCGATTTGCTGGCGCTGCACGGGGTCAATCACCGCGGGTTTCTAAAATGGGCGTTGCAGAAAAATGGCTGCGTGGCAGCGGCTCGCAAATTGCAAAAGGAAGGCCGGATTCGCTTCCTGGGATTTTCTACTCACGCCACGACCGACATCATCCTGGAGGCGATCGAGAGCGGCGAGTTCGATTACGTGAATATTCATTGGTATTTCGTTAATGATCTGAACCAGCCGGCCATAGAGGCCGCTCTTAAACGTGATATGGGCGTGTTCATCATTTCCCCCAATGATAAAGGCGGGAAGCTCTATGAGCCGCCGCCCAAAATGGTCGAGCTTTGCGCGCCACTCACCCCGATGCAGTTTAATGATCTCTATTGCCTGAGCCGGCCCCACGTGCACACGTTGAGTTGCGGCGCGGCCCGGCCCAGTGATTTCGATGAACACGTCGAAGGGTTGAAATATTATGATCGAATATCCGAGACGATCCTGCCCATCGAACGCCGATTGCGCGCGGAAATGGAGCGGAGTTTAGGCAAGGAATGGTGTGCGCGGTGGTTCGAGGCATTGCCGGAGTACGTGGATGTTCCGGGAGAAGTGAATCTGCTCGAAATCCTTCGGCTCTGGACGTTCGCAAAATCGTTGGATTTGGTGAGCTGGGGAAAGATGCGTTACAATCTGCTCGGGCAGGGGGACCATTGGTTTCCAGGGGCCAACGCGGGCAAAATCAACCAGTTGACCCTCAAGCAAGCCGTGGCCAAAAGCCCGTTTGCCGATAAAATTCCGGAAATTCTGAAAGAAGCACACGAAATGCTGCTGGAAGCACCCAGGAAGCGGTTGAGCGAGAGTTGAGATTATTGGCCGACTCGGGTAAGCTTGAGGGGCGCTCCACCGTAGTTTTAATTTGCCCGACGGGTATGTGTGGACGAAGAATGAATTATGCGTGACCGGAATCTGTTGTATTTGTTTCTAGGTCTGAATGTTGCGCTGGCCGCAGCCTTCGTCGCATACCTTTTTGTTTCGAGTAACGGCGCGCCCAAAGTTCTCTCGACGAGCTTCGTTCCGGCGGGAAAGACCAACCAGATTCAACGGGTTTCCCTCACAAACCAGGCAAAATCAGCTTTTACCAATTCGGCTCTCGTCGTCGCCCAAACCAATTCGCCCGGAACCTCGGCCCTCGCCGCTGCCACCAACACGCCGGTCGCCGAGCCGGTTTTCACCCAAAAGAAGTTCGGCTGGAAGGACATCGAAGGGCCTGAGTATTTGACCTATATCAGCAGTTTGCGCGCGGTTGGCTGTCCGGAGGAGAAGGTCCAGAACATCATCATCAGCGACATCAACGAGCTGTTTCAGCAGAAGAAGCTCAAGATCGCTTTGGAACACGATCAGCCGTGGTGGAAGTCGCAGTCCGAATTCCTCATGGCGAACGTCATGCAGCAGAGAGGCCAGGCTTTGGAAGAGGAGCGGCAAGCTTTGTTCGAAAAACTTCTCGGCAGCGAAGCCGCAGAGAAACAACGCCCCGAGAGCTTGCTCTGGAACAGCGTGCAGTTAACAGGCCCCGTCCTGGGCAAGTTGCCTCCGCAACTCCACAACCAGGTGCAGGAAATCTGCGGTGATTCGATCCAGCGCTACCAATCCTACTACTGGGAACGGGCCAACCAGGGCCAAGCCATCAACAATGTCGAGATGGCCAATCTGCGGGAACATACCCGCACGGAGTTGCGCAAAGTGCTCAACCCGATCGAAGTCGAGGAATTTGTGCTGCGCTATTCGCACAATGCCCACCAGCTTCGGGAAGAACTCCGCGGGATTGACCCGACGCCCGAAGAGTTTCGCAAAGTTTTTCGCGCGACCGACCCGCTCGATCACCAGATGCAGCTCGAATTTGGCGGGGTTGAAGCAATGAGCGAGAAACAGCGCGAGCGCCACCTGAAAGATCGCGAAATGGCCATTCGGGACACGCTTGGCCCTGAACGCTACCCGGCTTATCTGTTGACGAAGGACCCGCTTTTTCGGCAGGCGCAAATGACCGCGATGCAATATGGCGCGCCCAAAGCGATCATGCCCATTTACCAGATGGCCAAAACAAGTGAAACGAAGCGCCAAAAGATTTTGCAGGACGCGAACCTCACCCCACAACAAAAGAACGAAGCATTAAGTCTTCTGAACATCGAGCATGCGCAATCGGTCCAGAGGATCGTGAATCAGGCGGCGATTGATCGAGCTATCCCAGGCGCCAAGTAATGCGCCCTTTGTTCAAGTCGTAAGGAGACATCTCGAGTTTCACGCGGTCCCCGACTGTGAGCCGGACCCACCGTTTGCGCATCTGACCGCAGATGGTTGCGAGCACCAGGTGTTTATTGTCCAGCTCGACCCGGAACATGGTCCCGGCGAGCACGGTTTGCACGCGGCCTTCCACTTCAATAGGTTCTTCTTTCATGCGCAATTTGCTCCAGCGCCGCTCTTTGCAATTCCCACAAGCGCCCAACACCGGCAAACCGGGATAGAGCCAAAAAAACGAGGCCCGGTCAAGCCCGGGCCCCAAAAGCAGCCGAAAGGCTGAATTAGTAGCGATTGCGACCGCCGCCGCCACCGCCGTATTCGCGGCGTCCACCGCCGCCACCACCACCGCCACCACCGGAACGCTCTTCGCGAGGCCGGGCAATATTGACGGTGAGGTTTCGCCCATCGACAGTAGCGCCGTTAAGCGCCTCGATGGCCTTCTGAGCTTCCTCTTCGGTGCTCATGGTCACGAAGCCAAAGCCGCGGGGGCGGCCGGTGGCTCGGTCCATCATTAAATTAGCTTCTACGACCGTGCCATGCGCCGCAAAAGCGTCCTGGAGGTCATTTTCTGTGGTGTTGAAGGAAAGATTTCCCACAAACAATTTCGTACTCATGCGATACCATTTACTGTCGACTAACCTTGCTTTCTCCAGACTGATCCCGACCATCGGGTTTAAAATCATCACTGAACCGAGTTCACCTGAGGATTCACCATGCCTTGAAAAGGACAAGCGATCTAACAGAAGGGCCAAAGATCGACGTTTTTCAGGGGATAGCAAGCACTTTTTCAGGGGGCAATAAGCGCAAAATCCGTGGCAAAGAATGGACGCGCAAGGCAGACACGGCCTTGAGTTAGTCGGGAACTTCCCTTTTTGGGCGCTGCCTTTCCGCTCCCATGAACCGCACGGTGAGCTTTAGCAGTGCGGCAGTCCTCTGCCGCTTTGGCATGTTTCGGGCAGCCGAGTGGAAAGCGGCCCCGACGCGTCGGGGCCGCACTCCAAAAGCTGGCGCCCCAATTCCAGCGCCCCGCCGGTCATGGCTTCAATGCGCGAAGTTTGCTTCGGAGAAATCCCATGCCGGCCCTCTCCCCAGGGGAGAGGGGATGACTTCCGCGGTTTCGTGTGATGTTGCGAACTCGGTTGAGCCTTGCGAGCCCGGCTGATACTTTGGACGCCATGGCGAAAGGCACAACGCAATTCGAAGGGTTGCTGGACCGCTTTTTTAATGGCGTCCTCGAGGACAATCCTGTCTATGCGAACATGGCGGGACTCAAGTCGGGTGAAGGCAAATTGGGCCAGGCAACCATCGAGTTCGAGAAGCGCCAGGAGGATCGACGCCAACAGACGCTCCGCGAACTGGACGAGATTTCTCCGCGCGATCTCGACAATGAGCAGCAACTCGACCGGTTGGCGTTGCGCAGCCTTTTGTTGCGCGAGATAGAAAACTTCGGCCGTGGCCGGCACAAGTCAGAGCCTGATGCCCCGGAACGGTTGCTCAACATCCTGCTGCACGAACTGCAGCGCGGGGAAGACGAGCCGGAGAGGGCGGCGCGAAACATTCGCTCCTTGCTCCGGGAAGCGCCGCGATTCCTGGGCGAAAGCGCGACCCGGATTGAAGCGCCCGAAGGCGTTTGGCTGCGGGTGATGGAGCAAACGATTGCTGGCGAAGGCGCTCTTTTCGAGGCGGTGAAAACATTTTTGGACCGCAATCGTGCCGCGGCGTGGGATGCGGAGTATATCGCTTCCGGGCGCAAGGCCCTCGAGGATTACGCCAACTCCGTCCGATCTCGTCCGCTGGCGCCGGAGGGCTCCTACGCCATCGGAGCAGAAATGTTGCAGAGGAGAGTGCGTGACCAACTGGGGCTCGACTATTCGCTCGGGCAAATCGAGGCTCTGGCTCTGGACGAGGTCGAGCGGGTCAACGGCTTGATGAAGTCGGCTTCGGCCCGCCTGGGGCGCGGGGCCTCTGCCAAAGATGTGATCGAAGAAGCGCGGATGAAATGGCGGCCAATTCAACCGTTGATCGATCTTTATCGAGAAGAAACCGAACGCATCAAAGAAGCTTTTCGCGGGGCCAATGCGGTTAGCTTTCCGCCGGTCGAGCGCCTCGATGTCCGGCCAGTGCCCGATTTCATGCGGGCGCTTTTTCCCACGGCTGCCTACACCGCCCCCGGCGCGTTCGAAAAACGGCAGCGCGGGATCTTCTGGGTAAACGATCTGAGCCTCATTATGAGTGACCCGCAAGAGCAACTGGCCGAACAGCAACAACATTTCGGCCTGGTTTTGACTTGCGCGCATGAAGCTTACCCGGGCCATCACCTTCAGTTCGTGACCGCCAACCAGCACGTCAGAAAATGGCGGCGTCTCTTCGCTCACTCGGTCTTCTACGAAGGTTGGACGCTTTGGTGCGAGCAAATGATGGTGGACTTGAAAATCGACCAGTCACCATGGCTTAAGCTGCAGCAACTCCATGATGCGCTCTGGCGCTGCCATCGAATTCTCGTGGACCTTCGACTGCAGACCGGCCGCTATACCTATGAAAGCGCCGTGCAACACATGCAAAAGCATCTTGGGTTCACTCGCGCGCGCGCGGAAGCTGACGTGAACTGGTATACCGCGCAACCAGGCGTCCCGATGAGTTACTGGCTCGGGCGGCTCGAAAACGAGCGATTGCGCAAGCGGCTTATGCTTGGTCGCGGCTGGTCACTGCAGAAGTTTAACGATTGGCTGCTAAGCTTCGGGACGATTCCACAGGCGTGGATCGAGAAGTATGGGCTGGACTGAGGCCGCTGAGCCCTTCGGTTTCGCATTTGGGACGGAGCCGGGGTCCAAATTAATTTAGCTGACGGATGCGGATATTGCGGAACTTGACCCAGCCCGGGTGGCCTTCGGCGCCGTAGGTCTGCAGGCCGATGACGCCGGATTGGAGAAATCTCGGCAGCGGGGCAGGGTCCGTGCAATCGAAAAGCTCCACGCCGTTGAGGCGGACTTTGATGTGGGCGCCTTGGGCGAAAATATAGAGTTTGTTCCAATCGAGTTTCTTGCGGATCGAGTCGTCTTCATCGCCTTTGGCGAGCCAATGATCGGTGTAAAGGCCGATGAATTCCTGGGCAGCGGGACGACCGATGTTTACCTGGTAACCGCTGCGGGCTGTGCCTGAGTTGTTCCGCAAGTAGATGCCACTGTTGTATTTGCCATGTTCGTCGATTATGAATTCAAGTTCGAGTTCGAAGTCTTTGAATTGCTCTTTGCTGGCAAGAAGTCCGGAGCGTTTTGGGTCTCCATCCTGCCCTCCAACGATGATGCCGTCTTTGGCGGTCCACACAGCGCTGCCGTTCTGAGTCCAATTGTCCAGGTTTTGCCCGTTGAAAAGGGCACGCCATTCGGTGCTGCCAGCCCACTCGAGGATTTGCTTGTCGGCAAGCAGGCTGGTGCGAAGCTTTTCGTACGGCACTTGTTGAGCGGGCACTTGTGCGTCGATGGCAAGGCTTGCGGCAGTAGCAGCAGATTGGCCCAGGATCATGAACACCGGTTCCATGCGAATTGATCCATAAGCTATGTGGGACGCGGCCAGGCAGACAGGCACGAAGAGGTTTCCGCATTCAGCCGCCCTGGGCACGATAGACCGATACGAGATCGGGTACGGCTTCACCGGGACCTGCACGTCGCCTTCGTTTTCAACACGGCCGTTCTTTACGATGCGCTGGCAGTTGTGCGAATCCATGTTGTAAGCGCCCAACCCTATTGAGTCGGACGCCTTGGTCGTGCCGCGGCAATTATGCTCGGTCATGACATAATCGGAGATCATCCGGCGCGCTTCCCGGACATAAAGTTGGTTGGGCCACCCGCCTGTGTCCTGGAACTCATCTTTGCAGGGGCCCCAGGTCTGCATTTCGCGACGCATGTCTTCAGGCACTCGCGGGCTCGTGGCGAGGAAAGTAAGAAAGCCGCGGGTATAATTTTCGTGCTCTTTGCAGATTCGGGCGCGGGTTGCGTAATCACCCTCGGGATAAGCGTAGCTCGCGCCGATGAAATCGGTGGAGAAACCGCCATTGTTGTTGATGTCGGTTTTCTGGTTCGGCATCCAGATGGGATTCCAGAACTCCTTCAGTTGTGGTTTGTGCCCCGAGGCCACGAGCGCTTCAAGGTAGCGCGCCAACAACTCGTATTGGGCTGGGTTGTAGCCAGGTGGCGGTTGTACCTCCATGCGGTTGGTGGCATTGGTCGTGAAGCAAAGACGGTAATTGTAAGTCTGCACACGATGATCGCCCTCGCCGGGTCCTTTCGGACTGGCACCGCCCCCGCCGCCCTCTTGAATAAATGGCAGCAAACCGCTCGATGGATCACCCGCCTTGAGATAAGGAGCGACAGCGACGGTAAATTGGTGAGAGGGAGTTTTTGCGCGAACACCGTTGAGCGTTTCGCCATAGACTGAGTTTGCTTCGCGTCCAACGTGGTAAGAGATTTCCGCCCTCGCCATGAGGTCGCCTTCATAACTGCAGTCAATGAACATCTTTGCCCGGAATACATTTCCGTTCTCCATCGTGATCGCCGTGATCCGCGCTCCTTGCTTGCTGACCGAGCGAAGGCGTTGTTCATAATAAACATCAACTTTCGCTTCTTTGGCCATGGCCCGGAAAGTCTCTTCGGCGACGTGAGGCTCAAACTTCCATGCTTCCGCCTGCCCGTACCGTTCGCCAAGGCGTCGATAAAACTCGTGGGAGATTCCCCCGATGGCTGCTTTGTTTCCGATATCCGTGGCGCCCAGGCCGCCACTGCTCAGACCGCCAAGATGTTTGCCGAATTCGGCGATGACGGCCGATTTGCCCATCCGGGAACTTTGGATGGCGGCAGCGATGCCGCCTGCGGTTCCTCCGTAGATGCAAATATCGGACTCGACAAGCGCCGCCTTCGCTGCGGCAACACCGAAAGTGACAAGAAAGAGAAAGCAGAAT
>Ga0137394_10004626_pt1 | contig 10442 bp, 12 predicted proteins | sample czobulk116metaG_FD_108278 | JGI IMG/M metagenome (GOLD analysis project Ga0137394, IMG submission 108278) | Vadose zone soil microbial communities from Angelo Coast Range Reserve, California, USA - czobulk1.16 metaG | ecosystem: Environmental > Terrestrial > Soil > Vadose zone | place: USA... | reverse complement strand
GTATGGCAAAGGGTAAGGTGAAGTGGTTCAACGACGCGAAAGGCTTTGGCTTTATCGCGCAGGAGTCGGGTCCAGACGTGTTCGTCCACTTCACAGCGATCCAGGCGGAGGGCTTCCGTAGCCTCGCCGAGGGCGACAACGTCGAGTTCGACGTCGCCCAGGGTCCAAAGGGGCTGCAGGCACAGAACGTTCGCAAAGTCTGAGCTCGCAGCGCGCAGACAAACGGGCCCGGGTCACACCGGGCCCGTTTGCTTTTCATATATTGGCCCCATGACTCCCGCCATCCTCCTGCTGGTTCTCCTGCAGGCGCCCCAAGGTGCGACGGCGCCGCCCCGGCCGTTCGCCTATCGCGGATTTGCGCCAGGTATGGCGTACCGTGACTTCGCCAGTCGCGCGCGCAGCATCGCACAAGGCGACAGCGACGTCCTGGCATGCCAAACGATGCACAACACAGCCCAGGTGATGGACTGTGGCGTGCGCGTGCGGGACCCCGTGGACAGCGCGCGTTTCTATTTGAGCGCCAACGTCATCGAGAGCCGGACCTCGGTCATTGCATTCGTAGATTCGGGGAAGGTGGCGCTCGTGCGGCGGACTCAGGACGACATGCGCAAGCGACTCGGTATGCCCCAGCGCCGCGAGCGCAGCATGTGGGAATGGACCAAGGGGCGGCGGTTCATCCGGCTCAACTGGCGGGGCGGCCCGAATTGGCGCGTGATCTCGATAACACTCAACGACCGCGACGTGCTGGCGCGGATCGCCCACTATCGACCTGCCTCGCGGCCGGCACCGCGGCCGGCCAAGAAGCCCTAGCTCAGAGCGCTGACACCAGGCGCTCGGCGAGCTGCCCGATTCCCTGCGATCCGGTGATCTGGTCTATCCAGCGCGGCGGCAACGCGACATCCCCATACCGTGCGCCGAGCAGGGCGCCCGCGACTGCGGCATTCGTGTCGGTGTCGCCGCCCGCCTGGGCAAGCGCGATGAGCGCCTCTTCGAGCGAGCGGTCGTGCGTCGCAAACCAGAACGCGATTTCCACGCAGTGCACCACGTAGCCCGCCTCACCGGCGCGCGCGATCGGGAGATCGCTCTCGCGCTCGCGCGGGACTCGATGAATCGCCTCGCGCAACGCCCGCGGCGCGCGGTCGCCGATGCGGTGCACCACCTCGTCGATGAAGTAGATGTTGCCGTGCAGGAGCTCCCGGGCCGCCAGGTTCACGGCGGCCGCGCCCCATGTGCACCGCTCGTCGGCATGAGTGATCGCCGCTTGCTGGGTCGAGACGCGAATCAGGCGATCGGGGTCGTCGTGGTAGCGCAGCCCGACGGGCACGCAGCGCATGACACAGCCGTTGCCGGCAGACCGACCGGGGTTCTCCTGATTCGTGAGCCGTCCTGCTTCGAACGGCTCTTTCCCACGGTCGATCAGCGTGAGCGCGCGTTTGGTTGTAATGCCGATCCCGCGACCATCCACCTTCATCCATTTGACCCAGCGCCGTGCGACATCGTTCGCGTCGAATCCCCTGGATGCGAGCAACGATTCGCCGAGCAACAGCGCCATCGCGGCGTCGTCGTCGTAGGGCGAGTTCTTGGGTGGTGGGGCGAGATCGACGACACCGTTCGGAAAAGCTTTACGGATGGCTTCCGGCGTGCCCAGGTGCTCGGTGGGGACGCCCAACTGATTCCCAGCGACAAGGCCCAGCAACGCGCCCCGGGCGCGCGAGACGAGCTGTGGGTCTCCCCGGTCCATTGGGCCACAAATTAACACCGGCCATGGCCATCGTTTTGGGACTCGCGGGGGTGTACGTCGTCCTGTCGGTGGTGCTGTGGGCACTGCAAGAGAAGATCACGTTCCCGGCACCTCGGGCGCCGCTGCCGGATCCCGTTCAGACCATAGGCTACGGTGAGCCGATCGAGTTGACGATGCACGACGGTACGCGGCTTGTTGGATGGTATTTGCCCCCCCTTCGCCGCCCTTCACCGCCCTCTGCCGCCCTGCTTTGGTTCTATGGCAACGGTGAGACGATCGCCGCCATCTGGCCGGTTATCCGGGAGTTCCGGCCGCCCAATGCCGCGCTGCTGGTCGTCGACTATCCGGGCTATGGAGCAAGCGGGGGCCGAGCCACCGAAGCCGGAATGTATGAGGCCGCGGATCTCGCCTATAATGCGCTGATCGCCCGTCCAGACGTCGATCGCCATCGCGTGTATGTCTACGGCCGCTCCCTGGGCAGCGCCGCCGCCACCCACACGGCCGCCACGCACGAGGTCGCCGGCCTGATTCTCGAATCACCCTTCACGAGCGCCCGCGGAATGGCGGCCCGACACTACAGAATCTTCCCCCGGTTTTTGGTGCGGCTTGGGCTCGACAACGTGAGCAGAATGCGGGGCATTCACTGCCCCACGCTCATCCTCCACGGGACCGCCGACATGCTGGTGCCCATCGCGATGGGTCAGGAGGTCGCCGCCGCCGCCGCTGGCCGGGTGGAGTTCGTGATGATCGAGGGGGCCGGCCACAACGACACATACGACATGGGAGGGAAAGCCTACAAAGCAAAACTGGCGGCCTTCGTCAAATAACGACGACCGGCTCCAGCCGGTCCTTCTCCTCCTCAAAGATGCGCTGCGCCTCATCGAGCGCCCGAATCACCGTCGGTTCTTCGGGATCGGGGAACTTGCTGCTGGCCGCCACGCGCCCTGTGAGCTTCCGAACGGCCACGAGCGCGCGCGTGACCTCGCAGCGGCCGGCATCGGCATCGGTGTGACCTGCAACGAGCAGCTCTTCAAAGAGCGGCAGGGCCGCGGGGTCGCCGAGCACGTACAGGGATTCGAGAATCTTGGGCGCGAGGAAGCGGCGCAGCATCTCGTCACCGCGAATCCGCTGGAACAGCGCCATCACATTGGACGCCTGGCCCGGATAGTAGCGCGCCGCTTCGACCGCGGCCGCGACAAAGGCATGATGCGCGCCCGGCGTCTGCAGGTACTTCGCAAACAGCGGCCATGCTTCCTTGGGATGCCGCTCGGCGAGCGCGAGGAACGCGAAATAACGGCGACCCAGCGGAGCCTGCGTATCGGCGATAACGGTGCGCAAACCAGCGACGCCCCAGCGCGCGCCCACCAGCGCGGCCGCGGCGGCATGTTGCCAGCGCTCGAGCTCCGGCACCCGAAACGTCACGATGTGTGGCTCGAGGAATGATCGGCAGCGCTCCAGCGCAGCGAGCAGCCGGCGGTCAACGATTGTGAGGGCGGGCTCGAGTGCCTCCGTGTTCGCGCGACGCGCGAGCGCGAGCGCCTCCCATCCCAGTTGTCCCAGGTTCTGCTCGTCCCACGTCGCTTCCAATTCGGCTGCGCTCTTTGCGACGAGGAGACGCTCGAGTCCCGCCGCAAACCCACACAGGTGCCGAATCGTATTCATACGGTAATGTGGAAAGCGCGTGGATATTGCGCTATCCCATTCGCAGGCTTAACCTTGCCCGCTCATGCGCAGGTGCCGGGCCCTCCTCGCCGCGATTTGCTCGCTTACTGCCTGCTCCGGTGGAAGCAGCCGTGGACCCATTGTCCTCGGGCTCGCCGGACCCTTCTCGCAACCTCGCGGCGTGTCGATGCAACACGCCGCCGAGTTGGCTGTGAAGGAAATCAACGCTCGCGGCGGCATTCGGGGCCGTCCGCTGGCGCTGCGCATGATGGACGACAGCGGTCGTCCCGAAGTCGCCATCCGTATCGCCCAGCAGCTCGCGGATGATCCCCGGGTCGTCGCGGTGGTCGGGCATCTCACGTCGAGCGCCTCGCTCGCGGCCGGACGCGTGTATTGGGAAGCCCGCCGCCCAGTGGTGATGATCTCGCCGTCTGCTTCGAGCCCCGATCTCTCAGGGTTCAGTCCCTACATGTTCCGGGTGTGCCCCAGCGATCTGAGTCACGGCGCCCAGCTGGCCCGCTACGCCCGGCAGCTGCTGAACGCACAACGGGTCGGCGTGATCTACCTGGACGATGACTATGGCCGGGGCTTGCGCCGCAGCTTCACCGGCGAGTTCAAGCGCCTGGGCGGCGACGTCGTCGAGGCAGATCCGATGCTCTCGACCACGCCGAGTCTCGAGCCATACCTCTCCCGCCTGCGGCAAAAGGGGGGCATGGACGCCCTCATGCTTGCCACCGATCGCGTCGGCGCGGAGCTCGCGTTGCGGGAGATGGGGCGGATGGGCGTCCACTGGACCACGCTTGGCGGGGACGCGCTGAGCGGCATCGAAACGACCGGTCCATTGGCCGAAGGCGTGAGGATGTCCGTCGCCTACCTCGTGGATCAGAGCGGTGAGCGGAACGCGCAATTCGTCGTCGCCTACGCCCGGGCCTACCCCGGGGAGCGTCCCGATCATCGCGGTGCTTCGGCGTACGACATCGTCCATTTGCTCGCGAGCGTCCTCACGGAAGCGGGCACCGATCGTCGCGCGATCCGAGACCGTGTGGCACGCGTCGGCGGTGATCTTCCCGCCTTCGAGGGGGTCACCGGTACGATCGCGTTCGACGCTCGCGGCGACGTCCCGGCCAAATCCGTGCTCATCGGCGTCGTGCGGGATGGCCGGCTGACACCGGAGCCCGGGCAATGAGGTCGCTCGACACGATCCGCTGGCGGATCATTCTCGGCCTCTCCGGGCTGCTCGCGGGACTCGTCATCGCGTCGGTCGTCGGCGTCACGTCGCTCGCGACGCTGCGGCGCTCGTTGGGAGAGGAGATCGCGCGCCTGCGGGAATCGAGCGAGGTGGGGAATGGCCTCGTCACCGCCGTATTCGATGAAATCCGCGCGGCGGAGCAGTACCTCGGGGAGCGGGGACAGCAGGCGAACGATCGGTTCCAGGCCGCCGTCGATTCGGCGTTCAGCTACCAGAAACGGCTCGACGTCCTCCCGGGGCTTACCGAAGCGGACCGGATCACCGTCAACCGCATCAAGCAGCTGCAATCCGCCATTCATGTGGACTACTCGCTCGCGCACGCCGATCTCGACGTGGGTCGGACCCAGCAAGCACAAACGCTGGCGGTCGGCGCCCGTCCGGAAGTCACCGAGCTGACGCGGCTCGTGCGCGACCTGTCGACGCGCCAGTCCGAAAAGGCCGCAGTGGTCGGACAACGCCTCGCGGCGCTCGCACGCGAGCGCGAGATCATACTCTGGCTCGTGCTGATCGGCACGGCGCTCGTCGGCGCCGTCGTCGGCGCATTCACGCTGCGATGGGTCGAAGGCCCCCTGGTCCGGCTCGTGACCGCGGCGGAGCGCTTCGGGAGCGGCGACCTGCGACCCGTCACCACGGGCCACATGCCGCGCGAATTCCAGGTGCTGGCGGATGCAATGCGGCTGATGGGGGAGCGACTGCGCGGTATCGTCTCCGAGGTCGTCGGGTCGGCGGACAAGATCGCCGCGTCCGCCAGTGATCTGTCGGCGGTCAGTGAAGAGCTCGCTGCTTCGTCCAGCCAGGTTTCGAGTGCGATGCTCGAGATCGCGAGCGGTGCGGAGAGTCAGCGCAACGAGCTGAACGCCACCCAGATCGCGCTGGAGCTGCAACGCAAGACCAACGCCGAGATGACGGACGCGGCATCCCATGTCGCGCGGCTGGGCGAGGAGATTCGTACGGTCGCGGACCGGCATCGCAGCGACATCGCCGCGGCGGGCAATACGCTGCTCGACGTGCGGGAAGTGGTGCGCACGACCGGCACGGAGGTCACGCAGCTCGCGCAGCAGAGCTCCTCGATCGACGACTTTGTGGACCTGATCAAGCGGATCTCGTCGCAGACCAACCTGCTGGCGTTGAACGCAGCGATCGAAGCGGCGCGCGCCGGCGAACACGGCCGGGGCTTCGCGGTCGTCGCCGAAGAAGTGCGCCAGCTGGCGGACGAGTCGTCACGCGCCGCCGAAGATGTCGCGCGCACCACGCGCGTGATCCGGGAACAGGTCGAAGAAGTGACCGCGACGATGGCCGTCGGTCAGGCGAAGGTGCGCGGCATTGAATCGGTCGCCGAAGGCGCGGCCCGCGGTCTCACCGAAATCGTCGCGGCGGTAGAGCAGGTCGAACAGGCGGCCTCCCGCGTCACACGTGCGGCGCAGGAGAATCGCGGTGTAACCGAGCAGCTCGGCGCGCAGGCCCAGACGGTCGTGACCCGCGCCGTCGCCCACGCCTCGAGCGCCGAGCAGGTGACGGCGGCGACCGAGCAGCAGGGGGCGTCCACGCAGGAAATGGCAGCGGCCGCCGGAGATCTGCTCCAGGCGGCCGAGAAACTGCGTGGGCTGGTCCGCGGCTTCCGGATCTAGCGGCGGGCCTTCTTCGCCTTTTTCGCGGGAGCCTTCTTGACCGCGACCGGTTTCTTCTTGCGCAGACCTTCCTGTACCTCTCCCAGCACCCGATCGCCCTCGTCGGGACCGATCAAGCCCCGGCGCACCGCGTAGCGCACCAACTCCTCCGCGTCCTCGAACGCGAAATCCGCTATTCCGGCTGCACCACGCATTGCCTTGATGAGCGCGTCCGCCACGGGACTGCGCAGCACGCTGGCGATGCCGGGTAGGGCTTCGAGTAATGACGAGATTTGCGAACCACCTAGCTCGGCTGGCATGAAAAGGGTGGTAAAGGTGGCGGCAAGGTACATGCCCCCCTCCGGGTCGTCAAGAAACCCCGTCAGAGAGGCCCCGTTCCCCCCGGGGAAGTGCGTAAAGATCAGGGTAGTATAGATTTCGGACCGGAGGGGAGTTCCGTGGGCAGACGGGGGATCAAGGAGTACCGGGCGCCTGAGGCGCTGGCGCTTATTGCAGCGGACCGGGCGCATGAGCCACTGGTGTGTCCCTCGTGCGGGACTCGCACGATCCAGCGGTCGCCGCGGCGCCGCGTGCTGCGAGTCGGCGAGCTGTTCACCGCGGAACGGATCAGCCTGACGTGCGCGGCCTGTAGCCGCCACGCTTCCTACATTACGCGCGGGATGGAGCCCCCGCGCGACGCAACCATGGATCCCAGGAGCCTATGAGCGAGGACACGCGTGGCTGGTGACGCGATTCAGATGATGGGGACCGTCACCGAAGTACTTCCCAACACGACGTTCCGCGTAAAACTCGAAAATGGACATGAAGTCTTGGCTTATGTCAGCGGCAAGATGCGGAAGAACTACATCCGCATCTTACAAGGCGATCGCGTTGCCGTCGATTTATCTCCCTACGACCTGACGCGCGGCAGAATTACCTACCGATACAAATAAGTCTCAATGTGGGTGGCGAAGCAGCCTGTTCCAGCGGATGCGGAACGGATGAGAAGCCACGCTCATATAGATGAACAACGGCCGCCCCCGGATGTGGTCGCGGGGCAGGAACCCCCAAAAGCGGCTGTCGTAGGACTCATCGCGGTTGTCGCCCATCACCCAATAGTGCTGCGGCGGAATGACGATGGGGCCCCAGTCGTGTGACGTGGGGTGATAGTGATCCGGGTCCCGACCGATGTACTGCGGCAATTGTAGCGCTCGCATCTGGCCGCGGTACAGGTCGTCGGACCCGGGGACTCCGTGGAGCACGTAGGGCTCGTCCATACGCTGCCCGTTCCGGATCACGGTGTCGCGCACCATCTGCAGCGTGTCCCCCGACGCTCCGATCACCCGCTTCACGATGTTGAGGTCCGGCGTCGAGTCTTCCACCGACCGGAACACGACAACCTCGTCCCGCTTCGGGGTGCTGAACGCCGGCAGCCGGCAGCAGTGAATGCCGGTCAGCGGGATCTCGAGCTCACCCCCGAACGTCGCCTTGTTGACGAAGAGGAAATCACCGACGAGGAGCGTGTTTTCCATGCTCGCCGAGGGAATACGGAACGCTTCGACGAGATATGAGCGCAGCACGATCCAGATCAGCAACGCAACACCAACCGCCTTCAACCATGCGATCGCTTCCTCCCGCGCCGTCTTCGGCGGCGGAGGTTGTGGAGGACGGGCAGTCGTCACGGCTTCTCAATCCAGTCGGCGATGAAGATGTTCGTCTCTCCCTGCACCTTTCCGTTGCGGTTGGACGCCCAGACAAGCTGGCGGCCATCAGGTGAGAACATCGGGAAGGCATCGAACTCGGTATTGGTGCTGATCTGCTCGAGATTCGCGCCGTCGGCATTCACGAGGAACAGATCGAAGTTCCGGGAGCGCGGGTTCTTGTAGTTGGACGCGAACACGATGCGTTTGCCATCGGGATGGAAATAGGGGGCGAAGCTGGCGCCGCCGAGGTTGGTGACCTGCCGTTGATGCGAGCCATCGGCGTCCATCACCCAGATTTCCATGCGCACCGGCCGCACCAGGTTCTGAGCGATCAGGCCACGGTAGTCGGCGGAGTCCACCGCCGTCTGGGGATGCCAGGCGCGATAGACGATCTGCTTGCCGTCGGGCGAAAAGAACGGGCCGCCGTCGTAGCCGAGGGTCCGCGTCAGCCGCTTCAGGTTCGTGCCGTCGACACTCATCGTGTAGATATCGAGGTCGCCATCGCGCAACGACGTGAAGACGATCGTCTTGCCGTCAGGCGACAGCGTGCCTTCGGCGTCGTAGTGGGGGTTGTTGGTGATGCGCCGAGCTTCGCTGCCGTCGGCGTTGGCGACGTAGATGTCGTAATCGTACAGCGCCCAGACGTAGCCTTTGGAATAGTCGGGCCGCGGCGGGCAGGCGGCGCCCGCGTGCTGCGTGGTCGCATAGAAGATCCGGCGGTCAGCGGCGAAGAAGTAGCCGCACGTCGTACGGCCCTTCCCGTTCGACACGCGATGGAGGCCCGTGCCATCGGTGTTCATCACGAACTCTTGATCGCATCCGGAGTCCGCTTCCTGCCGCTGAAAGATGATCTGCCGTCCGGAGCGCGAGAAATAGGCTTCCGCGTTCTGGCCGCCGAACGTTAACTGCCGAATGTTCTGGAGGTGCACTTCCCCGGAATCGGCAGGGACCGCCTGCAAGAGCGCGGCGAGCAGAATAGGTAGCATGGGTCCCGCAAGCTAGAGGCATTCAAACCCGCGGGCAATGTTAGATTATCTCTCCGATGAATGATCCCAAAGCACCCCGTCCATCGCGCCAGCCGCTCATGGATCCCCTCGGTCAGATGTGTGCCGATGGGAAACAGACGGCCGAGTTTTTGTGGCAGGTCCCAAAAGACGCGGCCGCGCGCCAGAAAATTATGAATCTGCTGATTCAGATTGGAATCGAAAGCTTGAAGCAGGGGCGCCATGAAATGCCCAGGCTGGTCGAGGAGCTCAAGATCGCGGCGCAGGCGTCACCGTCGCCGCAACAGGTGGAGTTGCTGGTGGGGGGCTTCGACCGCCTGACCAAACTGTGGCAAGCAGCCAAATCCGGATTACTATGACCGAGACCCCCACCGTCGCCCGCGTGGACCTGGATCAACTCTGCATCAACACTGTCCGCACGCTCGCGATGGATGCGGTGCAGCAGGCCGATTCGGGCCATCCCGGTACGCCGATGGCCCTGGCCCCGCTCGCGTATGTGCTGTGGCAGCGCCATCTCAAATACAATCCCGCGAATCCCGAATGGCTGGACCGCGACCGCTTCGTGCTGTCGGCGGGCCATGCCTGCTTGCTGCTGTACAGCGTCCTCTATCTCACCGGCTATGATCTCACGCTCGACGACATCAAGCAGTTCCGGCAATGGGGCAGCCGCACGCCGGGACACTCCGAGCACGGCGTCACGCCCGGCGTCGAGGCGACGACGGGACCCCTCGGCCAGGGGATCGGAAATGCCGTGGGCATGGCGATGGCGGAGGCGCAGCTCGCGGCGCTCTTCAATCGCCCGGGCCACCCGATCATCGATCACTGCACCTACTTCCTCGCGTCCGACGGCGACCTCATGGAAGGCGTCTCGCACGAGGCCTGCTCGCTCGCCGGTCACCTGCAGCTCGGCAAGCTGATCGGGTTCTACGACGACAATCGGATCACGATCGACGGATCAACCGATCTCGCCTTCTCCGACAACACCACGAGGCGGTTTGAATCCTACGGCTGGCACGTGCAGAAGATCGCCGACGGCAACGATTTGAAGGCGCTCGACACCGCGATCGCGCAGGCGAAGCGCGTGAGCGATCGGCCCTCGCTCATCATCGTGCGGACGCACATCGCGTGGGGCAGCCCGCACAAGCAAGACACCGCCGAGGCCCACGGCGCTCCGCTTGGCGCCGACGAGGTGAAAGCGACGAAGCAGAAGCTGGGCTGGCCGTCGCTCGAGCCGTTCTACGTGCCAGAGGACGCGCTCGAGCAGTGGCGGACCGCGAAAGCACGCGGCGCGCAGCTCGAGGGAGACTGGAGGAAGAAGTGGGACTCCTACCGCACGGCGCATCCCGAGCTGGCTGCGGAGTTGGAGCGGCGGCTTGCCGGCCGCCTGCCCGCGGGCTGGGATGCGGCGTTGCCGGTCTTCGGTCCGAAGGATGCACAGGCAACTCGCGCCGCGTCCGGCAAGGTGCTCAATGCGAT
>Ga0137394_10004625_pt1 | contig 10443 bp, 11 predicted proteins | sample czobulk116metaG_FD_108278 | JGI IMG/M metagenome (GOLD analysis project Ga0137394, IMG submission 108278) | Vadose zone soil microbial communities from Angelo Coast Range Reserve, California, USA - czobulk1.16 metaG | ecosystem: Environmental > Terrestrial > Soil > Vadose zone | place: USA... | reverse complement strand
CCTGCCGACGGCGCCGGCCAGGAGACGCTGCGTGCGCTTGCGGCGCCGCTGGCATGGCCCGAGCCGTGTGATTATGAGGAAACGAATGCGGCGATGAGTCTGCTGCTCTCTGTGCGCCATGCCCACGGATCGGATACCCTAATGGTATTCGACGCGGACAGGGTCGTCGAGCTTTATCTCTCCATTCATGCCACGCCCGCGCATCCACATTAGCTGCTGGCATCCGATGCCACCGCCGTCGGGGGCTCAATGGTGTCGCGGAGGGCACTTTGGAGTCAAACGATACTTTGAAGTCATAAAGGTTACATTATGTCGACTGTTTTTTTAGGGATACATGTCTATAGCTTGGATTAGGAAGAAACAATGTGATTACCGTGACATCCGGCAGCCTGCTCAATGAGAAACCATACCTGCGCTTGCTGACGAGCTGGTGGGCACTGTACGTTTCGAAGCGAGGTTATGGGATCGGGGAGGGGACTGATGAAAGAATAGCAGACATTTGGCACAGCATGACTCACTAATGATGCCACAAACTGAGTGCCGTAAGCCTTGAGTGGTATGGGAAGCGAAGCATTCAGGGTTTGAGGCGAACGACGGGTGAGGAAGAGTGCGGAAGGCGCCGAGATCAGATCATGGAGCTCTTCCAGTACCGACCGGTGGAGGCGGGATGACTTTGCGGGTGGCAAATTTAACGTCTGCATGATGAGGAAGAGATATCGATTTTCGTCAGATACACTGACGCAAAGGTCAGCTCTTGATATGACAGGGGAAGCCCATGTCGATCAGTGCAGACCCTTCTCGATTTTACGAACATCACTGGCTCTCAACAGAGGTGGGACAGCCTGGGCAGGGAGTTTGGGCATTATTTGGGTGGTAGAAATTTAAAAGTGTAGATTGGTGGCATTCGAACAAAAGGTAGCGCACGATACAACAACGCAAAGACGCGCGAGGTCTGGAAATCTCGGAACAAAAAGGCTGCGTCGCTACACAATGTGGCGATGTCTAAAGGAAAGGTACGATCAGCTTTGGGGGGTTGGGTGGGCGTGAGGGGGCCAGGAACCGGACTCGTAATCGCCGATGCGATGCCGGGGTGGACGGAGAGGCCCTACACTGAGTTTTAGCGAAGAGGAGAAGAGTGGTCGAGATCGTTTCGAATCAAATTATAAGGGTCAGGCAGGGACATACCGTCGGGGAACAAGAAATGAAAAGATCGGTCTCCTACTCTCGGTTCTTTTCCCTCCATCGTCCGAAGAGCGGGGACTGGGAACCAGGCGGAGGATGCGCCAGGCATTCGGCCGCGAGCGCCCCCATAGCTTGCTCGTTCGCTATGTGTTTCTGCATATTGTTCCCAGCATATCGCTACCTTCTGAGGCACATGGGGGATGCGACGACTTCGCGACTTTTTTTCAGAGGGACAATGTGCCGGACGGGTAGCATCAGGGACGTCTTGGGGGCTCGGATGAGGTGGCTTGGCAAGGGCGGTGGCGAATCCACTTCCCTCTAAAGTCCGGTTACGAGGGGAAAATATTAGTCATGAAGCATGTTGAAGCCGCACATGTTGGGGTACTTACCCGTACCATGCGGCGCTGGCACGGGGGCTTACCAAACAAGATATGAAAGCCCGTGACCGAGAGATACGAAGGACAGACGACTTGAGCTGCGCACTGGCAGTTGCTTAGTGGGCATCAGTCAGGCCCTGCGTCAAGTCGGTTGGCTGATTATAACGTAGGTGGCCATGGGCATGGTGTAGGATACTCAGGCTGAAGCCGGGACCCAGTGTACGGCGCCTAAGGAAGAGAGTCAGCACCGCCAGTGACTCGGTCTCGGGTTACTCGGAGACCACAATCCACACGGGCCACGCACCGCGGCTTTGGCAGGGCGTGTTCAGCCTGTTTTGGGGAACAATAGACCTGCATCCCAGACCTTCACAACTTCACATCGTTTTCCCTGCGGAACTCCCCAACGAAATCAGAAAAGAAAAATAGAGAGAAAAACCCACCGTTGAAGGATGATAGGACGGATGAAAAAGTTTTTGATAATCTGGCGAGAGAACAATGCGTGATGCTCGTCACACACACGTGATTAACATAACGCACTTTCCAGGCCTGAGACTGTCACGCTGTTTCCGACGACTACGGTACCTGTCGATCCTGCCAACCGAAAAGCAGGCACTGTGGTGTATGTTTCACACCATTTGCACCTTTGACACGTTTTCTGACCAGCAAAGAAGCGCAGAGCATCTTCCGAGTTGAGTTCATGTGCCAGTAGTAGCGGCCTTCCTCTGTTGAGGGAACAGAGGACGCGAGCGGTACGTTCATCTCCTCGAACATGTGTATCAAAATCTAAATAAACGTCCTCACCGTAGGCAACGGTCTATCCTGATACGGTATCTCGAATGTTTGACACTCTGAATTTTACACTTCGAACTCAGCGCATATCACTCGAGTCTTGAGGTGGTATGCGCTGAGTTCGAATCCCCTAAGCGTGAAGGGGACGTGCATGGATAACAACCCCATAAATCGCTCCGTCCTTTGTTCATGAACACGCTCCCAGTTCCTCCACCCGAAAGCGGCGCACTTTATGTCACCGACCGACATCAGGACCCACCGATCCCTTTTTTCTCTTTTCGATCTACCTCAATGGTGTGCAAATGCGCAGAGATGTTCCTTTGCGTACCAGACATTAACTCTCCTTTACCCACTACCACTGTCTTCAACTACATTTCTGACCGCTCTCTGGCATAATCTTATTCCGTTCTCCCAATTTCTTCCCCAAATATTTTCTCGCCGTCTACCTCCTGCGAATGCCTGCCAACCTCCAGTCAGACATGACAGGTCGCGCGCCTTCTGATGGGCTTGTCTCTTCCGTCTCGCGTTCGAGCATTCAGTTCTCCCAGAGATCGAACTTCCAGACGGGATTGTCTTCCTTTCAAACCGAGTCTCTCGGTAATACGCGCCTCAGGAACAGGACCGTGCGTCTTTCACAATATTATCTCTTAACAGCGTTTGTGAATTAATGTTTGTAGGCTCAAAGACGCTTTGGCCATTCATTCATGCCTAACATCGTCGACTATGCCGTGGAGCTCGACAATGCCATCTACGGGCAAAGGGGAACAGGTTCCATACTGCTTTCGCCCTACATTTCCTTTACTTCGATACCGCCACAGGATGACGGACTACCGCCCCACATGAGTCTCTTTACTTCCCCAGAGTCTGCGTCGCTAGGCTCTTCCCTGTATACCCCATCCATCCAGTTGGATCCCACAGAGGTCCCCTTTTTCAATTTAGCCTCTCCGGCTCCTCCACCAGTTGGCGCTGGTGCCAGGGACATGCGTAATGGAGACGCTGCGGCCCATAACTGGAACTCCACCCCACTTTCCAACCATCTTCTCACACGTATGCCGAAGTTGCCTCGCAGTCAAGTCGCCACGGCGCTCTCCCCAACACCCTCGCTTTCCCACTCAGAACCCTCGATATTTTCTTCCCCTTCCCCTGTGTCCCCTGTTGACTGCGACGTCGTCAAGGTAGCCGAGGCGGAAGAAGATCGCGAGTATGACGGGCTCGTAACCTCTTCAATCACTCACTCCAAGCGCGCGGTTGGCGGCAGTCGCAGCGCACCTACCACGAAGAAAAGGGGTGCATCTGCAAAAGCTACCTCGGTCTCGCGCTCCGGTGTGGCGCGCTTCCCGTGCGACGTCCCCGGCTGCAAGCAAGTGTGCAAGACCCTGGGTGACCTGAAGCGGCACCAGAGCGTCCTCTCACACAAGCCGCCGTCGTGGAAGTGCAAGCGTTGCGATTATCGGTTTACGCGGGAGGACGCATTGAAGAGGCATTCCAAGAACCTGCCGAAATGCGCAAGCACGAAGAATAGTCTAAGGGGCAGGGCTGCGTCGATCAAGCTTCAACGCTCCGAGGCTTTCATCGATGTCGAGGCTGCCTAGAGTCCATCGCAGCATTTTAAGTATGGCTGAACGTTGCCCATTGCGTTGGAATTCCCTGACCACCATTCATGATACTTAGGTGGGAACCTGACCATATACATCACCTCCCGTTTACACTATCCACAAATGTCTTCCCCTCTTGTGTACTCGTAGCACCGAAGCATCTCACTGCTGTAGCCCATCGTTTTATGTCTTGATTGGTTGCCGCTCCTTATGACGTATAGCATAAACCCAGTCTAGATTGATTAATCCCCGTCACGGTATGATCCCATGACTTTGGAAAGTTAAATCGACTCTATCAGACCCTGTCTGATTCCTTACCTTGGTAGGTTTTTCACGGCTGCAATTAGTTTGGGTCAGAGGCGATAGGAACTCAGATGTTCACAGCTTATCCGTGGAGTTTGTAAGGCGAGAAGTTTCGACCCTGAGGTATCTGCCGTGATTTGATACTCGTTCTAGTTTCATACTAGTATCCTATATGGCGGTGGGGATACCCACGCTCAGAAATCGTAAAATGATGAAAGCACCACTGAGCGCCACGCGATCGATTTAAGCTCCGTCATGCGATGATGCCCTACGACAGGTTTCGCCAAATTCAAACAATAGACATCCAAGAAGTACACGTTTTCCTCCGAGGGCAATTTGACCGGTTGACAACAACAACGGCTGCTAGGGTGTTCCGAGTCCGAGTCGGGCTTCCCCCCCATGAGATACATATTTACCCAACGCAAAGGACACGACTGCCAGGGACAGGGCCAGACCCGGCCAGTATCTGGTCTGTCTCACGATGTAACAAGGTGAGGTCTGTGATAGGGGGAGAGGGGATGTGGAATCTTCTATGTGGACCTGGAGTACGGACCGTGATACGATACGAGACATTGGAGAAGGAGAACATGACCCGGGATTGCGGTGGGAACAATTTTTTTTGATGTTTGATCATAATCCGAATTTCACGGATAGACCGGGAATCCGGTTCCGGACATCACGATATCCATCAAATGAGTAGCTACAATGCGCCATTTTCCCTTTTCCCCACATGAAGGACCAGTCAGCAGACCGGGGATTCCGGTTGTGCGCGCCACTATACCGTCCCGTGTTAGGGAGTGACTGCTCTTGTAGCGAGGGATAGGCTCGGACAGGGACGCGAAAAAAAATACAGTCAGGCAACGATATATACGTTACACAGCATTATCCATCATATTTGGTACGTTATCCACGTTGCGTGATTACATGGGCATCATCACCCAACGACATGGCGGGGATGGCCCCAGACGGGACCAGGCCCACGCAGATGGATTTTGGTCAATTGTCACGATATCCACTTGGACAACCGCGTTGTCTCTAATCGAACGCATACTCTGAAGGGACTTACATACACACGCTTATTTCTTTACTTACCAAGGTTAACAAACAACACGCCAGCCTAGGAGGCGCACGCTGAGTTTCCGCAAATGGTAGTCCATATGATGGGTTCTGAGCTTGTGTGCCACACAACAGGGGTGCCTCTCGAGTTACGGAGACACGCCCGATAAAAGAGATGGAAGAGAACGCCCAGAGAAGACTTGAATATCACCCCCTTCACACATCACCGCCATTTAGTAGCTTAGTTCGCTAAAGTTTGGCAACCTTCCGCAACGGGCAAGTGATGATGAACCCCACCTTGGTCCAGATGAACAACTACTCGCCAACGGAGGATGGCATCGCGACGGCGACGAATGGGTATTTTTTACCACCGAATGGATGGGCCTCTGTCGAGCCTAGAGTCACGTATGATAGTCGGGTCGCGATGGCCGCCCTGGACGTACAAAAACATTCACCGCCGACGAACGTGAGTCTCCTCCATGCTCGTCCACGGAACCTGCGCTGCGAGCGCAGGAATCCCCCTCACACTGTTTTACCCCGGCAGATGTTTGCACATGGGCCGTTGGCGGCCGCCGTCTCCGAACAATACCACGTCCCGTTCACTGCCGACCAGAGGTACTCCGTGCCAGCGACCTTCGAATTTAGTTCCTACTCGAATTTCGACATGGACCGAGATGCGCATGTTTCGCAGGGTCGAAGTGGCAACCACGCAACAAATTACGATTTTTGGACAGGCATTCATTCCCCCTCCGCCGTGGGGTCAGTTTCTGCCAGTGGGCTCTCTGAGCAACGCCCGACGATGGACGGCACGCCACTGGCAAATTCCATCCCCCTAGCCTGGCAGAGGAGCCTCTATAGCGGTGGTGATCCAGCCGCGTCAGAAGGAAACTTCTTCGTGCGCAAAGATGCGAATGGCGTACCCTCTACCCACTTCGAGGAGGCGACCCCCGCAGCACACACATTTCCCCCACCAGACGACCCCTCCAGCCCTTTCCCCCCCAGCGGCGTTGGCGTCCAACAATCGCCCTCGACTATATTTGCACAGCACCCCTCCCGTGGTTCCCCGAAGCCCCCACGCCCTTCCATTCTACAGGACGGACGCGCGCATCATCCAGCGCCACAACGCGGGCCATTGAACCCGGATTCTCCAAACCTGCGCGGTGCTCTGTGCTCCGCAGAGCGCGAGCGCTCCGAGGAACGGCGCGCCACATCGGCTGCTGCTGGGCAGCACGAGAAATTCATCCGGACGCTGCGGAGCGTGCGCACGCGCTTCGGAGACGTGTATGCGGAGCACGAGCAGGGTGTGGAGCAAGGCGCCGGCGGTACCGGTACCGGTACCGGCAGCAACGGCGCCGGCGGGGGACGTTGGGTGTGCCAATGTGGTTCAACGTTCGTGCGGGATAGCGATTGGGAGAGACACGCGATGCATTCGCTGTCGCATAGCGCGGGAGGCGGGTTCGACTGCAACCTCTGCGACATCTCCTTTACGCGGTCTGACGCCATGTTCCGTCATCGAAGGAAGAAGCACGGTATCCGAAATGCGCCGTGTCGCGGACCAAGGGAGTCCGAAGACGAAGGATCACAGCCCATTCCGCGCGAGAGACAAGGGACGCGCTTCTCTGTCGGCAAATATTGAAGCTGTCCCTCTTATAGATTGCTTCCTTTCGCTTTTAATTGTTCTGCAACCTTGACCGTACTAGTACTTTAACTTTCTTAACTCTTGATGACGAGACGGCACCACTATTGTTAATGCCATAGTTAATGAAAGTGCTTTGTCACGATGATGTCATTGCCACTCACCAAAGGAAAGCATTCTAGTTGGTCAACTTAAGCGTCCGAGTTGCCCAGCCGGGATATGTTGCAGATCACGCTGGGGGTCTGGGGTTAAGCCATTTCTTCGTAGGTTTGCTGAGACTTGATCCGAATGGATTGGAGGGTGCATTGCACTCGCACTGCCCTCATGTCGTCTTATGCCCGACGCGGACGAAAGAGCCATACAGCCATCGCCTCGTGTTTTCGTGAGTCGTAAGACGAGCTCGAGGATTTGGGCGCCAAATTCAGCCACATACCTTATATGGATACCCCAGGTTTCCTTATTTGTTTGCGAGATAGATATGCCGTCCGGAATCGAGTACGCCGTGCCTAATGATCACAGAGGGATGAACTGCTTTCTTACGGACAAGGTACACCCCAAGGAAATAAAAAGGCAGGCCCGAAAGGCCGCTCCTCCAGAAATACGCCTTCACCCAACCCTTCTCCGACTTGGGCACACCACCAATCGTAACTATCGCGTTTAAGTCGAATTGAATGGTGAGTCGTCATGATACGCGCATCGGTTCGCAGATCAAAAAGATCTGTGTCCGCCACTGCCGTATAAATGGAGTTATTGACTTGTGCTTTGATATAGTACATGTCTATGGAAAGATCATCTCCAAATCAACAAGGAGCATCACTGGCACAACCACCACAACCACATTTCAATGACACCATTTGGGACATGACTAGCCAGCTTTTGCCTGATGATGGTTTGGTAGAGAGCATGTTACTGCCCAATGTGAGTAACGCGAAGGGTAATGTGAACGTTGCACTGACGATTGATGCTTGGGAAGGACCAGTTCGGCCATTATCTCAACACCTTCCCTGACAGTCTTCAGCAATTTCTCGACATGGGGGCGCCTGATCGGGGATCCAGCGCGTTGACGATGGCCACACCGTTGCCAGCCAGCAATGACACAGCATTGCCATCGGCATGGTGGGAATCGGACTTGGGAGGGAGCGGCGGCGAAGCCAGCCTCCAAGCAGGTTGGGCGGGCGAGGAAGGGGTAGTAGAATCGTCTGATGTGCAAGATGAAAGCCCGGCACCAAGCGTCGGCGGCGGCATCAGCCGTACCAGCAGCTCGGGTTCGCATCATGTGGAACAGAGGAGGCGAAGAAGGAAGGAAGAGGGCGGCTGGTGCAACTTGTGCAATCGTTGGTTCAGCCGCAGAAGCGACATCAGGCGACACAAAAATACGGCACACGCGAAGGAGGTGCACGCATGTCCCCAATGCCATATAATCTGCAGCCGCAGGGACGCACTACAGCGACATATGAGGGATCAACATTAACACGATGTTGAGGGCACGAAAAACTCAGCCTCGTTCGTCCAGGCATATCAGATGGCGAATGACGCACCTCCCAAGCAAACAGTCACGATACCAGCATCACCCCTTCCTTCTCGAATTAGAACGAAGCGGCGCCGTAAGCTACTAAATGGTAGCGGTGTCTCAATGTTGACTTGACAGGACACGGAATCGTCGTCGCGTACTGTATCGTATGATAGACCACCAGCAAGTGCTTACGTACTTGATGATATAATCAATTTACTTTCTCAGGGCTCAATATGTCAGAGTCACGCTCTTCACGCTATCAGCTCTGCCCGCTAACGTGTTCAGAAGTTGCGAATCATGTTGGGTACCATGAAACCCAAGAGTCAACTACCGCCCGTAGCCCATTGCTCAAATCTCAACACCCCGACAACTCTAGTATTTTGTGACAGTGAGAAGGGGTGGAGAAGCCCTTTCTAGGTCCGGGGTTTACCTCCAACCTGACGACAATGACAGATGCTATACAGGATCTGAATCCGAGTCGGGGCCCAAGGGGAACTCGGCCACGACGGGCTCACGGCGGAAACCCCGTGTCCCTTGGCGAAGCGGATCTACGAAAATGCGAACGGCGTACCGGAACATTCCGTTCCGAAGAAATGTCCCCAGCTTTCGGCATTTTGTATAGTTTCCGGTCACGGGTACGCAAGCATGTGGACTACTACTTGGAAGAGCATTGAATATTGAAGGCTGACGAACGAACGCCGGTCTTCTGATGCGGGCACGTCGGCCGCGATGTTTCAATTGGTAAATGCTGCTTGTCCTCTGTTCGTGGTGCATTACCATCACACAGGATCAAGGTCTGCCAGTGGACTCCAAATGTCCCCATGTATTCACACGTACTGGACGTACTAGTAGCGGGACGTCTGCCCATCTTTTTTCGATTCTGATGACGCGCTTAGCGGGGTAGATCAGTAGATCTTACCTTGTCCTTGTTTAGATCGCCATCAACCTGCTGCTTCCCATTTTGTCCCCTTGGCCTCCCGTGAATCCAAAGAACGGGTACAAGGGTTCACCCCTATCGGGCGCTACCCCTCGCAACCTGAGGTTGTCCGTTTTCACAACTGCTAGTGCGTGATCATCACCACGCCGGCACAGGCATCGCGACTCATTGTGCGCCGTGGATCCTGAAAGAGGTGATAGCAATTGACATTTTGAACCCGTCCTCATTTTGAGAGCGACGGTAACATCAAGAAAGACTGGTACTAGACAGGAGATATTCCTGATGCAATATCAAATTTAAAATTAGTACCGAAGACGGCGTTGACCTGCTGACCCACTCGTCGTGTGAGAAGCACATCCATGGCGTGCCTATTTCGTCGCTTCCATTGGATGCAACCGGCACCTTTTAGGACGGATGGGACGTCGCACGTCAGACGGATACTGTGACTGCGACAAACAAAATAACTCAAAGTGATACAGAGCGGCTGGGCCCTAGGGATGGACATTATTACACGCGGAGTAGTTTTTTTTTTTTGGGGGGGATAACAGCGGGCATAGCAAGCAAAAGGGCACTCCTGGTTTGAATTGCGTTTGTTTTGTTCAACTACGCATAGTTGGGTGGAGACCGAACGAGATTCGAACATACTGATATCATGAATAGTCACGGCGTTTTCCATTTCTTTAAAAGAAAAAAAAAATATAAACCGCATTTATCACGCACTGCGTGTATGTACATACAAAGACGCGAGTGGGCGGTAAGTACATCCCGGTTTGGTTGGAGTGGGTAATGGTATGTATATACGCGAGGGTGGGTTTCCGATCCCTGGGCGAAGGGGGGAAGTTTACCGCCTGGAGGGCCAAGGTAAGCTGGCTAGCGAAGGCCTCCCTCCAGCACGCTTGCCAAGGGAGATGGCCTGACCGTAAGTGGTCCTTTATTGTGGGGGGTGAGGCTCTGTTGGGTCAAAACTTGCGACCATCTGATTTGAGTAGTTGAAAGCATCTTGGTCCCTTGGTTTGCGGTACCCAGCAAATGGATATATTGATGTGATGAGGGGG
>Ga0137394_10004622_pt1 | contig 10445 bp, 6 predicted proteins | sample czobulk116metaG_FD_108278 | JGI IMG/M metagenome (GOLD analysis project Ga0137394, IMG submission 108278) | Vadose zone soil microbial communities from Angelo Coast Range Reserve, California, USA - czobulk1.16 metaG | ecosystem: Environmental > Terrestrial > Soil > Vadose zone | place: USA... | reverse complement strand
GCTGTTCGCGTTCGAGGAGTCGGTGCTGTTCGAGAACGGGCGGGTGCCGTCGAAGAGCGGAAACGACCTGCACCTCGTGCACCTGCGCGGCCGCGGGAAGATCCTGCTCGCCACCCACGGCGCACCCCGCGCGGTCGAGTTGCGCAAGGGCGAGCCCCTGCGGATCCCGATGGACCAGCTCGTCGGCTGGCAGGGCCCGCTGATCCAGCCTCGACTGGTCGCGATCGTCGAGGAAGCTCCCGACCTGGGCGTGGCGCTGGAGCTGGCCGGCGAAGGGCGCGCGCTGGTGGACGTCCCTCCGGGTCGCTGAGATGACGCGCCGCGAGCGGCTGCGCGACGAGCTGTTGAACGCGCCCAATCTGATGACGCTGGGTCGGATCGCGCTGATCCCCCTGTTCTTGTACTTGCTTGCCTACGAGAACCGCCGGAACAGCTTCATCGCCGCGGCGATCTACGCGGTCTGCGCGCTGACGGACTGGATGGACGGCTGGCTGGCGCGGATCTCGAACAAGGTGACCACGCTGGGGAAGTTCCTCGACCCGCTGGCGGACAAGGTGATCGTGATCTCCGCGCTGGCGATGCTGGTGAAGCTCGGGCGTGTTCCGGTGTGGGTGGTGGTGGTGATCATCACCCGCGAGTTCCTGATCTCGGGCGTGCGGACCATCGCGGCGGCGGAAGGGCTGGAGATCTCGGCGTCCCAAGGCGGGAAGTGGAAGACCTCGCTGCAACTCTGCGGGATCATCTGTCTGATGCTGCACTACCACTATGCGATCGACTACGGATTCCGCACCGTGCTGACGGACTTTCATTCGGTCGGCAGCATGCTTTTGTACCTCTCGCTGGTGCCGTCGATCGCATCGGCGATCGACTATGTGCGCGCGTTCTACACGCTTGACACGGGGGAACAGCGAGGCTAATCCAGCCTGCGTTTCGCGGAACTAGCTCAGCTGGTAGAGCGTCGCCTTGCCAAGGCGAAGGTCGCCGGTTCGAACCCGGTGTTCCGCTCCAAATCGCCCGGATTCCGCCTAGTTAGCGGCTCCGGGCGTTTTCATGTTCTTCGCCTTTCAAGGCGACGCCCCCGGTTCACATCGGTTGCGCTGAGTTGGCGGTTCTTCGAAGGAACCGGCCCATGGTCGGCCTTGTCCGACGCCATTCACCGGCGGTTCTGGAACAAGGATGGAACATCTGCGATGCGCTTTTGGTCGTCGCTTCGTCAGGTCGTAGGCCTCGTCCGGCCAAGCCGAAACCATACGCGACTTGCGTACGTACGCAAGTCGCGTATAATCGACCGGTGAAGGCGCTCTTCGTCGAGTTGCCGCCGTTCGAACGGCACCGGGCGGACTATCTCGACGACGAGGGTTTTTCCGGATTGCAAGGCGAACTGATGACCAACCCCGATGCCGGCGATCTCATGAAGGGCACGGGCGGTCTGCGAAAGGTGCGCTACGGTGATCCGCGTCGGGGAAAGGGCAAACGCGGAGGCCTGCGTGTCATCTACTACTGGTGGGAAGCAGGAAGCCAGTTCTGGCTCTTCACGTTGTACGACAAGGACGAGATGAGCGATCTCACTCCAGGCCAGCGGAAAATGCTCAAGGCGATGCTCCACGCCGAAATCGCCTCCCGGAGATCTCGATGAAGCCTGTCCGAAAGCGCAAGACGAAGGGCGCGACGCGTCGCAACCTGTTTGGCGAACTGACCGAGGGCATGACGGCGCTCGCCGACGCCCGCGAGGGCAAGCGTACGCTGAGGACGCACCATCTGGAATTCAAGCCTCCACCTGAACTCAGTGCCGACGATCTGATTCGGGTTCGGAAGAGACTGCACCTTTCGCGCGCGCTCTTCGCGAATTTCCTTCGGACCAAGTCGCGAACGCTGGAGAACTGGGAACAGGGGCGTGCCCGGCCGAACGCACAAGCAGTTCTGCTGATCAGCCTGGTGAACAAGTTTCCGGACATGGTGGAGCGGCTCTCGAAAGTCTGACCAGCAGGGCCATTGGCCTTTGCCGCTGTCAGGGTTTGTAGCGAAGCGCTCCAATCAGCGCAGCCAGTGCCGGAGGCGTCTGCTGCTGGCTGGGGTGATAGAGATAGTAGCCGGGAAAAGCAGGGCACCACCTCTCCAAGATCCGCGTGAGCCGTCCAGCCTTGAGATCGGCTACCACCTCATTCTCGTAGACGAACGCGAGACCTTGGCCCGCCAGGGCTGCCTCCCGGATCAGGTCGGTGTTGTTGAACACCAAGGGACCGTCCACGCGAACGGCGAAGGGCTTTCCTTTCTCCTCGAAGTCCCAGGCGTAGAGCCCACCTGACCTGACCTGCCGGTAGTTGATGCAGCGGTGGCTCGAGAGCTCGCGGGGTGTTCGGGGCACTGGATGGTTGGCGAAATACGATGGGGCGCCGACGACTGCCATGCGGATGTCCGGCCCAATCCGGACTGCGATCATGTCCTTCTCTACGAGGTCGCCAAAGCGGATACCGGCGTCGAGGCGGTTCGCGACGATGTCGGTCATTGCGTCGTCGACCAGCGTCTCTACCCGGATTTCAGAGAATCGGATACTTATCCGAAGCACAAGTTCTCGAAACGTCGAGGTCGCACCACCAAGTGTTTTTCGCATCCGGTCGCTCGGCCGTGGAATCGACGAGCGTTCGGAAGTGAAAGGAATTCACGTTCGCGTCGGCAATCGATCACCAGAGAATTCGCCTCAACGACGGCTGCGCAACGAACCCGGCAGTTCTCTGTCGTGTCTTCATGCAGCTGTGACGCACGGAGCGGCGCAGTCCCGCCGCGGTATCGATGGCGAGCGGTGAGGCACCACTCTTGATGGTCACGGCGTCTAGTTCGTCCCCGGTGCCGCCGCGTTCTGCGCCTGCAGCTTTTCGGCGTCGGCGCGTAATTTCTTCACGTTGTCCAACTCGTTCAGCACGTCCGGATTGTTGGACATCGTGAATGCCTTGTTGATGAGATCGACGGCTTTGTCGTACTGGCCGCTGTATTCGTAAGCCAAGCCGAGATTCCAGTAGCATTTCGCTACCTGCCCGCTCTTGAGCTTCGTATTTTTCTCAGCCTCCTGTGCTGCCGCATTGAAGATGTCGATGGCCTTCGCCCATTCGCCGCGCTTCGCCCAGACGATGCCGGTTTCGAACTGCGCTATGTCGCCATCCGTCTGGAAACGAGCCTCGACCACTACCTGATATGGCGCGATCGACTTCATGAACGCCGCTATTACCTGCTCGCGCGCTTTCTTCTCCAGCGCCGGCCGGTCGATGGGCGACGCGGGCTCGTCGGTGCCGGTGTTGGTGTCGGAGGCGGTGTCCTCGAGGTTTTTCGTCACCTTGAGCTGGCCGGTGCTGACGTCCACGACCTTGAGGTGCGCGACCACGCGGAACTCACCGGTAATGGAGTTACAAACGTGCTGCTTTTTGTCGAAGAGCACCGAGCATTTTTCGCGCTTCTTCGACTCCTTGTACGTGTCCTGTACCTCACCGAAGATCAGCGCGCCGGCGGTGATGACTTTGCCCAGTTTCGAGACGCTCCCCTCCGCCGCGAGATCGGTCGCACCCAGCTTCTGCTCGCGCAGAATTCCGTCGAGATGGCTGCGGTCCACGACCTGGAAACGGTTGGTGGCCACCAGCGCTTCCTCCAGCATTCCGGTCATGGGATGAAGACGGCTCGGGTCTACCGACCACCAGTAGTAGTGGGTGTGCTGGTTGTATTCGGTGAGGCCGCCGATCGCGATGCTCTGGTAGCCCGCCATGTTGACCTCGGCGGGTTTCATCATCGGCACCTTCACCGCGACCGTTCCGCAGGCCGACGCGAGCGTGCAGCCGAGTGCGAATCCCATTCGCCAGCGCAATTTGCATTCGTTCATTGTTTGATCCTCCGGGCTGGTGGCGTTTCAGTGATGAATCACAATGTCCCCGCTGCGCGTCGCTTCGCCGCCCGGATAACCGACGAAGAAGTCGGTATGCAGCAATGTTCCGTCGCCGCCGGTTGCCGTGAGCGCCAGCGTGAGAGTCTGGCTCTGGCCTGCGGTCAAGGTCAGCGGCTGCCAATCGCAGAGGCGCCCGTCAACGGAGCTGAAGAGTCCAGGGCAGTTTGCCGGTGCACCGCCGAGCGTGACGTGGTTGAAATTCGCCAAGGTAAGCTCGGAAACGGCGATGCCGGTCAATGTCGTCGCGCCGTTGTTGGTGATTCGCAGCGTGTACGTCGCGACTCCGTTCGGGGCGACGGGATTGGGAGCCTGCGAAATCGCGAGGGTGACCGGCGATGCGGTCTGCACTTCGGCGGCAGCGGCTGCCCGCACGAGGCTGGCGTTCCCGCTGAATGCTTCGGCGTCGGCGATGAGCAGGTCTCCAGAAGGAACGTCAGCCGGGACGTTTGCTTCCAAGGAGAATGCCAAGGTGCTGCCTGGACCCAGCGAGCCGAAGCTCCATCGCACGATGCCGCCGCTCTCGCTGCCGCCGCTCGAGGCCGAGACGAACGACGCGTCCGCCGGTAGCGCGACCGTCAGCTCACCGTCGCCGGCAGCGGGGATTGCCGCCACCGTCGGATTGGAAAGCACGACCGAATAGATCACGTTGTCTCCCGGCAGTACCGGATCGTGGTCGCCCTCGATGCGCAACGACGGCCCGGCGGCGGCCAGGATTGGGAGGTCGAAGCCGCGGTTCAGCAGCCCCCCGGGGTATGCGACGTAGACGTCGTTGTGCAGCATCGCGCCGGGGTGCGCAGAGACCCCTCTGTTCACCAGGACCGTGGCCGTCTTCCCTGCGCCGATCGACGAGATCGGAATCGAGCAGAGTCGCTGGTCCACCGAGCTGAACACGCCGCCGCAGCCGCTCGAGCCTGTCGAACCCGGTACGGTCGCGCCGCTGTAGTTCGTCATTGCAAGGTCCGAGAGGACCAGACCGCTCAGGGTCGTCGAGCCCAGATTCGTGATTCGATATTCGTACGTGACGATGTCGCCGGAGAGCACCGGGTCGGCGTTGACCGCCAGTCCCAGCCTCAGCGGGAGCGCTGCTATTACTGCGCTGCTTGTCTGCGCCCGTTGGACGAGCTGGTTTCCGTCGAACAGCTGCGCGGTGCCCCGCAGTGCGGTCGCCGGCGCCAGCGCCCCTAGCGAGACCTTGTAGACGTAGCGCTGGTTCCCGCCTGGAGCCACCGAGCCGAAGCTCCAAGAGACGAGGCCGTTCGCTGCAGTGCCGCTGTTGTTGGCCGAGACGAAAGTGGTCCCGGCAGGGATCGCGGCCGTGAGCATTCCGGTTCCGCTCGCCGGCAGCGCCTGGCTGGCCACATTACCGAGCGCGATCTCGTAGGTGAGCAGGTCGCCGGCGAGGACCGGATCGTGGTCCTCTTCGATATGAAGGTTGAGTCCCGCGCTCTGCGCGATGTTCACGTCGATTCCCTGCGTGACCGTCCCTCCGGAGAACGAGACCGTCACGTCCGAATGGAGCTGTGCGCCGGCAGTGCCGGAGATGACCCGATCGACGAGCAGCGTCGCCGTCTGGCCGGCGGGCAACGACGAGATCGTTTGCGAGCAGAGGCGCTGATCGACCGAGCTGAAGACACCGCCGCAGCCGCCGACCCCAGGGATCACCGCGCCGTTGAAGTTCATGAAGGCGAGGTCGGCGACAATCACGTTGCTCAGGTTGGTCGCGCCCAGGTTGCTGACCCGGTACTCGTACGTGACGATGTCGCCGGAGAGCGCGGGGTCCGTATTGGCGGAGACGGTCAGGCTCACGGGCGACGATGGCCGTATCTCCGTGCTGGTCTGGGCGCGGACGATCGGGGCGCTTCCGTCGAGGAGTTGCGCCGTCACCGGCAGCATTGTCGCCGGGCTCAGCCCTCCGTTGACGGCGACGGTGTACGAGAGACGCCGCACCGCGTGGGGATCGACCGAGCCGACGTTCCAGGTCACCAGCCCCCCCGCGAACGCGCCTCCGTTGCTCGCCGAGACGAAGGTGGCGTTGGCTGGAAGGCTCGCTGTCACGAAGCCGCTGCCGCTCACGGGCAAAGCCTGGCTGGCGACGTTCCCGAGGATCACCTGATAGGTGAGCGCATCCCCGGGCAGCGCAGGATCGTGATCTTCGTCGATGCGGAGCGAGAGGGCGGCGCTCGGCTGGATCGCGACGTCGATGGCGCGCGTCAGCAGGCCTCCCGGGAAGGAGACCGAGACGTCGTTGTGCAGCAGCGCACCGGCGCTTCCCGAAATCTGCCGTGACACGACCATGGTCCCGGTCTGTCCCGCGGGGATAGTCGAGAAGTTCAACGTGCAAAGTCGTTGATCCACCGAACTGAAAACGCCGCCGCAGCCGCCATGGCCAGGGACGACCGTCCCGCTGAAGTTGGTCAGCGCCAGATCGGTGAGCACGACGCCGCTGATGCTGGAGGAGCCCTGGTTGCTGATGCGGTACTCGTAAGTGACGTAGTCGCCCGAGACGGCCGGGTCTGAGTTGGTGGATACGGTCAGCGCGAGCGGAATTGATGCGCGGACTTCCGTGCTCGCTTCGGCGCGGAGCTCGACCTCGTCGCCATCGAGCACTTGCGCGACTGCCGGAAGAATCGTCTCCGCAGCCGTGCCGGGACCGACCGCCACCGTGTACGAGTAGCGCCGCACCGATTTGGGATCGACCGAACCGAGGTTCCAGGTCACGACGCCGTTCGCGAAGGAACCGCCGCCAGTGGCCGAGACGAATGTGGTTCCGGCGGGAACCGTCCCGGTCACGAACCCGCTGCCGCTCGCGGGCAAGGCCTGGCTCGCGACGTTGCCCACGATCACTTGATAGATAAGCGCGTCGCCCGGCAGGACCGGATCGTGGTCTTCGTCGATGCGCAGCGAAAGACCCGCGGACGGTTCGATCGCGACATTCACTCCCCGTGAAAGCGTTCCACTCGAGAACGACATCAGCACCTCGTTGTGGAGCAAGGCGCCCGAGCTTCCCGATATCTGCCGGGACGTCACCAGCGTCAGCGTCTGGCCTGCCCCGATCGACGAGATGGTGAACTTGCAGAGCCGCTGGTCTACCGAGCTGAAGATGCCGCCGCACCCGCCGCTGCCGGGAACGACGGCGGCGGAGTAGTTCGTCATGGCGATGTCGGTGAGGGTGACGTTGTTCAGCGCGGTGCTGCCCGTGTTGCTGATTCGATATTCATAGTTGAGAAGGTCCCCCGAGACCGCCGGATTCGCGTTCGTCGAGACGGCGAGCGCGAGCGGCGACGCGGACTGCACTTCAGTGGCCGTCGAAGCCTGCGCGATCGCGGCGCCCTGGTCGACGACTTGAGCCACGGCGGGCAGCATGGTCGCATCGGCGAGAGCCCCGACACTGAGGGTGAAGAAGAACCGGCGCACCGACCCGGTGTCGACGAAGCCGAAGTCCCACTCGATGCCCCCGTTCGCGAAGGTGCCGCCGTTCGAGGCCGACACGAAGCTGGTCCCGGCAGGGATGGCGACGACGAGGGTGCCCCCGTCGTCCACCGGCAGCGCTTGCGCCGCGGTGTTAGCGACAATCACTTCGTAGCTGAGCGTTCCGTTGGCCGCGACGGGGTTCTCGTCTTCGGTCATGCTCACCGTGAGCGTCGTCGGGGCGATCGGCACGTCGATGCCTTGCGTGAACAAACCCGACCCGGCGGTGACTGTGATGTCGCTGTGGATGGTCGAGCCGCTCGATCCAGAGGCGACGAGCGCGACGCCCAGCGCCTGGCTCTTGCCCGGAGCGACGCTGAACGCGGGAAACGAGCAAGTCTTCGAGGAGCAGCTTCCGGTTCCCGCGACGATCGCAGCGGAAGAGAAGTTGGTCTGGGTAACGTCGCTGACGGTGACCCCGGATACCGTCGTCGACCCGTGGTTCGAGACCAACATGCGGTACGTCACGATGCCGCCCGACGCGACCGGCTGCGGATTCGCGATCACCGTCAGCTCGAGGGCGTGTTGAACCGTGATCGGGATGGTGACGCTTCCCGACTTCGGCGGAATCCCGTCGTCGGTGACCGTCACCATCAAGCTGTCGGAGCCGAAGAAGCCCGTGGCGGGTGTGTACGTCACGAGTCCGCCAGTGCTGACGCCGGCCGTTCCATGCTGCGGCATCGTCGAAATCGAATAGCCATGCGTCTGCCCCGAGTCGGGATCGTTGGCCGCGACCTGCGAAGTGCCCGACGGCGGGTCGGCGATCACGATCGGAGGCGCGGACGGCACCGGTGGATGGTTGACAATCACGTGCAGCGTCGCGTTCGAGCTGGAGACCGCGCCGAGCGCATTGCGCACCGATACCGAGAAGGTCGAGCCATCGTCGGCTGCGGTCACCGGGCTCGTCGTGTAGCTGGCCGAGGTCGCGCCGTCGCTGGCCGTGCCGTTGTTCTCGGACCAGTGATACGCCAGCGGCGCGGTGCCGATGGCCGTGACCGTGAACGTCGCCGTGTGCGTCTCGTTCACGGTCGCGTCGTGTGGCTGCGTCGTGATTCGCGGCGCGAAGTTGACCGTGAGCCGCGCATTCGCGCTGGTGGTCGAAGCGCCACCGACGCTGTTGCTCACGACGACCGAGTAGACCCCTCCGTCATCGGCGAACGTCGTGACGGGCGTCGTGTACGAAGCCAAGGTGGCGCCCGCGATTGCCGTTCCGTTCTTGTGCCATTGGTAGCTGATCGGGACGGAGCTGGTGGCGACCACGCTGAACACCGCGGGTTGACCCTCATTGACAGTGGTCGCGGATGGCTGCTGCGTAATGTGAGGAGCCGCCGGCGAGACGTGCAGCGTCGCGGCGATGCTGGTCGCGCTGCTCACCGAATTGGTGACCACCGCATCGAACTGCGCTCCGTCATCAGTGAAAGCCGCCGCGTTGATGGTGTAAGAGGCGCCGGTGGCGCCGGCGATTTCCGTTCCGCCCCGCCGCCACTGATACGAGAGCGTCCTGAATCCCGACGCCGTCACGCTGAAGGTCGCCGATTGTCCCTCGATCACCGATTTATCCGCCGGCTGCGCGGTGATTCGCGGCCGTGCGTGGACATGCAACAGCGCAGGTCCGGCGGCGACGTGTCCACCGCCGTTGGAGACCACGACGGCAAAAGTCGACCCCTCATCGGCGGCAATCGTTGCGGCGGTCGTGAAGGTCGACCCGGTCGCGCCGGCGATGGCCACTGCGTTCCTGCTCCATTGATATTCGAGCCCGCTGCCGGTGGCGACGACGGTGAAGGTCGCCGGCTGTCCCTCGTTCACCGTCGCGTCTTGTGGCGGGGTGGTGATCTGCGGGGCTTGCTGCACGACGGAGAGCATCGCCGAGTGGCTCGTCACCGATCCTTCGGCGTTGGTCACCGAGACGCTGAAGAGCGCGCCGTCGTCGGCGGCCGCCACCTGCGCCAGCGAATAGCTGCTCGACGTCGCGCCGGAAATGTTCGCGCCGCCGCGCATCCACTGGTACGCGAGCGGCGCGCTGCCCTTCGCCACCACCGAGAAAGTGGCCGGCAATCCCTCGCTCACCGTCACGTTCGCCGGCTGCGTGACGATCGATGGCGCAACCGGGTGCACCGTCAGCGTTGCATCGGAACTGACGACCGACCCGGCCGAATTCGCCGCCACCACCGAGAATTTCGTTCCGTTGTCCGCGAGCGTTGCTGCGACCAGCGTATAGCTCGAGGAGGTCGCCCCGGCGATGTCGGCGCCGTTCTTCCTCCATTGGAACGCGGGCGACGTGCCGGCGACCGTTACGCTGAAGCTGGCATGCTGCCCGTCGTCCACGGTCTGGTTCGAAGGCTGGGTCGAGATGGAAGGCGGAGTCACCGGGCCCGATCCGCCGCCACCTTTGCCCCCGCCGCAGGCAAGGGACAGAAGAAGCGCGGGGATGATCTGCCCCGCACGACGATTCGCAGTTCGCATGACCGGTTTCCCTCCGGGCAGACCGTTGCCCCGATCCGCCATGCGAGAAAACGCGACCGAAGCTGTCGCGAAACTTCGTGACAGTTCTTGCCAAGGTTTTGCGCATGGCTGCGTGAAGACCTCTTTCGATCGGGGCTGGAGTGATCACTTCCACCAATACGCTCGCGGTTCCGTTCGACGTCATCGAGATCGTCTTTCCCCCTAATCCGCAACCGGCGGCCGCGCTCGCCTTGTTGCCGCGACTTTCGCGTGTTAGCGTTTTCCGCTACGCCCTCGGGGAGGGGTTGTGTCCAACGGAAACGCCGACGAGCGCGAGGAATTCGATCGCGTCTACGACGCTGCCTACGACCGGTTGAGACGCCTGGCATCCGTGATCCGCCGCGGGGCCGGGGCGACCGATCTCAGCGCGACCACGCTCGTGAACGAGGCGTGGATCCGGCTCAAGGAGTCTCCGTACGTGGCACGGCTGTCGAAGGTCCGATTCGGCCAGATTGCCGCACGCGCGATGCGCCAGGTCCTCGTCGATTCGGCGAGGAGGCAGCTCGCGCAGAAGCGCGGCGGGCGCGACTCGCCCAACGTGACCCTC
>Ga0137394_10004620_pt1 | contig 10448 bp, 10 predicted proteins | sample czobulk116metaG_FD_108278 | JGI IMG/M metagenome (GOLD analysis project Ga0137394, IMG submission 108278) | Vadose zone soil microbial communities from Angelo Coast Range Reserve, California, USA - czobulk1.16 metaG | ecosystem: Environmental > Terrestrial > Soil > Vadose zone | place: USA... | reverse complement strand
TGTATTTGCGCTCGAAGTAGCCGGGCTGCAGCATCCCGGTGATGCGGTTAAAGTAATGCAGGAAGTCGTGGTAGAACTCGCTGTTGGTGTCGTGCCATAGCTTGAAATTGGTACGCACATGGGCTTTGTGGAAGTGGAACACTTCCATCGGCTCCTGCAGGTAGGGCTCGAGGATGTCCAGCGCGCCGCCGATGGATTCGCGCAGCGGCGCGCAATCGTCGGCCAGGTTCACCCACACGAAACCGCCATACGCGAGCTCGCACTTCACTTCGCGCAGCGAGGCGTCTTCCTTGCGGAAGCGATCCTGGTAGCCCTGTTCGGCGCGCGAGATATCGACGCAGCTCCCGCGCGTGTCGAACGACCACTGGTGGAAGATGCAGGTCATGCGCTTCGCGTTGCCCGACGGGTCGTACAGGATGGTGTTGCCGCGGTGCGGGCAGATGTTGTAGAACGCGCGCACCTTGGCGTCATCGCCGCGCACCGCGATCAGCGGGACGCCGGCCGGATGCGTGAACAGGCGATAGTCGAAGGCCTCGGGCAGCTCCGACTCGTGGCAGGCAATGATCCACGCCGGCCTGAACAGCTTCTCCTTCTCCTCGCTGAAGATCGCCTGGTCGGTATAGAGGCGCGAATCGACGTAGTGCGTCGCCGGGAATTTCGGCGGCGCGTTCCATTCGGCGGCGGTTCTACCCATGATCAAGTCTCCTTCAGGGCGATTCTGTCCCGGCACCGCCGGAGGCGGCAAGACCGTTCGCTTCTAAGTTTATTCGCCCTCGTTTCGTCGAGAAACGTGTGCCGCCGGAAACAAAAACGGCCGGGAAGACCGGCCGTCCGTGCGGCGCCCTGCGCTCACTTGCAGCTGGTCATGCACCGTACGGCCTTGGTATCGGGCCGATCGTCGAGGATGAAGCCGTTGCGGTTCGGCATCTGCACCTTCGGCATGCTCTGCGCATCCATCACCGCGTCGGCCGGAACCAGGCCGTTCAGGTTGAGCAGGTACGCCGACACCGCGTAGACCTCGTTCGCGGTCATCGTCTGCGGACGGTCCATCGGCATCGAGCGGCGGATGTAGTCGAACAGGATCGGCGCGTACGGGTACATGCTGCCTGGCGTGAGCACCCGCGGACTGCCCGTGAAAGAGCCGATGCCGCCGACCATGGTGCCGTACACCGATCCGCCCTTGGCGTCCGCGCCATGGCAGGCGCCGCATTTCGCCTCATAGATCTTCTTGCCCTCGGCGACCGACCCCTGGCCCGCCGGCAAGCCAAGGCCGTCGGGAGTACGGATGTCGATGTTCCAGGCCGCGAGCTCGCCTTCGCTCACCGGCTGGCCGAAACGCGGCTTGTCAGGCAAAGGTTGCACCGCATGCGGCCTAGTGCCGCCCAGCGGAATGCCGGTTGACGACTTGGCGCCGATACCGCCGTCCATGTTCGCGCAACCCCATAGGGCACTTATGATCAAGACAAAAATCAGCTTACGCTTGGCCGATCGCATTGCGCACCTCGCCTTTAGCGTTGACTGTCCAGGGCTGAATGGCGTTGTGGTGCTGCACGAAGCCGACGATGGCGCGCACCTTCTGCATGTCCTGCACGCTCGGTTGCACGTAGCCCGTGCTGTCGAGCGCGCGGCTCATCAGCACCGCCGGGGTGCCATCCCAGTTCCAGCCGACCTTGAACCGCGTCAGGCACTTGTCCATGATCGGCTCTTCGAGCATGGCCTCGCGCCAGTTCCTGCCGCCGTCGACCGACACGTCCACCGCGCGGATCTTGCCCGCGCCCGACCAGGCGAGCCCGGTAATTTCGTGGAACCCCGGCCCCTTGAGCTGCTGCCCGCCCGAGGGCGAGGTGATGACCGATTTGCACTCCATCACCATGCTGAACTGGCGCCACTTGCCTTCGGGCATCGGATCGGTATAGCGCGCGGTCTCGCTGCGCAAGTGCCACGGCTGGTCGCCGACCTTGATGCGCCGTAGCCATTTCACGCTCACGTTGCCTTCCCAGCCGGGGATGACCACCCGCACCGGATAGCCGTTCTCGGGACGCAGGCGCTCACCGTTCATTGCGTACACGATCAGCACGTCATCGAGCACCTTCTCCATCGGGATCGACCTGGCGTGAGCGGAGGCATCGGCGCCTTCGAACAGCACCCATTTGCCGCGCGGATCGATGCCGGCTTCTTCCAGAAGTATCGAGGCCGGAACACCAGTCCACAGGACTCCGGACAGCAGGCCATGGGTCTGCTGCACCGTGGTCGAGGCTGGCTTGAGCCAGTCGGTCAGCCCGTTGCCCGAGCATTCGTGGAAATAGAAGCGCGAGACCGACGGATAGCGCACGAGATCGTCCATCGCGAACTGCAGCGGCTGTCTGACCATGCCGTGGATCACGAGGCGATGCGTCTTAGGATCGATATCGGGCGTGCCCGCGTGATGGCGCTCGAAAATGAGGCCGTTGGGCGTGATGATACCGGGCTGGTGCTGCAGGGGCGTCATGCTCCAGTCCGACCAGTTCTGCCGGTTCTTCAGCACGTCGCTGCGCCGGCGCGCGACATGCGCTTCGTACTTCGAAGGCAGGCCGTACATCGCTTCGGGGATCGGCCGCCCCGGCTCCTGCGCGCTCGGCGGCACCGGCAGCGGCACCGCGCCTGCGCTTGCAGCAACCGCGCCCCCAGTCAATGCCGCGGTTCTGCGAAGAAAATCTCTACGGCTGGAATTTTTTGCCATGGGTCCTCCTCCCGTGGGGCGAATTCAGTATGCCCCCAGCCGGACCCTGCGGCAAGCCTAGACGAGGAGGATGCCGGTGGACACGGCGACGAGCAAGAGCAGCGCGAATTGCCTGAAGCGCGTGTCGCTGAAATACGGAAACAAGCGCACGCCGAGCAGCAGCCCGCCGTAGTATCCCGGGGCGAGGACGAGCGCCAGCCATGCGGCGGGAAGGTCGAGCACCCCGCGGACCCAGAGAATCATCAGGCCGGCAAGCGAACTCACCACCAGGTACAGGGTGAGGTTGGCACGCGTCGTCTCGACGGGGTCCGGGCCGGACAACAGATAGAGAATGACAGGCGGCGCCCCGATGCTCGTTGCGCCCAGCATCGCGCCGCTTAGCGCGCCCAACCCCGCCGAAGTGCTCACACGCTGCTTTCCCGAGTAGCGCCAACCGCGCAACATCAGCAGCGAGAACGCGATCACGATCGCAGCGATCGCGCGCCGCAGCACCTGCGGGTCGGAAGTGACGAGCACCTGCACGCCGAGCGGCACGGTCAAGACGGCGGCCACGCAGATTGGCGCGATGACGCGCCAGCGCACGAGGCGCCGCGTCTGCATCACCATGGGCATGGCCACAAGCGACTCAAGCAGCAGTGCCACCGGCACGGCGAGCCAGGGCCCGAACATGAGTGCGAGCGGCGGCGTCATGACGAGCGCGCCGCCAAAGCCGGTAATGCCGCGGATCACCCCGGCAACGGCGCTGATCGCCAGCGCAATCACCGCGCTATCAAACCCGAGCGGAATCTTGCGACTCCCCCTGGGCCGCGGGCTCGCTCTCGAAGACCTGTTGCCGCAGCCAGCGCTTGACTTCAGCCGCAAGGCGCACCATCGCGGGGTTCGTCGGATCGCGCGGGCGGTCAAACTCGACGACCTTGATCTCCTCGAAGCGCCCTGGCCGCGGTGTCATGATGGCGACCCGGTCCGCCAGCTTGATCGCCTCGTCGATGCTGTGCGTGACGAAAATGACCGTCTGGCGCTCCCGCTGCCAGATCTTCAGCAGCTCGTCCTGCATGTATTCGCGCGTTTGAATGTCGAGCGAGGCGAACGGCTCGTCCATCAGCAGGATCGAAGGGTTGACGGCCAGGGCGCGCGCGATGCTTACGCGCTGGCGCATGCCGCCGGAGAGTTCGCGTGGATAGCGCGTCTCGAACCCGCCGAGGCCGACCAGCCTGATGTAGTGATCTACGAGCCGGGTTTGCTCTGCCGCGGGGAGCCGCTTGCGACGCAGGCCGTAGCGAACGTTCTCCATGACGGTGTACCAGGGGAAGAGGGCATATTCCTGGAATACCACCGCGCGTTCCCAGCCCGGCTGCGTGATCAGCTCGCCACCCACGCGCAGCTCGCCGCGCGTCGGCTGCTCGAAGCCGGCGAGCAGGTTGAGGAGGCTCGTCTTGCCGCAGCCGCTCGGGCCGACGATCGAGAAGAATTCGTTCTTCTCGACCTGAAAGCTCACGTCGTGAAGCGCGAGCAGCGGCTCGCCCTTCACCGAGAGGTGCACCTTGCTGACATGCGCGACGTCGACCTGAGTCATCCTTGAACCGTGCGTGGCCACGAAGCTACTGTCCCTTGTGCCAGGGCATGACGAGCCGCACGAACTGACGCATCAGGTAATCAAGCACGAGCCCCAGCACGCCGATCAGCACCATGCCCAGCAGGATGTAGTCGCTGCGGAACACCGTGCGGGCATTGTTGATCAGGTAGCCGAGCCCGCTCGGCGCCGCGACCAACTCGCCCGCCACCAGGGCCATCCAGCCGATGCCGAGGGCAACGCGCAGGCCGGTGAAGATGTTCGGCAGCGCCCCCGGCAGGACCACGGTGAAGAAAAGATCGCGCGGACGCGCGCCCAGGCTGAGCCCCGCCCGTACCAGGTAGCTGTCCACGTCGCGCGCTCCGGCCATGGAATTCAGCACCACGGGGAAGAAGGCGGCGAGGAAGATGATGTACTGGATCTGCATGTCTCCGATGCCGAACCAGAGAATGCTCAAGGGGATCCAGGCGAGCGGCGGGATGGGGCGGACGAACTCGAGCACCGGATCTACCACTGCGCGAAACCCTGCAAACCATCCCATGGCCAGGCCGAGCGGCACGCCAAGCACGGCGGCCGCCGCGACGGCGACGAGTACCCGGCGCAGGCTGTCCGTGATGTGCGTGACGAGCACGCCGCGAGCCATCAGGTCCTGTGCTGCCGAGAATACGGCCGTCGGCGGCGGCAGCATGACGTCGAGCTGTGGATTGATGCGTTGCCCGAAGGTGCTGACCAGCTCCCAGACGACAATGAACGCCGCTAGCAGCCAGAGGCGCGAGAGTTGGGCGAGGATTCGGCGCCAGCGGGGAGGCGCCGGCGGCACCATCGACGCCGCGAGCTCGGCCGTCGCCTGCGGCGTAGCGGCCCCGCCGCGGCGGGCGGTCCCCCGCGGCGGGACCGCGGCCGTCATGGATGATAAGTCTTGCCCATGAAGGACCAGGGTTTCGTGAGTTCGCCGGGCTCCGGGAACGGCGCCGGGCCGCGCAGGAGCTCGGCCGAATACGGCTTGTAGGGCAGCTTGCCGACGCCACTCCAGTCCTGCGGCAGGAAGGGCGGCTTCTCGGGCACCCTCCAGCCGAGCTGCTCGAAGGTCCTGGCCATGTAGCTGGTCCGGCGAACATTCTGCCAGTCGGCGCCCGTAACTTTATTCTTCGACGCGCCCGTTTCGAAGGCCCATTCGCTGATCCGGGACTCCTCCTTTGGCCAGATGCCGTTGGCGTCATCAAAGGGGTAGTACACGGTCGGTTTCGGCCAGAAGAGATAACGCTCCGACATCTTCTTGATCAGGTCCGGGCTCAGACGCCCGTAGGCCGGATGACTCAAAAGGGACTTGAGAGCCTGGTCTGGGTTCGCCTTGGCCCACAGGACCGCTTCGACAAATGCGTCGGTCATGAGCTGCGCGACGTCGGGCGCGTTCTCCTCGATCTCCTGCCGCGCGTAGTAGTAACCGCTGTAGACGTAGTACGGGTTGAGTGTCTCGAGCAGGCGGGTGACTTTCAGGATCTCGGTCGAATAGGAGACATGCGGCTCCCAGATCGTGTAGACGTCGATGCCCTTTGGGCCCGCCGCGAGGTCGCCGGGAGGCGTACTCCGGAGCGTGTAGTCCTGGTTTTCCGTGAGACCTAGATAATGCGCCGCGGCGATGAAGCCGAAGTGATTGGTGGAGCCCGTGGTGGTGCCTACCACTGCGGGCCGTTTAAGCACCTTGGCGCCCTTGAGGTCGGCAAGGCTCTTGAGCGGAGAGTCGAGCGGAACCGTCGCTGCGTGGGTAAGACCCGGAGAATGGACCGCGAGCGCACGCGTCGGCACCTTGTTGCTCAGGAGGGCGAGGACTCCCAGGGCACCGGTGTTGGCGAGCTGGATACGTCCCGGGATGAACGCCTCGTTCGAGAAGCCGGCCGCGACGAAGGTCTGCCACTTCATCTCAATGCCGCGCTTTTCCAGCAGCCTCTCGGTCTGGAGGATGTTGCCGATCATCTCCTCGCTCGACCAGACCACGATCCACGCGGCGTTGAGCGGCCACCACCCCTTGCTCTGGAGCCACTGCTTCGACTTCACCGAGATCTGCTCGTAGGGCTGGGGCCAGCCCCACTCGGTGAACTTCCGCGTAGCCACTGCCGTCGCAGATGAAGCCGGTGCCTGCGCCCGCGCCGCTCCGGCGGCCGCCAGATCCGCGAGCAGAAGACCGCTCGCGGCCTTGACCGTGCGGGTAAGGAACTGGCGCCTGTTGACGCCGTGCTTGGGTTGAGAGGACTCCACGCTGCCTCCTTATTGAGATCGGATCTTATGAAGCTGCTGATTCATCCGGCGGCACAGCACGCGCTCGAAGGCGCCGTCGAACCACTTGTTCCTCGCCAAGCGCTTGAACCACGGCGTCGAGCGCGAAAGTCTACGCCACTCTGAATCCAGGGCGGCTCGATCGGCGAGGTAGTGCACGGAATAAAACTGACAACCTCGAGCGGACGCGGCCTCGAAGAATTGGAAGCCCTCCCAATCGGGACATTCGAGGAGGATCGGACCGTGCTCGCATTTGTACCAGGCGCAGAACTCGGAGCGCCAGTCCTTCGGCGTCCAGAGTGCGACGCGAAACACCCAGGTTCCGGTTTCGGGGCCGTAGCGGCCACCGGAGAAGAGTTCCGTCACCTGTTTTTCGAGCACGTCCTTCGGGGGATCTCCGCGCTCGCAGAAGATGAAGCTGCCAGCTTTGTCCTCGCGTACGAGGCACTGGGCGGCGCCGCTGGTGCGTGCCGCCAGTGCCCCGAGCGCCTTGGCGCTTGTGGCGGTCGTTTCCCAGATCAGCACTACAGCGCCTTTGCCGCCTCGAGCTGCTTGATCAGCTCGCCCTGTCCCTGGTCCTGCAGCACGCGGCGCGCGAGCTTGGGGTCGTACGTCTCCTTTACAGCGATCCAGGCTGCCGGCGCACCGCTGTACCACTGTCGCAGTTCCTGGTTCGTGGGCTGGTAAATCTTGACCTTGCCTTCGAGCAGCTTGTTCTGCTTTGCCATCCACTCCGCGTCGATCTTGAAGCTCAGGTCGCGGATCTCTTGGCCGATCTTCTCCAGGTGCTGTTTCGCCCAGTCCGGAAGCCTGTCGTGGCGCTTCTTGTCCATGAACATGATGTGCGCATTCCAGGCGCCGCCGGTTGCCGTGATGAACTTGGCTACCTCGTAAAACTTTTGTGCCGCGACGTACGCATCCGGGATGTAATAGCCGTCGACCACGCCGGTAGAAAGGCCCTCGTAGAGCTGGCTCCAGTCGAACGGCACCGCGGTCGCGCCCCAGGTCTTCATCAGGTTCAACTCGACGGGCGACTTGGTGACCCGGATCTTGAGGCCCCTGAGGTCGTTCGGCACGCGCACTTCCCGTTTCGAGTTGCCGACATTGCGGAAACTGTAGGACGGGATGATCGCGATGATGTGCAGCCCCATCTCCTTCTCGGCGCGGGCGGAAAGCTCCTTGCCCAGCCAGCCGTTGATCAGCTTCTCCGCAGACGCATCATCCTTGAAGATGTACGGCAGGTTCAGGATGTCAAAGGTCGAGCCGAAGCTGCCGATGTTTCCGCCGGAGACCGAGCCGATGTCGATCTGCCCGAGCCGCGCCTGCTCGACGCACTTGTGCTCGCTGCACAAGGTCGCATTCACCTGCACGTTGGCCTGAATCCGTCCCTTGGAGTGCTGCTCGAGCTTCGGTCCGAGGAACTCCTTGAACCACCAGTGCGTGGGTACCGTCGGCGCGATGCCGTTGGCGATGGTGAGGCGTAGCTTGTCCTGCGAATGCGCGGGCGCCCCGAATGCGCAAACGGCGGCTGCCGCCAGCGCGGCGAGACCTTTGCGGAACGGTTTCATGACTCCTCCTCTCGATAGCGATTCTGGATCCTCCATTTCGCACCGGGTTTGCAGTTTGGGACATCTGCGTGCTCATTTGGGACAATCGCGCCATGGTCCTCATCGGCAGGTATCGCTCCCCTTTCACCCGGCGCGTCGCGATCTCCATGCGGCTATTGGGAATCCCCTATGAGCACCGAGCGCATACCGCATGGCGCAACCTGCAGGAAGTGCGTGCCGTAAATCCGGTCGGACGGGTGCCGGCCCTGATCCTGGACTCCGGCGAAGCTCTTTTCGACAGCAGCGCGATCCTCGACTATCTCGACCAGATCGCCGGGCCGGACCGCGCGCTGATCCCGCTGCGCGAGCCCGAGAGGCATCAAGTGCTGCGAGTGGTGGCATGCGCGCTCGGCGCGCTGGAAAAAGTCGTGGCCGCGCTGTACGAGCAAACCATGCATCCGCCGGAAAAGCTGCACCAGCCGTGGATCGCGCACAACGAAGGCCAGGCACGCTGCGGGCTCGAATGGCTGGCAGCGCAAGCCCTGTCGCCGTGGCTTGCCGGTGACCGCTTGACTCAAGCCGATATCACTACCGTGGTGATGTACGACTTCACTCGGCTCGTCAATCCGCGCCTGATAGCCGACGGCCGATATCCGAGCATCGACCAGCTGGCGGCGCGATGCAATGACCTGCCCGCGTTTGCCGAAACGCGCCCCGTGGGCGAGGTCGATCAGGCAAACCCCGCCCTGCCGACCTAGGCTCCAGGGCGCCCGCTGCGCTTGTGGTACTGCGGCCGGCGATCCTCCGGGATCTCGCGCCACTCCGATGGGCTGCAATCGAAGGTCTGCTTGAACCAGCGCGAGAAGGCGGCCGGGCCCGAGAATCCCACCAGCTCCGCAACTTCGGTCAGGGGGCGGCGGCTGGCGAGCATGCGGCACGCCATTTCTGCTCGGACTTCGCTCACCACCAGCGAGAAAGATTCGCCCGCCTGGCTGAGATAGCGATGCACCGAGCGGCGGTCGACTCCGAGGCCGCGCGCCACCTTGTCCGCGCTGCAACTGCCGCTAGGCAGCCAGAGCCGGATCAGCTCGCGCACCTTGTCGCTCGGCGACGCATCTCGGTGCTGAGCGATCGCGTCGAGATACCTGTGCGCGTACCGCGCCAGCATCGCATCCGACATGGAGATCGGAGTATCGAGGTCCTTCGAACCGAACACGATGCCGTTGAATTCGTGCTGGAACTCGACCCGGCAGCCGAAGAAGCGCCGGTGGGCCGAGGGATCGACCGGCGCAGCGTGCTCGAAGCACACGCGGCTCGGCTTCCACTGCGGCCCGAGGAAGCGACTCACGATCCTGAAGAATGCTCCGAGCGACAGCTCGGTGAAGTGCCGCGCCTCCGCCAAGCCGAGGAGGCGGACTTCCAGGATCAAGATCGCCACGCCGCGGTCCTCCGTCAGTTGGAGCCCGAGCGCTTCGTTATGGATCGGAAGATAGCGCGCGAGCGATCGCAGTGCGGAGCGCAAGTCGGCTTCCTCGCGCATGACGATACCAACCGGTCCCAGTATTCCGAGGCCGCGCGACTCTGCCAGTCTGAGGCCGAAGTCCTCGGCGTTCGCGACCTCGGCGGAGCGCTCCAGGAGCTCAGCGAAGGCTTTCGCCGAGATCCTGGCATCGAGATCGGCGAGCGCCGACAGGTCCAGGCCGACCGCGCCCGCCAGGAGCTCCGGTGCCAGACCGAAAGCGCGCGCAAGCGTCGCATAACCGGTCAGGACTTGGCTTCGTACGAGGTACGGCATGGCGGCGGGAAACGATTTCCCAAAATGATATACGGAAGTCCCAATCTGCAAAGCCCCGGCCTGTAGCAGCGATGACAATGCGTGCAGCCTGCGGTGCCGATAACCCGTTCCAAGAGGAGGAGGACATGCATTTCTTCGATGACTCGCTTTTGCCGGAGAACCAGGAAAAGCTCGTAATCCAAGTCGCGCCCTACGGGCCCGAATGGCTGCCATCGGATTCTGACGACATCCCGGTCAGCATGGACCAGCAGGTACAGAAGGCCGTGGACTGCTACAGCGCCGGGGCCACCGTGCTGCACGTGCATGTGCGGGAAGCCGACGGCAAGGGCTCGAAGAAGATGTCGACCTTCAACGAGCTGCTCGCGCGCCTGCGCGTCGCGGTGCCGAAAATGCTGCTCCAAGTCGGCGGTTCGATCTCGTTCGCCCCGGAGGGCGAAGGCAAGGCGGCGAGATGGCCTGGCATGGACACGCGCCACATGCTGGCCGAGCTCACGCCTCAGCCCGACCAGGTCACGATCGTCATCAACACCAATCAGATGAGCC
>Ga0137394_10004619_pt1 | contig 10450 bp, 7 predicted proteins | sample czobulk116metaG_FD_108278 | JGI IMG/M metagenome (GOLD analysis project Ga0137394, IMG submission 108278) | Vadose zone soil microbial communities from Angelo Coast Range Reserve, California, USA - czobulk1.16 metaG | ecosystem: Environmental > Terrestrial > Soil > Vadose zone | place: USA... | reverse complement strand
TGGCCTCCGCTTACGCGATCTGGATAGCCCCCTGCGCTGTTGCCATCCCGGCAACATCGACGCCCGCCGAGCAGGTGAATGCGCTCGTCGATCGCTACTTCGCCGAGCAGCTGAAGCTCTCGCCGGTGAGCGCCACTTATATCGGCGACCACCGCTACGATGACAAGTACACGAATTCGATCAGCCCGAAGTTCGTCGCCGAATCCGAGCGGCGCGAGCGCAGCTATCTCAAGGAGATCGAGCGCATCGATGCCTCGAAGCTCGAGGGCACGGTCCGGATCACCTACGACGTCTTCAAGTACGACCGCGAATCGGCCCTGGCCGGCGTGCCGTTCCCCGGCGAGCTGTTGCCGATCGACCAGTTCAACAATCCGGTCGCAACTTTCGCCGTGCTCGGCTCGGGCAACAACGCGCAGCCGTTCGAGACGGTGAAGGACTACGAGAATTTCCTGAAACGCAGCGATGAGTTCCTCGTCTTTCTCGACCAGGCCATCGTCAACATGCGCATCGGCGTGAAGCGCGGCGTGGTGCAACCGAAGATCGTTATGCAAAAGGTGCTGCCACAGCTCGATGACCTCGTGTCGGCGAAGGTCGAGGACAGCATCTTCTACGGTCCGGTGAAGGCGCTGCCGGAGAAAAAATTCGCCGCCGCCGAAACGGCACGCCTGACAGCCGCCTACCAGACACAGATTACCGGCAAGCTCAACCCCGCGTTGAAGCGCCTGAGCGATTTCGTCCGCAACGAGTACCTGCCGCACTGTCGCGACAGCGTCGGCTGGTCCGCGCTCCCGCAGGGCGAGGCCTGGTACAACTACACGCTGAGCGTCTTCACGACGACGAACATGAGCGCCGAGGAGATCCACCAGCTCGGCCTCAAGGAAGTGGCGCGCATTCGCGGCGAAATGGACGACGTCCGGCGCCAGGTCGGCTTCGAGGGCGACCTGCATGCCTTCTTCAAATTCATGCAGACCGATCCGCGCTTCGTCTTCAAGTCCGAGGCCGACGCACTAGCGCAGTTTCGCGCGACCAAGGCGAAGGTCGAAAGCCGGTTGCCGACGATGTTCCAGGATTTTCCGAAGGCGGACTACGAGATCAAGCCGATCGAAGCGTTCCGGGCGGCCTCGTCCGCGGGTGCGTTCTACGAGCCGGGCTCGGAAGACGGCAAGCGTCCCGGCGCGTTCTACCTCAACACCTCCGACCTGTCGCGCATCCCGCTCTACGGCATGGAGACGCTATCCCTGCACGAAGCGGAACCGGGTCATCATTTTCAGCTCACCATCGCGCAGGAACTCACGGATGTTCCGCGCTATCGGCGCTACGCCGGCGGCAGCGTCTATTGGGAGGGCTGGGCGCTCTACAGCGAATCGATCGGCAAGGAGCTCGGCCTCTTTACCGATCCGTACCAGTACTACGGGCGCCTGGGCGATGAAATGCTGCGCGCCATGCGCCTGGTGGTCGATACCGGCGTGCACGCGAAAGGCTGGACGCGTGAAAAGTCGATTGCCTACATGATCGACAATTCGTCGATCGCGGAGCCGGAGATCGTGGCGGAGGTCGAGCGCTACATCGCATGGCCGGGGCAGGCGACTTCTTACAAAGTCGGGCAGCTGCGCATTCGCGCGATGCGGGAGCGGGCGGAACATGCGCTCGGCCCGAAGTTCAACATCAAGGACTTCCACAGCCAGATCCTGCTCGACGGCGCGCTGCCGATGAGCGTTCTCGACGCGAAAGTGGATCGCTGGATCGCGGAGCGCGAACGGGGCTGACAGGCGCCGCCATCGCAGGTACCTTAGCCCCCAGAAGCTCGCCAGGGGATTCCTCGATGCGCAAACTTGCCGCAATGTTCGCGGCCGCATGCTTTGCGGCCACGCTTTCCCACGCAGTCGCCGCGGCCGAGCCGGCCGCCGGCGCACAGCTGAACCGGCTCGTCGATCGCTACTTCGAGGAAGCGATCACGCGCCAGCCGCTCTTCGCAACCTACATCGGCGACAACCGCTTCAACGACCGGTACGCGAATTCGCTGAGCCCGGCGTACGTCGCGGAGTCCGAGGCCATCGAGCGTCGTTACCTCAAGGATCTCGAGCCCATCGATCCGGCAAAGCTCGAAGACACGGACCGTATTACCTACGATGTCTTCAAGTACGACCGCGAATCGACGATCGAGGGCGTTCCTTTCCCCGGCGAGCTGCTGCCGATCGACCAGTTCAACAATCCGATTGCGGACATGGCGGTTCTCGGCTCCGGTGAAAGCGCCCAGCCGTTCGCCACGGTGAAGGACTACGACGATTACCTGAAGCGGAGCGATGAGTTCCTGGTGTTCGTCGATCAGACCATCACCAACATGCGCATCGGCATGACGAAGGGCGTCGTGCAGCCGAAGGTCGTCATGCAGAAAGTGTTGCCGCAGCTCGACGGGCTCATCGCACCGAAGGTCGAGGACAGCATCTTCTACCAGCCCATCAAGGCGCTGCCGAAGAAGAAGTTCTCCGCGGCGGACAACGAAAGGCTCACGGCGGCCTACGCGGGCGAGATCACCGGCAAGCTCAATCCCGGGATCGCCAAGCTGCGCGATTTCATCCGCGACGAGTACCTGCCGCATTGCCGGGATTCGGTCGGCTGGTCGGCATTGCCGAACGGCAAGGCCTGGTACGACTACACGCTACACGTCTTCACGACAACGCAGATGACGGCCGAGGAGATTCATCAGCTCGGCTTGAGTGAAGTGAAGCGCATCCACGGCGAGACGGACGCGGTCATGAAGCAGGTCGGCTTCAAGGGCGACCGGCACGCATTCTTCAAATTCATGCAGACCGATCCGCAGTTCCAGTTCAAGTCGGCGGACGACGCACTCGGGCAATTCCGCGCGACCAAGGCGAAGGTGCAGAAACTCCTGCCGAAACTCTTCCAGGACTTCCCGAAGGCGGATTACGAGATCAAGCCGGTCGAGGCATTCCGTGCCGCATCGTCGGCGGGGGCTTTCTATCAGGGGCCGTCGGAAGACGGCTCGCGGCCTGGCGTCTTCTATCTCAACACCGCGGACCTGAAGCGCGTGCCGACTTACGGCATGGAGACGCTCTCGCTGCACGAGGCCGATCCCGGTCATCATTTCCAGGGCGCCATCGCGCAGGAGATCAAGAACATCCCGCGCTACCGCCGTTTCGCTGGGGGCAGCGTGTACTGGGAAGGCTGGGGTCTCTACTCGGAATCGCTCGGCAAGGAGCTCGGCGTCTTCACCGACCCCTACCAGTACTACGGACGGTTGAATGCCGAAATGCTGCGCGCGATGCGGCTCGTGGTCGACACCGGCATGCACGCGAAGGGCTGGACGCGCGAACAAGCAATCGCGTTCATGCTCGACAACTCATCGCTCGCCGAGCCCGAAGTGGTGGCGGAGGTCGAGCGCTACATCGCGTGGCCGGGGCAGGCGACTTCCTACAAAGTCGGGCAGTTGCGTATCCGCGCCGCGCGCACCCGTGCGGAAATGGCGCTCGGCCCGAAGTTCAACGTCAAGGAATTCCACAGCCAGGTACTGCTCGATGGCGCCCTGCCGATGAACGTGCTCGATGCGAAGATCGATCGCTGGATCGCCGCGCAATCGAAGAAGCAATGAACGCCCGCGACAAGGGGAGAGTTGAAATGCCGACATTCCGAATGATGAGGAGCCTTGCGGGAGCATTGATCGCCGTTGGCCTTGCGGGCTGCGCCGACAAGAACGCGGACACGGCCGACACTGCGGCCGCGCCGGCCGCCGCGGCGCAGAACGCCGACCAGCAGCTGACCACGCTCGTCGAGGCCTACTGGGACAAGTACCTCGAGTTGAATCCATTGCAGGCGACGCTGAACGGCGACTACCGCTACAACAATCGCCTCGAGAACAACATTGCGCCGGAGTACCTGGCGAAGTCGCGTGAACTCGAAAGCGATTACCTCAAGAAGCTCGGCGAAATCAAGGCGGACCAGCTCGGCACGCAGGCGCGGCTGACCTATGACATCTTCCGGCGCGACCGGCTCGAGAACATCGAGGGCTTCTCGTATCAGTCGGAGCTGCTGCCCGTCGATCAGTTCGGCAACGAGGTGACGCTCTTTGCGCAGCTTTCGGCCACGGGACTGCACCCCTTCCGCAACGTCAAGGACTACGACGACTGGCTGAGCCGCGTGCACGACTACGTCGCCTGGATCGACCAGGCGATCGTCAACATGCGTGCCGGCGTCACCAAGGACATCGTGCAGCCGCGTGTGCTCATGGAGCGCACCTTGCCGCAAATCGCGGCACTGAGCGGCGGTGACCCCAAGGCCTCCGTCTACTACAAAGGCATCGCGTCGATGCCCGCCGATGTCAGCGCGGAGGATCGCAAACGCCTCGAGGCGGCCTTCGAGAAGGCGATCCGGGAAGAGATCTGGCCCGCAAACCAGCGGCTCATTACTTACATTCGCGACGAGTACCTGCCGAAGACGCGCGCGACGGTCGGCTTGAACGCCCTGCCGATGGGCGACCGCTGGTATGCATACCGCGCCCGGGTCTTCACGACGACCGACAAGACGCCCGAGGAGATCCATCGCATCGGTCTCGCGGAGGTGGCGCGCATTCGCGGCGAGATGGACAAGGTCATCGCGCAGACCGGCTTCAAGGGCGACTTCAAGGCGTTCCTGGAAATGCTCCGCAGCGACCCGCGCTTCTACTATTCGAAGCCCGGGGAGATCATCGAGGGCTACCGCGCACTGAAGGAGCAGGCGACGACGGCGAGCCAGGCGCTGTTCAACATTGCGCCCAAGGCGGATTTCGAAGTGCGCGCGGTCGAAGCGTTCCGCGAGAAGTCGGCATCGTCCGCCGCCTATCAGCCGGCGACCGAAGATGGTTCGAGGCCGGGCATCTTCTATGCGAATACGTATGACCTGAAAAGCCGGCCGAGGTACCAGATGCAGTCGATCTTCCTGCACGAAGCGATTCCGGGACATCACTTCCAGCTGTCGATCGCGCAGGAAGTCGGCACGCTGCCGCGCTTTCGCAAGTTCGGCTACTACGGCGCGTATATCGAAGGCTGGGGGCTCTACTCGGAATCGCTCGGCTATGAGATGGGTTTCTACAAGGATCCGTACGATCACTTCGGCGCGCTATCGGCCGAAGTCTGGCGCGCGGCGCGTCTCGTGCTCGATACGGGGCTGCACTCGATGGGCTGGTCGCGCGAGAAGGCGATCGAGTACCTGACCGCCAATACTGCGATCGGGCCGAGTGACGCGATCGCCGAGGTCGAGCGCTACATCGCCGTTCCCGGCCAGGCGCTCTCCTACAAGACGGGTGAGCTGAAGTTCAAGGAGCTGCGCGCGCGTGCGCAGAAAGCGCTGCGCGGAAAGTTCGACATCAAGGAATTCCATCGCCAGCTCCTCATCGACGGCGCGCTGCCGCTCGATGTGCTGGACGCGAAGATGGACCGCTGGATCAGCACGGCCCGGGGCAAGGGCTGAGGGCTTACACCAGGTCGAGCGCGTAGTAGCGATTGCAGCCCGTGTGTCCGGTCGCTCCCAGCGCCGCCGGCAGGCGCCGGAAGCCGAGCTTCTGGTAGAGCCGCTGCGCGACGTCCATGTCCGTCAACGTTTCGAGATAGCACACGCGATAGCCGAAGCCGCGCGCGGTCTCGAGACAGTGCCGCAGCAGGCGCTCGCCCATGCGCATGCCGCGGATCTCCTCCAGGAAGTACATCTTGCGCAGTTCGCAGACTCCGGGCTCGCCGCCCTGGAGCGGTGCGACCCCGCCCCCGCCCACGATGCGCCCGTCAAATTCGACGACGAAGTACGCGGCGCCGGGGACGGAATAGGCCGCGGTCATGGCGTCGACTTCCGCATCGTTGATGGCGAAGCCCGCGCCGACGGCATCGAATTCCGTCATGACGGCGCGAATGATCGCGGCGACCGCCGCGTCATCGCCGGCGCGTATCGGTCGGAGACTTAAGGCGGGCATCTTGCGCGACTATTTCTTGAGGAAGCCGTAACCGAGCGTTTCGATTTCGACGAGTTCGCCATCTTCGAACCTCAGCCGCTGCATCAGCTTGTGGGGTCCGAGATTGTAAAGCCAGGATTCGACGGCCACTTCCACGAGATCGCTGCTGATCTGGATCCGCTCGCCGCGCCACCAGTAGACCGGCGTGCGCAGGATCGTCTTGCGGGTGATCTCTTCGGGCTCTCCGCATTTCTGCCGCACTTCCGTGCGCGTGTCGCCTTCCAGGACCAGCTTGTTGCCGCATCGGAACGCAAAGGCGGGGCTGCTTGCGAGCAGGAATGCGGTGCCGAGGGCTAACCAGGGGAACTTCATAGGGCGGCAAGCTTGGCGAAGCATAGCTGAACCCTACATTAACGACGACCCGCGGGCACGCCCACTCTTATATATGTCGCCTCAGCGCGACCCCTTCGGATCCGGCGCTTCAGGCGGTGAGTTCCCCGCGAATCGCATGCAGGTAGAGCTGCTCGAAGCCGGCGCGGTCCATGGGCAGCGGATTCGACGGCGTGCTCGGGTCGACGAGCGCCTGGGGCGCGAACGCGCCCGCGTGTTCTTCCTTGAGGCCGAGCGCCGAGAGCGCCGGCGGAATGCCGATCGCCTCGCGCAGTTCGAGTACCCAGTCGACGAAGCCGGCGTAGGTTGCCTTGCGCAGCCCGATATAGGCGGCGAGCCGCGCGAGCTTCTTCGCGATCGCCGGCTCGTTGTGAACCAGCACGTAGGGCATGACGACGCCGTTCGTAAGCCCGTGATGGGTGTTGAGATTGGCAGAGCACGGGTGACTCAAGCTGTGCATCGCGCCGAGGCCCTTCTGAAACGCCGTGGCGCCCATCGTCGAAGCGATCAGCATGTGCGCACGCGCTTCGACGTCGCCACCGTCGCGCACGACGGCCGGCAGCCATTCCTTGACGAGCCGCACGCCTTCGACGGCAACGCCGTCGGCGAGCGGGTGATAGGCCGGAGCGCAGAAGGCTTCGAGGTTGTGGGACAGCGCATCCATGCCGACGGCAGCCGTGATCTTGGCGGGCAGCAGGCGCGGGTGAAAGATCAGCCGCTTCGTGTGATCGCGCAGGTCCGTCAGCACCGAGCAACGTCCGACTTCCGAGCCCGTTCCCGCGGTCGTCGGCACCGCGACGACCGGCGCCATGCCGGCCACATTGACGCGCGTGTACCAGTCTTCCTTGTCCTCGAAGTCCCAGATCGGACGCGTCTGCCCGACCATGAGGCCGACGGCTTTGCCGATGTCGAGCGCGCTGCCGCCGCCGAAGGCGATGACGCCGTCGTGGCCGCCGGCCCGGAAGCGATCGACGCCCTGTGTCACGTTGGTTTCGACCGGATTCGGCTGCACGTCGGCGAACACTTCGCAGCCGAGCCCGGCATCGCGGCAGAGCTGCACGGTTTGTGCGACGACGGGTAGCTTCGCGAGTCCCGCGTCGGTTACCAGCAGCGGCCGCTCCATGCCGAGCTCCCGGCAGGCGGCCGGCAGATCGCGAATGCGACCGGCTCCGAAGCGGATGCTGGTGGGGTAATGCCACCGGCCGGCGAGTTCCGGCCTCGCGGATTTGACCTGCTTCATGACGTCACCACGGTGCGCAGATGAAACGACTTGGGGCGGGTGAGATGTTCGAATCCGACGGACGACAAGGTACAGCCGCGACCGGAATCCTTCACGCCGACCCACGCGAGCGCCGGGTCGAGGTAGTCGCAGCGGTTCATGAACCAGGTTCCGGTCTCGACGCGCCCGCCGATCGCAAGCGCAGCATCCGCGTCACCCGTCCAGATAGAGGCCGTGAGTCCGTAGCGGCTGTCATTCATGGCGGCGATGGCTTCCTCGTCGCCGCGCACCTTGAGGATGCTGACCAGCGGCCCGAAGGTTTCTTCCTGGATGACCGGTGCGCTCTGCTGCATTCCGACCAGGACCTGCGGCGCCAGGTAGGGTGTGCCACCGCGGCTTCGAGTAAAGCGGCTCTCGTCGATCAGGGCGCGCGCGCCGCCCTTCACGGCCGCATCGATCGTCTGGCGCACGTCATCCGCGGCCCGCGTGCGCACGAGTGGGCCGAGATTGACGGCCGGATCCGTGGGATCGCCGAGCTTGTACGCGTTCGTGAGCTTGATGAACTCGCCCACGAACGGCTCATAGAGCTTCTCGTCGACGTAGATGCGGCCAATGCCGCAGCAGGACTGGCCGGAATTGAAGAACGCTCCATCGACCAGGTTCTCGACGGCGTGGCCCAGATTGGCGTCGGCCCGCACGTAGGCCGGATCGTTGCCTCCGAGTTCGAGGCCCGCGCCGATGAAGCGACTCGAGGCCGCTTTCTGTATGGCGTGGCCGCCGGCGACCGAGCCCGTGAAAGCGACGAAGGCGATGCGTGGATCGCCGATCAGCCGTTCGGTATCCGCATGCGTGGCGTGCACGAACTGGTAGACGCCCGCCGGCAGGCCGGCTTCCGCAAAACATTCGGCGAAGCGTTCCGCACAGAGCGGTGTCTGCGCGGAATGTTTCAGGATCACGGCGTTGCCTGCGAGGATCCCCGGAACGACGCTGTTCACCGCGATCAGATAGGGATAGTTCCACGCTGCGATCGTGAGTACGACACCGAGCGGTTCGCGGCGGACAAAGCGCCGGAAGCCATTCTTCGGGCCCGCATCGAGGTCGGCGAGCGCGGCCTCGGCGATCGATGTCATATGGCGTGCACGTTCGAGCGTCCCGCGTATTTCACCCGGCGATGCCGAGATCGGTCGGCCCATCTGCCACGTGATTTCCTCGGCGATGGGGTCGCGGCGCTTTTCGAAGGCGGTGCAGAACGCGTTCATGATGCGCACGCGCGCCGCGATCGAGGTCTGCTTCCAGGCCTTCTGCGCCTCGACGGCGCGCGTCAGCGTGCGCTCGACATCGGCGCCCGCCGCATAGGGCCGCTCGACATAGACGCGTCCGTCGACCGGCGAAATCGTGCTCTGAACCGCTGCCATCGGCTGCCCGATCCCTCAGATGATCTCGAAGTAGCGCTGCAGCTCCCAGTCGGAGACGTGCTTGCGAAACTCCCGTTCTTCCCATTCGCGCGTGGCCGCGTAGTGGTCCACGAAATCCGACCCGAACCAGTCGCGTGCCATCGCCGAACCCCGCAGCCGTTGCGCGGCGTCCCAGAGGGTGCGCGGCAGATTCAGGCGCTTGGGCCATTCGTGCGCGTAAGCGTTCCCTTTGACCGGCTTGTCCGGCTCGACCTTGTTTTCGATGCCCCCCAGGCCCGAAGCAAGCGCCGCCGCGAGGCTGATGTGCGGATTGGCGTCGGCCGCGATGATGCGGTACTCGACGCGCTGGGACTTCGGGCTGCCGCCGATGATGCGCAGGGCGCAGGTGCGGTTCTCGATGCCCCAGGTCGAATCGGTCGGCGCCCAGAATCCCGGAATCAGGCGCCGATAGGAGTTGATCGTCGGCGCGATCATCGCGAGGAGCTCGGGCATCAGCTTCTGCATGCCGCCGACGAAGTGGCGCATGGTCGTCGACATGTTGTGCGGCGCCTTCGGATCGAAGAAAGCGGAATTGCCGCGCTTGTCCTTGAGCGAGATGTGCGTGTGCCCGCTCTGGCCCGGCCAGTCGCGCGACCACTTCGCCATGAAGGTCGCCATCTTGCCATGGCGCTGCGCCACGATCTTGCAGAAGGTCTTGAAGAGCGCGGCCTTGTCGGCGGCCCCTTCGGCGCGATCCACCTTGATCGCCGCTTCGATCACGCCGGGTCCCGTTTCCTCGTGCAGGCCTTCGAACGGAAAATCCATCACCTCCGAGGTCTCGAGCAGCATGCGGTAGAACTCGCTGTGCACGCTGTTGCGGATCACCGAGTAACCGAAAAATCCCGGCGCCATCGCTTGCAGGTCGCGATAGTGCTTGCGACGCACCGAGTCCGGCGTTTCATCGAAGACGAAAAACTCGTACTCAAGACCGGCGTAGGCCTCGAATCCCATCTTGCGACCGCGTTCGATCACGCGCCGCAGCAGCCCGCGCGGGCAGAGGGCATCGGCGGGCGGGGTGAATTCGCAGAGGAAGAACAGGCCATTGTCTTCGAAGGGCAGCGGCCGGCAGCTCTCGGGAATGATGCGAACCGGCGCGTCGGGATAGCCCGTGTGCCAGCCGGTGAACTTCACGTTGTCGTAGAGCTGATCGTTCGAGTCCCAGCCCAGCACGACGTCGCAGAATCCAAACCCGCCATCCAGCGCCGCCTCGAATTTCTCGCGCGCCATGTACTTGCCGCGCAGGATCCCGTCGATGTCGAACACTCCGACCTTGATGTGCTTGAGGCCACGCTGATCGATGATCGCGCGGGCGTCGCGCGCGGTCTTGACGCTACGGGGCTCGAGGGCTCGTCGCGAGGACTTGGCAGGCATGCGTTGACTCCGGTTCGCTGAAGACTGAAACGGCGCCGGGACTCTCGTCGCGAGCAGTCACCGGCGCCGCCGAGGGCCGCC
>Ga0137394_10004616_pt1 | contig 10454 bp, 10 predicted proteins | sample czobulk116metaG_FD_108278 | JGI IMG/M metagenome (GOLD analysis project Ga0137394, IMG submission 108278) | Vadose zone soil microbial communities from Angelo Coast Range Reserve, California, USA - czobulk1.16 metaG | ecosystem: Environmental > Terrestrial > Soil > Vadose zone | place: USA... | reverse complement strand
TGTATAACCCAAAGAAAATTACCTATGCGACGGTGAACTACGTCGATCTCGGCGGAATGCAGAAGGAGCGCATGCGCGATGCGCTGGCGCAGTTGCGCGAGGTGGACGTGATTGCGCACGTGATTCGCGTGTTTGACGATCCTTCGGTGCCGCATTCGGAGGGGAGCATCGATCCCTTGCGCGATGCGACGAATTTGGATCTGGAGCTGATGCTTTCGGACCACGACCAGATAACGCGGCGGCTGGAGCGCCTTGAGAAGGATTTGAAAAAGAAAAGCGAGCCGGTGCTTCTGCTAGAGAAAACGGCACTGGAGAAATGCAAAGCGCATGTGGAAGCGGAGAAGGCGCTGCGCGAACTGGAGTTGACGCCGGAGGAGAGAAAGTCGATTGGCGGGTTTTTGTTTTTGTCGGCGCGGCCGGTGTTGTATGTGCTGAACCTGGGGGACGACGAAGCCGACAAGCTGGACACGGCGGTGGAGCGGCGCAAATTGAGCGCGCTGCAGGGGCGGCCGAATGCGGCGGTGGTGGCGATTTGCGGGCGGCTGGAGGCGGAACTTTCGGAGATGGATGAGAAAGAGGCGGCGGAGTTGCTGGCGTCCTACGGATTGAAGGAGCCGGGGCTGAACCGTTTGATCCGCGCGACGTATGATTTGCTCGGGCTGATACAGTTTTTCACGGCGGGGGAACCGGAAGTGCGGGCGTGGACGATTCGAAAGGGTGCGACGGCGGTGAAGGCGGCGGGGGCGATTCATAGCGACATTGAGAAAGGTTTTATACGGGCGGAAGTGGTGCGGTGGAATGATCTGCTGGCGGCGGGGAGTTTGGCGGCGGCGAGAGAGAAGGCGCAGGTGCGGCTGGAGGGGAAAGAGTACGTTGTGCAAGAGGGGGATGTGATTTTGTTCCGGCATAGCGGGTGAAAAGAGTTGTCAGTGATCCGTTTTCAGTTGTCAGTTTTCGGAGAAGAGAGAGAAAAAATAACGCGGAGACGCTGAGGACGCAGAGATTTCGCACAGAAGAGTCTTTTGGCAGACATGCGGATTTGGTGAATCTTAGTGTGGGAAAAAACCGGGCTCGGCGAGGAATCTTGTTGTAACGGCGCAGAGTTCGATTGACAGCGGGACGGAAAAGCGGCGGCAAGCCGCCGCACTCCAAATGGGACATGATCTGGCATTTCGGACGGGGTTGGCGGCGGGGCTCGGGCTCATTGCGGCGGCGGGGAATTTGGTGGGTGGATATTTTGTTGTTCATAAGGAGTGGCCGCGGAAATTTCTGCAATATTTTCTGGCGCTGGGCGCGGGGTACATGCTGGCGGTGGCCTTCGTCGAGGTGATTCCGGAGTCGGTGCAACTGTCGGGGGAGAGCGCGCTGCTGTATGTCTTGATTGGCTACTTCCTCGTGCACCTGTTTGAACATACGCTGGCGCCACATTTTCATTTTGGTGAGGAGACGCATCTGGAAGAGATAAGCCATCAGCACGCGCGGGCGAGCGTGCTGGTGGGGATGACGATTCATACGTTTTTTGATGGCGTGGCGATCGCGGCGGGATTCCTGGTTTCGACATGGCTGGGAGCAGTGATGTTTTTCGCGGTGTTTCTGCACAAGCTGCCGGAGGGATTCACAGTGGCGTCGGTGGTGCTGGCGAGCGGCCAGGGGAAGCGCAACGCGATTCTGGCGGCGGGGTTATTGGGAGTGGCGACGGTGGCGGGAGTGTTGCTGACGAGTTCGTTGCAGGGGCAGTTGAAGTATGCGCTGCCGCTTTCAGGAGGGGTCACCTTGTACGTGGCGGCGACGGATTTGCTGCCGGAAGTGAACCGTGAGCCGAATTGGCGGATGGCGCTGCTGGTGTTTGTGGGAGTCGTCAGTTTGTTGATAATGCGGTATTTATTCCACGTGTAGTTTCGTCGCACTTTCGCCCTCGAGTACTCCTACCAATTGCAACTTTCTGAGACTACACGGGTTTGATACAGTGTGGCGGCTATGGCCAGGTCGGACGTCCAACTGATGCTGGACGTGAAGGCGGGCGACGAACAGTCGTTCGTGCTTCTACTCCATCGCTACAGGAGTCCGCTGATCAATTTTCTGTACCGCATGGTGCGGAACCGGGAACAGGCGGAAGACCTGGCGCAAGAAGTTTTTTTGCGAGTGTACCGCGCGCGGGAAGATTACATACCGAGCGCGAAGTTCACCACCTGGCTCTTCCGGATCGCGACAAACCTGGCGTTGAATTCGGTGCGGGACAACCGTTACCAGCGCATGGAAATCTCACTGGATGCGCCGGTGACGACGGATGCCGAGGATGGCGACGAAAAGACGATGGATGTCCCCGAGAAGCACCCGAACATCGAGCAGCACTTGATCGAGGAGGCGCGGCGGAGAATGATCCGGCAGGCGATAGAAAAGTTACCGGACAAGCAGCGCGCGGCGGTGCTCCTGCACAAGTATCAAGAGCTGGATTACGGAGAGATTGCGAAGATTCTGGAATGCTCGGAGAGCGCGCTGAAATCGCTGCTCTTCCGGGCGTACGAAACGTTGCGAGTGGAATTAGCCCCCCTCGTGGCGCAGCAGGCAAGGTAGGGGTTGGACCAGGAAGGGAAGGACGTCATGAGCTGTGGCCGGATGGAAAAGAAGATTATGGGATATGTGGACGGGCGCTTGAAGGAAGGCGAACGGCTGAAGATGGATGAGCATCTCTCGACGTGCGCGGTGTGCCAGTTGCGCGTGAATGAATTTCGCGCGGTGAACGTGTTGCTGGATGAGCTGCCAATGATCGAGCCGTCGGCGGCGTTTGATGTTCGCGTGAATGCGCGCGTGGCGGCGGAGCCGGCGAAGCAAAGCTGGTGGGGGTGGTTCGCGCCATCGCCGAGGGTGGCGTTTGCGGCATCGATGCTGTTGCTGGCGACGGTGTGGATCGGTTCGTATTCGGTGTCCGATCCACCGCAGATTGATCAGGCCGATGTCCCCGTGCTGGAAAACTACGATGTGATCTCAAGCTTCGAGGCGCTGACTGAATTGTCACAAGCGGTGCCGGCGGACGATGCGAGCCAGCAGAATCAGGATATGTAAGGCGCGATGAAAAATTGGTTCCAAACCGGTGGATGGCTGATGACGCTGCTGATTAGCGCAGGGATGGCGTTGCAGTGTGCGGCGCAAGATCCGCGCCCGAATCGGGCGCAGAGCCGTCAGGAAAATAAACCACCAAAAGAACAGAGGCAGCAGCAAAACCAACAGCGAAGGCAAGAGCAGAGGCAGGAGCGCCGGCAGCCACAGCAAGAAGCGCGCAGGGCGCAGCCGGAGCGGAGGAATGCCGAACCGCTGCGCAATCCTGCCACGGTGAATCCACCGCAGCGCTCGGGGAACTCGCGCGACGGTGGGAGTCGCCCTCCAAATCGGAGCGGGGAGAACGTCCAACGACCGAACTTCAACGAGAACCGTCCCCCGAATGCGACGGGACGTTCGCGTGACCTTACGCCGGAAGAACGCCAGAGATTCCAGAGGGATGAGAAGCGATTCAGACAGCTTCCACCGCAACAGCAGCAGGAGTTGCGCGAGAGAGCGCAAGTCTGGCAAAGGATGACGCCGCAGCAGCGCGACCACGTCCGCAATGAAGTACTGCCGAAGTGGCAGCAGATGACGCCGGACCGCAGGCAAGCGATTCAACAGCGGCTGCGTGTACTGCAAAATATGCCAGAGTCCGCGCGCAACCAGCGGCTGAATGACCCGAACTTCACCAGGGGCATGAGCGACGAAGACCGGGCGACGCTGCGCGACTTGAGCCACCTGCATGTGGGCGGAGCGCCGGATCCGCCGAACGAATAAGACAGTTGTCAGTTCTTGGTTTTAAGTTATTGGTTCAAGACGCGGCTTGGCAGCCGACGCCCGGGGCATGCTTCGTCTTTTCTTGCTCTTACCCTAATTTCGCCGACCCTCGACCGACGGACCTTTAATCCATTTTTACTCAGATCGCATTTGGAACGAGCGAGAGCACTCTGCTGCGGCGTCACTAGCGCAAATTGGCGGCTCGCGAATCGATCCTTCATCTGAAGCCACATTGACAATAGTGCAGTTCCCACGGCATCGTGACTAGTCCAGAATCTGAGCATCCAACGAGTGGAGGAAGATCATTTTGAAGAGTGACCGCCGAGCGGTCAATCCGGCCGTGTCCACGCGCTTCCGCGCTCTGCAACATCGCAACTTCCAGCTATTCATCGCGGGGCAACTCGTTTCCCTAAGCGGGACGTGGATGCAATCCACCGCACAACTTTGGCTAGTATATAAGCTGACTGGTTCTGCCGCGCTGCTCGGGGTTTTCGGTTTCGCGAGCCAGGTGCCGATGCTGTTTCTGTCCTCGATTGGCGGTTACGTCGGCGATCGCTACGACCGGCGGCGAGGCGTCATGTGGACGCAAACCGCCTCGATGATTCTCGCTTTTGTTCTGGCGGGGCTGACGCTCGGGAAAATCATCACGGTTTGGGAACTGATTCTCATCGCCTTCCTGGTTGGTATTGTGAACGCGTTCGACGTTCCGATCCGCCAGGCGTTTTTTGTGCAGATGGTGGGCAAGGAGGATCTGCCCAACGCGATCGCGCTGAACTCTTCGATTTTCCATGGCGCGCGCGTTGTGGGACCGGCAATCGCGGGCACGACGATTGCGTGGCTGGACGCGCATCACGTGAAGAGCAGCGAGGGCTGGTGCTTTCTGATGAACGGCCTAAGTTTCCTTGCAGTAATCGGAGCGCTGGCGGCGATGCGCATCCCGAAGACGGAACCGAAACCACGCGAGGGTTCCCCTTTTCAGAATTTCATCCAGGGTTTCCGCTTTGCGATGCATGACCTGCCCATCCGCTCCACACTGCTTCTGCTGAGCGTTCTGAGCTTGTTCGGCTTGCAGTACGCGGTCTTCCTGCCGCTATTTGCGAAGGACATCTTGCACAGCGGGGCGCGTGGATTTGGATTGCTGATGAGCTCTGCGGGGGTTGGCGCCGTTCTTGGAGCGTTGCACTTTGCCGCGCGGACGGATTACAAGGGACTGGCGCGATGGATCGCGGTGACGTCCATGACTTGCGCGATTGGCCTGGAGGTGTTCGCGGAATCGCGAATTTTCTGGCTATCGTCGGCGGTGCTACTGATCGTAGGATTTGCAGTAACGTCCCAAATGACGGCGACGAACACGCTGATTCAAAATCGCGTACCGGATGAATTGCGCAGCCGCGTGATGGCGGTGTACGCGACGATGATGATGGGAATGCAGCCGGTCGGGTCGCTGATTGCGGGCGGAGTAGCGAAACACGCCGGAGCGCCGAGGACGCTTGCGGCGTTCGGGATTCTTGTTTTGCTGGGGAGCCTTGTTTTCCTGTTTCGCGTAGTGAAGCGCCCGCGCCCGGCGCAGGCGGCGGAGCCTCAAGAAGGGTTTGGCCGGTAGAGCCAGGAAGGCCGAGTGACCGGCTCGTTGGCGGGTGCGGCAAGCCCCGCGGCTGCAGAAACTGGAGCAAGGTTCGCGGCTGCAAGAATCGCGTCCACTTTGGGGCGCAACGGGGCGAGGCAGCAAACCGGATCAGTGGCGGCGGCATCTCCCGCGAGAAGCAATGCCTGGCAGCGGCAGCCGCCGAAATCCAGCTCGCGGCGGTCGCAGGTTTTGCAAGGCTCCTGCATCCAGGCTTCGCCGCGGAATTTCTGGAAGGCGGCGGAGTGTTCCCATATCTCGCGCAGGCTGCGGTCCTTCACGTTTTCGAATGCGAGGCCGGAAATGACTTGCGCGGCATGGCAGGGAAGCGCATCGCCGCTCGGCGTAATCACCATCAGCTTGCGGCCCCAGCCGCCCATGCAGGGCTTGGGATATTTCGCGTAATAATCGGAGACGACGTATTCGACGCGAATCCTGCCCTGAAGCCGTTCCTGTTCGCGCTTGATGAGCGTGAGCGATTGATCCAACTGCACGCGCGTCGGCAATAGATTTTCACGATTGGCAAAGGCCCAGCCGTAATACTGGACGTTCGCAAATTCGATGCGAGTCGCGCACGAAGATTCCGCGAGGGCCAGCATTTCCTCGAGCTGATCGATGTTGCGGCGGTGGATGACGAAGTTGAGCGTAACGGCGACGCGATGTTGGCGGAGCCAATCGAGAACGCGGAGCTTTTGCGCATGGGACTTTGTGCCGGAGATTTCGTTGGCAGTTTCTTCACGCGCGCCCTGAAAACTCAGTTGAAAGTGGTCGAGACCGGCTTCCACAAGTGCGGCGAGTTTTGCTTCATCCAGGGGCAGGCCGGAGGAAATGAGATTGACGTAGAGGCCAGCGGAGCGCGCGGCGCGGACGAGTGTGACGATATCGGGGCGCGCGAGAGGCTCGCCGCCGGTGAAATCGGCCTGAAGGACACCGGCTTCGGCGGCTTCCTTGAAGACGCGGGACCAGATTTCGGCGGAGAGCTCGCTCGTGCGCGACTGCAATTCCAAAGGGTTTGAGCAATAGACGCAATGCAGCGGGCAACGGTGCGTGAGTTCAGCGATGAGCGCCAACGGATTGGGGATCGTGGATGTCATAGTCAGAAGAACGCGGTCCCGATCCGATCGGGACCGCTACAGCGCAAAGTCGAGCGCGCGCTCTTTTTGCAGAAGGGTGAGATAGCCAAGGATGTCCTGCTCGACCTTGGTCGGCTCGGCTTTGGAATAGATCTTCTGCAAATCCACGATGATTTGCTGGACGGTGTGCTGGCCGTCGCAGCGCTCGACAATTTCGAGACTTGGACCGTTCAGGCGCAGGGCGCGCTCCGGCATGAGCAGCGTTCGCGGCTGCTGGGTTTTTTCATTCAAGCGGCAGCCGGGAGCGAGGCGCGGAAAGCTGTGGAGTTCGGGCGTCATCCAAAATCCTTCACGATTCCTTTGCGGGCTGGAAAGCGCCCGGAGGGGGCCATCCGGGATTGACGTAGGAAAAATAGAGGGCGTCAAGCTGAGCCCAGAGGATGTCGCACTTGGCGCGCAACGCGGCGAGGGCCAAATCCTGTTCCGTGCGGGTGCGCGCGTATTTCACGACCCACGCCAGGGCGAACTCGGAGTCCTCGGGAGCCTGCGTGAGACGGCCGGTGAAATAGTCCAGACCGCCGGAGAGCCAGGGATAGTGCTGGCGCATGCGGTCCATGCGGAGAGCGATGAGTTTGCGCGAGAATAGTTCGGTCAGGGAAGAGGCAACGGCTTCGAGGCGCGAGCGCGTGGATACGAAATCGACGTAGGCCTGGACTGCAAAACGCGTGGCGGGAAGAATCCCGTCACCGCGGAGCGCGTGCTCGCGCGACAAGCCCGTGGCTTCCACGAGACGCAGCCACTTTTCAATGCCGCCTGCCTTGGCGCCGTCACCATCGTGATCGAGGATGCGCTTGCGCCAGGCGAGACGAAACGCTGGATCGTCGCTACGCGCGAGAATGGCCGCGTCTTTGATGGGGATACGGCTCTGATAGTAGTAACGATTGAGAGCCCAGGCTTGAAGCTGGCCGCGCGTGAGCCGGCCTTCGTGCATGAGCAAGTGAAACGGATGCTTGTGATGGTAGCGCTCTTCTCCGATGGCATGAAAACCAGCGATGAACTCGGCCTCGGAGAACAACGGCTTTTCGACGTCGTGCTTCACGGATGGGGTCACAGGTTGAACTCCATCCCATCATAGGCGATTTCCCAACCGGCATCACGCACGGCGCAATGCTCTGGACTCTCTTCGTTCAACAGCGGGTTCGTATTGTTGATGTGGATGAGGACGCGCTTGGTTTTTCCAATACGAAACGTCCGCTTCAGCATGCCGCGCTCGCCCCAGAGCGGAAGATGTCCCATTTCGCGTGCCGTTCTGCGGCTGCGCTTGGCTTGGATCAGCTCATCATCTGTCCAGAAGGTGCCGTCGAGAAGAGCCAGGTCACTTTCATCAACGGAGCGCTGCCAGTCTTCTCCGAGTCCGGGGACGCTGGGGGCGTAGAAAAATCTCTTTTCTTTGTGCACGAGTTGGAGCCCGAGGACTGCCTCTTCCGGAGGAAAGCTGCTTTTCAGTAAATCACTCACGTGGTCCGGGAAACCACCGTGAAGAGGCACGGCTTTGCAGAAGAAGCCGTCTTTTGCTCCTGGCGAAGAGGGCGGAACGAGAGGAATGAGGCGATCGGGCGCCAGCGTGTCCCACCGCACGGGCGGGTTCGAGCGCGTCAGGACGCGGAAGAGGCCGTTTTCTTCCGTGAGGATACGTCGCACCGATAGAGTCGAGTAGATGTGCAGCGGGTGAAACTCGCGGAGGTGAAGCAAGCCCATGACGCAGTCCACGTCGGCACTGGTGAGGAGGACGGTGGAAATAGGCGAGCCAAGCGATGAGGATGTGACTGACAACTCGGGAGTCGCAAGGATTTGCTGGCGGAGATCGGGAGAAGCGTTCAGAAGAAACCAGTTTGCCGTGCCGGAAGAGACAGCAACCTGAGCTTGGGTGCGCGGACGAGCCTTCAAGCTGCCGCCTCGAAGGCCGCTACAGTTGGAACACGAACAATTCCATTGGGGAAAGCCGCCTCCGGCTGCGGAGCCGAGGACTTTAATGCGCATCCGGCATTCCGGCGACCCCGACGCGACCGGGGCCGACTCTCAGTCTAGAGCTCGGCGTTGGCGTACGAGCTGACTTCGCAATTGAGGTCGATTTCTTCGTGTTGAGGGGTAACCCATTCCATGGTCGAGGCTCCTTTTGGAGTCAAATGCACGAGAACGCAACAAGCATAACATGGAATTCGTTTGAAAGGAATGGGGGAATTGGGGAGCGCATTCCGGGACGAATTACCGGTTACAGGGGGATGGGAATTGGAGGCATGAGGGCTTCTTGGGACGGTACGGACGTTGCCTAGCCCTGACTGTGGAAGCGCCAAACAGGAAATATCCATCGCAGCACAGCTTCAGATACTTGAGTTGACAGCAAAAGGGAGGCCAACCAATCTTGACCTGAGGTGGAGGTTCACCCGCTTGGTGCCTGACGTGCAAGCCGCCACCGCGAATCTGATTCCGAGGCTCCGAATCTGCTATGGACGCGGCGGACTCTTCCCCCGCAGAGGCACACCCCCATTCTTGTGCGGCCCGGCAGTTCTGCTTGCACTTCTGCTCTCGATTCTCTTTGCATTCCCAGCAGGGGCCCAAGTGCCGCCGGACGAAGAAGTGAAGCCAGTTCCTTTGCTTACGGGGAGCACGGGTTTCATTACCACATTTGACGGTGGGGAACCACACCTCCACCCCATTGTCACGCCTCTTGTTCTGGTCCCGATCGGACGCCGATGGATCTTCGAAACGCGGGCGACATTCGAGACGGACATGGTGCAGCTCCCGGAGAGAAGCGGGTTTCACGGAACGGTTGCAAAGGAAGTCGAGTACGCCCAACTGGATTTCATCGCCAATCCGTACATGACGGTGACGGTGGGGCGATTTCTGACGCCTTTTGGCATCTTTAATGAAAGGCTGTACCCGGTCTGGATCCGGAACTTGCAGTCGGACCCACTGATCCTGCCGATCGGAATAGGGCCCAGCAATGCCAGCACTGGAGTGATGTTGCGCGGCGGCTTCAGGGCGGACCCGAAGTTCAACATCAACTACGCGGTCTATTTTTCAGTTCTCTCGACCGCGAGTCCCGTGAACTCCGATCGATTCGCGGGAGGACGCCTGGGAATCTTTGTTCCCGCAGCACGTCTGGAAATCGGCGGATCTTTTCAGCATGGGCTCCAGGACGAGCGGTCGAATGCTTTTGGCTTCCATGCCTTGTGGCAACCACCCATCCTGCCGCTCGACATTCGATCCGAATATGCTCGTTCCATCGTGGGAAGCGGCTACTGGGTGGAAGCGGCCTATCGTTTGAACCAGGTTCCGTTCCTGCAGAATGAACTTCGCCGGACCCAGGTCGTGGCGCGCATGCAGCAGTTTTTTGTGGGAGAAAACGCCAGCGATGCGCTTCTGCCGATGAACACAAAACGGTTCGAATTCGGGCTGAACTACTACTTCATCGACGGACTGAAGGCGAGTTCCAACTACGGGAGGCAATTCAGCACGGATGGGAATAAAAACGTTTGGACGGTGAGTCTTACCTATAGATTCGTAGTCCCTCTGGGACACGCAGGGAGCGAGTGATGAAGCGGCGTTACATCCTGCTTTGCATGTTTGGCGTAACGGCAGGTCTGACCCTTTCCGCGATTGCGCAGGAGCGTGCGAATTCAACCAGCTCGTCGAGGGCCGTGGCGCCTGCGCCGACACAAGGAATATCCGCGGCCCCTGCAGCGGCACCTCCGTCCGCAATGGCCAAGCCGGCTGCGGATGGAGCCGAGAATCGTGCCCAGCGGTTGGAAGGCGAAAAGAGATTCCGCACCAATTGCGGGCGCTGCCATCAGGCTCCGCACAAGTTTCCGCCGCGAGTCATGGCCACCGCCATACGCCACATGAGGGTCCGGGCCATGATCACCGATGAAGACATGCGA
>Ga0137394_10004615_pt1 | contig 10457 bp, 8 predicted proteins | sample czobulk116metaG_FD_108278 | JGI IMG/M metagenome (GOLD analysis project Ga0137394, IMG submission 108278) | Vadose zone soil microbial communities from Angelo Coast Range Reserve, California, USA - czobulk1.16 metaG | ecosystem: Environmental > Terrestrial > Soil > Vadose zone | place: USA... | reverse complement strand
GCCAAGACCCGTCACAAAAGCGATGGAGCGCCGTACAAAGTCGAAGGCATCGGCGGCGACAAGATTCCCACGTCGCTGCACTGGGATGTGATCGACGAATGGGTGGTCGTGAGCGACAAGGATGCGATGCAGATGGCGCGCCGGCTGTCAAAAGAAGAAGGACTGTTCGTGGGCGGATCGACCGGCGTGAACGTCGTGGCGGCGCTGGACGTGGCGCGCCGGCTCGACGACCCCACATCGCTGGTCGTGACCGTGCTGGCTGATACGGGCGAGCGCTACCTCAGCAAGGTCTACAACGAGGAGTGGCTGCGCGAAAACCAGCTCATCGACGATGAGCGGCCGACCGTAGGTCGGCTCGTGGCTGCCAAGAACAGCGACGCTCCGCCGCTGATTCACGTGGCGCCGGAGGCGTCCGTCCGCCAGGCGCTCAATCTGATGTCGACCTACAACGTCTCGCAGCTGCCGGTGCTGGACGGCGATGACGGCGTGGGCGCGATCTCCGAACAGGCGCTGATGGCCCGCGCGATCGGACAGCCGAAGATCCTCGACAGCGCGGTGCGCGACGTCATGGACCCGCCGTTCCCGGTCGTAGACAGCGAGTCACCCGTCGCGCTGCTGACCACGCTGCTGTCGCGCACGACGCCGGCGGCACTGGTGCGGGGAGGGCGCAACGGCAAGGTCCTCGGCATCGTTACGCGCTACGACCTGCTGCACCAGCTGGCGGGCATCCGCTGATGCGGGTGACCGTGCTCACAGGGGGCGCGACGGCGGAGCGCGCCGTGGCGTTCGCCAGCGCCTCGCAGATCGTGGCCGCGCTGCGCAGCCACCGGCATGACGTGCGGGTCGTCGATCTCGCCGGCGGCCTCCTGGACGAGCGCGCCGAGCGTGAGCTGCTGGGCGGAGCGGTCGGGCTCACTCCGCCGAGCGTGGACGACCTGGCCGAGCGTGAGCGCCGCATGCTGTCTGAGGGGCTCGCCGAGCTCGAGGCGGTACGCAATGCCGAAGTGCTCTTCCTCGCAGTGCACGGTGGCGCCCTGGAAGGGGGCACGCTGCAGGCTGTGCTCGACGTCATCGGGGTCCCCTATACGGGCAGCGGACCGCTGGCGAGCGCGCTGGCCATGGACAAGGACCTCTCCAAACGGCTGTTCCGAGCGATGGGCGTGCCCGTCCCGGCGTGGTTCATGGCCCCCGTAGGCCCCGAGGACGTGAGCACTGGCCTGGGCTGGCCGGTGATCGTAAAACCGTCCAAGCAGGGGTCCTCCGTCGGCCTGAGTCTGGTCAAGAAGGCACAGGACTTGGACAATGCAGTCAAGCTTGCGGAACGCTATGACGATGAGGTCATGGCTGAACAGTTTATTCCGGGGCGTGAACTGACCGTAGGGGTTCTGGGAGACATGCCGCTGCCTGTGGGTGAGATCGTCCCGAAGCATGAGCTGTTCGACTATGTGACGAAATACACACCCGGAATGTCGGATGAGACCTTCCCCGCGAAGATTGATACGCTGCTAGCCCGACAATTGCAGGAGTATGCGTTGATGGCGCACCGCGCCTTGAAGCTCAGCGGCTATTCGCGAATCGACTTCCGGGTAAGTCCCGAGGGAGACATCTTCTGTCTCGAAGCCAACTCCCTGCCGGGAATGACCCGCACAAGTCTGTTCCCTCAGGCCGCACAGGCGGCGGGCATCCCCTTTCCCGAGCTCTGTGAGCGCATCGCGAGCTTGGCCCGGAACAACAGAGCCGGATAAGGGGGATAAAAAACCAGACGCCCCAAAGGACACGTAGGAGAACAGATGGGCCCGCAGCGGATGTTCGGTTTGACTCCATGGGTGCGGCGACTCCTCGTCGCCAACCTGCTCGTGTTTCTCGTCCAGAACACGCTGTTCGCGACGAATCCAAACTTCGCCAAAGCGTTCGCGTTCAACCCGCTGGTCGCGTGGAATCAACCGTGGACCTTCGTCACGTACATGTTCTTGCACGCGGGAATTCTGCACCTCGCGTTCAACATGCTGGTGTTGTTCGTGTTCGGCTCGTCCGTGGAAGAACGCATGGGTGGCCGGATGTTCATCGTCTTCTACCTACTCTGCGGCATCGGTGGAGCGGCGGCGTCGTTCCCGCTGACGCAGGCCGTGGTAGTCCCGCAGGTGCTCGGCGCCTCGGGCGCGGTGCTGGGCGTCGCCGTGGCGTTCGCCTGGTACTGGCCTGAGCATCCGGTGTTCGTCTTTCCGCTTCCGGACCCGATTCCGGCCAAATGGCTCGTCACGTTCCTGGTCGGGCTGGATCTCGTGATCGCGTTGATCGGCGTGAGTGACGGCATTGCGCACCTCGCCCACCTCGGCGGTGTGGCTACCGCGCTGCTCTACCTCAAGGGCCAGGATTGGCGGGCGATGCGCAGCGAGCGAGGCGGACGGCAGGTGTCGGAATCGAGCGTGCTGGTGTCGCAGCCGCCCCGTGTCAGCCGCAGCGGGGCGATCCCTCCCTCCGCGCAGCGCACCAAGTCGCGCGGTGACCCCGACCCGCGCGCCAACGCCGAGATCGATCGCGTGCTCGACAAGATCATCGCGAGCGGCGTCGATAGTCTGACGCCGGCCGAGCGCAAGTTTCTCACCGAAATCAGCCGCCGGTTGCGTACGCCACCGAAGGCGTAGTGTCAAGTCGGAGCCGGTAACAGTCGAGATTGATATCCGCTGGGCGCCTTCCCAAATTGGGCGCAACCAGCGCAATGCTAGTCAATCTCGTTCCTGAGTTCCTTGCGACGCTGGCCGCGCCAGATCCTTCCGCGGCGTACCACGAGTATCTCGATCGCCATCGTCCGCTGTTGAGCGCGTACTGGCAGAATTACGTGCTCGATCCCGACTCACCGCATGCCGAGCTGATCATCGCCGCGGCGCTGCGCGCCGATCGTTCCGATCTCAAGGGTCTGCTCGAGGACGTCGACGTCGTCGCGATCGCCGAGGAAGCGCTGCGGCGCGCCACGGAAATGTTGGAAGCCGACTGCCCCATCGACCTCTACCTGATGGTCGGCGTGGGCGCGGCCAATGCCGGTGAGCTGGTCGTGGGCGGGCGCGGCATCGCGTTTGTCTGCCTCGAGCACTTCACCGGGCGGGCGAACGCGCAGACGTACGGCATCGGGCTCGCGCCCGAGCTGTTGCCGCTGTGGATCGCGCACGAGGTTGCCCACGCGCTGCGCTACACCGCGCCCTCGAGCCGCGCGGCGATGCGGCGCATCGTCGGCGAGCTGGGTGGTTATTACGACGGATGGGAAATGGGCTCGCGGGCCACGCTGCGCGAGCTCGTCGTCAACGAGGGCACGGCAATCGCCGCCTCACAGGCGGTCGCGCCCGGCTTCGAGCCGTGGCAGTACTTCGGCTACAACCGCCGACAATATCGGCGGCTCCGCGAGCTGGACGCGTTCCTGCGCCGGGCCTCCGCCACGGATCTCGACTCGACGGGCCTCGGCCTGCGGCTGCGCTACTTGTCCGGCGGCATGAGCCCGGCGGCTCGGCTGCTCGCGGGCAAGGTGCTGCCCGAGCGCTCCGGCTACTACCTCGGTCTCCGCCTGGTCGAGAACTACTTCGCCGAGCATGGCGCCGCGTCGACCGTGCGAGCAGCCGTCGAGGAGCTGCGGCAGGCGGACGATCGGGCATCGGGTATCCAAACGGCGTGAGCCCGCGCGGAAAAAAGTCCCCCCCGCCCCCCCCAGCGCCTTCGCCGCCCGGGACGGAGCGCCGCCGCAATCGGCCGCTACGGGAGCTCCTGGATGAGCTCCTCAGCCATACACGGGACATTGCCCGGCGAGCCAAGAGTATGACGCCGGCGGAGCTCGACTACTCCCAGCAGCGGCTGGAATGGCTTGCGGACGAGGTGTGGCGGGTCGCCACAGGCGAGGCTACTCCGCCCGAGTAGATTACCCGACTATGGGGACCCGCGGCGAATTCAAGGTAGCAATCACCAAGGAAGACATGGTCTTTGCGGCGGCGCATTTCATTACGTTCGCCGGCCACCGCTGCGAAACGCTGCACGGCCATAACTATCGCGCGGGCGTCGTCGTCGAAGGCGGGCTCGAGAAGGAAAGCTGGTTCGTCCTCGATTTCGCCGCCGTGAAGAAGTTGATGCGGCGCCTCACCGACGAGCTCGATCACCGCGTCCTGCTGCCCCGCGACAATCCCAAGCTGACGATCTCCGAGGAGAACGGCAGCGTGCGCGTGGCATTCGACGGCCAGCCCCGGTACGTCTTTCCTGCACGCGACTGCGTGATCCTCCCCATCCCGAATACGACCGTCGAGATGCTGTCGCAGTATCTCGCCGGCCGCGTGCGCGCCGAGCTCGGCGCTTTGCACCTCAAGGCGATCGAAGTGGAGGTCGAGGAGAACTTCGGCCAATCAGCGAGCTACCGTGAAACCCTCGACTAAGCTCTCGCCCGCCGAAATCAGCGATCGCTTGAAGGGCTTGCCCGGCTGGCGGCTCGAGAATGACGCGATCGTCCGTGACTACCAGACCGATGGCTGGCCCACCACGCTGATGCTGGTGAATGCGATCGGGTTCTTCGCGGAAGCCGCCGACCATCATCCCGATCTGGCCGTGAGCTGGGGCAAGGTGCAGGTGAAACTCTGGACCCACAGTGCCGGCGGCGTCACGGCGAGCGATATGGAGCTCGCGAAGTTGATCGAGCAAACAGCGCTCTGGCGGCCGCCCGCCGGAAGCGCGCTGCGTGGGACGACGAAGAAATTCGTGGGATCGTGACACTGGTCATACCTCTCGTTCCCGCTCCCGACCCCTTCGGCACCTGCGTTCGCTTCAGCGGACTCCCTTACCTCCTCTTTCTCGATAGCTCGGCGCAAGGCGCGCTGAGCCGGTACTCGTTCCTCGCCGCGGACCCGGTCGCCGTCGCGCGCACGCCGGAAGCGGCGCGCGACATGCTGCGCGCCCATCATCACCGGCCCCTCGCCGGGCTGCCGCCGTTCCAGGGCGGCATTGCCGGCTACGTCGGCTACGACTGGGGTGCCGAGCTGGAACACGTCGTGCGGCCGCCCGCGGACCGTCTCACGCCACACATGGCTGACGTCGCACTCGCTCTCTACGACTGGGTGATCGCGTGGGACCATCTCGAAGAGAAAGCGTGGCTCATCGCGATCGGGAGCGACGAACGTGCGACGGCACGCACCGCGTGGGTCCGCGATCGGCTCCTGGCGCCTCCGCCCACCATTCGTGATCACCCCGCCCCCGCGCCCGAGCCACCGCACTCGAACGTTCCCCGCGCTGAGTTCGAGGCCGGAGTATCACGCATTCGCGAATACATCGCCGCGGGCGACGTCTATCAGGTGAATCTGTCGCAGCGTTTTCACACGCCGTTCGTGGGCTCGGCGCTGGCGCTGTATCGCCGCCTGCGCGCCCGCAATCCCGCACCATTCGGAGCCTATCTGGAGTTCGCCGGCGCTCAGGTCGCGAGCATCTCGCCGGAGCGATTTCTGCGACTCGACGCCACGACGCGCGCGGCGGAAGCGCGGCCCATCAAGGGGACCCGCCCGCGCGGGACCACGCCGGGCAAGGACGCCGCGTTGGCGCGCGAGCTGCTGGAGAGCGAAAAGGACCGCGCCGAGAACGTCATGATCGTGGATCTGCTCCGCAACGATCTCGGCAAAGTCTGCCGGCCGGGGTCGGTGCGCGTCCCCAGGCTATTCGCGCTCGAGTCGCATCCCACGGTGCACCATCTCGTCTCGACGGTGACGGGTGAGCTGGCGGATTGCGCCGATGCATTCGACTTGCTGCGGGCGGCGTTTCCCGGCGGATCGGTGACGGGCGCGCCGAAGATTCGCGCGATGCAGATCATCGCGGAATTGGAGCGGGCGCCGCGCGGCCTGTACTGCGGCGCGATCGGTTACGTCTCGGCGACCGGCGCGATGGACTTCAACATTCCGATTCGGACCATCGTGCTGCGCGACGGGAGCGCGACCTTTCACGCGGGGGCCGGCATCGTGTGGGACTCTGAGCCCGCCGCCGAGTACGAGGAAACGCTCGCGAAGGCGCGCACGATGATCGACGCACTCACTTCCCCACGCAAAAGGCCGCGAACACGCGGTCGAGCACATCCTCCGGCGTAACCGCTCCGATCAGCTCGTCGAGCGCCAGCACCGCCGCACGGAGATGGGTCGCCGTGGCCGCCGCATCCACGCCGCCCGAGCGCGCCGACCAAAACGCATCCAGCTCGACGAGGGCGCGCTCCAGCGCGGCGCGATGGCGCGCGCGCGTGACCACGGGCTCGACGTCACCCAGCGCGAGTAGCTTGCCGAACGCGACTTCCGCGAGCCGGCGGCGGAGCTCGGGCAGACCTTGCCCCGTGACGGCCGAGACGCCTGCTCCCGTCACGTCGGCCTTCGTGCGCACGACGACGACCGGAGCGGTGACCTGAGCAAGAAAGGCGGCCCGGGAGGCGTCGTCGCGCTCTTCGCAAAACAGAACCAGGTCTGCCGCGGCGAGATACTTCCTGCTGACCTCGATGCCGAGCTGCTCGATGCGCTCGCCCGAGTCGCGCAGCCCGGCCGTATCGACGATCCGAAATGGGAAGCCTTCGATCACGGCGTGCGCCTCGATCGCATCGCGCGTAGTTCCGGGAATCTCCGTCACGATCGCGCGCTCGGTACCGAGCAGCGCGTTGAACAGCGACGACTTCCCGGCGTTGGGCCGCCCCGCAATCACGAGCATGGCGCCCTCTCGCAGCCGCTCGCCCTCCGGGGCGGTTCGAAGCAAATCGGCGACGCGCCCACGCACCACCTGCCACGCACTACGCACGCGTTGTGGTGAGACCGGACCCTCATCCTCCTCCGGGAAGTCGATGTCGTAGGCGATCAGCGCCTCGAGCTCGAGGATTTCGCTGCGGAGTGCCGTCAGCCGGTCGGACAGGCCACGCTCGAGCTGCTGCAGCGCGCGGCGCCGCTGCACCGGCGATCCGGCATCGATGAGATCAGCGGTCGCCTCCGCCTGGAGCAAGTCCATCTTGCCGTTGAGGACGGCGCGACGCGTGAACTCGCCCGGCTGCGCCGGACGCGCCCCCGCGGCGGCGAAGGCGGCGAGCGCCGCGGCGGGCACGACCAGACCGCCGTGCGTCGAGATCTCGACGAGGTCGTCGCCCGTGTAGGAGTGTGGAGCCGGGAAACAGGCGGCGAGGCAGTCGTCGACCGGCTCACCGGAGTCGGGGTGCAGCAGCCGCGCGCGGAACACGGTGCGCGGCGGGCTCGACTGAAAGGGTTCCAGGCAACGGGCGGCGATGGCGAACGATCCGACGCCCGATAGGCGAATCAGCGCGAGCGCTCCGCGACCCGGTGGCGTCGCCAGCGCGACGATGGGGTCGGAGAGCAGTCTAGGTCTTCGGCGGCGGCTTCGGAGGCGTTTTCGGGGGCGCTACCACACGAGCTCCCCCGGCAGTCACGGGGGCTTCGCGCAGGCGGCGCTTGGCGATCATGTATTGCTGCGGAATGCTGAAAATATTCTGTGCCGCGTAGTACAGGTTCAACCCAGACGCGAAGTTCAGGAACAGCACGGTCATGAAGATGGGCATGAAGTACACCATCATCTTGGTCTGCGGATTCGGCGGAACACCGATCTGGCCGACCTTGGACAGCCCGAACATCGACAGGCCCATGATGATGGGAATGATTTTGAGGGGGTCGGGCCGCGACAGATCCGGCAACCACAGGAACGGCACGCCACGGAACGCAATGGTGTTCGCGAACACGAAGAACAGCGCGAGCAGCACCGGCATCGGCAGCAGCATGGGTAAGCAGCCGCCGAACGGATTGACCTTGTGCTCCTTGTAGATGCGCAGCATCTCGCGCTGCAGCCGTTCAGGCTCGTTCTTGTACTTGTCCTGCGTCTCTTTGAGCAGCGGGGCGACCGCTTGCATGCGGATCCCCGACTCCATCGCCTTCTGGTTCAGTGGCCAGAGGAGGATGCGGACGACGATGCCGAAGAGAATCAGCACCCAGCCGTACTCCAGATGCAGCCGCTCGTGCATCCACAGCAGGACCGTGAGCACGATCTGCGACACCGGCTGAATGATCGGTCGGAAAATGCCGCCGTACGGGTTGGCGTCGTCGAGATCGTGACCCATCCGCGACAGATGACGAGAATCGAGCGGCCCGGTGAACACCTGATACCGGAACGTCCCGGCGGGCTGCACCGGCATCGTGATCAAGACGTTGGCGCGCGTGGCCGCCTTGCCGTTACGGGGACCGCCGATTGCGATCGCGCCGGCAAATGTCGGTTGCCCCTCCTCCAACGCGAGCGCCGCAACGAAAAAGTATTTCGATTTGACGCCGACCCACTCGAACGGACCGTTGAGCAGTGCGCGCTCACCCGGCTTGATGCTTGAAAAGTCGGTGCGCTCGGTTTTGGACGCCTTCGTGACGACGGAGTAATGACGATAGTCGTCCAGCGAGTCCTTCTCGGCGGAACGCAATCCATCGGCCAGGTCGATCAGCAATACCGCGCCGCCGCTGCCCAGTCCCGTCACCGAGCCGTGCACGTCGAAGCGATACTCGTCGGGAATGAAGCGGTACTCGAGCGTCACGTGCGATCCACGCCGCTCGGCGTCGAAGCGCAACGACTTGAGTCCCTGCCCGACGGGGCTCGCCTGGAAATCCCAATCGTCGAGCGACACCGTGTCGCCGCCGGGGAGGACCAGGCGATGGCGCAAGAACGCGTCGCCGGGGGGCACGAGCTGCGCCGGCTTGGCAGAGTCGCCAGGGGCAAATGATTGGTATTGCAATAGTTCGACAGAAACGAGACGCGCCCCGTGAGTCGAGAATCCGAGCCGGTAGAGGGGCGATGTGACCCAGATCGTGCGGCCGGTATCGGACGGTACGACGGTCGGACGGCCCGACGGCCTCGCTACGGCGGGTGCACTCGAATCAATCGGGTTCGGACGAATCTGCGCGCTGTCGGCCGTCCGGCCGGCCGGCCGGCCGGCCGGCTTTTTCGGCGGCCAGAGGAGTGACGGCGCGACCGCCACGATCATCATGAGCACGAACGCGATCAGCAGATTGCGCTTATCCACGTCTACGCTCGGCGTCTCGCTGGCGGGTCACGGAACTGGATCATACCCGCCTGCGTGGAACGGATGACACTTGAGGATGCGTCGGATCCCAAGCCAGCTGCCTCTCAGCGCCCCATGGCGCTCGACTGCTTCGTACGTATAGCGCGAGCACGACGGCTCGAACCGGCATTGCGTGAACACCAGGTGCGACAGCGTGAGCTGGTACCCACGAATGAGTGTCATTACGGCTAGACGCGGCAGTCGTTGCAGGGTCACGTCAGCGTCTCCACGGCTCCCGTCAATTCGGCGCGCAGCACTGCAAATGAGGCGGTGTAGGCGGAGCGCTTCGCGCGAATCACGAGATCGACGGCGGGAAGATTGCGCAGCACGTCGCGTCGCAGGATCTCACGCAGCCGCCGGCGCAAGCGATTGCGATGAGCGGCGGTCGATTGATGGCGCGGGACGATGAGTCCGAGACGCGCGTGACCCGAAGCACTGTGACGCCAGACCAGATCGAGATGCTGGGTGCGCCGACGGTGGCCCCTTCCCGCTTCCCAGCAGGAGGTGAGCTCCGAGCCGCGCGTGATGCGGACGCGGCGCGGGTACCGCTCGCTCGTTTACCTGCTCCGGTGTTTGGATGGAATACGGACGACGAGTTGCTTGCGGCCTTTCTTGCGCCGGCGTGACAACGTAGCGCGGCCCCAAACGGTTTTCATCCGCGCGCGAAATCCATGCTTATTGATGCGCCGCCGATTGCGCGGCCGATATGTCGGACCCATAAATTCCTCGAGTAAGGCCGGGAAAGTTACCCGACGTGGGACGTGACGGTCAAGGTTGACTTTTCCACATGGGGCCCGTACTTTCGGGCCGCCCTTGCTGGACGTCCTTCCTAAAATCAGAAAATCGTAATGGAGCAATCGGTCAACGAAGCTTGGAAGCGTCTCCTCGACGAAGCTCGACGTGAACTTCCCGAGGCGACGGTGCGCACGTGGCTCGAGCCATCCGAGCCCATCGCCCTCGACGACGGTCGTCTGATTCTCGGCGCGCCCGATCAGTTCGCCGCCGAATGGAATGAATCCAAACACGCGGTGCTGTTGGCGCGCGTCGCCGAGCGCGTGCTCGGGAGGCCGACGACGGTCGTCTTCCGCGTGCAGGAAGACCGGCAGCGGCGCCCCCAAATGGATTTCTTCGTCGCGCCGCGTGACACCGCGGCGACGGCGACAGCCACCAACATCGGGACCACGCCGCTCAACGAACGGTACAGTTTCCAGACGTTCGTGATCGGCAAGTCCAACGAGCTGGCGGCGGCCGCGGCACATGCCGTCGCCGAGGCGCCCGGCAAGACATACAACCCGCTCTTCATCTACGGCGCGACGGGACTCGGCAAAACGCACCTGATGCAGGCGATCGCGCACGCGGTGCTCCAGAG
>Ga0137394_10004612_pt1 | contig 10461 bp, 10 predicted proteins | sample czobulk116metaG_FD_108278 | JGI IMG/M metagenome (GOLD analysis project Ga0137394, IMG submission 108278) | Vadose zone soil microbial communities from Angelo Coast Range Reserve, California, USA - czobulk1.16 metaG | ecosystem: Environmental > Terrestrial > Soil > Vadose zone | place: USA... | reverse complement strand
CTTCATACTTTGTAGTTTAGCAGCCTTGACTCCACATGCTAGGCGGCGCTATAGGTGTGTCCGCTTTACAGAGTTACATTCATGGAGAGAGTTACATTCATGGAGATCAACGATATTACCCTCAAAACAACTGCTGCGGATCAACGATGAACTGTTGCAGCTATGCAAGTTTCTGAACGAAAAGCGCGACATGGAAACTTCATCTCGCCTTATACCGGTCGTGGACGATCTTACCCACATTCTGATAGAAGCGGGCAAGAACAAATTACACTAATGAACACGAAGGATACTTCACTATTTGCGAATCGTCCCCGAACGAAAGCGTAAGTTGCGCGTGCAGGCGATCAATGGACGGTGTTTGAAATGTGGTTATCGGTTGCCACTTCAGTCTGACCGCCGCCGAAGTATTTATTCCCTTGCATACATTATTCTATTTTCTGTGGGTGTGAGTTTTGCCACGTCATTGTTGGCACAGTCAGGGGGAAAGGCGACCCTAATTCTAAAAGTCACCGGGCTTCGCTCTGAGAAAGGACAGGTAAAAATCGCCGTATTCAATTCGTCCGAGAAATGGCTAGGCGAACAACCGATATACTCGTCGACGATTAACGTGGACAGTCAAACCGTCACATGGAGAATCAACGATGTTCCCCATGGGGATTATGGTGTCGCGGTATTTCATGATGAAAACAGCAACGGCAAGATGGATAAAAATGTTTTGGGGATACCTCTAGAGCCATACGGATTTTCAAATAATGTGAGGGTAACTTTCGGGGCACCGAAATGGGAAGAGGCTAAATTTACCGTCAAAGGTTCAACGGCGGAAGTTTCGATAGGGGTGAAGTGAAAAAGAGCCGCCGTTTGAACCATACTTCTCGACCTGCCCAAAGGAGCAGCTCTGTCCGTGTTAGGATTGAACTGATTTCTCCACCTATCAAAACCTAAGCTTCCGTCGTCGTCGTCCGGCTATCGTATCCGGGAACCAAGTTGCTCTCAGATCGGGTTCACCGAATGGACGCCGGATGGTCACCTGAGGCATTCGAGGTTTGTCGGGTTGAGAGAAGATAAAGAGGGAGGGAGGTTTACGGGAGGGGTAAGCCGGAGTAAGTTAGCATTCAAGGATTCTCCCATGCCGGAAAACGACTCGAAGAGCCTCGATGTACTTGGCATTAAGCCAGTCGCTGATGCGATCTCTCACGTTACAAAGGCGGCTGTCGATGGTGCCTCGGCTTTCTTGGGACGCATCTGTCTTCCTGCCGCCAAGGAATTCGGATTGCTGTTGCAAGATAAAGTCCGGGAGTGGCGCATCAAGAATGCCGTGGCCGTCGTGTGCGAAGCAGAGGCGCGGCATCAGAAATACACGGGACAGGTACCTACACAGGCTCATCCCAGGCTCGTCGCCGCCGCTTTAGAGCACGGGTCCTGGGTGGACGACAAGACACTACAGGAAATGTGGGGTGGTCTATTGGCTTCCTCCTGCTCGCCCGACGGAAAAGACGACAGTAATTTGATTTTCATGAACCTGCTTTTGCAGCTGACCACACTTCAGGTCCGTATCCTCAACCATGCCTGCGAAAAGGTAGAAAAGTCAGTTACACCTGCAGGTCTCATCACGCCGGACAGTATTCTGCTAATTGACATCCCGACAATTAAGACGATAGCTGGACACAACAATATCCACCGCCTTGACCGAGAACTAGACCACCTCCATGGGCTCGGGCTAATCAGAGGTGGATTTGACATTCGTTCGCAATACGTGGATATCACGCCAAACGCTTTGGCCCTGAACCTCTATGTCCGGTGTCAGGGTTTCACAGGTTCCGCCGTGGAGTTCTTTAAAGTGATTAATGAGTCAATCCTCACTTCTCAAGATTAGTTGTCCTGACCCTCCAATTCAGACAAAAGAAATCCCTTGGGCACGAATCGCGTGACAGTTGACAGATAGTGACGCTGTGTTTGGTAACTTTCTATAAATCATTTTTTGTATGGGGACTTTCTAAAATCTGCGTCACCTAGTGTCACCCGTCACCTTGCGGCGCGAGCTCCAGCCCCGCGCGCACCTGCGATCTCCGCGCCGCCCCCGACCCTGCCATCCAAGACCCCAACAAGGCCGCAACTCTTACTCAACTCAGCTGCGCTTGACAGGCTCGGCGCGCTGGCGATATATCTCCGCTCAGAAAAAAGGTGGTTTAAAATTCCTATCCATATCCGTTCATTTCCGTGTCGGGGGAGCGTTACTACCGGTACGCGAACGGAAGCCGAGCGAAGGAGGACTCAATGGCGGCGAAAAGGACAAAGAAGTTCAGACGATCCCCTGCGGACATCAAGAAGGCGTGGCAAAAGCTCGAGCCGGAGCTGGCTAAGCAGCGGAAGGAGCGTGAGCGTCAAGGCGAGACATTCACATCGATAACTCGCGAAGAATTCGAAGCGAAGCTGAAGCGAGTCAACTCGCCGATGATCGTCTCCCAGAGCTGGAACAACACGGCGCCGCCTGGCGGGACGATCAACTACACGGTCGGAGTGATGAATCCGGATCCGGTGGCCTTCGGAGCCCTTGCCGTGGCCGTGTCAATCGGCAACCGCAATCCGATCGTCAGTAACGACCAATTTCTCACTACCTTCGACGCGCGCTTCCCGACCTACGCGAAGCCAGCGACGATTGGGTTCTCGCTAGCGCCCGGCGCCTCGACCAATCACTCGTTCCAAGTGAGAATTCCGGCAGGTGTCGAAAGGACGGGCTACTTCGGCAACTCCGTCTTGCAGCAGATTTCGTTTCACGACGTGGGCACGTATTTCGATCGCGGGTGCTTCTTCTTCGAGGTGGTATAACGCTGCGATCTCGCTCGGCCAAAGCCCTCTGTTTCGTAGCGTCAAGACTTTGCGATCCTCCTTAGAAAGCTTCTGGCCATCCTTTGGACCTGGGGCATGGCGCTGCTCCTTCCGTCGAAAGCCAGCGGCAATCCTCGCCCGTGCAGCTTCCGTGTCAACAAGTCGCCTTTCTGGACGATAAGGCAGACCCCTACCCTGGCGAGCCCTGGTCGCTTTTCGATGAGCATCGGGTGGAGTAAGCGTCCAGAGTTTCATTGCGATGGCGTTGCGTCGTTTTTTCCTATGAGTGCTTAGCCGCTCAAGTGGAGTTGTCCGGTTGTACCCCCATTTAGCTTTGTACTCTTCACTTGAAAGGTTGTGTTTACAGAGATGACCCGGCAGGTACTTAAAGATGGAACCGCACTCAAGGCAGATCACGCCGTCTTTCTGGACCGCCTCCCGAAAGTGGGCACGGTAATAGGCAAGCTCCTTGGCTAACACTGATTGGAGATTTTACACAATCTTGCTGAAGGTCGGGAAGTGATCGTTTAGGTACTACGGCTTACCCCATTTTACTCCCATTGACAGTCAAGTCGTCGCGGCGTTATAACGTGCCCAATTTATTGTCGCCTCGGAGTTATACCAACGGAACTAGCAGGAGAACACGTCAATGAAGAAACTTTTTATAGCCATTGTTTTCGTTGTAGCCATCCCACTGAATCTTTTCGCCCAGGAGCAAGCAAACAAGCCCGACTATAAGGACGGAGATTTTTGGCAGTACAAGGTCACTGAAAAAGGCTTTCGTCAACAGAGCACGACTGCTCTGAATGGTGTGTACGAACTGACTTACAGACCGGACCGGATCGTTATGAGACTTGAAGGGGGAGAGAAAAGTGAGGTTCGACAAGCCGTTGGGGAGTTGAGAAGGATGTTGGCCATTGAGGATGTCAGAGAGCTTCTGCAATTCCCGTTATCAGTTGGGAAAAAGTGGTCAACCCACTTTGAACAAGAAACCAACAGTACTGCCAACAGAAAACTAGCTACGGAAACGAATGTCACGGGGTTCGAAGAAATTACCACTCCGGCTGGCAAGTTTCGTGCGTTCAAAATCGAAAGATGGGGCAGTGCCGGAAGCATACCGAGCTCAGGTAGACGGGCAGGGAGCAGAACCAGAAACTATGAGTGGACCTACTATTACAGCCCGCAGACCCAAAGCATCGTAAAGTACACATATTCAGATGAGGAGGGTGGGACAAGAGAAATCGAGCTGGTGAAATTTACAGCGAAGAAGCCGGACTAGGCCTGTTCTGTATCCTGCCACCGGTTTCTACCTTCAGTCATACGCTGCCATGGACGAACCAGATTCTTTAATTACCCGTAAGTGTTGTTATTAAAACGTTCGCAAGTCGGTATCCCGCGAGAATCATCCTTCGGTCAGCAATCCGGCTCGCGCTAACAACGTAGCCCACAGGAAGCACGGGAGCCGCTCCGACCATCGTGCAATCCATAGCCCCGGCCTTCGGAATCCCCATCTGTCCCCCGTTTCGATAAGCGATCTTCGTCGCAATCTCGTAGCCCTCCACGACTCAAAGTCAACAAGGCGCGTAAACATAGAGAGGGTGGACTACTTTTCAATCATGCTTCGGCAAGTCCACCCGCAAGCGCGGGAGGTGAAAAAGGAGCGCTGCGCGGTTAGTGAATCATCTCTGAGAGCATGTTATCCAATCGGTAAATATCTTCCGGTGTTTGCCAACCGTAAGTCGCAGCATACTTGCGGGCGAGTTCTTCCCCTACTCCTAAGTATTCATCTGGGTGATAGACCCCATGCCCGACGCCCTCCATGTCGATGAGCACGATCCCGCCGTCGTTCGTATCAACGTGGACCTCCTTGATAATGAACTGGATGCCACGGTCGAGGACTGTCTCACCTGATTTAATGTACTTTGCCTTCTCGATAATTTTCACTCTCTGCTCCTCACTACCCCCTCCACTGCTGGCTATGCCGAGGAGGGAGAACAAAATCAATCTGGGGAACAGATAATCCCTTAAACAGTACTTATCTTGACATTCCGCGACATTCGGTTGACACCTCAATGGCGTCCTGGATTCGGGGGCAAGAAAAAACGCTCTGGACAAGCGGCAATGAACCGCAGTAAACAGGCCGGTATGGCTAGGAAAACTATCATCGTTTTACTGATCGGTTTAACTCTCGCTTTGGTCGATCGCGCAGAGGGCCAGCAGCCGTCGAAGGTGCCGCGGATTGGTTATTTAACTGGTGCCGCCCCTGACGGTCAATTGGACCGTATCGAGGCTTTCCGGCAGGGTCTGCGCGAACTTGGGTACGTGGAGGGGAAAGACATCGTCATTGAGTGGCGATCTGCGGAGGGGAAACTAGATCGTCTCCCCGCGCGTGCCGCCGAGCTAGTGCGTCTCAAGGTAGACATCATCGTCACGGCTGGTCCTTTAGCAACCCGCGCCGCCAAGGAAGCGACGAATACGATCCCCATAGTCATATCCCAGGATCCCGATCCTGTTGGAAACGGGTTCGTGGCTAGCCTTGCGCGACCGGGTGGAAACATCACCGGGTTGTCCTCACTAACTGCGGACTTATCTGGAAAACGACTGGAGCTGCTGAAGGAGATCATTCCCAAGCTCACCCGCGTAGCCGTCTTCGGGACTTCAATTTCAACCGGTAGCAACGTTCAACAGCGAAGAGAGATAGAACTCGCCGCAGAGGCGTTCAAGGTGCAGCTTCAATATCTAGACGTACTAGATCCCAAGGATATTGAGACTGCATTCCAAGAAGCGAGCAAGGGGCGCGCTGATGCAGTCCTTGTGGTGCCCAGTTCCGTCCTCATTTCTCGCCGAAAACAGGTTGTCGAACTTGCAGTAAAGAGCCGGCTCCCAGCGATATACAGCACTTCACAATACGTCGTAGTCGGGGGGCTTATGAGCTACGGCGTGAACACCGCCGACGTGGACCGGCGTGCCGCCACCTATGTGGACAAGATTCTCAAAGGCACCAAGCCCGCCGATCTCCCGGTGGAGCAACCGACGAAGTTCGAGCTGATCATCAATCTGAAGGCCGCTAAGCAGATCGGCCTGACGATTCCGCCGAATGTGCTGGCGAGAGCGGACAAGGTGATCAAATGAAGACTGGACCGATACTCGTTGAATTGTCCACACCTTAGCTCTATCTCTAACAGATCAATTTATGCCAAAGAAAGCAACGCAGGTCCGGGTTGATCCTAAACGATCGAAACGAAAGCGTAGACGCGGCAAAGGAACGTCCATCAAGAAATCGACGTAAGAGCCGCAATGGCAGAACCAGATAAAAGACCTGTGACGCTGGAAGAACTTCTCGTCTCAAGCCTTGCCACGGCCGATGCGGTCACAAAGCTCCTGATTGAGAAGGGACCCCATCACCCGAGAGAAGTTTATCGGCGAAGTTGTCGGGGGAGAGGGCCACGTATCAAAGACTCCTGAAGCCGACCCCCCAATGAGCATCGCTGAACATCTCGGTGGCAGCCTAAGCACGCACCGGAAGGTTCCGAATGACCGTGGTGTTAAGGCAATTGCCATATTCAAGCTGGTCAAGGGAATGCTCTTATTGGCTTTAGCAACCGGGGCGCTCGCGCTGCTCCATTCCGACCTGACGAAGGTGGTAATGCAATGGGTTGACGCGTTGCAGGTCGATCCGGATAACAAGTATGTTCAACGACTCCTGGAGACGGTCATGTCCGTTGACGACCGGAAGATAAAAACACTCAGCGCGGGAACCTTTCTCTTTGCAGGATTATTTTTGACTGAGGGGATCGGCCTGTTGCTTCAAAAAAAATGGGCTGCCTATTTGACCATTATTGCCACTGCCTCATTTGTACCGCTCGAAGTCTTCGAGCTTGCAAAAAAGTTTAGTGTCGCGAAAGTGGTCGTGATCGGAATCAATGTACTTGTCGTTTGCTATCTCATAGCCCGACTAGGGGGAAACGGCATCAAACCTCCTCAGCGGATTGATAACATACGGATGCCGTCGTAAGAGGCGCCCCATGGGATACGTTCTCGCGAAATCAACCAGACATCTAATGTGGAGAATCCGGAGGCTTGCACTAATCATCAGCATCGTTTTTATCTTTGGTTCTACACCTGTATTTGCACGCGGAGGAGGGCACTCTGGAGGGCATGGAGGTGGCCACTCAGGCGGGCATGGAGGTCACTCTGGTGGCCACAGAGGACATCATGGAGGTCATACCGGCAACAAGCACGGACAGATTACAAGCGGCACAACGGCGAGCGATCACTTCACGAATCAGAATCCTTGTCCCCCTAATAACATGTCAGAGGACTGCCCCAAACTTGACCAGAAGCAGGGGCAGACGGATAAGATTGAGTGGCATTCACGCTAAATTGGCGCGAGACGTGATAATCCCACGCCGCAATGAACATTGGCCGGCGAATCTTGCAACCAGACGTTATCGCTCATCTTCGCGGATTACCTAATGATGATCGAGCCTGAAAGTCGTCCACTAATGTGCGGATGAATCGAGCCCGGATTCTGCAGAAGCGTCTCTTAATCGTAATCGCATGTGAGCACTTTTTTATACCCTTCTGCTTTCTAAAAGATACACATCCCCTCCTTCCTCGAAGGATGGCAGTCCTAGATAAGTCTCAACAATTCAAAACCTTGCCAAATTCGCAGAGGCGCTGGAACCTGGCATTAGGATTGCGCATGACCTGTGTACGCATCAACGCCCAAATTGGCAACGCACTGACGAGCAAAGTGATGCCCACCGCCTGACATGCGCTCGGCATAACTTTTCTAGTCAGTCAGCAGCGAGGGCTAACCAGCGATGCTTGCTAAATCGGGAGAGTCTTGTGATTTAACGAGTGAGCCTTATGCCGGAGCACAAGCTAGGGTGAACCATCGGCCAAACTACCCGTATGAGTTTTGGCCATAGCTTCGGAATAATACGGGGGAACTATCCATGAATCGAAGCGCTTTGTCTGAATAGCGAAGTGTCGAGAGCGCAAATAAATCACCTTGTCAAAAAAGGAGATTACATATGGCACCAATCTGATACTGTCATTGGCTCCTAATCAGGCCAATGAACATGACCGCTCATCGTGTTACTGGCGAGCTGAAAATGTGACGGCTATCGATTCAAGAAGTGTGTTTTCGCCTTTTAGAGCTATGCAAACAGGTTTACATGAGTCGAATTCGTCCCGAAATTTTTTACGCTTTACTTCCCCTTCTCGCGCAGTAGACTGATTCTTTGGAGGAACCTCCTATGCCCGATCCAACCTCAGTGAAGGAAATCGATCTCACGCCGATTCCCGGCAAGAAATACTTTGATAACGAACGCGAGTGGCGCGAAGAGTTCATCTATTTCCTCATGGTCGATCGTTTCCAGGACGATACCCCTCGCCCGATCGTCACTCATGCCAACCGTTCAAGCGGCATCACGACCCCGAATACCTTCTTCGGCGGCAATATTAAAGGCATCAGACGCAACCTCGATTACCTTGCTGGTCTCGGTTGTACCGCCATCTGGCTCTCCCCCGTGTTCGAGAACAACGACCACGCCTACCATGGCTACGACATTAACAATTATCTACGCATCGATCCCCATTTCGGCACCAAGCAAGACCTTATCGATTTAGTCGACGCCGCGCACAATTTCGAGCTGAACGGCCATCCATTTCCCATCCGTATCATTCTCGATGTCGTCATCAATCATTCGGGCGACAACTGGTTTTACCAGGGCGGATTCCCGTTCTTCTACTTCAACGATCAGATTTTTCCCTTTGGGGATTTCCGCCGGGGTGACCGCCCGGTTCCCACCGAACTTCGCAATAAAGACTGGTATCATCGGCGCGGCGAGATACGCGATTTCGATCGCGCTCCGGAAAACCAAAACGGCGACATCTCCAGCCTCAAGGACTATGCCAATGATGACGACGCCATCGGTTCTGACGTCATCAATGCCCTCATCACAGCCCACTGCTACTGGCTCCGCGAAGCGGACGTGGACGGCTTTCGCATCGATGCGGTCAAGCACATGGGGGACCTCGCCTGCTCCCGCTTCTGCTCCAATATTCGCGAGTATGCCTACTCCCTCGGCAAGCGCGGCTTTTTTTTGTTCGGAGAAGTCGCCTCTCCTTCCGACGACATCTACAACCGCTACATCGGCCAGAACACATCCAAGCAAGACGGCAACAACACGGTGTTCTTCGGCCTCAACTCCGTCCTCGATTTTCGCCTCGCCGAAGGGGTTTTCAACGACGAAAATAACGCGCCTCTGCGCGACGTGCTCAAAGGCTTCAAAGGACCCCAGACCCTCTTCAATCGCATCGAAGCCCAGCGCGCCCGCGCCCTGAACCGCGGCGAAATCGGCCGCTATCTAGTCACCTTTGTGGACAACCACGATTCCTTCTGGCAGCCCACGGGCCGGTTCGCCAAAGACGCCACCGACAATCAGGTGATCGGCGCCATCGGGTTTCTGCTTTGCTCACTAGGCACCCCTTGTATCTACTACGGCACCGAGCAAGGCTTCGCTGGACAGGGCGGCGACAACGCAATGCGCGAAGCCATGTTCGACAAAGCGCCTGGCGGCAAAAGCCTGCTCAACACTCAGTGCCACATTTACAAGGAAATCGCCAAGATCGCCGGGGTCATGCGCACCCACAAGCCGTTTCGATTTGGCCGCATGTACTACCGCCAGATTTCCGATGATGGACAGCACTTCGGCTTCCCCTTCGGTTTTACGTACACGCTCGCCTTCTCACGCATGCTCTACCCCCAGGAGGTCCTCGTCGCCTACAACGTTTCGGACGAGGCTCGCGACGATCGCATCATTGTCGACGCCACGCTGCACCCCGAGCCTTCGCAAATGAGGTTCCTCCACGGGAAGTCCGGCACTGTCCCCGTGCAAACGGCGCCATCGGGCGCCCGCTTCGTCAAAGTAAATCTCGATCCGCACCAGTTCGTGATCCTCGCCTGACTGGTGACCGAGCGGCAATGCCAGGATGAATTGAATTCTCCTTCTCTTAATTTGGGTGAGGTTCCATTAATCGCCATATTCGCTCCCGTGTCCGCTTTCTGTACCAGAGATCACCGGTCACATGACAGCAATATTTCTGGAAGTAAATCCAATAGGCTGGAATCACTGTCAGCGCGGCTCATATCCGCGGCGTCGGTGGTTCGACTCCACTCGCCGCCACCAAATTTCCCCTTGATAAATTCGCCGCTTCACTCTCTTCATCATCAACGGTTCGCCTTGATTCTTAAACCGGGTCGGTGATACAGGCTGGCTGTGTCGAAACGCGATGCATGGTGAGTGCTGGAAGGAGAAGAAGATGGTCGATTTTAAGCTGATTTCCGCCGATGGCCACATAAACGAGCCTCCCGCAGCGTGGGAAAGAGTGCAAAAAGAATACGGGGATAGAGCACCGAAGGTTGTCAAAGATCCGGAGGGCTTCAAGGGAATCTGGGTGATAACCGACGGGTTTCCTCCTAGCCCTTGCTCCAACTATTCCATCGGGCACGTCGTGAGCAAGCCCGGAGGCCTCGACAGCGTTGAGATGGACAAACACCACGAGCGCATCCATTTTCACGAGATTTTTAAGTACGAAGATTTTCCCGCGTCCTGGGAGCCCGCG
>Ga0137394_10004608_pt1 | contig 10469 bp, 5 predicted proteins | sample czobulk116metaG_FD_108278 | JGI IMG/M metagenome (GOLD analysis project Ga0137394, IMG submission 108278) | Vadose zone soil microbial communities from Angelo Coast Range Reserve, California, USA - czobulk1.16 metaG | ecosystem: Environmental > Terrestrial > Soil > Vadose zone | place: USA... | reverse complement strand
TACGGCGTGGCGGAGGGGCTCTACACGGATCTTGTCGCTCTCGACGGAACCGACACCGGTGTCGCCTGGATCCTGGAGGTCGAAACCCCGACGACCCTCGCCTCGGACGCGGCCTGGCTCCGTCTGCGCCGCGCCGCGGAGACGGGACACCACTTCATCCTCCTCGTTCCATCCGGGTACGGAGAGATTACCGAGAGGCTGGGCGTGCGGCTCGGGTTCACGTTCGGGTTCGTCTACGAGTACTGCCTCGCCGGCGGGGAGTTCGCGATCGCCGCGGCGCGGTACGAGGGCGCGGCCGCGGTGGCCTCCTAGGCTCCGGAGCCTCAGGGGGCCGGATTCGCCGGGGTCGACCGACCGTCGTCGATCGTTTCGTAGGCGATGTGAAGTGCGCCGGGCGTGGGCGGGCCGGAGTCCCCGAGCATCTCGAGATCGCAGTCGAGGTCGAGGCGGGACGACGATTCCTTCCCCGCCTCCACGCGAAAGACGACCTCCCCCGATACCCGGCACTCCTTCCCGCGAATCCCCTGAGCGATCCCCGCACTCCCGAGCATCGCGGTGACGGTGGCGGCGTCCATGCGGCCGCTGAGCTGAAGCATCGCTCTCGCGTCGTAGCCGGTTCCGATGATCGAGTCGAGCTTCACCGTCATGTCAATCGTGTACGACGGGCCGCCTCCCCATCCCTTCATCCTCGTGCTCCAGCTCTCTCCGGCGCGGACCGGCTTTTCGAGGAAGAGCGCGCCCCCCTGGAGCGCCGACGGCTCCCCCGAGATGATGTCCACCCAGAGGATCCGCCCGGTGCGCGCGGTGCGGAAGCGGCGGTGATCGCGCCTCTCGTCGTCGGTCTCGTACGAGGTCGTCTCGTCGAGGATTGCCGTGCCATTCGCGTCCGTTTCGAGAACGCGCGCCTCGCTTCGGCTCACCGTCAGAGACTGGCCGCCGAGGTCGGGGCGCCCCTCGGCGTTGAACCCCTGCATCTGTCGCGTCGTCTGACGGAGAACCTCTCCAGGCGCGTAGCGGTAGGCGAGGGTGACAGGTTTCCTGGGGGAGGTCTCGGCGCTCGAGGGCGCGGCGCCAGAGACTGCCAGCGCGAGAGCGAGCCCGCTCAAGAGGTAGATGCCGCGTGAGTGAATCGCCCGTTCTCCCGTCGTGCCGCGAGCGCGGCGTGGTCTCGATCGAAGCTAGACCGGCGGGTCCGAAGGATCAAGGCAGATCGGCTTCCCCGAATGCGGACCCGCCGCGCCCTCAGGCCCCCAGGATCGACTCCAGATCCGCCCGGAGCGCCGCGGCGGTGCGTCCCTTCGCTTCGGCCCTCCCGAGGATTGCCGCGTCCTCGGTCCGGAGACCTCGGGTGAGAAGGGCGAAGGCCGCTTCGCGCTCGTGGCAGTAGAGCGTGAGGTCCTTCATCAGATCCGCCCGATCGGCCCGGAGAACCGGAATCTTCTGGATCTGGTCGGATTCCGTCCGCCACGCGGGGAGGATCTCCCTCTCGAGAGCGTCGGCGGTCCGGCGATCGCCCTCCGCCGTTTGCGGCCCCTCCGCTCCGGATTTCACGATCCGCTCCGCGCGCTCCTCGATCGCGCTGAGGCGATTGAACGATCCGGACAGGGCCACGATTCCCTTGGGGACCGCCACCGCGGAGAGAACGATCGCCACGGCGGCGCCCGCGCCGACGAGCAAATTGCGGCGTGAGCGGTGGAACAACGCGGTCCGCGAGACGGGCTGCGCCATCAGCAGGCCGCAGACGAATCCGGTGGCCAGCCCCCCGACGTGCGCGGCATTCCCCACGTGCCTGTCCGCGAAGCCCATGACGAGGTTGTAGGCGACGAAGGTGAGAGTGCTCATCCCGAGTCCCCGAAGCGTCGCGGCGGGTACGGTGGGGTCCCTCCGGCTGAGGAAGCCGAGCAGCACGCCGTACACTCCGAAGATGGCGCCGGAAGCGCCGGCGCTCACCGCGGTGTCGCTCCACGCAAGACTGGCGAGGCTGCCGAGCGCCCCCGAGGCGAAGTAGACGATCATGAACCCCGTCGTGCCGACGATACGCTCGGTGATCTGCGCGACGAAGAGCAGCCCCAGCATGTTGCAGATCAGGTGAACCGCACCGATGTGGACGAACGTGCTGGTGAGGATCCTCCACCATTCTCCTCTCAGGGTCAGCGGACCGAAGTCGGCGCCCCAGGGGAGGAGGCTCTCCGCCGTCGGACTCAATGCGCCGACCCCGCGGGCGACCATGAGGATGTACACGAGAATGTTCGCCAGGACGAGGATCTTCGTGCCGGGTGTGCCGGGAGTGAGCCACTTCAGAGTGTCCATGAAGGCCGCCTCCCCGCGTTCCTCCGCGGCGAGGGTCTCCTCCAGCGCCCTCGACCTGGCCTCCTCGCCTTCCCGCTCCCGCGACCGCTCCTCGAGCGAGCGGCCCTCGAGCGCCAGCGCGATCGTCTCCATCTCCCACAGGATCCATCGCACGTCCATGCTCCGGAGGGTGTCGGTGTCCTTGATCTCGATCCTGGCGCTCATGGTGCGGCCCTGGAGCTCGAGCGCGATCACGCCGGCGGTATTGATCAGGGCCCCGATCGCCTCCGTCACGTGGGCCCGCGGAGCCCCGGCGGCGAGCGCCTCCGGCCTGTCTGTGAGGACCACGAACCTGGCGTCGAGATCGGGCTGCCCGAGGACGACGCCGTGCCGGCTGCCGAGCTTCCCGCGGAGCCGGTCCGCCAGCCCTCTCCGCACCACTCTCAGGTCGAAGGGCGCGGAGGAGGCGAGACCAATCGTGATCGCATCGAATAAATTCTTGCGCGCCTGGTACGTCAGCGTGACGCGCCGCTTCCGGAAATGGCCCCACGCGGTAGGCTCGGTCACGCCCAGGCTGAAGACCCTTCCCTGTCCCCTCGGAGGGTCGAGGCTCCCGAGCAGTGGCCGGACCCTCCGGCGGTTCAGCAGGGTGCTGACGAGCATGATCCCGGAGCCGCTCGCGAGGAGAACTCCGATGACCGCGGCGGTCGCGAGGGCCGGGCTCACGCGCCTTCCGCCCCGAGCCGGGAGATCTTCCGTTGGCGGGAATGCTGACGCTTCGCTCTCGCGTCGTAGCCGATCCGTCCCTTCATCCTCGTGCTCCAGCTCTCCCCGGCGCGGGCCGGCCTGTCGGAGAAGAGCGCGCCACGAGCAGCGCAGCTTCCCTTCGTGGAGCAACCCGACATGATGCCCGACGCAGAGGGCGGTGCTGTTGGAGGCGTCCTCCGTCCCCCCGGCGCTTCGCACCGGCTTCCGCTGCCGGTGGGAAGTCGAGGAGAGGCCATGCGTGAAGGATCCACGCCTGCGATTCGGGCACAGCCCAATCCTTCATTGACCATATGCCTGACTCGTCGTAATATGGACGTCATCCAATGTAATTGCGGGGCTGGACCAACTATGCTTCACGGCGACAATCCCGTTCTGGAAAAGCCTTGAAGCGGCTTCTCCTGGCCGCGCTCAGTTTCTCTGCTCTCCTCGGCGCGGACCTTCTCTTTGGTGTTCAGCCGGAGCCTATCGGTCCCCAGTTCCAGGTGAACACCAACACAATAGGTTCGCAGAGAGCTCCGTCCATCGCCTCAGACGCCGTAGGAAACTTTGTCGTCGTCTGGGTCAGCAAAACCATGACCCCACAGGGACACGATGTTTTCGGTCAACGTTTCAACAGTGCGGGGCAGCGCATCGGTCAAGAGTTCCGTGTGAATACTTACACGTCCGGCGACCAAGGTGGACCTCGGGTTGCGGCTGACGCAGCCGGCAACTTCGTGGTCATCTGGGAGAGCGTCGGGCAAGACGGTGATGACTCTGGAATCTTCGGCCAACGCTTCGACAGTACGGGAACGCGGCTCGGATCTGAATTCCGGGCAAACACTTTCACAACAAGTGTTCAATGCTGTTCCGACGTCGCCGCCAACAGCCTGGGAGATTTCATCGTCGTCTGGACTAGTTATCGCCAGGTTGGCAGTAGGTTCACGATCTTCGGCCAGCGCTTCGACAACCTGGGATCCCGCGTTGGATCCGAGTTCCAGGTCAGTACCGTCACAAACTACAGCCAGACGTCCCCCAGGGTTGCGATGAACGGGTCAGGGGAGTTCGAGGTAGTCTGGAGAAGCTACGCTCCGATCGCTTTCCCGCTGGGAATGGGAATCATCGTGCGGTCGTTTGACAGCGCAGGCGGACGCCCGGGCTCTGAGTTCAGAGTGAACACACCAGACTATAACGCCTTTGACCCAGACGTTGCAGCGGACGCTTCCGGCGGCTTCGCAGTAGTCTGGGAGAGATTCGGATCTTACTACGGCTTGTTAGAGGCACAGCGTTTGGACAGCTCCGGAGGCCGACTAGGCGGGGAGTTCCAGGTAAACGAGGCGACTACTGACGCTACCCTCAGCCCGGATATCTCCGGAGATGCTTCGGGAGGATTCGTCGTCGTCTGGAACCGGTACGATTATGATTTCCGGCATCCGGGCATCCTCGCTCGGCGCTTTGACAGTTCAGGTGCTCCGGAGGGACATCAAGTACAAGTCAGCACTTCTGTTGGGATGGATATTCTGGATGAACCAGTCGTCACTTCGGTCGGAACCGACAGGTTCGTCGTCGTCTGGAGCGACGAGAACGGGGACGGATCCTACTACGGGGTCATCGGCAGAAGGGTGTGCAACACCGGCGACGTTGACGGCGACGGTTTCTCTTGTCCTGACGACTGTCCCAATACCTATAACCCAGACCAGCAGGATGGCGATGCGGACGGTATCGGCGACGCATGCGAAGTGGAGATTTGCGACGGACTCGACAACAACGGGAATGGTCAGGCGGACGAGGGAAACCCGGATGGAGGAGCCCCTTGCATCACGGGACAAGCGGGCGTCTGCGCGGCGGGGACGGTGACTTGTGTGTCGGCTTCTCTGATCTGCGTTCAAGACGTGCAGCCCACCGTCGAGATTTGTGACGGCCTCGACAACGACTGCAATGGACAAACCGACGAAGATTTGGGCATCACAACTTGCGGAGTGGGTTCGTGTCAAAGGACGGTGGCCAACTGTGTGGCCGGAGTCCCGCAGATGTGCGCTTCTGGGGTTCCCACAGCTGAGGTTTGCAACGGCATCGACGATGACTGTGACGCGACGACGGACGAGGAGTTAGGGAGCACCACGTGCGGGTTCGGAGTTTGTGCGAGGACCGTGGCTAGTTGCGTCAGCGGTGTGTTGCAGATCTGTGTGCCGGGTTCCCCCACGCTGGAGGTGTGCAACGGGTTGGACGACGACTGCGACGGCCAGGTTGATGAAGGGATCACGATGGTCACGGTTACCGTCAACCTGACACCAAGTCGGTTGTGGCCACCGAATCACCGGATGGTCGGCATCGATGCAACCGTGATCGTCAATGGAGGATGCTCGGGAACCTGCACGTCACCGCCGTCGGTGGTCCTCGTGGGGGTAACAAGCAATGAACCCGACGACGACAACGGGGTCGGGGACGGCCACACAGCGAACGACATCCACGATGCAGTCACCGGCACGGCCGATTTCGACTTCGAGCTCAGGGCCGAACGTGATGGCACGGGTAATGGCCGTCTGTACCAGGTCACATACAAAGCTACAGACTGCCAAGGGAATGTGACGCTCGGGGCTGGTTGGGTCCTGGTTCCGCACGACGAGAACGGGAAAACAGAGCCGATGACCGTGAGCGTCGAAGATCGCTCTGGCGGGAACTCAGGGGATTATGCGTTGGCGTGGGATGCTGTGCCGGGAGCGACGGCATACAATGTCCTGCGTGGGCGCGTTTCGTCGATCCGGGCGGTCGGATCCTTCACGGTCCTGGATAACGCGCGCTGTGTCGCGCGAGGGCTCACCACCAACTCGGTTTCCGGGGGGCTGCTCGAGGAGGATCCAACTCCTGGGCAGGGCTTCTTCTATGTAACTGAGTACCTCAAGGGGACGTACAGCGGCTACGGCACGGAGACAGCAAGGGGGGAGACGATTATCGCTAGCGGGGACTCTTGCCACTGATCGTGCTCGCTGCGCAACGCTCAAGAAGGTCCGACGGTGGAGCTCGAGCACTTGGTCTATTTTGGTTACGAAATGGACGTGAGTTCGAGTCGCAGGTCTCAGTGAGGGGCCAACCAAGTCGCTGCATACCGGAGATGCAGACCGATTGCTCGTTGTGACTGACGGGCTTGTCCGTGTTCGCACCATTGATCATCTCGCCCCCAGCCGATCAAGGTCTCGAGTCTAGCGAGTTCCCGGGACTCGGATCACGTGGGGAGCCAATCACGCGTAGTCCTGAGTCACCCCTCACGTTTGGCGGATGGGGGCGTTCACGCTTTCGGAGCACCGCCGTCTGGGCGTCGTCGCCGATGGCGCTACTTGGTTGAGCCCCGACTGCCGTCGAGCGTCCACCGGAGTACGGACGTCCGGTGTGACCCTCGCGCGACCTCGCCTTCCCACCGGGAACGGACGACCCGCAGCCGATCCCCCCACGGCATCTGTGCTTCCGTCGCGGCACTCTCCCGCCGTGTGGAATCATTGGCGGCGCCTTCGCGTGTGTAGTAGATATTCCGGTCCGACCGCCGAACCAGCGCACATCAGGGGGACGAGATGATTGTTCGCTCGCGCACGATCCGCCGGCTCGCGATCCTCGCGCTGGCCTTCTCGATCCTCGGCACGGCGCCTGCGGCGCCCGGCACCCCCGGACAGGCGGCATCAGCCTCCGCCCCCACCGGCGAGCCTCCCGCCGAGCGCGTCCTCGTCGCTCCCATGGTGTTCTCTGTCCCCATCGATGCGAACGCACCCTCCGGTCAGGCGATCGCCCAGGTGGCGCAATCGCTGCCCGCGCTGATCGCCGAGACTCTCTCGGCCGATCGTGCCTTGACGGCCTCTCTCGCGCACGATCTCTCTCCGGACACACTCGAGTCGCTGGGTATCGTCTCCGATCTGGCGGCCACCATTCCCGATGCCGCGAAGCTCGCGGCGCCGGAGTCGGCGAAGGCGCTGCTGGAGGACGGCTCCATCCGCATCGTGGTCTTCCCTTCGATCGAGGTGACGGGCGGCTCCGGAAAGAAGCCAGCCATCAGCCTCACCCTCAAGTGGACCGACCTCGTGGCGAAGCAGGAAGGCTCGGTCGTCGAGTCGGCGCGTGACGCGGCGGGGTTGATCGACGCCGCCGGGCGCGCCACGTTCTCCGTGCGGAAGGCGTGGCTGCCGTTCGGCCAGGGGACGGGCGCCACGGCTCCGAAGATCTTCGCGGTCTCGATCGCCGCCATCACGTCGAAGGTTCCTGCCGCGATCGAGTCGTGGGCGAAGGCGGGGGAGGCGTGGAATCACGGCGACCCGCCCGGGGCGGAGGCCGCGCTCAAGACCGCGCTCACCCTCGACCCGGCTTTCGATCGAGCCCGGGTCGATCTCGCGTGGATTCGCTGCGGTCAGGGACGCCTCGACGAGGCGGGGAGCCTCGCTGCGGAGGCTCTGAAGGGCTCCCGGCTCTCCCTCTCCGCGCGCGCCTTCGCCGAGATCATCCAAGCGGCAGCCACGCGTGACCCAGGCCGTCTCGAGAGCGTGGCCGCGCGCCTCGAGGCGGAGGCCCCCGCCCAATCCCACGATGCCCCGTGGGGCGCTTTGGCCAGCGGGCTGGCGCTGAACATGAAGGGGGAGCATCACCGGGCGATCGGTCAGCTCGACAGGATCCGTCTCCACCACCCGAACGATCCCGCGATCCTCCATCAGGCCGGAATGGCCGGGCTCGGCGGAGAAGACATCCTCGAAGCCCGGGCGCATCTCGAGAGGGCCGCCGCGCTCTGGCCCGCCCACGACAGGATCCAGATGGATCTCGCCGAGACGAGGGTGCGCGCGCACGACATCGACGGGGCGCAGGCGGTGCTCGAAGCCTGGGGAAAGAGATACCACCCCGGTGACCCGCCGATCTGGGGAGGAGACTGGTCGTACGAGGACCCGCCTCCCCTCGTGCGCTCCCAGATGGTCAAGATCCTCACCGGCTCCCTCTCGAGCGCGATCGAGTTCCTCGACGGGCAGGAGCTCCTGCTCGAGGCGGCGTCGGCCCCCGTCTCGCTCCGGCTGATCGTTCTTCGCACGATGCACGAGCTTCAGAACCGGTTCTACTTCGGCACCGAGATGCAGAAGCTCCGCTCGCTCGGTGCGGCGCGCGATTCCTTCACCCGCATGAAGGAGCTGACGCCGCCGGAGGAGCGGGAGCGCCATCCGTGGGTGCTTCTGAGCCTGGAAGCGGGCCTCCGTCTGCGCGAGAAACGGCTCCCCGAGGCGAAGGCTTTGCGGGAAAAGCTCGCGGCGGTCTCGTCGCTCCCCGGCTACGACCCCGCGATGCTGGCCGAGATCGACGCGGCGATAGCGGTCCAGGAGGGAGAGACGGACGAGGTCTTCGAGGAGTGGAAGAAAGCGGTCGAGGCGAGAGGACGTCTCGACGATCTCTACGAGAGCGCGGTGGCGTACGCGGTCGCCGCGAAGTGGAGGGAGGTCAGGGAGATCGTCGGCACGATCGAAGGGCGGCTCGAGACATGGAACGTGACCCGCCGCAGGGACGCCATCCTCTGGTCGCCGGAGGGCGCGGCGGTGGTTCCCTTCGTCTACTCTCTCGGCGGCGCGACCGGCTACTGGCTTGGGAACGGGGATTACTCGCACGGGCAGTTCGGGATCTTTCTCGCCTACTTCCGAGCTCCCGATCCACCGTTCCGCCACTACGCGGCGGAGGCGCAGGATCGCGGGTCGAGGCCCGCGTGGTGAGCTACTCGAGGTAGCCGAGAGCCTTCAGAGTCTTCTTCGTTTCTTCGTCATCGTCGGGAGCCGCGTCGCTGGTGTTCTCCCGAGAGAACCGCATCACCGCCTCCAGGAGACGCCGTCCATCCTCGCGGCGCGAGGCGGCGAGGTCGTGCACCTCGCCGGGATCGGCGCTCACGTCGAAGAGGTCCACCCCCTTCTTCTCGCCATCCCAGATCAGCTTGAGCGTGCCGCGGATCGCCGCCCTCCTGCGTCCGATCTCGGCGAAAAGGGTGCGATCGGCGGCGCCTCCCGGCTCGTCGCCTTCGAGCCACGCATCGAGGCTCGAGCCCTGGATCCCCGCGGGCTGGGGAAGGCCGAGTCGATCGAGCAGCGTCGGCATGACGTCCACGATCCCTACGGCGGTCTCGACGACGCGCGGGGTGATCCCGGGCCCGAGGATCATCAGCGGGACGTGGAGCTGCGCTTCGTAAAGGCTGCTTCCGTGCTGGAAGTACAGATCGTGATCTCCGAGCGATTCGCCGTGGTCCGCGGTCATCACGATGAGCGTGTTCTCGAGGAGCCCGCGCGCCCGGAGGCCGGAAACGAGACGCCCGATCTCCCGATCCACGTAGCTCACTTCCCCCTCGTAGCGCGCGATGTACTCATCGACCGACACCACACCCTTGAGGGCCTGATACGCCGGGATCGACCCGACCCCGTCGTTCGTCTGCGAGACCGGAAGCGTCGCGCCCCCACCGGCCAGCGGGGAGGTGAAACCCGGGGGGGTGTAGGGCCCGTGCGGATCGATGAAGTGGGTCCAGAGGAAGAAGGGAGACGCCGGCTTCGAGGTGTCGGCCCATCTCAGAACCGCGTCGACGAGGTGTTCCGCGATCCTCTCGTGGGCCTCGCGCGTCGGGATCGCGTCCGGGAGATCCTGGTCGTACGTCACGAACCCCTGGGCGAGCCCGTGGCGCGCGACGATGACGTGATTGCAGATGAAGGCGTGCGTGTCGTAGCCGGCCGCGCGCAGAGTCTCCGCGAGCGTCTGCTCCGTCTCGGGGAGGTGAGCCCCGTTGCGCCTCACGCCATGCGCGGAAGGGTAGCGCCCGGTCATCAGCGTCGAGAGCGACGGGTTCGTCTTCGGCAGGGGGGCGTAGGCGCGCTTGAAGCGCACGGAGCCCGCGGCCATCGCGTCGAGGTGAGGAGTGCTGGTCGAGGTGGAGCCGTAGGCCCCGAGGCGATCCGCCCGGAGCGTGTCCACGGTGAGCAAGACGACATTCGGTCTGTCCGAGGCCGGGCCCGCGGGCGAGCCGGCCGCGGGTGGAGCGGGGGCGGAACCGGATCCCGAGCAGGCGGACAGGGCGATCCCCGGGATCAGAAGGACGGCCAGCCTGAAATCTCGAATCAAGCGGTGCATGAAGGGGCACTCCGGATGACAGAATTGCACAAGGGGGCGTCCACGGGAAGCCGGCGCCGCGCGCGGTCCCGCGCACACCGCGACCGGCAGGCTGTTAGGATGGCCCCCCTATGGCCGCGGTGCGAAATCGGGGAGCCTTCGTTGCGGAGCTCGCGCTGACGGCCGCCTGCTGCGGCGCCGTCGCATGGCTCGATGGTTTCCGTGTCGCGCGCGGCGCCCTTCCGGCCGTTCCGTGGAACGAGATCGCCGGCCTCGCGTCGCGCGGCGGCGCCTTCCTCTTCACGGCGGTTGTCGCGACCCTCGGGCTCGCATGGGGGGCG
>Ga0137394_10004607_pt1 | contig 10470 bp, 8 predicted proteins | sample czobulk116metaG_FD_108278 | JGI IMG/M metagenome (GOLD analysis project Ga0137394, IMG submission 108278) | Vadose zone soil microbial communities from Angelo Coast Range Reserve, California, USA - czobulk1.16 metaG | ecosystem: Environmental > Terrestrial > Soil > Vadose zone | place: USA... | reverse complement strand
TTGAATACGTCAGAGAATCGCTGGCCGAGGAAGCACGCAAGCGGCCCTGGCTTTCTGCGCCGTTCTGTTCGCCGGTTCCTCCCGGGTGAGACCCTGGAAGAGGCCATTGTTGCGTGTCACGACCTGGGCAAATCCAATATCGGCGCCGTCCTGATTTACCTGGGAGAAAACGACGCGGATCGAGACGAAGCGGCAGAGGTAACAAGGCGTTGTCTGACCGTTCTTGAACGAATCCGAACGTCTGGGCTTTCCACCGAAATATTCGTAAAGCTAACGCAAGTCGGTCTCGACCTCAACCGTTATTTCTGTTTAGCCAAACCGAATATGATCGGGTGCTGGTGAACTGATGCCCCGCTGCCTCTCTGGCCTATGGACGCGCGCGTAGAAACTGTCATCAGGATCGTGGGTCAAGGAAGGGACGACCAGATTTCCGTCCAGACTTTGTCCAAGAGTGTGAACCTTTCACCTAGTCGCCTGAGGCAACTCTTCAAAATGGAGACCGGTCTGTCCCCTCTCCAATACATTAAGCATGTTCGCCTGGAAAGAGCGGCGAACCTGTTACAGTCGTCATTCCTTTCCATAAAGGAAGTAATCTTTCAGAGTGGCGCGAGAGATGTTTGCAACTTCGTTCGCGAGTTTAAGAAACGGTACGGTGTAACCCCGAGTGAATTTCGCGTTCAAAACAGAACGTCACCGACAGAGTTTAAGAAGACTACTCAAATAAGCAAAAAAACCAAGGAAATATCGAATTAACCAATAGAATCCTCTCGACGACAGCCAGACTTCTGGTCTATATGTCCGAGTGGACAAGCCAACGTGTTGTCCCGATCGCTTGCGCCGTATCGATTATCTAAGGAAATAGAGAAGGAGATTCACAATGAAGAAGATCGGTTCTGTAGTCCTCCATGGTCTGCTCAGCGCGGGAATGATTTATGGGCTTATATCGATTTTCCCTTTGCCTGCGAGCGCGTGTACACCCACGCAATGCGCTGCCCTTCAGCAGAACGTTAGTACGATTTGCGCGCAGGTCTACCACTGTTATGACGGAGGAGTGGTAGAGAGTTGTAACAGCAGCGGCGCGGTCATCCTTTGCCTTGGCTCCGGCAGCCAGTGTGGCGTCTATCCCGGCTCGTGCCAGTAGTCATCGGGGCTCTTTAAGTATGCATGCGGCGCTCTCTCATGGCAGCAATAGGGAAAGAGCGTAACGGGAGGATGCTCGTCGGAGCGCAAACAAATCAGGTCGCGAAATGGAGAGATAGGGGCGGTATGGCGACTGCACGGACACGAATCTTAACTGTGATGTTAGTCACGTCGGTGGCGCTTAACGTTGCGCTCGCTCATAAATTGAGGCAATTGAACGGTCTCTTTAGGACAACGTCCGCACCTGCACTCGGACCGGGGACTGTGGTTCCAGCGTTTGAAGCGGTCGATCTTCGCGGCAACGTAGAAAGGATCTCGTATAGCGAAATATCGAAGCCGACAGTGCTATACATTTTCACACCGCCCTGCTCATGGTGTGCGCGGAATATGGACAGTTTTAAGACCCTAGTGACTCGTGAAAGCGGGGAATATCGTTTCGTCGGGCTGTCTCTTTCAAAGGAAGGCTTGCCAGAGTACGTCGCAACCCACGGCTTGACGATCCCAATATACACAGGTCTATCGGCCGAAACGCAAAAGGCATACAAGTTGGGTGGAACGCCGCAAACAATAGTCGTTTCTCGAGAGGGCCGCGTTTTGCAAGACTGGATGGGAGCGTACGCGGGTGATCAGAAATCTCAGGTCGAGGCGTTCTTTCACGTAAATTTGCCAGGGCTTCGGGAGCTGCCGAAGGCGGAGGCGGCAAAAAACTGACACCATTCGATAGAACAAAGAAGAAAAGCCTCGGAGTTGCGACAAAAGTAATTGCCGACAAAGCTGCCAAGGAAAGAGCGGCGCCACCTCTGAATTGATGCACTCAGACGCCTTACAATGGGTCTGACAATAGTCTCCCAAATTTCAGGTGGCAATGATCCGACCAGCCTTGTTGAGATTGTCCGAGAATTTGTGGCTCCGGCAGCGCGCGTCCCGCTCGCCCTTTCTCGGTCGCGCCGTCAGGAGATTTCTTCCCGGTGAAAGCCTGGACGCGGCCCTTGCCGCGTGCCGGGATCTGGCGAGATTCAATATCGGCACGGTTCTCACACATCTCGGAGAGAACGTTCGAGATCGCGAAGAGGCCAGTGCGGTAACTAATCACTATTTGGATGTCCTTGATCGGATTCGCTCCTGCGGACTTTCAGTCGAAGTCTCGGTCAAGCTAACGCAGCTCGGCCTCGATCTCGATCTGGATTTCTGTTTCTCGAACCTCAGCAAACTGCTTGCCCATTCGCCGAGGGACAAGATCCTGTGGATTGACATGGAACAGAGCTCTTACGTCGACCGGACTCTCCAGCTCTTTCGCCTCGCACGGCTGGCGTATCCACACGCTGGTATATGCGTGCAGGCCTACCTCTACCGGACCCAACAAGATGTCGAGGCGCTCATCGCTGCGGGCGCTGCCGTCCGTCTGGTGAAAGGTGCGTACAACGAGCCGGCAGGCGTTGCCTTCCGCAAGAAGTCCGACGTAAACACGAACTTTTACAATTTGGCTCGACGGTTATTCGGCGGTGAAGCGCGCCAAAACGGCGTGCACGCCGCGTTCGCAACGCATGATTGCCAGTTGATCAGTCGGATCGCTTCCTTCGCTGCCTTTGAAGGCCTAAATAAGGAAGACCTTGAGTTTCAAATGCTCTACGGAATTCAAAGAGGAGAGCAGCTCCGGCTTGCGAAGGCCGGTTACCAGATGCGCGTGCTCATCAGTTATGGGTCCTATTGGTTCCCCTGGTTCATGCGTCGGCTTGCCGAGCGCCCAGCCAATCTGTTGTTTCTCGTACGGAACCTGTTCACCCGTGGATAGCGGGGCTCCGACGATGAGTGTGGCTGCAGTGCGCGTCATTTACGTACTGACTACGGGCGGGACGATGGAGAAAGTGTATTCGGAGCGAACGGGTTCGGTCTCGAATGTCGTGAGCAAGATTGATCGTTACCTTGCGCTCTTGCGGCTGCCCGAGTGTGAAGTAAATGTCGTGCCGCTGATAAACAAGGACAGCCTGGAGATGACGGACGAGGACCGGATTCTTATCCTTGGGATGGTCCGTGCGATCCTAAAAGAGAATGCTTCGATTGTAATAACGCATGGCACTGACACAATGGTCAAAACTGGACTCTATCTGCAGCGAGCGCTTCCGCAGCTTGAAACCCCTATCGTTTTGACCGGGGCGATGACACCGCTGGGCTTCGAGGGGAGCGACGGATTGCAGAACCTAACCGAGAGCTTGCTTGCTGCGCAGCTTTTGCCGTCCGGTGTCTATGTGGTGATGCACGGTGCGGTCTATCCTGTGCATCGCGTTCGCAAGGACCATGCGCTCGGACGATTCGTCTGGACGGACGAGCACGTGAAGTAATCACTGACCTTGGTGTCTTTGGTGTCTGTTTGGGCTCGAAATTGGTACTATCCATGCGAAATAGTTGAAGGAAGTGAGGCAGGCGAAATCGTAGAAAGAGCCAATATTCATGAGGGTTCCAGCTATGTTGCTGAAAAGATGGTAGGATGACAAAAGCGGCTAGGTGAGTATCCCACCATTCGATCCCACGCCCGCATGTCCGTCCCACAGCTCAACAGCCTCATTGCCCGCCATTAGTATTCCTCTAGCAATAGTGATTTGTGTCAGCTTCTAACAAAAATAAATCGCTTGCAGACGTGGCCGTCTAAGTGCCGTAATACTGGCAAAGAGAGGGTGTTTCCCGAGGGGCATGTCCGGCGATTTTTCAAATCGGAATGGCAACGCGAATGGTCACCCGACTGCGCACGATGCGCTGTCCGATGAGCAATTGATGCACGAAGTGCAAGGTGGTGACGGGGATGCCTTCACCGTGCTTTTCGATCGCTACAATCGCCTGGTCCTCACCGTCGCCCTCCGAATCGTCCACGATGTTGGAGAGGCCCAGGAAATTACACAAAATGTTTTTTTCGAATTTTATCGCGCAGCGAGAAGATTTGACCCCGCTAGAGGCAAACTTAAAGTGTGGCTCCTGCAGTTCGCCTATCACCGAAGCATCAACCGGCGGAACTATCTCCTGCTGAGACAGTTCTACAATCAACCTGACCTCGAAGACGCCATGACCTGGGAATCAAAAGCAAAGACAACACCCTCTATGCCTGCCCAAGAGCTGAAACAAATTTTGGACGAGGCTCTCGGGAATCTGCGCGAGCCGCAAAGGCGGACCGTCCAAAAAATCATCTTTGAGGGATTAACATTGCGGGAAGCTGCCGAGCAATCGGGCGAGACCTATTCTACGGTGCGCAACAATTACTACCGGGGACTCGATCATCTCCGCGCCTGCTTAGCTCCGAAGCCGGTCGCCGTGCCGAGCGAGGGAATCCTCGGTCTCGGTCTAGGGGGGGAGGTCAGCCGTGGAAAGGCATGAGCATTTCGAAACGCTCTGCGCGGCTGCGAGCATCGGGCAAGCTTCCGGGGCGGAGCTGGCCGAACTCCAAGAACACCTTGGCGGATGCCCTGGCTGCCAGCAAGCCTATGCCGACTTCCTGCAATTGGGTGCCGTTCGCGCGGTCGCCGATGCTAATAATCCGCATGAGGTTACGGGTTCAGAGGCGCTCGGATACATCGATTCGGGACTCTTCCGAGAAAAGTTCCTGAAAAAGGCCGAGGCCGAAGGAATTCTTGCCCTTCGCGAAAAGGCTCCTATCGCCATGCCGGAGCAGCTAGGCCGACCGACCCGGCGTAGAGCGTACAAGACATTTGCGATGGGGAGCGCCGCATCGATTTTGCTGGCGCTTGGTTTAGTGGGCGTATATCGAGGAAAGCTCTATTCAAATGCCGGCTCGTCTCAAGCGGGAAAGTCGGCGGCCGTTGCAATACCAATGCCGGCTGTGAGTGCGCCTACGGACCAGAATCGGGAAGCTTTGGTTTCGCGTCTGGAGGAAGAAAACCGTAGACTGACAGCCGAAATCGCTTCGCTCCAGGCGTCATTGGCCAAGCAATCTTCCAGCGTTGACCAACTGCAAGCGACCGCCGCAACGTCCGAGAAGGACCGTGCCGCGCTCGTATCAGCCGGCAAAGAACGTGAGGCTAAGTTTGATGATCTGCAAAGCCAACTCAGCCAGGCGCAAACGGAAGTAGCAACGGTTCGCGCGGATTTGGAAAAAGCTCAGGCCGGCGATCAGGCTACGCTCGTCGCCGATCAAAGTAAGATTCGCGAGCTTAGCGACCAGCTTGCGGAACAGTCAGGTGCGCTCGACCGAGAACGCGAGATGCTTGCCGCGAACCGCGACATCCGCGACCTTATGTCCGCCCGGAACCTTCACATCGCGGACGTGTTTGACACCGATACCAAAGGTAAGACGCGAGCGGGCTTCGGCAGAGTCTTCTTCACGGAAGGCAAGTCCCTCATCATCTATGCGTACGACCTGAACGATCACCGCGTCCAGGATGCTGGCTACCATTACCGAGTCTGGGGAAAGAAAGAGGGCCCAAGCCAATCCGCCAAGAGTCTCGGAATCTTCTATTCCGACGATAAGACCCAAAAGCGTTGGGTGTTCAAATACGACGACCCGAAGGTGCTGAGTGAAATTGATTCGGTGTTTGTCACGCTAGAGCCGCCCGGTAAGAGTCCGACCGAGCCTAAAGGCGAGAAATTCCTCTACGCTTATCTTCGCAACCAACCGAATCATCCCTGAGACTAGTAGGTGATTTTCCCTCGACTTGCTCAGCACACAAAAATCTTTTTTGGTACGACTGACACAAATCGACGTTGGCGCAGGAACACTTGAGTAAGGGGGATCTCGAATGCCTGCGTCCACATCCTGTAAATTTTTCTCTAGTGTTTCTTCCGTGTTCTTCGGTGTGGTTCTCATCCTTGCTTGCCTCGTATGCCCCTCCCGTGCTGCCGCGCAAACAGAACTTGCCGGTGTCTATGGCCGTGTCACAGATCCATCCGGGGCTGTGATCGTAGATGCAGAAGTAGAGATCAAGAATGTCGAGACAAATGTCTCGGTGACTGTGCAAACGAATCAGGATGGGCTGTACACGATTCCATCGCTACATCCCGGCCACTATCTGATTAATGTCCGCAGGTCAGGGTTCAAAAGTGTCACGGTAACGGAGCTTACCCTCAATGTTCAGGACAACGTCGTCCGGAACTTTGCTCTGCAGGTTGGGTCGATCGCAGAAACCGTCACGATTAGAGCGGACGACTTGCGTATAAACACGACGGATGCTTCGGTTAGCACGGTTATTGATCGCAAGTTTGTCGAGAGCTTGCCGCTCAACGGTCGCAGCTTTAATACCCTTCTACAGTTGACACCTGGCGTCACAATTGTTCCGAGTTCGTCCCAGAACCCGGGACAATTCAGCGTCAACGGACAGCGAACTGATTCAAATTATTTTCAAGTGGACGGAGTGTCTGCGAATTTCGGAACTTCCTCAGGTCAAGCGTTCCTTTACCAGGCCGGAAATGGCGGCTCTCAGGCGTTTAATGCCTACGGAGGAACGAGTAGTCTGGTATCGGTAGATGCCATGCAGGAGTTTCGCGTACAGACCTCGTCCTTCGCTCCTCAATTTGGCCACACGCCGGGTGGTCAGGTTTCCATTGTGACGCGATCTGGAACGAACGATTTTCACGGAGCGGCGTTCGACTACTTTCGGAATGATGTGCTAGACGCGAACGATTGGTTTGCAAATCGTGCGGGGAAGGCACGAGCACCGGAGCGGCAGAACGATTTCGGCGGTGTTCTTGGGGGGCGCATCTTTCGGGACAAGACCTTCTTCTTTTTATCCTACGAAGGCTTGCGGCTGCGACAACCTCAAACGAAAGTGGTTGAGGTTCCGACCGTAGGACTGAGGAACTCTGCAGTTCCGACAGCGGCCCCTGTCCTTAATGCATTTCCCCTTCCGGACGACCCCAGCGCTACCGGAGACACGGCCCCATTTACAGGGTCCTACTCTAACCCGATCTCGATGGACGCGGGCAGCTTCCGAATCGACCACTACTTTTCGAACAGTCTGGGACTGTTTGGGCGCTTCAACTGGGCTCCTTCGCTGGCCGTGACTAGAGAAAACGGTCTGAACAACGTCTTCACGACGAATGTCAATACGCGGACAGCAACCGTCGGTGTTAATTATCCGATTTCACCACGGGTGAATGACGCGTTCCGAATTAATTTCTCGAGGCAGTCCAATGATCGAATCGGGACTATGGATTCCTTCGGGGGAGCTGTTCCCATTGATAGTAGTCTGCTTCTTTCGAGTCCTTTTTCTCTGGCGAATACCGAAACCAATGTAACGTTGCTCGACTTGGGTCCACTTACCTTTGACCTCGGGCGCATTGGCGGAAACACCACAGGTACACAATTCAACGTCCTGGATGATCTGTCCTATTCGATCGGGGCACACCAGCTGAAAATGGGCTTTGACTATCGTCGGGTGTCCTTAACGGAAGCTCCCCAAGCGATCGTTCCCCAGTACTTTGTCATTCCGACGGATGCCTTTGCCTCAAATGGAAACCTGGCCGGAGTCGCGTTTACCGCTTCTCGCGGCGGCACGATGGATATAAGGAACGTTGATTCGTACTTGCAAGATACGTGGAAGGTAGCGCCACGATTGACGCTCACCTACGGACTGCGATGGGAAGTGAATCCCGCGCCATCTGCGAGTGACGGGGCGGTGCTTTCTTCCTGGCAGAACGTTGAAAGTCCGGCAACGCTTACGCTAGCGCCAGTTGGTACGAAGGTTTATGGCACGACCTATGGCAATGTTGCTCCGCGCGTTGGCATAGCCTATTCCTTGGACGAACGCGGCAGCTTTGTACTGCGAGGCGGTTGGGGATTGTTCTATGACCTCGGCACAGGCATCGCACCCATCTTGCTGCAGGCGACCCCAAATACTGCACTCGGGTTCATTTTCGGAGGCAGCCTGCCCGTTCCGAACCTCGCTTCATCCATACCCGCCTTCCCAACGAGTGCTCCATTCACTTCGCAGGGAGTGTTTGTTATCGACCCACATTTGAAGGTGCCGTATTCGAACTCGTGGAACCTCGCGGTCGAAAAATCATTCCAGAACCATCAATCGCTATCAGTTACTTATGTTGGGCAGGTCGGGCAGAGACTGCTAAGGGCAGGAGGAATTCCGCCGGCTCAGAGTGGCCCAAATTTCCCAAGCGGCTATTACTTGCTCGAAAATGCGAGTTCTTCGAACTACAACGCTCTACAAGTACAGTATAAACGCCCTTTGTACAAGAGAGTGCAGGCTCTTGCGAATTACACCTGGTCTCATTCCATAGACAATGCTTCGACGAGTGGGTTCCATTCGTTCTTACAGACCGGAACATTGAACAGCGAACGCGGCTCGTCCGACTTCGATGTGAGGCATAGCTTCAGCGGCACGGTTACCGTTGATTTGCCTTCGGCACGAGGGGGATTTCTGCGTAGAGTCACGGAGAATTGGTCACTGGCGGGAGTTGCTCAAGCCCGATCCGGATTACCAATCCAAATCACCACGACCTCGATTTCCGGAGTAGGCAGCTTTGTGCAGGAGTCTCGTCCGAATTTGCTGCCCGGAATACCTACATGGGTTCCGGATGCCACGGCTGGGCCAGGAAAGAAACTAAATGTGAATGCCTTTGCCACTCCTCCAGCAGGCAGTCAGGGCAACTTGCCCCGCAACTCGATTTACGGGCTGGGCATAAGCCAGATTGATCTCTCCATTCAACGGGATTTCCCCATAACGGAAAGGGTGCGACTTAGTTTCCGCACCGACGCCTTTAACGTCCTGAATCACCCTAACTTCGCCAATCCGTTCTCTGATTGGGAGCCCTCGTCACCGAGCTTCGGAGTATTTAACCAAATGCTGAATAGAGGTTTGGGTGGATTGAACGCTCTCTACCAAATTGGGGGGCCCCGATCACTCCAACTCTCTTTGCGTCTGGCCTTTTAAGTGGGCGCCTTGTCAGGCTCGCGACAAATAAAGTCTATAGGCTTGATTCTGGTTGGTTGCGTGACATCAGTCTGCGTACCAAGCGATAAACCCCAAGCCGCATTGCCTGAAACAGAATATCGCCAGCCGTATTGGAAAGCGGCGACTCAGAGAAAATTGGCGCTTAAAGTAACCAACCGACCGATTCGACCTGTGACCGTTCCTGACGTAATCCGGATGACTCGCGTCGTCGGCACAGGCGAAGCAAAGTACCACTTCGGAGGTTCCCTTACTGAGAATTTTGCAGTTTTTTCGTCAGATGAAAAGCACTTTGTCATTGTGACTCAACGGGGAAATCTCGAGAGGAATGAGAATGAGTACCGGATGCTGCTCTATGAGGCGGCCAATGTCTTTGAGAAGGTCGCGCCCAAAACTCTGGTTTCCTTCGCTTCATCTTCCAATCGAGAAGGCATCAAGGATGCGGTATGGCTCGATGACAATCGCACGATCATGTTCCTTGGGGAACAATCTGGAAAAAGCACGCAGGTATACACGGTCGATAGCGTTTCTGGAAAGATCAGTCGAATCACGAATCAACAGCGCAATGTCGAATCATTTTCGACAACACCAACTGGGAATCGTATTGCCTGCTTCGTTGAACCAGCTGCCGAACCGCTGGTAAGGCCAAACGCTAAGGCGGCGACGTTTCATATCACTGATGAACCCTTGCAGGACTTAATCGCGGGAGAGATCCACACGGATGAACCTGAACTTGTGACGACCGCGCCCGACTCACAAACAGCCAAAAAATTGAGGACGCTGGGGAAGCTGCCCCTGCAGCAAGGGCTATGGAAAGCCTTCGTGTCTCCTGATGGGCGCTATCTCGTGGTGCCGACAGACGTCATGTCCATACCCAAAGACTGGGGAAGATACAAGGATGCGGCGGTCCAGACGCCCATTGCTCGCAGAATCCGCGAGGGTAGCCGAACTTTGCTATACCACTATGAATTAGTAGATGTGCAGACCGGTGAGAGCCGAGTCTTGTTGAACTCGCCGATTACATATTCCGGTTCGGAAGTAGCCTGGGCTCCTGATTCTCGGTCGGTCCTGTTGACTGGCGTATATTTACCCTTGGATTCCAATGAGTTTGCCGAAGAAGCAGTAAGAGAAAACAAGCCGTTTGTCCTGGAAGTGAAGCTGCCTAATCTTCAATTCATCCCTATCACCGACGAAAACCCGCAATTTGTTGCATGGGACGCAAGGACGGGCGTCGTCAGTTTGCGAAGTCGAGGAGCGAAGCAAAACACAGTCTCCGACGACACGAAGCGGTACCAAAAGCAGGGCTCCGAGTGGGTTCGCGTAGCAGGTCCTGATGAATCAAGGAGTACGCAGGGACCAACAATTGTTCTTCTCCATGATTTAAACAGCCCCCCTCGAGTCATGGGCCTTGATTTAAGAACTGGTC